>ERZ891418.547-NODE-547-length-12712-cov-7.436122_pt1 | contig 12712 bp, 9 predicted proteins | sample MGYA00521236_ERZ891418 | MGnify/ENA primary metagenome ERZ891418 (study PRJEB32303, sample SAMEA104408696) | aquatic metagenome | biome: Brackish water; feature: Chemocline; material: water | place: Baltic Sea | collected 2014-10-18T10:34:00 | depth 100 m ... | reverse complement strand
AGAAAGTGAAACTGGAGCCCGCGATGAAGACGATCTTCACTACTGGACAGGTAGCAAAGATCTGCAAAGTTGCACCCCGAACTGTCAGCAAGTGGTTTGATTCAGGTCGCCTTCGTGGCTACCGGATTCCTGGTTCCCAGGATCGCCGGATTCCACGAGAGCACCTCATCCGCTTCCTGAAAGAACACGGGATGCCGCTTGGCGAACTTGAAGACGAAGCCATGGGTAAGATTCTGCTCGTTGGAGCAGAGGGTCCTATCCGAGCCAGTCTCAGTGACATGATGAGCGCTGACGATTACAAAATCGAATACGCTCAGAGTGGCTTTGAGGCAGGAATCCAGGCGGAATCTCTCCACCCGGATGCGGTTGTCATCGATTTTGCCATGGGTCGTAATGACGCATTGCTGATTGCTGCAAACCTGCGTAAGAACCCTGAGTATGCTGAAACGGTCCTGATTGGACTGCTCAGCGATGAAGACAATGCGGCCGGATTCGACCGCACCATCTTCAATGAGACTTTTCGCAAGCCGTTTGACGGTGCTTTGCTTGCCGAGCGTGTTCGCACTCTCGTCGGCCGGAAGAAGCAGCTTGCGTAGTGACACTGGGTCGGGCAACGCCAGGGGAACGAAGTCCTGATTTGACAAGGAAGTCAACCAGGCAAGCCAACCGACCAGAGACACATCAGTGACATCAGATAACCCGGCCAGACACCTTTGTCTGGTCGGGTTTTTTCATGCGCGGACCGTGGCTCGAAACTCCGTTTCGAGCATCACGCCACGGAGTCGCCTGCCACTCTTCAATACGTGGCCATCGCGTCGATTCGCGGCCACCACGCGATTGCGTACGCTCGACCTCTTTCCAGTCCACGCGTAGGATCTGCTCCGTTGAGCCGACCGACCGGGATTTGATCCTGAAACCACGACCGATCACGAACATCAAAAAAGAAGCATCATGCCGAAGAAAACAGTCGCCGCCGTTGACGTCAAGGGGAAACGAGTCCTGGTTCGAGTGGACTTCAATGTGCCGCTGAATGACGCGCTGGAAGTGACGGACAACCTGCGCGTGCAGATGGCTCTGCCAACGATCAAGTCGGTTCTGGAACGTGGCGGACGGCTGATCCTGATGAGCCATCTCGGTCGGCCCGAGGGCCAGGTCGTCCCGGCAATGAGCCTCAAACCTGCTGCCGACTGCCTCGCCGGACTGCTCGGGCAGGACGTTCAGTTTGCAACGGACACGGTGGGTGACGACGCGAAAGCAAAGGTCGAGTCACTGAAGAATGGTGAAGTACTCGTCCTGGAAAACCTCCGCTTCAACCCCGGTGAGGACCGCAAACAGGAAGACGATGTCAAAGACCCGTTTGCCGCGACGCTGGCTGGCTTCGCCGATGTCTACGTCAACGACGCGTTTGGAACCTGCCATCGGACGGACTCGTCGATGTACCTCGTGCCGAAATTGATGGAGGGCAAACCGCGCGTTGTCGGGTTCCTCGTCGAGAAGGAAATCCGATACCTCTCCGAAACGATCAGCTCGCCCGAGCACCCGTTCGTCGCGATTGTTGGTGGCGCGAAGGTCTCGGACAAGATCAACGTGATCCGCAACCTCCTGACGATCTGCGACAAAGTTCTGGTCGGAGGTGCGATGGCTTACACGTTTGAGCTGGCCAAAGGTCGCAACGTGGCGAAGAGCCTCGTCGAGTACGAATACGTCAAGCTCGCGAAGGAGCTGATCAAAGAGGGCGGCGACAAGCTCGAACTGCCAACGGATACGCACTGCGGAGACGATTTCAGTGGCGACTGCAACAAGGTGGTCGTCGAAGCAGGCAACATTCCGGTCGGCTATGAAGGCTTCGACATCGGTCCTGAAACCGCAAAGAAGTATGCCGAGACTGTTCTCACGGCAAAGACCGTCGTCTGGAACGGACCGATGGGAGTTGCAGAAATGCCTCCGTTTGACGTCGGCACGAAAGCGGTCGCTCAGGCGATCGCCGATGGCAACTCAACGAGCATCATTGGGGGCGGAGACAGCGCGGCCGCGATCAAGCAGCTCGGTTTTTCAGACAAGGTCAGTCACGTCAGCACAGGCGGCGGGGCGAGCCTGGAAATGCTCGAAGGCAAATCGTTCGCGGCCGTCGAGCTTCTCGACGAGGCATAGCGACGTGCCAGCACCCTGATTCAGATCGACCCGAAGCGTAACGACTTGTCCCGAATCAACTTCTTAAGCGATCGCATGTCGCGATTCGCTGCCTAACGTTAGTCACCGGAATTGATGATTCCGGCAGATTCCGCTTTATCCGCACAATCGGAACATCCGATAAAGATTCACCAGTTTAACAATCCTGCGCCGACGATGCGGTGTTAGAATTCACGTGAATCTCAACGATTGAGCCTGAAAATGCGGTTTTTTGCAATCCTCATCGGGACTGCGATTCTTGCTCCCCGCCTGACGCTCGCTGACGACACCCAGCTTGAGAACGCGCTGGACCGAATTCGTTCGCTGGAAGAACAGGTCGCCACGCTCCAGGAAAAGTCGGGTGACCAGGGAACCGGTCAGACGTTTGAAACCGCGTTGACTCAGCCGCCCGAGGACTTGTGGTCTCCCCGTTACTACGTGGACTACGACAAAGGCCTGGTCCTGCGACCTTTCGATAAAGAGGCAACGCCGTTCGAGCTGAGCATCGGCGTGCGGCTGCAGTTTCGCTATACCGGCTTCAACCGGGATCGAGAAACGTACTCCAACAACGGAGACGCAAGTCGGGGTGGGCCGTTGCTGGTCAGGAACCGCAACGACTTTGAGATTGAACGCAGTCGGCTGATTTTCAGAGGCTTCATGTTCGACCCGAAGCTCAAGTACTTCGTCAATCTGGACGCAGACACAGACGACGGACATCGAGTTCGCGTGCATGACTTCTGGGTGTACTACGAATTCAGCGATGCCTTCATTCTGAACGTTGGCAAGGGAATGGTGCCCGGCAGCCGTGACTGGCTGAGCCTCTCGCCCAATACGCACATCGCCGACCGGTCAATGGCGACAACGTTTTTCCGTCCCGACCGCACGATCGGTGTGTGGGCCCGCGGGGAGCTCTGCGACGACCTGTTCTATCACGTCATGCTGGGCAATGGCGTCAACACAAATGATCTGCCGCAGTCGGAAGTCGATGAACGGTTCGCTTATTCGATGTCGAGCTGGTGGGAGCCGCTGGGTGAGGTTGGAAAGGGTCACGCCGACCTGAAGTATCACGAGGACGCCGTCGTCCGGCTTGGCCACAGTTTCACCTATGCCAGCCAGACGGACAAAGAAGACGGGGCCAGCACTGGCGAGGAAGCGTTCGTTCGACTTAGCGACGGCACGCGGCTGGTCACACCAGGAGCTCTGGCAGCGGGAGTGACGGTCGATCAGTTCAACTACTACCTGTACTCCATCGATGCCGCTTACAAGTATCGAGGGTTCAGCGCGAATGCCGAGTTCTTCCTTCGCTGGCTGAACAGTTTCGAAACAACGGGAGGTACGATCCCTCACAGCGAGCTGTTCGACCGCGGCTTTTACGTGGACGCCGGATATTTCCTAGTGCCGAAGAAGCTGGAAGTGGCCGCTCTGTTGTCGCACGTAAACGGACTGTTTGGGGATTCGTGGGAATACGCAGCCGGCATCAACTACTTTGTCACGGCGACTCATTTCAACAAATTGACGTTTGATGTCTCGGTCCTCGATGGCAGCCCCACTTCCAACAACAGCACGAATCACTTTGTCGGACAGGATGGAGTGATGTTTCGTTTTCAGTATCAGGTGCAGTATTAATCCGGTCGAGAGGCCACTCACCCGGCCCACGGAAGCACCCCCCGAAAAATCTGACCCGGGCCGGAGATGATCAGCGCGCGACTCGAAACGCTGCTTAAGATTCCGCCGTCCGAGCAGGGGCGAACCGGGCTGCTGTTTCTGTTTGCGTTCGGAATGTCGGGTGCCTACGTCTGCGCCCGGTCGGAGGGCGACGCGGCGTTCCTGGCTCGGGTCGGCGTCGCGCGGCTGCCGGCGATGATCCTTGTCGCAGCGAGCGCCGTCGCGATTGTCACTGCTGTGTACTCGCGACTGGTTGCGAGCATGTCGCTGCGAAAGGTCATCCTGTGGACACACATTCTGCTGGGTGCGTCGACGCTGGCTCTCGGCTTTCTGATCAATTCGGGAAACAGATCCGACGCGATCCCCGAGTCGCTTTATCTTCTCGCCGAGCTTCGCGGAGCCATTGGGTCGATCCAGTTTGCGACGCTTCTTAACGATATGTTCCGACGGTCCGCACCAGCTGCCGTTTCCGGAGTCGCCGGGGCGGGATCGACTCTCGCCGGCATTCTGCTCGGGGGAGCGATCGGCCTGCTGGCAGCCAGCCTCGGAGCAACAACGGTCCTCTTCGTCATTCCGGTGCTCGATCTGATGGCGGGAATTGTCGCTCTTCGCTGTCCGGGACGGCAGCGCGACACGGGCGACGAAAACGACTCAGAGGGAGACAGTGAAGGTCATTCGACTCCGTCGCGTCCACTGCAGGTCCTTCGCACCTCGCCGCTGGTTCGCTACGTCGCTTTGATGGTCTGCCTGAAGTCGATTGTCGTGCTGATGATTGAGTTCAAATGGAAGGCTTCGGCGGGGAGACATTTCACGTCGGAAGACGACCTCGCGGGATTTTTCGGCGTCTTTTACGCCGGGCTGTTCCTGCTGACCGGGATGCTGCAGTTGTTCGGAACGGCACGCTTTCTGACGCGAGCCGGCATCCGCACCGGGCTGGCCATTTTTCCCGGCTGCCTGGCGGCGGTACTGGTCGGAACACTGTTGTCGTCAGGAACCGCGATGTTCTGGTGGCTGACTGCCGCCCGCGGCTGCGACACGATTCGGCGAGGTGTGACCGACCCGACGCTCAATATTCTCTACTGGCCACTCAAGCCTGAACTGCGTCGGCAGGTCATCGCTCTGACCGGCGGCTGGATCAAGCCTCTCGCCGAAGCGATGACGGCTCTGCTGCTGATCCCGCTCGCCGCCAGCCTCACCGATCGCTGGCTCGCCATTATTATTCTCAGCTTGAGCCTGCTGTGGCTGGGAGTGATCTACCGTGGCCGACTCTCAGGTACAAAGCAGCCCGGCCTGGGTGAGTCTCCTTCGCGGGACTGAGACACCATCCCGATTCTCCCGGAATCTGAAATCGCGCATTCACGAATTCTTAACGCGGCGCTGGTGGAACACTCATCTGAGATGGCGATCGTTCTATGGGTTGAGAGGCACCTTTCACCGGACTAAAGCCATGAATCACCGGACTAAAGCCATGAAAACGCGGACTCAGGCTACCGACTCAAATGAGCACTTCGGCCAGGAAAATCACGCTCCCGCCCTGCCCGTGGTTGCTCTTCTGCTACCTGCCCTGCTGGCTGGAATCTGGATGCTGGTCCGCTAGGAATTCTGCACTGATTCACTCTTAAATCACGGATGAAGCACGATGGCTGAAGACGGCTCCCTTTGTTATTTCGAAGAAGACGCCGTTTCGAACCCGACGAACGGGCGAGTCTTCCGCGACGTTCTTTCTGCAGCCATGACCCGTCGCGAGTCGCTGGGAAGACTGGCTGCCTGGGTCGGAGCCACGACGCTGTGCCTGGGCGGCTCACCGGGGTCGAGCTCCGCAGCGAATGCGTTCGGTCAGCCTGGGCTGACGTTTCCGGAACTTCAACGCGGTCTCAATGAGACAGCTCGAGTCGCCGATGGCTACCGCTGGCAGGTGCTCGCCGCGTGGGGCGATCCCATTTTCAACAACGCTCCTGGACTGAACGTGTGGCAGCAGTCGGGGGAATCGCAGCTCGGTCAGTTTGGCTACAACTGCGACTTCATCGCCTTTCTTCCACTCGCGTCGCGTGGTCGAGTCGAACGTGGCCTGCTGTGTGTCAACCACGAGTACGCCAACACAAATCTGATGTTCCCCGGCTTGAAGACTCGCGATGACCTGGCCTCGATGCCGCGGCACCTGGTCGAGGCCGAGATGGCAGCGATCGGGCATTCCGTCATCGAGATCGAACGACGCCCTGGCGGTGACTGGAAACTGAACCAGCAGGGAAAACTCAACCGCCGAATTTCGCCCCTCGCCACGCCGATGCACGTGAGCGGTCCGGCGGCCGGACACGCTCGACTGACGACGTCCGCTGACTCAACCGGGCGCCACGTGCTGGGGACGCTCAACAACTGTGGCGGCGGCGTGACTCCGTGGGGCACGATGCTGATCTGCGAAGAGAATTTCAACGCGGTCTTCAGCGGTGCGGCGGACGCGACGCCGGAAGCTCGAAACCACAAACGCTACGGAGTCGACGGACCGAGCCGCTTCAATCCGGCCTGGGCCACACACTTCCCGCGATTCAATATCGAACGGGAGCCGAACGAACCGAACCGGTTTGGATGGGTCGTCGAATTCGACCCGCATGATCCCGGGTCGGTCCCGGTCAAGCGAACAGCCCTCGGCCGAATGAAGCACGAAGGCGCCGGCATCGTCACAAATCACGACGGCCGAGTTGTCATCTACTGTGGCGACGATGAGCGTTTTGAGTATGTCTACCGGTTTGTGACTCTGCGCCCATTTGACGCGTCACAGCCGGAGGCGAATCGCAATCTGCTTGACGAAGGCACGCTGTCCGTCGCTCGGTTTGATGAAGATGGTTCCGTGACCTGGCTGCCGCTGGTTTACGGGCAGGCGCCGCTCAATTCTGCGAATGGATTTGAAAGTCAGGCGGACGTCGTCATTGAAGCCCGACGCGCGGCCGATCTGCTCGGTGCGACTCCGATGGACCGACCGGAAGATGTCGAGCCCTCGCCAGTCAACGGGCGGATTTACATCATCCTCTCCAACAATTCGAAGCGGCCGCAAAACCAGGTCGACGCCGCGAACCCGCGCGCCAACAACGTACACGGTCATGTGCTGGAACTGACGCCACCGCACGCGGCTGGCGGACTGGACCATACAGCCGACCGGTTTGAATGGGACGTGTTTCTGCGAGCAGGAAATCCAGAGAACGCCGCGGACCAGGCGGAATGCCACAAAGACGTCTCGCAATCCGGCTGGGTTTCGTGCCCGGATAACGGAGCGTTCGACAGTCGTGGCCGCTTCTGGATGACAACCGACGGAGCCAGTGAGACGGCCGGCACCGCCGAGGGGCTCTTTGTCTGCGAAGTCGACGGAGTGGATCGAGCGAGAACGCGGCTGTTCTTCCAGGGCCCGCGCGGATCGGAGCTGACCGGCGTGTGCATCACCCCTGATGATCGCTCGCTGTTCGTCTCGGTGCAGCATCCCGGTGAAGAAGAGGGATCCGACTTTGCGAGTCCCTCGACCCGCTGGCCGGATTTCGACCCGCAGCGCCCCCCGCGCCCGGCGGTGGTCGTCGTCAGTCATCGTGACGGTTCGCCAGTTGGCAGCTGAGGCGATTGATACTTTGCCGCAGGAAGTCACAGAAGACGCAAAATTCTGAGAGGGAATTCCTTTGTGATTTCTGCGCCTTTTTGTGGCTTCGATCAAAAGCAAAAACCTCTCTGCCCGGAACAGGCAGAGAGGTTCGAAGTTCGAGGGAATGTCTCAGTCGATCAGATGCTGCAACTTGCGGGACCCGGTCTGGATGATCCGTCCTGGGCGGCGAGCCGATTCGGGTGGGGCCGGAGCGAGTTCCGGAACCTTCGGAGCGGCGGGACCCGACGCCGGCGGAGCTGTGGCGTCGTTGCAACAGCCGGGTTTCCGGCAGCCGCTGTCAGTCGGGCAGATGTTGTCGCATTCCCACTCGCAGACGCAGGTCTCGCCGAATTTCTTCGACGATTTCTTCGGGCTCTTCACGCAGATTGCCCGCGGGCAGTTGTCCATGCCGAGCGCTTTGCGGAGGCCACCAAACAGGCCGCCACTTTCGCAGGAACGATTCGCTCCGCAGCCGGCTCCGCACTTTCCGTTCGAGCCACACTGCCCGTTGGAACTGCAATTGCCGTTGGCTTCACAGGCTCCGTTCGTTCCGCATTTATTTCCGCACAGATCGTCGCAGGCACTTTTCTCCCACGGAAACCGAGTCGGCGGGATGCAGATCGTTTTTGATTCGATGTTGTAGCAGGTCTTTTTGAGGTCAACTTGTTTGACGATAGGCCTGCACCCGTCGACACAGTTGCGATCCGGGCTGCACCCGGCCGGCTTGCAGCCACCGTCGGCCAGTGCGACCGACGACAGAGTCATGCTGACAATGGCCAGTGTGGAAAGAAGTTTCATCGGGATTTCTCCACGAGTGGTTGACTTGATTGAAGAGGCGAGCTGATTCGTCGCCCACAGAGACCAGCGACAGCGATTAGAAATCGACGTTGAATCTGGCACCGACCGTTTCGTAATCGCCAGTCGTCAGAGCCGGGATGTCGGCATCGCGATTTTCGATCCGGCCGATGATGTAGTTCAGCTGGAGTTTCGCGTTGGCATTCCAATGCCAGTTCAAAGCGAACGTGACACTCTCGCCGATGCCGCCCATGATGTCCTCGTCGTTGAAGTCGGCATACGAGTAGCGGACGCCAACATTCCAGGCTCCCCAGCCACTCTCGACACAGTCGTCGCAGTTGTTGACCAGGAAGAAGTTCTGGAACGGCTTTACGCGACCGATGGTGCCGCTCTTACGGCTCCAGGGAATGTGCTCGCCCGTCAGGTAGTAAGACCAGTAGAGATAGCCACCCCACAGGTTGACGTCGGCGCCAGTCGATCGCTGAAGCCAGATGTTCTGCCACTCGCCAACGACCTGGGTCGGGCCGAGATTGACCACTCCTTCCAGACCGAGCAGTTCGTAGGTGTTGGCACCGGCGATGCGGCCGGTGTTGATCCAGCGCTGTGTCGTGCGTGCTTCCGGACGGCTTCGGAATCGACTTTCATTCGCGTTTGTCGGTCCGCCCGTGCCGTCCGGATGAGCGATCGTTCCTGACACGGCCCAGTGAATGTAGCTGCGTCCGTCGGTGCACTCGTCGTACCACGCGGTGTTGGCAAGCCGTCCGGCGACTTCAAGCTGGTAATGGTCTCCGACGTACTCCCCGTCCGGGTGAGCCTTTTCCATGTTGTAGACGCCAAAACGCCAGTTCCACGCCTGGTCATCGCTCAGCCCGTAAGAGGCGACTCCGATACGTCGAGCGTCCTCGTTGAAAGACTCGATCACAAACGGTCGTTCGAGGAAGACGTTGTAGCGCGAGCTGTTCAGGTGGTCGAAACCGTACGGTCGCTTCTGGTTTCCGATCAGCAGCGTCTGCAGAACAGGCAGGTCTTTGAACCCGATGTAGAGGTCGCGGAATTCCGGATTGTCGACTGCAGCAAACTCAAGCTGAGCGACATACAGCATGTTGTCCTTGATGTCGCCCGAAAATCCGAGCCGCATTCGACGAGTCGTGAATCGATCCTGCGGATTCTGAGGTACGAACGGAGTGCCCGATCCTTCAAAGACGTTCGTGCCTGCATCGCTGTCAGGAAACGCCCAGTAGTCGAGGTGGATTCGACCTTCGATCTGCATGCTGGTTCCGGATGAATCTTCCGTAATGGCATTGCTGACAGTCGCGTCGAGATCAACCCATTTGTTTTCGAGATTCTCGAGCCGCTTGAAAACAGGGTCTTCGTCAACGGCGCTCGCTTCGCGGAATTGAGCACCCGCCGGCGCGACGGCCCTCGCTGTGCTCGGAGTCCCGTTAATGCTTTGCGGCAGAGTCGGAGCACGCTGCGATTCCAGCTCCTGAATTCGAGCCTCCGCCGCCTCGACCCGTTCCAGCAGTGCCTTCAGATCTTTCGCCGAGACACTGACTTCCTGAGCGTGAGCGAAGCCTCCACCCATTCCAGCAGCTGCGACGAGGGCGGCTGCCACCCATCCTTTGAAAATCATCTTCAGCTCCTTCTGAATACGTCCGTGTTCGAGTTCCAGTTTAGTCAAGGTTTGCGTCACGGAGTTATGTGACCTGGAACGGTTCTCATGATCGGCGCGATTGAACCGTCAGGAATGTTCAAAACCAGGGGAGCAGCTCTTGCCGCAAGTTGGCCGAACTCAAAGATTGGGTTGTTCCGGTTACGGTGTCTGGGCTGACGTCGAGTGTGGCAAACAGAATCGATTGTGCCGATTGCGACAGTGGCATCGGCCTCACAGGATCGATGGGCGAAACGGCGGCAGGTCGTGTCTCGTCAGCCTGAAGTCGCCATCGCGTTGCGAGTCGAGTCGCCTTTTTCGGACTTCGAGCTGGCTTGCTGGTTCACCGTCCGAGCGTGGTGATGGCCACTTTCGAGTCCAGGCCCGATCAGAAATCGCGGCCCAGGAAGCACTCGACGATTCGGTTTCCGGTTGAATCGGCCGAGTGGTTCGCGTTCCCCGGCCTGCTGGACGTCGCGGAGCCTGCGACCGGATTCCGTCTCTGGCAGGCTGTGGCGTCCTTCCGTCGGGGATCGATCGTGGCCACTGAGCTGAATCTCAACTCGCTGAACTGGGTGACGCTTGCCTGCCGGAGCTGTGAGAGCTCGGTCGAGGTGCTCGCCGAGGATCTGGCGATTGCCGATTCCATCCGATGTCCCGGTTGTGGCCTGACAATCTCGGATCAAACCCGCGAGGACGACGCGAGCGACTCGCCGCGTGGTTTCGTTCCAGGCGAAGGCAGCTGACGGGAACACTGGCGAGCATGGCCGTGCACCTGGTACTGCTCGGCGTGCTGGGTTTGATCGTGTTTCAGATCAGTGCCGGTGAAAATCGGAGCGCGGTCGAGGGAAGCATCTCAACCGGAACCAGCGAAGCCGACCTCATGAATCTTGAGGAAGTTCCGATGGAAGTTGTGACGATCACGCCGACTCCGAATCGGCTCGACCTGTCGCGGATCACTCGCGAGCAGAACGACCCGACCGTCGCACGGCGAACACTGCGGGAGCCGGTGAGGCAGCTCTCGCGAATGAGCCCTCTAAAGGAGAATCTTTACGCCAACTACTACATCTCTCAGGTCAAGAAACACGACGTCAGCGGCGGCCGGCTTTACTCAACGTGCATCAGCATCCTCATTCTTGAGATCTACTATCGACACCTTCCGCTGTACGGCAGCGACGCCACGCTGCTGTCAATTCCGGAGAATGAGGCAAGTGAATAGACTCCCCCCACGAACCTGCCGGGTTCCGGAGATGTCCCACACTTCCTGGACTTGATTGTCCCTCCCGCCTCACTTCCTGCGTCTGCCCTTCATGAGAGTTATTGTCGTCACACTGGATCGGCTGCCCGCGCGGCTTCTCGCGTGCTTCGGCAACGAGTGGATGGAGACGCCCGAATTTGATCAGCTCGCCGCACGATCGACGGTTTTTGAGCAGCACTTTGCCGAACTGCCAGGGCCAACGGGACCGTCTCATCCATGGTGGACGGGTCGGCTCGAGTTCTTCTCGCCCCGTAATTCTGCGGATTCCGATTCGGCTCAGGCGGAAGGCGCGACGATTTCCGCACTCGTCCAGGCCGGAGTGAGATGCCGTCTTCTGACCGAGCGGACCGAGGGGTTGCCGCTCGACGCGTTTTCGTCCTGGGAGGCGATCGAGGCCGCAACCGGGCTCGACATCGACCATTCGGAAACGGCGATCGCCCAACTTGTTCAGCGAGCTTTGGACGTCGCGGGTGAGCCAGCTGACGGCGCGGACGAATCTTCCGGCGAGCTGCTCTGGCTGCACTCTCGCGGAGTTCCTTCGCCGTGGCTGCCACCTCGGTTCTTTGCGGAGCTCTACCTCAACGAACTCGAAGAGGAAGAAGCCGAAGAAGAATGGGACGAGAACACCGGCAAGACGCTCATCCCGGAATTCCGCATGGAAGTCGCTGAACTTGAGACCGAGCCGGAAATCGAATTTGACTCGTCCGGAATTCTCGACGACCTGGCCGCCAGCCCGGCGCTGGTTGAGTCGCTCCTGTCTGAATCAGTCACGTCGGACGAACCTGAGTCAGATGTCTCAGCCGCGCAAACCGAGCTGGAGCGGCTGATCTCGCGATACATTTTTGCCGGCTATGTTTCGATGATCGACCACTGGATCGGGCGACTGGTGAAAGGGCTCGAAGAGGCCGCGGCGAAAGTGGCATCCGACGGCCGCTTCTCGCGGGAGACCGTTCTCATCGTGACGGCGGCGAGCGGCCACGCGGACGGTGCCCGGCATTCTTTTATTGAAGAAAGCGACGGAGCGAGCGAGCTCTGTGATGAGATGTTGCAGACGCCGCTGCTGATTCACCGAATCGGCGAGACCGGTTTCGGCACGCGCTGTCGCACCATGCTCGGGCCGCAGGACCTTGCCCCGACGCTGTGCGAATTCTTCGGCATCGCACCACACGCAGCCACATCGGGATTGAGCCTCAAAGAACCACTGGATACCGGGCCTGTTTCGCGACGCAATCAGTTGTTCCATCTGTCGCCATCGGGCGAGGTCGCCATTCGCGACGAGGACTGGCTACTCGTGCTGACGGACCGATCGCTGCTTGACGGCGACTCGCTCGACGACAACGACGAACTGCTGCGTGACGCCAGGCTGTACGCGCTGCCCGACGATCAGTGGCAGGTCAACGATGTCAGTTCGCGGCGCCGCGACGTCGTGTTTCAGTTGGCAGGCAAGCTTCAATCGGCCCTGCGATCCGCCGGCCGACTCGCGATACCAGCCTCGCAGTAGGACGGACGCCCACGTCTGTCGTTTATACATAAGTCGCCCGACATTTTCATG
>ERZ891418.543-NODE-543-length-12759-cov-4.921363_pt1 | contig 12759 bp, 9 predicted proteins | sample MGYA00521236_ERZ891418 | MGnify/ENA primary metagenome ERZ891418 (study PRJEB32303, sample SAMEA104408696) | aquatic metagenome | biome: Brackish water; feature: Chemocline; material: water | place: Baltic Sea | collected 2014-10-18T10:34:00 | depth 100 m ... | reverse complement strand
TGATACCAATACCGGAGCAGAGGCCGGAGCCGAAGACACTGCCCCCAAGCTCTCATGGGAAGACGCCGTCTCCAAAGCAGACCCCGAGACCGCCGAACTCATGCGGAAGATGCAGGCCGACTACACCCGCAAGACTCAAGAGGTGGCAGAGCAGAAGCGTGGCCTCAAAGCGGAGCAGCAAGCCCTGGCTGCTGCTCAAGCTCTGGTAGCAGAGCAGAAGGACCTGCCCGAGTACGACCCCTACGATGAGACCAGCATCACGGCTCGCATCGAAGCCGAGGTCAACCGCCGGCTCAACGCTGTCCTCAAGCCCATGGCTGAGAACGCACAAGAGCAGGCAGCACAGTCGGCCTACTCCACCTTCCTGACAGCCAACCCCGAGTTCAAGACCGACACTGCTCTCCGTGCCGAGGTTCAGGCAGCCCTTGAGGCCAATGACCACCTCGACTTGGAGACTGCCTATTGGGCAGTGAAGGGGAAGAGGGGCACTGTGGCGGCCACTGCTGCTGCCACGGCGACTGCTGCACAGCGTGCTGCGGCTCGACAAGCAGCCATCCAGGGGACTGGTACCGGACGCAAGCCCGGTCCTCGTGGTCGGCCCAATGCGACCGATATCAAGAAGATGTCCAACGCTGAGATTCTCGCCGCTGCTCAGGCAATGTCCCGCTGATCTGATGACTACCGGGGCAAGCCGTCCCGGTAGTTACACGCTCAACATTTATAAGGTGGAGACCAGAGGAGCCCACCCCTTGACAGGGAGGCATCGAAGGCGACCCAGGCATCCCTCTGAGGGACACGCTGGAAGAGACATCAACAACCTTCGTGTTCACCCTCATACGCAAAGAGGCATCCCATGGCCCCTCCCAACTCCGTCCTCTCGACCACGCTCCAGTTGCTCCGCGACAAGCTGGTTGACAACAGCTTCATCAGTCACCCGCTGTTCCGTGCCATCGAGGCTGCCGGCAACCGCAAGATGGTCTCCGGCGGAATGCGGATTGACCAGCCCGTCATGTTCGGTAGCCACTCCAGCATCACCGAGCTGACCAACGGCTTCGAGCCTGTCTCGCTCGCCGTCACCGACCCCTTCACCAAGGCACAGTTCGAGTGGTGTAACTTCACCGCTCCCATCGTCCTCAGCGACGTGGAGAAGCTCGCGAACAAGGGTGACCTTGCCATCGTGAACATCCTGGAGAGCAAGGTCCAGAACGTGATGATCGACCTGAAGCTGACGGTGTCCAAGCGCATCTTCGGTGCTGCAAAGAGCACCTCGGCCCTGACGACCCTCCAGACCTTGAACGGCATGACCACGGCAGCCGGCACGGGTTGGCTGGAAGGCGTGGCACAGGCCAGCCAGGACAACGTGGTCGGTGGCCTGTCGAAGGTGACCTACCAGGCCGACAACTGGTACAACCAGTTCCAGGACGCTGCGGGCACCCTGGCCCTGGAAGACCTGACCCAGCTCATGATCAACTGCCAGGTCCACAACCCGAGCGGCGACGCCCCCGACATCATCTTCATGTCGCAGAACTGCTACGGTGCGTTCCTCGCCCTCATCCAGGACCAGGTCCGCTACGCCCCCGACGACAAGGTCCAGGGCGGAATGGTCCCGACTTGGCGTGGTGCGAAGATCTACATCGAGCCCACCCTCGGCTTCACGGCAGAGGCCCCGGCCAAGGCAGTGTCGGCCTACGTCCTGACCTCCAGCCAGTTCGCTCTCTACGCGGACACGGACGGTTGGTTCAACATGGGCCCGATGTTGCCCGTGCCCGGAACCGCCACGGAAGCGGCACGCATCATGTGCCGGATGCAGCTCGTCACGGGCTCCCTCGCAACGCACGGTGTTCTCCTCGACGCTGAGGCGTGATCAACATGATGGGCTGCTGAACAGCGGCCCATCACCCCACCCTTTGCTCAACACAACTTTCCCCTGAGAGAACATCATGGCTACCTCTACACTCGTTCAGCTCCTCAGCACCGAGGCCCAGGGCGGCTCCGCTGCGAGCATGAACCGCTCGCAAGAAGAGACCTTCATCGCAGGCGGCACGATCGCTGCCGGCGACTGGGTTTCCTGGGACGCTACCGGTCAGACCCTTTCCGACGCCGCACTGTACGTCATCGAGGCCATTGCGGTCGGGACCGTCGGCAACTCGTTGGCCTTCGGTGTCGCGAAGGAAGCCGCCGTCTCCGGTGCCAAGGTTCGTGTCTGCATCGGCGGCTACTGTGCCGTGGCTTCCGTCCCCGCTGCGACCGTGCAGGGCTCTGCCCTCATCGGTCCCGTGACCGTCGCTGGCCAGGCTACCATCGAGGTGCCCGGCACCACGAGCGGCAACCTGTGCGGTGTCGCTCTCGGTGCGGACACGGCCAACTTCGCCGAAGTCATGGTCATCAAGCAGTTCTGATTCGGCTTGTGGGCCTTTGGCTCCACTGCCACAGGCCCCAATCCCTCCACGGGGGTTGGGGCCTTGCCGTACCTTGACCAGACTCGGAGCTACCCGTGAACCTCGCTGCACTTCGAGACATGATCGGCTCGTTGTTGGACTACGACCCGACAAACAGCACCTACAAGGCACAGATCAACACACTCATCAACGATGCCCAAGTGCGAGTCCTCACGGACAAGCCATGGTCATTCGCTGAGGTGGATGATGACACTGCCGTCCAGACAGATGCCGTCCACACGGTCGGCGTCACCAATGGCTCTGGCTCTGTGACAGGGGTGACATTCCCCTCATCGGCATCACCCGTCCTGCCGGGCTCTGTGCTTGACGGCTCCAAGATGACCGTCACCGACTCCGCTGGTGTGACCAGCACCTACACCGTGGCCTTTGTGGCCTCGGTAAACGCCCTCACCCTGACGGCTGACTTCACGGGCATCACGGGTTCGTACTCGGCGACGTTCAAGCAGCGTGAGGTCTACCTGCCCGGCAACACCACTACAGTGATGTCTGTCCGCGACACGGTGAACGGCTCACCCAACCCGCTGGCATCACTGCCCAAGGTCGAGTTGGAGAAGGTCCGCACCGACATCAACACGCTCGGCACCGCATCGTCCTTCTCTCCATCAGAGGGGATCCGCATCCCAGCACCACGCTCGGTCATTGGCGTCACCATCGCCGCACCGGGAGCAGGTCGTGGTGTCCGCACCTTGCAGGTCTACATGGTCAACGTGTGGAACCCGCTGGCACCGACCCCCAACGTGTACCCACAGGGCGTCTCTGGCGGTCGTGAATCGGCTCTCAGCCCTGTCCTGTCCATCACACTGCAAGACAATGAAGAGCTGACCATCACGGCAGAGACCATCCCCAACGTGGTTGGCTACTACCGTCGCTACTACTTCACGAGCACAGCCATCAACATTGATGCCCCTGTGAGGCTCCGCAACGCCGCTGACAACGTGGACACCCAAGCACCCACGCCTGCTGCTGCCATCGTCCCTGACACGAAGCTGAGCACCCTCAACAGCCAGACCTTCCAGACACGGAGCATCCGATACGTCGAGTCCTCGGGCGTCTACACGAGCTTCCAGCTCTACCCCCACCCTGGCAGTGACCAGACCTTCAAGGTTCGCCGGCTGGTGGCCCCCCGCCACCTCATCGAAGATCAGGACACCCCTCTGATTCCAGAGGCTTACAGCCAGATCATTGCCTACGCGGCAATGGAGCAGGTGACCCTGAAGCTGGACAACCCAGCCCTATCGGAAGTCTACCGCGTCAAGGCTGAGAAGCTCTACAGGGCGATGGCTGCCCGCTACCTGGCAAGCCCACCCCGCCGCATCGTTCGCGGTGGTGGCTCTCCGGTGTACCCGGTCCTCTGGGGCCCCTTGAGCCTGTCATGAAGGGCACCGAAACACAGCACCCCATCGCAGGTGGGGTCGAGACTCGGAAGCCCCAAGACCCGAGCAACGCCACGGAAGCGGTCAACCTCACGGTGGACCGCGAGACTGGTGGTTGGAGCACCCGGCTTGGCTTCGAGCGGTACGTTCCCGGTGGCAGCAAGTTCCAGCCTTTCCACAACACTGGCTTCATCACATCCCTGCATGTCTCACAGGCATTGGCAGGTGGTGCCCGTCAGGCAGTCCTCTTTGAAGAGGGGAACAACCTCTGGCTGACCTACGAGGCCACAGGCAATGTCCTCCTACGGCAGATCAGAAGCAACCGCCACCAGCCGACTGCTACAGAAGCCGGCTCTTGGTACACGGACATCGGCAACTCGGGCATCATCATCACGAACGGTGTTGATCGTCCCCTGCTGGTTCGTCCCTGGCCTCTCGGCAATGCAGCGGACTCGGCCACCACCATTGCCTCCGCAGCCCGTGACTTCGGGTTCACAGCACCTCCGAGCCCTATCGAGCCCTACCGGGTTGAGCCTCAACCCAGCCCGACCAACTCCAGCACCATCACAGGTGGAGGTGCTCTCACCCTGTCTGTGACGGCACAGGGTGGTGCCATCAGCAGTGGTGGCAAGTGGGGCTTGGGCTTTGCTGCTGGCCCAGCATCGGGTGACCCTGCCAATGAGGCCCTCTTTGGGTGGGCCGTCGCCTTCATCAGCGACACGGGCTCTGAGGGACCTCTCAGCCCCCTGGCAAGCACCAACTGGACCATGCCAGCAGGGTCAGAGGGCTGGCGTCATGCGGTCGGTCTGGAGATCCCCAAGGGGCCTGCTGGCACGGTGGCCCGGAAGATTTACCGGACGACCAACTACAGCCCTGACTACGTCGTCCCTCCCGGTGACACAACCTTGTTCTTCATCGGGCTCATCAGGAACAACGTCGAGACCTTCTACATCGACCCCATCCGTACAGCGAACCTCACGACTCCTGCACCTGTGATCCCAACAGGCCCACTGCCGGCTCCAAGGGCTCGCTTCTCTGCGGTCTACAATGGCTCCCTGTTCCTCGACGGCGGCATCGAAGACAGCCGCACGCTCCACTTCTCCCTGCCAGGGCTTGTGGAGCAGTTCCCTGCCAATGCCTACCTGACCCTCTCCGGTCCCGGTGGAGGCATCACGGCTCTGTGGGGCGACTACACCAGCCTCCTTGTCTTCCGTGAGTCTGGCATCGACGTGGTTCAGGGGACCTTCAACGAGGGCTTCAGGGTCACGACCATCAGCAACAGCATCACCTGTCGGGCACCACACTCCATCGCGACCGTCCCTGGTCTTGGTGTGGTGTTCCTCGGCACTGATGGCTTCTACGTCCTGACAGGTGGCCTTGAGGGTGGTGCCGTCGCACAGGTGGTGCCTCTCACCCGGAACATGGACAACCTCATCCAGAGGATGACTCAGGACTGTCTTCCCCGAGCTGTGGGCACCTACTCTGCACAGTGGCGGGAATATCAGTGCTATGTCCCCATGGACGGCTCTGACAGGCCCTCTATGGGGTTCGTCCTACACCTGGACCGCCTTGGCTCCGACCTGTCTCCATGGACAACCAGAGAGGGCTTCCCGGTAGGGGCCATCAAGTCTCTGTACGATGGCACCATCGTCTTCGGCCACAACGTCGGGGCCAGTGAAGGTGGTGTTGATCCTGAAGCTGGGTTGTTCGTCATCAGCGGTCGCCGGACTCTTGGTGGCTCCACCATCGCTGACAACTTCGTTCCGGGCCCACCGCCCACGTCCCGGTATCAGTCTGCTTGGAACAGCTTCGGTGACCCACAGATTCAGAAGGCAGTCCAGTATGTGACCTTGTGGATTCAGACGACGGGTGGTCCCGTGGTCAAGCTCAAGCACCTCAAGGACTATGAGTTCGTGGGGACGGCAGAGCAGGAGTACATGGCACAGCCCCCGGATGCTGCCGACCTGCCCATCCTTGACACGGTCGTCTTGGACAAGGGCGGCCTCTACAGCCCTGAGAGGTTGGTGCCCCTTCGGGTTTCCACCCATGGCCAGTCGGCTGCATGGTTCTCATTCAGCTTCGAGACCATTGAAGACCTGGTCCTTGTTGGCTTCGAGTACGAGATCACCACCAAGGGCACCCGCGTCATCGCTGGGAAGAAGGCATAGATGGCGAAGAAGTGGACTCAGAGGGATGCCAGCACTGGCAACACGGTCGCTCCAGAAGCGATCAACGCCGACATGCGTGCGAACCAGTCGTCTATGGCGACCCTCGACCGCACCCAGCTCCCCATCAACTCGGTCAATGACACCAACCTCAATGACAATGCTCTCCAGCAGGTCTGGTGCCACCCCATCTGGCCCGTCTCTGCTGGCAAGGATGGCGAGCAAGGCAACGTCAGGGACTCCTTGACGGCTGCCAACCAGTGGGATGCCGTCACCTACCAGGCATACTCTGGTTCATGGCTGAGCCTCGCGACCATCACCCTGACGGGCTTCAAGGGTGGTCACCTGTTCTTGGAGTGGTCGGGCAACTCTCTCGTCTACCCAAACTTCACGAACACCGCATCGAACATCACTCCAGGCAACCCCAAGTATTGCCGGCTCCGCATCCTTGTGGCTGGCGTCATCATGGCCGAGCGTCTGGGTGGAGCACAGCACGAGCACTTCCGCATCTTCGGGGGAGGGCTGCTCCCTCCCGGTGACCACCCGGTGCTGCTCCAGTTCCGACCCACCACCCTGGGTGTCGATGATGCCCTGGTGAATTCTGCTGGTGACAGGGTCATGCAGGCCCACGTCTATGCCAGCAAATTCCTCGCGTGTGGGAGATACCGATGAGCCGCATCAACAGAGCACCTGTCGCCCCCGGTGCCCCCATCGACGCTGCCGACCTGAACACCAGGTTCAATGACTTCACGCAGACCGACATCAATGCAGCGAACCTCCGTGATGGTGCCATCGACCTCCCACAGTTGGACAGCACGCCCTTCGTGATGATCAACTCGGCTGATACCAATCTTGGCTTCCTCGACCTGCTCCATGCGGCACCTCGTGTGGTGGCCTCCTACGGTGGTGCAACAAGCCCCACACCGACCCCTGTGGCCGATGCTGCTGGGACACCGACAGACCTTGCTCTTGGTGGTGCCGGCTGGACCATCAGGGACAACGAGGACGTGCTCCGCATCTATTGGGACCTCTCGGTCAACCCGACCTTCACAGGCACTCCCTGGACGGGAGTGGGTTCCATCAGCCAGATCACCCTGCCCCTGCCCACGGTGGCAGCTTCAAGCATGTCCTGCTGGCTGGCTTGGGTGCAGTGGGACATCACGAGCAATGCCCTCGTGAACTGGGTGGAGCCCACGAACCAAGGTGCCTTTGCCACGAACTTTACAGGTGCCAAGTACGGCTCCAGCCTCCCGCTCACCCGAGCTACGACGGCCATCCCTGCTTGGTTGCAGAGGGTGGACCTTGGGGCCGATGGAGCCCTTGGAGCCGGCACACTGGTGAACCGCCGGACTGGTTGGCGGGGTGTCTCTGGCACCTTCTACATCGCCCCCACGGCTGGTGACATCACCATCTACGGTCTCAGGATCGTGCTTGCTGGTATTGCCCACCCATGGAAGTCAGGTGGCATCAACTACTTGGCATGGGATCCGGTTCTTGCCGGTGGTGGTCAGACCCTCGAATACACTGGTGGCAAGATTACGGCTCTCCACCAGCGGATCAAGTGACCCATGAGCTACACACCGCCAAACGTGCTGTCAGCGTCCACGGTCCTCACGTCGTCTGATGTCCAGGGCAATGTGGATGCCCTCCAGATTTACCTGCACAGCGGCATCATTGCAGGTGACCTGGAGGCCGCCCAGTTCGCAGATACCCGTCATGTGCAGCCGCCGACCTATGAGCCCTGGACTCAGGTTCAACACGGCGTCACGGGGCACCAAGGGGCACAGTGGGGTGGGTCGAGTCAGGCTCGCCTGACCTTCGCCACGTCCTACCTGACAGGCAACGGCCAGAGCACAATGGATGCCGCCAGCATTGACTGGCTTGAGGTTCCCAACTCCAGCTTCAAGATCGTGCTCCGTCAGGCTGCCAAGCTCGTGTTCCACTGGTACGTCGAGCTGGAAGCTGGCCCTGACAACATCCCTGCCATCGGTGGGCGTACATTCCCTGTCCTCGACAGGCTCGGGTACATCACGCCCTACATCGGTTCGACTGACTTCCGGGAGTCCATCAGGGCTCAGGAAGTCCAGAACACTCAGGATGGTTATTCTGCCGCCTACCCCATCGGTTCACGCCGCTGCTTCACGGTAGCTGGGGGCTACGGACAGAGAGATGGGACAATGCTCTACGACGCCCCTCTCGGAGAGACCGTCATCGGACTCTGCTCTTACAGCCAGATTGACCGCATCGGTGTGATCAACTGGGCTGTCGCAATCGAGATATTTTATCAGTAAGGAGGTCCGCTATGGCAGTACCAGCAGCAGCAGGAGCCGCAGCAGCGGGAGCCGCTTCATCCGGTAAGACATCAAGTCTTCTCAGCGGCATCATTGGTGCCGGTGGCGGCATTGCCGGTGGTATCGGCACGGCTCTCCAGGCTCGTGAGCTGTTCACCAAGGAGCAGAAGGCAGAGCTTGCACGTCTCAAGAGGCTCCGTGCCAAGGGTGGGCTTGGTGTCTCGGAACGGGAAGAGGCTGGCATCCGGGCTGAGGGCTCTGGCCGCACCGCTGCCATCCAGCAGGGCCTCCAAGCTGATGCTCTCCAGAGGGCTTCTGCCAGCACATCGGGTGCAGGCGGTGCAACATCTGGCCGTGAGATTTTCCTTCAGGAGCAGGCATCGCAGTCGGCTGTGGCACAGGCTGAGGGTGAGGCCAACCGCGAGATTCGAGCCGTGGACCAAGCCCGTCGTCAGGAGCAGCAGGCTCGCATCTCTGAGCTTCAGAGTGCCAAGTCGGCACGCAAGGCCGGGATCATCGGTGGGGTCACACAGGCTGTCTCTGCTGGCCTCCTTGCAGGTGGTGCCGCCGCTGGCCAGCAGGCTCAGTTCAACCAGCAGCTTGAAGTGGCCAAGGTCCGTGCCCCTGTACTCTCGAATGATCAGCTTCTCCGGTCACTCCAGGGGACAGCCGCTCCCGCGAACCCATATGGTAGTCGGATTCCGGCTACTGGAGCACTCTGATGGCTACCCGTGGAAACAGCTACCTCCAGTCGTTCTCTGCTCACATGCAGATGGCGGCCCATTGGGACCAGGTCCGGCTCGACATCAAGGATGAGCAGGCTCAGTTTCTGGCATCCCAGAAGCTCCTTCAGGACTCGTCTGACACCCTTGCTCGTCTGGAGGAGACCTTCCGGGTCAAGCAGTCCATGGACCGCTCGGCACAGAAGATCCTGACCACACAGTACGAGAATGACATTGCTTTCCAGCGTGGACTTGCTGGTGCCGGTGCAGCCCGCACTGCTGCCGGTCGTCCGGTGGAGAAGCTGCTTGATGTCTACGAGGGGCCTGACCGCGACAAGCTGTCCAAGGCTCAGAGGAACGACAAAGCCAGCCGGATCATGCAAGACCTGGCACGCAACCCCAACATCACTCAGGAGCAATTCGACGCTTCCATTGCTCGGGTGAAGAGTGAGGGTGGCTCCACCACCCGTGCCGAGGAAGCCTCCAAGCGATTCCTGGCGGGTGGTGGCAAGCGGAAGGCCCTTTCCACTGGTGCCAAGACGCCAGACCAGCTCCAGGCAGAAGAGGTCACCAAGGCTGCCCTGGAGGCCATCCTTGAAAGCTCCGAGCAGGGCTTCGTAGGTGGCTTTGAGGGTGAGGCTGGGGCTCGCCAGCGGGCAAAGAATGATGCCCCCGAGGGCACTGGATTCGGCAACGAAGAGGCAGCCTACCGGGCCTACCTCAGCTTGCTTGAGGACGGCTCTGCGTCTGCTGCTGAACTGGCAGAGGCTCGTGGCATTGACATCACCACCGACGAAGGCATGGCACAGGCCAACAAGGCATTCGACTTTGCCAGCCGGGTCTACGGTGATGCCAAAAACACTGGAGCATTCCAGCGTGGTGACCGCAAGTTCTTCGAGGGGACCTGGTTGGCTCAGGCTCAGCGGGTTGCTCGTCTTGAGCAGTCTGTTCTTGAGCAGAGTCAGTCTGGTGCCGTCCTTGACCCGGCTCGTGAGGCTGCCAAGCGTGAGCTGATCTCCCGTGGTCTTGACATCGACGACCCCTTTGTCCAGCACGCCGGCACCCCTCTCCATGGGTACCTGACGACGGCAGATCGCATCTTCAATGAGGTCAGTGGTGACGTGAAGCCGTCCACCAAGGAGCAGGCACAGGTCGCTGAGTTCATTCGTCAGTCCGCCGCGTCTGGCACTGAGTGGGACGTGAACTCTCTCGCCAAGCAGCTTGGCAAGACCATCCCTGCCAACAAGCTGGAAGAGGCCGTTGGATTCGGGCTGGCCTTCGACCGGAAGCTCCGTGAGGGTGTTGAGACGCCTGACCAGGGCAAGCTCCAGGTTGAGCGGGCGAAGCAAGAGAAGGAACGGCAGAAGAAGTTCCTCCAGTCTGAGAAGCAGTTTGCTGATCAGGTTGAGGGTCAGCTTTTGGATGCACAGGCAGAGCTTGATGAGCTTGGTGCTGCTCTTGATGCCGAGCTTACCCCGTCACAGGACGCCCTGTTCCAACAGCGGGTGCTCTCCGGTCGTCGTGATGGGCTCTCCCTTGAGGCTGCCACACAGAAGGCCATCGACACAGAGCCCGACCCTGGCACTGAGGCCGACCTCCTGATTGAGCAGATTGAAGGGGTTGAGGCTCCGATTGACCCTGATGTCGAGGCCGCTCTGGCTGGTGACAAGGGTGGCCTGGTAGACGCTGATGAACAGGAAGACCTGTTTGCAACCCGTGCTGCACCCAAGGCAGCACCGGCACCCAGGGCAGCACCGGCACCCAAGAGTGACCAGCGTGCTGCCCTGGAGGCCAAACTGCGTGAGATTGCTTCCGACCCTGACCTCTCCCCTGAGGTCAAGGCCAAGGCCATCAGTAACGTACAGGCCCGCCTCGCTGACGTGGCCAGTCAGGAAGATGCTAACACCTTGGCAGGGCGTCCAGCCCCCAAGCCTGCTGCCAAGCCCAAGCCTGCTGCCAAGCCCAAGCCTGCCCCCATCATCATAGAACCGGCTGCCCCTGAAGCACCTGTGACTGGCTTGATCCCTGATGCCAATGGCAACTTCGACATCACCAAGCTCACTGATGATGAATTGAATGCCATCCTGCGAGGGAAGGCCCAATGACGCCAGCCGAACTCAAGCAAGCAGCCACCATGGAGCTTGCTCGTCGTGAGCTTGCTCGTCGTGAGCTTGCTCGTCGTGCAGCCCTCAAGGTCCCTGACCTTGAGATTGCACCTTTGCAGGTGCCTGAGTTCGATCCCGATGATGCCCTCAAGCTCGATGAAGCTGTCAGGGAAGAGGCCGACCGTCGCATCCTCCAGACCATCGGCAAGGTGTCTGACGAGCAGGAGCAGGTCATCCTGGCTGATGTCCGCAAGGAGAAGAAAGCAAAGCGTCGGGAGATGATCACGGCTGGCCGTGAAGGTGCTGCTGCACTGCCCGAGGGTGGCTTGCCCATCTTCCGCACGACCCGCATCGTCTCGACTGATGCTGGCCCGAAGTACAGGGATCCCAAGACGGGTGACCTGCGTGAGCCCACAGCCGGTGAGGAGCTGACCGAAGCTGCTGCACGCCAGCCTGTCCTTACCGAAGAGGCTGCCCGCGAGATCTCCCGTGCCTTGAACAGCGGTGAGCAGGACTTGCCGCTCATCAGCGGTTTGCTGTCCACCCGCCCTGAAGAGCTGGGGACTGGCATCATCGAGACATCCTTGGGTGCAACCCTCAGGTCTGTCCCTGGATATCTGGAGTCCGCCGTTGCAGAAGCCTACTTCCGTGGGCTTGGCTACGAGGTGGATGAGAACGGTGAGCCCAAGGACCAGTCCGACTTTGGGCTCAAGGTCGCCAAGGTCCGCCGAGGTCTTGGTATCCCTGATGTCATCCAGCCCGTTGATCTCATCAAGGCATACCCCAAGCTGTCCACCGAGGTCCGTCTTGGGCTTGGTCTGGCAGACAAAGTGGCTCCTGACTTCATCAAGGAGGGCCTGAGCACCGCTGAGAACTTTGCCAGAGCTGTTCCACAGCTCTCCATCCCGACACCGGGTGTTGCAACCCGGCGTGAGGTTGGGAACATCGAGGCCAGTGCTCTTGATCCTGAGGCTCGTCGGGGAGCTGCTACAGGTGATGTTGAAGCTGCTCGGCGAATCGCTCGTGCGGTGGCTTCCGGTCGCTCCATTGGCGACGAGTTCGTCAATGCCCCCGCAGTCCTCCAAGCCTACAAGGACATCTACGGTGAAGACCGTGGTGAGATGGCTGCCTTCATCGGCGGCACGGTCGGCTCCCTGGGCATCCCCACAGGTGTCGGGACCAGCCTCAAAGCTTTCAAGGGGCTTGGCAAGGCTGCTGTAGGCACCAAGGCGGCAGAGAAGCTCGCTGGAGCCGCTGTGGCCCTCTCCAGGGCAACACCGGCTCTCAAGAAGGTGCCTGCCGCCATGAAGGGTGGCCCTGGCATCATTGACGATGCAGGGCTGTTCACGGCATCCATCGACAAGGCAGCCGAAGCCATCCACATTGGCAACCGTGCCACACAGGCAGCAGCCTTCGCCGCCCGCAAAGCCTTCGCTGCCATTGCCCCGAAGAAGGTTGCTGAGAATGTCATCCTTGAAGCGGTCGCCACCCGACTGCTGCCAGAGGTTCCATGGTCCAAGGAGACCATCGCTGGTGGCAAGGCTGCTGACTACGCCACCGAGTACGCTGACTGGCTTCGGAAGCAGGGCAAGGTGGCAGACGCCAGGACTGCCAAGCTCTATGCTGATGGCCTGAAGGGTGCTC
>ERZ891418.542-NODE-542-length-12770-cov-8.564058_pt1 | contig 12770 bp, 11 predicted proteins | sample MGYA00521236_ERZ891418 | MGnify/ENA primary metagenome ERZ891418 (study PRJEB32303, sample SAMEA104408696) | aquatic metagenome | biome: Brackish water; feature: Chemocline; material: water | place: Baltic Sea | collected 2014-10-18T10:34:00 | depth 100 m ... | reverse complement strand
TCAACACCCTATGCTATCACAGGTAGTGGTGGTAAACAAGCTGCCAGTTCATTAGCTGGAGCTATTAGTAGAGCTAATAAAAGAAAGTTAACTCAGGATGACGTGAGTGATCTAAGTATAGACACCTCATCGTTCTCCTCAATTGGACTACAGTTTGCATAAATGACAGAACATACAAGTAAGAGATACGGAGACCTTTCTCGTGGTAGACAGTGTTTCCTAAGTAGAGCATGGGATGCAGCTGAGTTAACTCTTCCCTTCATACTCCCTCGTAACGGGACTCAAGACCAAGAGTTACCCACTCCTTATACAAGTATAGGAGCTAGAGGTGTCAACGGTTTAAGCTCTAAGTTTCTCTTAACATTATTCCCTCCTAATTCCCCTGCCTTTAAGTTCCAGATAGATGACTTCACATTACAAGAGTTAGAAGCTCAACGTGCTCCAGTAGAGGAAGGCTTGAACTCTATGGAACGTGCTGTGATGGATGAGATTGAAGGTAAGGCTATGCGTGTACCACTCAATGAGTGCTTACGTCACCTGATCATCACTGGTAACTGTGTGGTTAACATGGGTAAAGAGAATAAGCTTAGGATATTCCACTTGGATCAGTACTGTGTAAGACGTGATCCACAAGGGGATGTACTAGAGATTATAGTTAAAGAGAAGATGAGCCGTGAGTTATACCAAGAGTTATTTAACTCAGCTCCACCTAGTGAGACTGGTGATAGTGCAGACGGACAAGAGAAAGAACTAGAGTTATACACAGTAGTTAAGTATGTCAATAAGAAAGTTGTAGTCTACCAAGAGGTTAACAACAAGAGGATCCCTGGTACTGACTCAACCTATCCTATGGATAAGAGCCCTTGGTTGGCCCTGCGTTACAATGCTATTGATGGAGAAGACTATGGTAGAGGATTTGTAGAAGAGTACCTAGGTGACCTTAAGGCTGCCGATGGTTTGAACAGAAGTATCCTTGAAGGAACTGCAGCTGCAGCCAAGGTTATCTTCCTTGTTAAACCTAATGGTACAACTAAGATGAAGTCAGTGGTTGCACCTAACCTCTCAGTGAGACAGGGTAACCCTGATGATGTAGGAGTTATACAGATACAGAAGTTCAATGACTTCAGAGTAGCAAGAGAAACACTAGAGTCTATTGAACGAAGATTAGCTGCAGCCTTTATGTTACTTGAGTCAGCTCAAAGAGATGCTGAAAGAGTAACGGCTGAAGAATTTAGAATGATGGCACAGGAGTTAGATACCTCCAAGGGTGGGGTATACAGTTTACTATCACACGAGCTTCAGTTGCCATTAATCAAGAGAATCATAGCAGTGCTAGAAAGAGAAGGAAAGCTACCGAAACTTCCTGAGGGAACTGTGGAACCTGTAATCATTACAGGGTTTGAAGCACTAGGTAGAGGCAATGATGCTAACAAATTAATGACCTTTGTACAATCACTAAGTCAAACCTTAGGGCCAGAAGCTACGGCTCAGTATATCAATGTCAGTGACTACGCTAAGAGACTAGGTACTGGCTTTGGTATAGACATGAAGGGCTTAGTGAAGACACAAGAAGAGGTCCAACAAGAACAACAAGCTGCCCAACAAGCACAGCAACGGGCTGAGATGATGAAAGCCGGAGTACCCAATGCTGTAACTCAAGGTGGCGAAATGATAAGACAAGGAGCAGCACAACAAAATGTCCAAAGCTAAGAATACAGAACAAAAGGAAGCAGTTAAAGCACAAGATAAACTCACTAGGAATGTAACTAGTCAGAAAGAGTTTAAGAATGTAGAGGTAGTTAATAAGATTATTGATGTTCAGCATAAGGTATCTACTCAGGGTTCTCGTGAGTCTACTAAGGTAACCCACCAGTTGCGTAATGGTACAGTACGGGAGACCTTTACTGAACGATTCAATAAGGAGATAGAAGCTAATGGCTGACGTTTTAACAGTAGAGAATGACTCAACTTCACTATCTGTTGAAGACGCTTATAATCAAGAGATGGCACAGAAGGCTGATGGTGCTGAGTTAATTCATGATCAAGGACAACCAGTAGACAAACCTGAGGATAAGTTTGGTGGAGACTATGCTAAACTCAAGGCTAGTTATGAAGCCCTTGAGCAGAGGATGCATCGTCCTGATGTACCTGTAGATGTACAAGAAGATCTAGGGATACCTCAAGACCCACAAGCAGCTAAAGGTGCATTTGATATTGGTGAGTTGACTAAAGAATATACCGCTAATGGTTCACTGTCTGACAAGAGTTATAAACAGTTGGAAGATGGTGGTGTGAGTAGAGAACTAGCTGATAGTTACATCGCTGGACAGAAAGCACTAGGTGAACAGATTGGTAATAATGTTAAGAACGAAGTAGGTGGAAGTGAGAACTATCAGAACATGGTAGAGTGGGCCAAGGCTAACTACAGTCCTGATCAAGTGGCAGCTTATGATAGTGCTGTAAACTCAGGTAACGTGGAGATGGCTAAGATGGCAGCAAGAGGACTACAAGCAGACTACCAGAATAAAGCTGGTGTTGAAGGTAATACCTATGGTGGAAAACAAGCTACACCTGAGGGTGGAGATGTGTTTAGATCCAATGGTGAGGTTACTGCTGCTATGAAAGACCCAAGGTATGAGAATGATACCGCCTACAGGAATGACGTATTAAGAAAATTAGATAGATCAGATATCTTCTCGCAAGGGAAGCTATAAGAGTAGGACAGCTATAAGTATTTAAGAAGTAGACAGAGACCTGCTGCGGTGGATAATCTCTAGTTGAAAGTTAAAGAAAGTGTAGCACATTATGTTATGTACTTTTTAATTAATTTAACTAGGAGAATATTATGGCAGTAACAGACACTACTGCTCCAGTCCTAACCATGACCCGAACCGGTCAGGCCAACAGCACGGGTGATTCATCTGCGTTGTTTCTTAAGGTCTATGCTGGTGAGGTTCTAACTGCTTTCGAGCAAGCTTCAGTAACGATGGACAAGCATGTTATTCGCTCCATCAGTTCTGGTATCAGTGCGTCCTTTCCTCTTGTTTGGAAAACGGATGCTATTGAGTATGCTTATATCAATGGTAGTGGTAATACTGGGACTACGGGTAGACAATTGGATGGCACGATTATCCATAAGAATGAAAAGGTTATCACGATTGACGGTCTCTTGACTGCTGACCACTTTGTGAACAACCTTGATGAGGCTATGTCTCATTTTGATGTACGTTCCATTTATGCTAAGGAGGCAGGTATTGCCCTTGGTACTCAGTGGGATAAGAACGTATTACAAGAGGGAGTACTTGGTGCTCGTTCTGCTACACTGGTTACCAATGGTAACGGTGGAACAGTACTGACCAATGCTTCTTATGGTACTTCAGGTTCAACCTTGGGCTCAGGCTTGTTTGATGCAGCTGAGAACTTGGATGAAGGTAATGTACCAGAGAGTGATCGCTATATGTATGTACGCCCTGCCCAGTATTACCTGATGGCAGAGACCACTGACCTGATCAATCGTGACTGGGGTGGACGTGGTGTGTATGCTGAAGGCGAAGTTATGAAGGTAGCTGGTATTCACATTGTGAAGACCAATAACCTACCTATTACTACGATCTCTGACTCCACTGGGGTTACGACTCATGAAGCTAACTTCTCTACGACTAAGGCTCTTATTATGCATAAGTCTGCCGTAGCTACAGTTAAACTCTTGAATCTCGCAGTAGAGACTGAGTATCTTATCTTAAACCAAGGTTGGATCATCGTAGCTAAGTACGCAATGGGGCACAGCTTCATTCGTCCTGAAGCATGCGTTGAACTCAAAACCTCTTAAGGAAAGGAGATTAGATTATGACTGATATTGCTAACTCCGAAGCCCTTAAACTCGCTGCTGATACAGTAACGAATGTAGAGTTGGTTCAACCTTATGCAGATAATGCTACTATCGGCACGACCTTTGAGACCATCACCAACACCAATGCTGATCAGGTATTCCCTGTCATTCTTGGTGCTGATATTGATGTTGTCTCTGCGTCTGCTGCTGATGATGTTGGTAGCACTGGTGCAACTAGTGTACGAGTAACATATCTTGATGCTAATTTCAATCAAGCAACTGAGGATGTAGCCATGGATGGTGCAACTGAAGTTGAGATGACTAATCAGACTATTTCCTTTATTCAGAAGGCTGAAGTTATTGCCTCTGGTACTGGACTTGCTGCTGCTGGTGCAATCACTATCGCTGATGTAACTGGTGGTGGTGTTCATGCTGTTATTGATGCAGGTTCTAAAGAGTCAGGTAACTGTACTTGGAAGATTCCTGCAGGTCACACTGGATATGTACATGGCTTTTGGGCAGATGTAGATGCTGCTGCTTCTGGTGCTGGTACTGCTGAGATTGCCCTTCAGGTAGCTCATGCTGAATCTTCTGGTGTTGCTAATTCTGAAACTTGGAGAACTATAGCTAAGCTCACTTTCGTTGTCAATGACAATGATATTGTTTCTGCTACTGGCGGTAACGCTACATCTCCTGGTAGCTTTAGCTTTCCTGGGAATCAGCCTTTTGTTGTTCCTGCGAAAGCAATGGTACGACTTGCTGGTAAAGCTCCAGCTGCTTGTGCTGCTACTGCAGGTTTCAGTATGTCTGTACAGGGTTCCGGCTCTGGCACGACTGTAACTGATAGTTAAGGATAGTGGGGAGTGCTGGTATAGACTCCCCGTTTCTTTTATTATATGTCTAACTTAAGCTTAAAGGAAAAATACTGATGGTGGATACTTCACGCACGGTGTCTGATATAGCCACCAACTTACTTCAAGATTCACAGGCAGCTGGTTCAATAACCCCGCAAGATTTACGGGACTTCATGGAGTCCTGTCAGGTTAAACAAGGAAGCATTTACCTAAGTACAGCTGCGAGTACAACTATAGCTGGACAAGCTAATGTAACGCCTACCTCACTGACTAACATGGTAGCTGTAGAAACAGCAGGTACATTTACTTTAAGTACTGCTCCTACTGCTAATGAGTTTGATATGAATACTGATGGTCAACTAAGGTATACAGGTACTCCTACTCAGAATGTCTTTTTCACAGCTTCAGTTATGCTTGAGATTGACACTGCTATTATAGACAAAGAGTTAGTCATGGCTGTTACCAAAGGTGGAACCATTGTAACTGGAGCTAAGATCGGTGGCTTCTGTCCTGCTACTACAGTTAATTCAGTACCTATGAGTGTATCAGGGTTTGCTTCAATGGCAACCAATGATTACCTTAATATCTTTATTGGTAACGTAGACAGTACTGATAATGTTACTTGCCGTATGGCTCAACTTACAGCTCACACGATCTTAACCTAATGGCCTTTATATCACAAGTACCTCTGGATGAGCTACAGGCAGTCAATATGTTGCTTGCTGCTATAGGTGAAGCTGCAGTATCTAGTTTAGCAACAGCTACTACTGTAGAGGTTACTCAAGCTAAGAACCTGTTGTCTAATACCAATAGGTCTATACAGCAAAAGGGATGGCATTTCAATACAGAGTGGGACGTAACATTATCATTAGATTCTGACAGTTATTTACCACTAGGTTCTAACATTATGTCAGTCATGGTTCCCGGTACTCTTACTACCATGAGAGGACGATCAGGTTCTCCATTTCTATATGACTTGGATAACAACACGTTCACCTTCTCTGGAGCTATCACCAATGCTGTTACTATTACTCTACTTGACTTTGTTGATACTCCTCAAACTTTTAGACAATATGTAACAGTAAGAGCAGCTAGGATATTCCAAGAGGAAATCATAGGACAAGTATCAGCAGAGAGTGTTAATCGAGTAGAGGAAGCTGAAGCCTATGCTGACCTATTGGATGATGAGACAGATAGAGCTGGTTACAATGTAGGCTATAGTGATATAGATATGTATAATATAACTAAGAAGCATAGGAAAACATGGTAAATGCCCTTAATCTCCGAACAAATATCCAATCTAATAAATGGAGTTTCTCAGCAGCCACCTAGTCTACGCCTTGCCTCACAAGCTGAGTTACAAGAGAATGGACTAGTTACTGTTGCTGAGGGTCTGAAGAAGAGGCCTCCTCTAGAGCACGTTACTAAGTTAAACAATAAGACAGACACAGATGCTAAGGTTCACTTCATTGATAGGTCTGCTACTGAGCGGTATGTTGCTCTCATTAGTTCCCAACAGTTTGATGCAGCTTTCGCTACAGACTTTACTCAGACTGAGATGGAGATTAACCACATACAGACTACTCAAGATCCTTGGGATGCAGCCTTTGGTACAGACTTTGGTTCTACTGATTATAGCCGTTCTCTAGCAGGAGCTTCAGCCGGTGAGACACTAACGTATATCACCACAGCTGATGCTAGGGATAACCTTAGGTTATTCACTGTGGCTGACTTCACGTTTATCCTTAATAAGAACATCGTGACAGCCAAGAGTGCTACCTTAGGTGACACTAGGAATTACGAGGGTATTGTCTTTGTTAAGCAAGCCAGTGCTACCCATAGTGTAGCTGTATCTATTGATGGTGTAGACGTAGGTACTATCACAGTTGATGCTGATGCTGATACCTTTGTGAATAACCTAGCGTCAGCTATGGCTACCACAGGGTACACTGTAACTAAGTTTGGTGGTAGTAATGTCCACATCTCTAAGGATGATGGTAGTGACTTTACCCTTCATGTACAGGCTCCTGAAGCCACCATGATAGGCATTAAGGACACTATACAGGACTTTACTGACCTCCCTGCTACTACCAAGGATGGCTTTACAATAAAGGTTACAGGCGATCCTGGGAGCTCTACAGATGACTACTGGTTACAACATAATAACCAGAATGATCAAGATGTAGGAGAGTGGGTAGAGACTGTAGAACCTGGACTAGCTAATACAATAGATCCTGCTACCATGCCTATCAATATGATCAGAGCTGCACCTGACCCTTGGGATGATGCTTTTGCTGATGACTTTGGTAGACCTGACTTCTCTATATCACAGATAGACTGGACTGATAGGATAGCTGGTGACCTAGAGACTGCTCCTGATCCCTCCTTTATAGGAGAGACGATCAATGACATCTCTTTTCATAAGAATAGATTTAGCTTCTTAGCTAATGAGAACATCATACTCTCTGAATTAGGAGAGTTCTTTAACTTCTATACTACTACGGCTACCGATCTGTTAGATACAGATATGATAGACCTAGCAGCCCCTACCAATGAAGTAAGTATCCTTCAGAACTTTGCTCCCTTTAATGAGAACCTTATCATCTTCAGTGACTTTTCTCAGTTTAGACTGTCAGAGTTTGCTGCTGGTGGCCTCACCCCTACTAACGCAAAGCTCTCCCTGTTAACTCAGTATGACCATGATAAACTGGTACAGCCTGTGATTAATGGTAGGAAGATTTACTTTGCTAATGAGAATGATGGGTTCAGTATACTAAGAGAGTTTGGTGTAGTAGAGGACTTACAAGAGGAAACAGCTGAGAATATCACAAGTCATGTACCTAGTTATATCAAGGGTAAAGGCTTTGAGATCATACCTCATGATGACTTCTTGTTTGTACTTTCAGATAAGAACCTGAATGAAGTCTTTGTATACAAGTTCCTCTTCCAAAGGGGAGAGAAGAAGTTAAGCTCATGGTCTAAGTGGAGATTCAAACCTGAAGAACAGGTCATAGGGATGAAGATCATAGAGCATATTGCTTACTTTGTGATAGTACGTCCTGATGGAACCTACTTGGACAAGATGTCTCTACAAGATGCTAACCTAGTAGGACTCGATGAGTCTGATGCTCAGCTTTCATTCAAGGTACATCTTGATAGACTGGTTACCGCTAGAGGAGAGTATCAGTCTGAGACTAATATTACTGAATGGACTATTCCATATCCAGATAACTTTGGCTCTCAGTTTAGAGTAGTCTTAGGGCCAGCATGGGTAAGTAGAGAAGGCTCCTTGGTACAAGGTGTATCTCAGGTTAAACTCTCAGATAGACTAGGTATCGACTCGTTAGTACTGAGTACTTCTGGAGACTTCTCAACACATGATGTCTTCATTGGTAAAGAGTATAGCTTTATATATGAGTTTACTGAGCCTACCATCAAGACTGAGGTAGCAGGTAGACAGAGCTCTCTAGCTGGTGGAGTACTTAAGATTAAGAAATTCAATATAGATTACTTTAATACCGGCTTCTTTAAGATGAGGGTGACAGCACCAGGACGAGCCTTCTTTGACCATATATTCACTGGTCGTATCCTTGGTTCTCCTTTGAATAACATAGGTACTATCCCATTTGAGACCGGTAACTTTAAGAAGATCATCCTGTCTGACGCTAAGAAGCTTAAGATAGAACTACTGTCTGACTCATACCTACCTTGTGCCTTTACTGGTGCTGACTGGGAAGGTGACTATGTCGTAAGGACAGCAGGAAGAAGTACAGCAGGAAGAAGGTAATGAATGAAACCGTATTACAGGAAGTCAACCCTTCATGATGTCTGTGAGTTGGCTCCTAATTTAGCACCTGCTGATACAAGAGAAGTAGCTGTATTTGGACATACTCCAGAACAAGCGTTAACATTAGGTTACATAAGTAGTGTCTATTGTCAATCTATTATAGATGCTCATGGTCATGTTATAGCTATGTTTGGTATCACACCACTGTCTGATGTAATGGGACAGATCTGGATGTTAGGGAGTACAGGATTACAAAAGGTTAGTAGGATATTCCTAAGACAAAATAAAGCGGAGATAGATAAGATGAATAAGATGTATCCCCATCTCTGTAATGTAATAGACAGTAGAAATGAAGCTCACCTAAGGTGGATCAAATGGTGTGGCTTTAAGATACTTGGAGAGAAGACTATTAATAACGTGAAGTTCTATGAATTTTGTAGGTTAGCTTAATGGGCTTTGGCATTCCTGAAAGTTACATGATGTTACAGGCAGTTAGTACTGGTATATCTATGTTTAGTAAGGTCTCAGACTATGAGGACCAGACAGCCAGAGTATTTTCTCAGTATGATGCAGCTAACAGACAGGTAGCTCAAAACAATACTCTCGCTTATAACAGCTACCTCCACTTAGGAGAGATACAACAGTTAGAAGCTAAGAAACACGCTGTTAGAGTAGATGAGCAATATAGGGTTGCTAGAAAGACTCTAGCTGCAGAGAAGGTGCTTGCTTATCAACAGGGAGGAATGGGTTCTCAGACAGGAGAGAAGAGATTCCAAGTTTTAGAAGCTGAGTTATCTATGGCTATCCATAGAAAGCAGGAGAACTTTGAGACTGTCACAAGAGACATACAAAGAAAACAACATAACGTAACCTTGGATACTCTCAATAAGAATAACCAAGCCTTCAGCGGTCTTAGTTCACTACCAAGCAAGACAGGTCTTATTGCTGGTATTGCTGGAGATGCTATTAATGCCGGTCTTTCTATTGGGTATGGTCAACGAGCAGATGGTAAGATATACAATAGATTCACAGGAAGTACTACATAATGGCCCAACAAGCAAACAGATTTACTTTAGATGAATTTCAAACATCAATAACAGCTCCTTCTACTAGTGTACAGGTACAAGGAACAGTAGATACTAGACTGGCAGAACAAACTCGTTCTAGAGGTTTTAATTCTCTGGCAGGTTCTATAGAGAGCTTAGCTCAGAAGAAGTTAGCTCAGAAGATACATAATGATACCTTAGATGCACAGTTAGCTTCAGCTTATAATAAGGAGCAACCTGGTGGCTTAGAGCCTGAGGCTATGTGGGCCTACACTAAGGCTGAAGACTTAAAGACTATTGCTATAGTTAATCAGAATATCAAGAACTTTGCTACGATTGAAGGTGCAGCAATTCTAAGTGACTCTAGGTTATCTAGAAAAGAGAAGTTAGAAAGTATCAATAGTGGTATGATGGGTATTGTAAATAGAGGAAAGCATGGTTTAGCTCCTGTTAATGCTGCTGAACTATTTCCATTGATGGAAGCAGAGTATCATAAGTTCTCTGGTTTAGCTGCTACTGACTTAGCTAAGCAGAAGAAGGCTGAAGATGCTTCAACCAATGCTGCTGCTATTACTACTTCAGTAGACTCTCACTTTGATTCATTGGCTACAGCACATGCTGATAGAGTATCTGGTAAAGAGACTATCGTAGAAGATGATGACCTTAATCCTAGTCAGTATGCCTTTGTACATAGGAACATGATGTCTACGTTTATAGCTAAGGGCTTGAACGTAAAGACTGTTAACAGTATTGTTAAAGGAATCTCTGATACTAAGAGAGGAGCTGATAATAGAGAAATTAAGGCTACTGTCTTGACTGCTATAGCTAACAAGATGTTAAAGAATGCTAGAGAGAATCCTGCCATAGCCGATCCTGAGATATTAACTAAACTCATAGATCAGATGAAAGGTAATCCTCAAAGTAATGGATCCACCCTACGATCAGAGATCAATGGAGGTACTGAGTATGGGGAGATATTCAAAGCCCTAGAGAATGGGTATAGGACACATCTCACTACTATTCAAACTAATAAGAGAACTACACAGAACGCTAATATTAAAGATAGAGATAACAAAACTGGGAGTGCTCTCTTTGATAGTCCTGAAAACTTTACTTATGAGGAAGGACTCACCCATCTTAAAGCAATGGTGGATTATAAGAGCCAGATAACAGCAGAGAAGCGTTGGACAGCAATGCATGCTGATGCTAAGCTGAGTGGTTCCACATCTATAGCTTATAGAGATGCTATGTTAACTGCTGATAGTGTACTCACTTCTGATGGTAAGAAAATAGATGAGAACGCCTTCAATGAACACATGATTGAGTACGGTCTCACACCAGAGGCTGCCACAAAGCTTAGAGCTGCTGTTGATCCAGTATCCAAAGCTGCTAAACATAGAACTTCTGTTCTAAATAATGAAACAGTAATTCTTCTTAAGTCTCAGTTTAGACCTGCTGTTAAAGGATACTTATTAAACAAGGGGATGTCTGAGTTAGTTAGCGCTTACTTTTCAGACAATGACAATAAATCTAAACCTCCTACTGCTCTAATACTGAATGGTATTCGTAAGAAGTTTGGTGATGGACAGGTATATAATAGTGCTGCTCGTATACTGAATGCTGAGCTACAGTTCTCTAGAGACTTAGAAGCTCTAATAGAGGCTAACTCCGATAAAGACCCTCGTGAAATTGCTGACCTAGCTACTGTGGTTCACGAGAATTTATTTAAGGATGTAATTACCGGACAGAAGGCTGGAGACACAGCACAGGGAATTATAGACGCAGCTGAAGCAGAAGCCCTCTCAGAAGAGAGAGTCTCCGTACAGATGGAGCGTCTACAGGAAGAGGGTACCTTTGGTACTCACGACTTGTCTGCTACTGGTGCTACTACATTTGAAACACCTGAGGAAGACCTTAACGAAATAAACAAGAAGAAGAGAGCAGCCTTAAATACATACTTAAAGGATGTAGAAGACCCTCTAGTAGCTAAAGAATATATTAAACAGGCTGCTGCTCAGTATGAACAGGAACGTAAGATGGTTGAGGCTAATCATAAGATCACTGGTGTTATCCCTGCTACACGGGGGGAGAGAATAAGTCTTATTATTAAAGGTACTGGTACAGGAATATCTGGTATACCTACAGGTCAGGATAGGGACAGAGGGGTGTCAGAAGTCTCTCTAGCTGCCTTTGCTACTAATCCTGAGATAGCCCTAGTGCTTAGAGCTAAAGCCCTTCAGACAGCATCTGAGAAGGAACGAGAGGAACTCAGTAAGAATGTATTCCTCTTTAGAACTGATGCTGAGATGGATAAGAACTTTGAGGAGGGCAAGAACCTTCTTAGAATAGGTTCCTTTCAGTTTACCACAGATGACCTTAAGGGTTTTACGATGGATAATACTAAAGACCTCTTTGGTAATGTAGGGTTCTGGTTGAATCAATTTAGAGTATTCAGAGGTGAGCAACCTAACAGACCAGGAGAAGAATTTTCCTCTGATGAAGTAGTTGTTCCTGATGAGGTTAAAGAAGTAGAAGAGCCTAGTCTAGTTGATGATGCACTTAAGTCTGTAATTAATGCTCTAACTCCTAATGAAGCAGGGGCTTCACAGGTAGAAGACAGGGGAGATATAGAAGGAGTGTTTGGTCCTGAGGTTGGAAGCTTTCTTAGTGGTTTAGAGGAAAAACATTCTGACAAAGCTAAGACAGGTGGAGGAGATATACTAACTCCGTTTAAAGATAAAGATGGTCTAGCTATAGGAGCAGGTATAAATGGTGTTGTATATAAACAAATCACAGGTAGAAAGCTCACTAAGGATACTAAAATAACTAGAGTTGAGGCTGATGAAATCAGGGATGAAGCTTTAAAAACAATCTTTCTCCCTGCTTTAACTAGGATAGAAGAAGAAGCTGGTGTTGAGTTTGGAGGCACAGCTAGAACAGCAATGCTATCCCTACTCTTTAATATTGGTGAATCGCAGTTTAAGTTCAAGCATAAGAAACATAAACTACTCAAAGATAGCAGCGGTAATAAAATACCTACTAACGCCATAACAGCTCTTAAGAATAAATTTCTGGATAAGTTTATAGAGGAGACCTTTGGTAAGAAGGGATTTAATGATGGTAAACTCTTAGTGGATCGCAGACAGAAAGAACTTAAACTACTCAGAAGTGGAAGGGTGACTTTTAAATAATGGTAGATATATTTGATCCTAATGCAATAGAAGATGCAGAGCAGTTTGGCTCTGTACAGAAAT
>ERZ891418.541-NODE-541-length-12802-cov-8.753746_pt1 | contig 12802 bp, 17 predicted proteins | sample MGYA00521236_ERZ891418 | MGnify/ENA primary metagenome ERZ891418 (study PRJEB32303, sample SAMEA104408696) | aquatic metagenome | biome: Brackish water; feature: Chemocline; material: water | place: Baltic Sea | collected 2014-10-18T10:34:00 | depth 100 m ... | reverse complement strand
TCGCTCATGGTAATCTTTAATAGAGGATCTATATAATTATATTCATGGACTGCAAATGCGATAAAGAATATAGGGATCCAAAGTGTGATACACACGGAGATACACCTAAACCTGCCCAAAAAATTGACAAAAAGGTTACAAAAATAGACAATATTTAAATATAGACATGTAGATAATCTGTCATGGGCTTAGTTAACAACATTAAAACCTCTATCAATGGGTTAATTAACAAAGCGTATGCAGGTGAGACAGGTAAAACAGTCAGACCAAGCATCACACAGCCATACATGAGTACCGATACGGGTGCTAAACTACCAATTTTCCCATTCCCACTCATAATGATCTATGAGTTAGCCAATAACATAGATGCTTTACGTATACCTATCGAGACAATTAACAGAGAAATGTTTAAAAACGGATTTGAAATCGTTGAAAAATTCAAATACAAATGCACGGACTGCTCAAAAGAGTTTGAATACCCACCATTATCTCCTGAAGCAGAGGAAGATAACTCTACAGAGAATACTACACTGTCAATAGAAGAGCAAAGAGAGACTAAAAATAATACATTAATGTGTGATACCTGTGGTGGTACCAATTTAATTAGACCTATACCTGAACATCGTAAGGTATTGGAAGACTTGATGATAAACCCTGTAAACGGCAACGAACAGACCTTGGAAGACGTTATGAGAATGATTGAAAGAGACCTAGAAATTGCTGATAATGCATACCTTTTAACGCTAAAATCCTATGCTTTTGACGATAAAGGTGAAATTATGCTCAAAAAAACGAAAATAAAAGAAATGATCAGAGCCGACCCAGCACAGATTGCAATGATTGCAGACTCTGATGGACGTATAGGATATGATGATAAGGGTCATAAAGTACGTGTTTGCCCACATTCTGAGCACAGAGAGCACCGAATTCTTGATGATGACTATTGTAACATCATTGAGGACAATCGACACTCTATGCCCTTGAAGGCTCTGAAAGCCATATGTGAGGTTAACTCTATTTATTCGCTAGGTATTCCAAATCCTAAACGTTTTGTCTATGCAGAAGGAGAGGTTGTATGGAAGGCAGGCAAATACAGACCTGATCTAGTTTACGGATTCTCCCCGATTTATTCCATCTGGAGTAAGGTAATGGCACTATCCCACATGGATGAGTACATTAGAAAGTATTTCGACAAGATGAGACCTCCACGAGGTATGTTAGTTATCGCATCAAGAAATTATGAGACTTTTAGAAAGTCATGGGATGCCTTAGAAGAGTCAGCCGCAGAAGATCCATACAGAATACACCCCCTACTTGTTGAAAACGACAGAGGTGGCAACGCTGGTAACATGGCAGAGTGGATAGACTTTACCGGATCATTAAAAGAATTAGAATTTACTACGATACGAAGGGAACTACGTATGATTATCGGAGCAACCTATGGTGTCCTCCCACTTTACTTTGGAGAACTTCCTACCGGTTGGTCTCAAGAGGGATTGCAAGTTACAATTACCAACAGAGCAGTCAAATGGGGACAGGACTTTTTGTACAAAGGTTTCTTACGAAAAATAGCCTACATGTTAAACGTAGAAGACTGGGAATTAAAATTAAAGACTGGTGAAGAAACCGACAAACTTCGAAGTTTACAAATTGAAGGAGTAGAGATTGAAAACATGAGAGCATACCAATCAATGGGATTCGAAGTTACCCGAACTCACACCGGAGAGTTTATAGTTTCAAAGGATCCTGTTGTTACACTAAAGGAACAGATAGAAGCCGAACAGAACAACGGTGGAACTGTAAAGAACCCAGGCGGAAGAGGCGGCACAGCCGCCCCAAAGGAAGAGCAACAGCGTATGCAAGGTGAACCTGGAAAACAAAGACCGTCAGACACAGGTGGCATTGCACAAGGACACCCTGCATCAGGAGCCGGAACTAGCATGTCCAAGAAATCTTTCCCAAATGGTATTACCCCAGCTAACTTTGAAATTGTTAAAACTACATTGCAAACGTCAGTAGACTTTGGATGGAATAAAACTAAGACAGTAGAAGAACTTCGCAAATCTGGAATGATGACCGTAAGGGAAGCCAGAGATATTGTGAAGAATGAATTCGAAGGTTTAAATAGTTGGGAGAAAGATGACATATAAGAATCATGACTGCGAAAACTGTAGAAAAAAAATTAAAGAAGAAGGAGAAAACGATTACTGGTTCCGAAAAGGAGAGAGAGCCAGTTGTCAGCGTGAAGACTGTCCAGATTCAAGTTAAGAGAACTCGTTGCGAAACCGTTATCCAAGATATAATTAAAATGACAACCAAGTGTGAGAAAGGTTCTGAACAGATAGAGTTCTATAGCTTTACCGCATTGGATCAATGCTTAAAGAGGTTGACTGGATTTTGCCCACGGAACTAGATACTAACGAAAAGGCAAACGACCATACAAAACGACTGTGGAAAAAACATCAAGACAACGAATACACCAGAGTCAACTCATACAAGGAAGCATTATGCTTTGGTTGTCTTTCAAATAAAGCATCTAACGCGACTGTTTCTGACATATGTGGAGACTGTGCAGGTAAGAAAGGCAGAGAGGCACTGATGGCAGTCGTAAAAGTAAAGCATTATGGACTTTGTTATTTTTGTAATACTTACAAATTTGGATTAGAACAGATCAATATTCGTTTGTGTATGGGTTGTCATAGACGAGTTGCAAACGTTACCAAGGAATATAATAAGAAGGGTGGTATGTTTGGAACTGATCCTTTCTGGCTCTCACTAAAAAAGAAACACGGAAAAGACTGGAAAGAAATTATGACAAGCGACAGAAGATTTAGGAAGTAGTCTCGTACACAATAAGATTTATTCTATCTCTTGTATAATCGTATTTCATTCTTGCCAGATCAAGTCTTGTTTTTTTAATATTTCCACCGACACATCTGTCAACCCTTAACTTCATTAGAGGTTTTCTCAAAAATCTTGGAAACAGTTCTATGTACCCGTTCTTGTAAAGAATGTCTTTATCCGTAACCAGTCTACAGTCCTCGTTAAGGTGTTCGTCTTTAAACGACTCGTTTCGTATGTGAGTGATTGTTCGGTTGTTTAATATTCTTTCCTTCTCATTGCTTGTGTTTGTTATTACAAATAATTTTTGTTTAGTTACATCAACGTAAAGGTCTATCAGTATTGCTTCAAATGTTATGTCTTCTTGCTCTCTCCCATAAAATCTAACGTACTCTTTAAAATCAGGATATATGTATATTGAAGATGCCATAATGACATAAACAAAACCTTATTAATAAACCCTTTTAAATGTAAGTATGGATTCTCCTTCATGTGACGTATGCAAAGGTAAGATGTATGGGTACATGAATGACGAGTTAATATTCTGGCTATGCCCTCCATGTGGTTACTACGAGGGAAGTTCTGATGATAAAGAATTGGTGGAGTTCATACATGATGATCCGTTAATGGCAATGGACATGGTTAAGGACAAAGAGTTAGTGCCTATAAATTAAATTTATATAACACAAGTATATAATACACTGTATGAAAAAAGTAGCCGCACGAATACTGGGTAATTTTGGTGTATCATTTTTCTCTCCTTTGGTATCAGGTAATATAGCTGAAACTGTATTCAATATGGGTTTAACTTTCGAACAGACATTAATCATTGCATTGATCTCATCAGTATTCGTTACTGGTTTAACTGTGTCTAGGGAATTGGAGAAATTTGGCAAATCAAGATAAGACAACCTTGCAGAAGATGTGTGAGGTTCTATGTCCTCTATGCACGGAAGACGACGAAGATTAGAATATCTTTAAATACATCCGTTTTTAGTATTTTACATGGTAGACCCATTACTCGCAGTAGTTCTTGCAACTTGTTCTGGTGCAATACTAAACACCGTAAGAGGATTTCTTGGTTCAAATGAACCTAAATACGACATTAAGAAATTCTTTGGTGCAGTCATTGTTTCAGGATTCGCAGGAATCGCTATCGCACAAACAATATCTTTGGCAGGAATTGACATATTAGGACTGGTTTTAATCGGTCTTATGGCAGGATTCACTATTGATTTCGCTGTGTCAAAAGCAAAGAAAGTAGCATAAAACACTACTATCATTCCTTTTTTTCTTTTCTGAAACTTTATAAACAAATAAAACCTTTTCATATATAGATGATTTCGAATAACTTTGTAACTAAAAGTCTAGTGTTTAAAGAAGAATCTGGTGAAAGATTTTTCGAAGGTCTGTTGACAGTAGAGATGGTTGACAGACAGGGAGAGGTTACGGTCGTAGATTCATTATACAAATGCCTCCCGATATGGATGGATAGGGGGGGAGCAATATCAGATACACACTCAAACAGAATAGTAGGTAAAGGAATAAACTATGCCAGAACAACACTAACAACTAAAGATGGACGTGAATTACCTGCATTAAAAATTATTGGTAAAATATTTAACCACACCCAACTAGATAATGAAATATGGGGGAAGATAAAATCCGGAGAATACAAAGGGCTTTCGTTTGGTGGAGCAACAACATCGGATGCAACACCCGTGCAACAATCGGACGGAAGTATCGCTTTCCATTTAAAGGATATAGAGATGTATGAAATTGCAGTATGTGAAGATCCAGCAGTTCCGTTTGCATTGATCACCGCAACAAACGACATTGCAAAATCAAACGCACCAGGAGATGACTATGTAGTGAAGGAAGATGATGACGAGGATGTAATTATTAAATGTGAAGAAAAAGGTTGTTACATTGCAAAAGCAAACGTAACAAAACCATTACCTACCAAATGGGGTAAAGAACAAGAATTTTCTGAATGTGAAACTAGTGCAAGAAACGATGATGATATTAGAAATCCAGAAGGATATTGTGGTGCCATACAGTCAACTGTAGATGGTGCAAAAAAAACAGACGACATTGTAGCAGAGGTAAAAGAGAACACACACAAGGATGACAAGTTCAGTTCACAAAAACCATTGGGAGTAAACCCTATTGACGACAAGGATCTAAAGGATATTCCAATCGGAAAGAATCATAATGATTCAGGTTCTACAACCAATGCACAGGATGACGAAGACATTAAAGAGATTAAAATATCAAAAGAACATAAAGAAGGATGTCCTTGTAAGAAAGGAACAGAATGGCATCAGTCAGAAGGATTGACAAAACCGAAAGACGACAAGGATTTAAAAGAAATAAGTATTGCTAAAGAACATGAGGAAGGATGTCCTTGTAAGAAAGAATCAAATCCACCAAAGAGTGGAGTAAGAGGATTAGGGGCAGGTGCAACAGCAATCCAGGGGGCAGGACACTCAGCACAAATAACAGAAGAAAAGAAAGAAGAAGGAATAAGTGCAGAGACATTAGGAAACCCAGACAGATTAAAAAAACCTGGAGACATAACACAGGACAGACCATCATCAATGAAGTGTAAGCACAAGTGTTCAAAATGTGGAAAAAACAAAAACTATATAAACTAAACTACTACTAATTAGTTACATGGCAGAAGAATGTAATTGTTCGAAAGAACATGACAAAGCTGAATCTCTAGTTGAGGAAAAACCTCAAGAAGAGAAAAAAGCAGAAGCCGACGATAAAGAAAGTGCAGAAGACAAAAACAAAGCAGTTCTTGATTCTTTAGCAGTCTCTATGAAATCAGTAGCAGAATCTATCACATCAGTTTCTAATACAATGAAATCATTAGACAGCAGAATTAAAGCACTCGAGACTCCAACTGATCTCCCTTTGACCCCAAAAGTCTCTGATAAAGATGACATAGGTGCAGAGGTAAAAGTCCCAAACACATATCAAAGTAACTCAATCCAAGCCGGATTGCACGATGATAAAACTGGGGAAGAGAAACCAGAAGGAGACAAAGGAAATCTCTCTATGCAAGAGAAATCCTATTTGCCTCAAACACAAAGCTTTACAACAGAAACACCAAGACCAACTGCAAACATTACCAAATCAGTGTCAAGCCAAGGCTCAACATTGAATCCAGTTTTGAAAGCCGCTAGATCTAGAGGCAGTCAATACATGGATGTACTAGCAAGAGAAATCTTGTCCGGTAAATTTGGTACTGAAGAGGGAGTGAATTACTAATGTCTAATTCATCAATCAAAACAATTGACGAACTAGAAGCACAGTATTACGGTTATAACCGTAACTTCCTTAGAAAAGCAGACAGTCCCGTCACAACATCAACCGCAGGCGTATTCAACGCTATTTTCGGAGCATATGCATGGGCTCAACTCAACCTTGAAGCAAATGCATTTGGTATCCTCCCAAAATATCCGTGGGATAAATCCGGTTGGAGAGTTATAACAGCAAAACCAACTGTTGATACTGCACAAGGCAACACTGCCTTAGGTGGAGTCGCAGAAGGTGGAACAATTCCAGATGAAATTTTGCCAACTGTGGCAGAATTAGATGTAAGACCAAAGACAATGTCTTTAGTCTTCTCAGCATCTGAAGTTATGGAATGGCTTTCAACTCACTCCAAAGATGATATTTGGGGCGGACTAGGTTCATTAAGACTGTACATGGCAGTTCAGCACAAAGAGCTCCTCAACAGAGCACTATTGGCTGACGTCGAAGGAACAGTAACAGGTTCAGGTACCTTTGCAGGTACTGCTGATTTCGAGAGTCTCGACAGAATTATTTCAAGTAATGCTGAAGAAACCGCACTCGGAGGTTCAACAACTGGTTACTATGATCCTTGGGCAGCTAACGCAACAGTAGATAGAGATAGTTCATCAACTTATGATGCAACCGTCGAATCTGCAAGCGGTACAATCGGAACTAATGGTGTTTTGACCGACGATACTGTCAGAACGTTCTTACGTAAAATAAGAATTGCTGGTGGTAAAGATCCTAATGTACTTTTAGGTTCCCACGAAGTTTACAGCGAAATCCAAGGTATTTACACACCTCAAGTGCGTGTAAAGAACCCATACGGTGAACAAGTAGTTCAAATCGATGTAAACGGAATTAAAACCTTTGAAGGAACAGGCGTAGGTCTACACGTAGATTCTCTATATGGAATCCCATTCATCCCAAGTAAGGATGCACCAAGTGATGCTGACGACTCATCTGAAGTCGGAAGATTATTTGCTTTGGATACATCTGATTCAGAAGGATATGGTTATCCAAGACTCGGAATTCAAGTAGCAATTCCAACAGAGTACTACGAAGCAACACGAAGATCCCCTGGATATCCATTCATCAACAATGCTTTTGTTGAGAAAGGACTATTCAGAACAATGGGTGAAACCGTTTGTCGTCACTTTAAATCCCAAGGTAAAATCAGAGATATTAAACTCTAGATTAACCGAACCTTTTTTTATTTTTTGATTATGGAATGTCCACGGTGCTACACGGAAATGAAGAAGATGACAGTATGTCATTTGATATGTCCCAACTGTGGGGCTCATTTGGATTGTTCTGACAAAGGAAGTTTCTGGTAGTATCTTTATATATAAGTAAATTATTATATGACTATGGCTATCACAGTCGCACAGAATTCAGACCATAAGAGTCTAACAGGAAAAACTTTATCCGTTCAGTCAGTTCTAACATCAAGAATACGCACTTCTATTGTTGATATCACCTATGGTGCATCAGACAATTATGCAACAGACGGTAATACAGTCGACCTTTCTATGGGCGGTAGAATCAGTACAGTTATGGCAGTAGAAATATTCCATGTCAGTACCGGACTACTTTTGCAATACGTACCAGCCGCAGCTGGTGCATCTGCCACAGGAAAAATTAAAGCTTATGGTCATACCCCAACAAGTGCCACATCAACAGTAATTGCACTTGAGGAACTAGATAACGCTGATACAGCAGTGAATAGTATGACTATTCGCGTTCGTATAACAGGTTTCTAATCCTTTTTTTTATTCACAAAACTTTATAAGTATAGATATATTATACATCACATGGTAGGTCAAACTAGTCAACTAGCAGTAGTTAACTCTGCAACAGTTCAAGCTAAAACAGGTCACGGTATAGTTAAATCAATATACACTACAACATCGGGGGACAGAGTATTTTCAATAATAGATAACATTACAGGAACAACAGCAACATTCTCATTTACTGCAAACGCAGGTAACTCAGCACCAATCCTAAACACACCATTTAAGACAGGTATCAGAATAGTAGTCGCTTCTGGTACTACTGGTGAAATAATAGTGTTATACGAATAAACGCAAAACTTTAAAAGACAAGTACATACTATTTAAGTATGGTTGTTACATATTGTACTGTTGAAGATGTCTCCGATTTTTTACGTGTTCCAATCACTGCTACTACTACTCCAAATACGGCTCAGATCGAGAAACTTATCATAAGAAAAGAAGCAGAAATTGAAAGAAGAATAGGTCATGCTTGGACAACAAGAACCATTACAAAAGAGGTTCACGATTTACCATTAGTTTATTCTTTTGGTTGGGGTACTCCAATATTCTTACAACATAGAATGATAAAAGATTTGGACGGATCACTGGGAGACAAGATAGAAATCTGGCAGGGTTCACAGGATACTTTTTCTGATATCTTGGGAAACAATAGTTGGTATAACATTGAAGGAGTTTACGGTAAATTATTTTTAAGAGGTTACATATTCTCAATTCTTAGAAAGCATAGAGTTAGAGTCACGTATAGATATGGAGATGATGTAGTTCCAGGTGATATTACTGATGCAGTTATCAAGATGGTTGCAATTGAAATTATCAATACTAGTTTTAGAATGGACAAGTTGCCAATGGGTGGAAGCGGAATCAACATGCAAACCTCTACAACCAAATGGCAAGAAGACATTGATAGAACTATTTCCGACAGGATGGAAGTATTTGTCTGCCGATGACCACTTTAACTGACACAGTTGTACATCAAGTACAAAGTGCATATTATGAAATGGATACAGAAGAAGCAAAATCTGCAAAGGAAAGGGGGCAAAGAATAAGAGTAGCAGAAGAAAGAGTAATAGCAGAGAAACCTGTATATAAAAAACTTATAGCAAAACTAAAAGCAAAAGGAGATATAACAAAATATGGAATACCAATAGGAGCAGAAGTAGATGATAAAGAAGATGGATATGACGAGGATGAAGACACGGATGAGAATTATCAGTCAGCAAAGAAAATTGTTTATGATGGATTTTCAATAGGTGGAGATCATTCTATGGGTGGTAAAACCAAGTTCAGACGTTGGTTAGAGAATGTTTTCATAGCAGGATCACCAGATTTAAAACAGGCTGTAGATGGAGTTTCTGGTAAAAAGAAAAGAAATATGATGATAAGTATATCATTTATGGTTAGACGTGCTATAGCACAAAGAGGTTTAGAGGTAGGGGCAACCGCACATCTTGACAACGAAGGAAATACTACTGAAATATTTTATGGTTCAGGAAAATCATGGAAGTCAAAATATCCTAAAGGACAGTATAAATAATGGGAGTATCAATCTATAATTCTGTAGACGACGTAATATCAATGTTCAATACAAAATGGAACTATGACAATGATGATGCACCCAAACCAAGATTCATGAAGGTATGGGAAGAGAAGGCAGTAGGTATAATAGATGACCTAGAGGATACCGTAGTCGTAACCCCTGGATCAGAAAAGGTAGATTATTTCAATCTTCATGGGGAGAACCATCTTCATACTACAGTAGTAATTATAGATATAAGATCTTATGATGAGGATAGGTTTAGATCTATAGTTGATCAAGTTGACAAAATTATCAAGAATCAGATAAGAAGAGTAGACTTTATTGATCTAAGAATGACACAGTCAAAGTCACTTTCTCAGGATTATCGTAATATGTTTAGGCATATATTCGAAGTTACCTATAGAAAATTAGACCCATAATATTTATAAGCGAATAGCATGGTAGTTTAGTATGGTTCGAACAGGTGCTCATGGTACTTTAAAATATGGTGAAGAAGGCAGTGTGTATGGTAGTGGAGCAACCGCAACAAGACCATTTGGATTACAACAATCAGTATCATCATTATCATTTAAAAACAATCAAATAGCATTAACACAACTAAACAGTATAGAGGTACAATCATTTGCATACGGAAAGAATGAAGGAAGTGGATCAGTAGACTTTGTTTTATCTAATCCATGGATATTTGATGCAATTCTAGGTGGAATCGATACAACCGGAGCATCTTCTGATTACACACATATTTGGGATTCTAATTCTGCTAACTTAACAGCAGATAACCTAACAATCAGATCCCCAAAAACTTTTGATATAGAAGTAGGATTTGATTCAAAAACATCTACAGATGTTGTTAGACATTGTAAAGGAAGTGTATTCTCTTCATTAAATATTAAATCATCTATAGGTGAAACAGTTACTGGTTCAATGGATTTTCTTTATGGAATAGTTGATGGAATTGACACAAGTGTAGGATCTCCAATAGCAGATGGTATTGATTTCCCATACACATTCTCCCACGCCTCATTACAGTTCCCTGATGGTTCAGGTAATGTTATTGCAGAAGTTCAAGACTTTGATATTTCATTTTCATCTAACACTGAACTATTATATGAACAAGGAAGTGCAAGTGCAGTAGGAGCATTTAGAAAATTATTTGAAATGACTGGTAAGTTTAACGCATCATTTATTGATAAAGCACAATTACAAAAAGTGTTTGATAGAACTGAACTAGCAACATTAACTGTAATATTTACTAATGGTCTTTCAACTACAAGTGAAAAATCAATCAAGTTAGAATTTGCAGGAATTGGTCTATCAGAACACAGTTTGTCAATCTCACCAAACGAACCAATATTTGAAGACTTGACATTCCAAATGAGAAATGTTAAGGTTACAGCAAACAACAGTATTTCAGCAGTACCTTAAACATAGGTTTAAATATATCAATTTCTTTAATCAAATATGATTCAATCATTTACCGTTAAAATAGCAGATAAAGATGAGACTATAGAATTCGAAGACGATCCTCCATTTGGAGAAATGCAACAGATATTAAAAAGTTGTATTGATCTAACCGATATTCAACATCCTAAAATAAACTTACAATTATACCAACAAATGATTTTGCAAACAGTAATTACAAAAGCACCATTCAATCATAAGAACGCTACAGAGTTTGCCAAATTACCAACAAATAGTGCATTAGGGATCTTAAATAGATTAATGCAGGCACTCCCTTTAGAGAGACTGGTAGCCCCGATGATAACAGCGGCAACTGGTCAGAGTACGATAGAATCTCTGGATCCATCTACGCGTATTGTGCCTTAGTCTTCGGTTGGGACAAAGCCCAGACAGATAGACAGCCTACGCAATACTTAAAACATACGATAACCTTATCAAAAGATATGATCGAAGAGTCATTAAAGAATATATTAGGGAGTAAATAATGTCAGCACAAGCAACTGATGATGATACTATTGAAGTAAAATTAAGTAAAGGTTCTATAGCCGCATTAGCAAAAGCTATGGGTGGCGGTGGAGGAGGACTAGCAGGTGGAAAAGGTGGAGGTGGTCTTGGAGGACTAATGAAATTAGGAGGAAAAGGAATGATGGTGTTAGGTGGTATAAGTATTGCAATAGGTGCAATACTTGGAGCAGTTAAAGCATTAACAGGTTCGTCTCCAATGTTAAAACAAATGTTTAAGTTAATGAATTTCGGTATCATGATGATATTCAGACCTATAGGAGATTTCATTGGATTCATGTTGAGACCTATATTAGTATTACTTTTACGTAACTTTATCATACCTTGGTACAAAGATATGATGCCAATAATGCAATCAATTGGATCTATATTTGGAAGTTCTTTAGCAAAAGATTTAGATGCATTTTTCAAGGATCCAGCACAAGTAATAGCAGATGCATTAAATGGACTAGGTGATTGGGCGGCAACCCAATTAAACAGTATGCTTGATGGAACTTTTGATTGGGCAGATTTAGGAACTAGAATATGGGAAGCCGTTAAAGTAATTATAACAAACTTACCAACTGTTACATTAATAAAATTTATAGCAGAAATTATTCAAAAGATGGACTTGAGTAAATTAAGTGGAGCATTTACAGAAGTTGGAACGAAAATTAAAACTGCAATAACTACATGGTTTCAAGGTGGAATAGATGCTATTACAGGTGGATTAGGTTTTATTCAAACTTCAATATCTACATGGTTCCAATCTGGTATAGATAAGATTACAGGTGGAATAGACTTTGTTAGAAGTTTCATAATAAATTGGTTTTCTAAAGAAATGGGTAAAATTGTAGGTGGAGCAACTTTTGTTTATACTTCAATATCCACATGGTTTTCTAAAGAAATAGATAAGATTACAGGTGGACTAGAATTTGTTAGAAGTTTCATAATAAATTGGTTTTCTAAAGAAATGGGTAAAATTGTAGGTGGAACAGCTTTTGTTTATACTAATATTAAAGACTGGTTTTGGAATGGATTGAACAGTATAGAAACATCATGGAATGATTTATGGAGTTGGATTTCAGAATGGATAAAAAAAGGAATAAATAATGTTTCATCAAGTATAGGGTTGGGAAATATTATTGGAAACGCAGATGGTGGGATGATTACTGAGCCTATACTAGGATTTGGTAAATCAGGTCAGATGTATTCATTTGGAGAAAAAGGATCAGAGGAAGTTATACCACATGGACAAAGTGCTGGTGGTGGTGGAGGAGGAATAACTTTAAACATAAGTGTAGGTAATATTTCAAGTGAGGGAGATATGAGAAACTTTGAATCAAGAGTAATGGAAGTA
>ERZ891418.536-NODE-536-length-12871-cov-5.925328_pt1 | contig 12871 bp, 7 predicted proteins | sample MGYA00521236_ERZ891418 | MGnify/ENA primary metagenome ERZ891418 (study PRJEB32303, sample SAMEA104408696) | aquatic metagenome | biome: Brackish water; feature: Chemocline; material: water | place: Baltic Sea | collected 2014-10-18T10:34:00 | depth 100 m ... | reverse complement strand
GGAATTTCACGTGACTGTGACCGCGGATGGACCGAATACGTTCACGCTGGCGATCGAAGAAGACTGAGAAATTGTGAGCGCGTCATCTGCGACTGCTTGAGACTGCTACTGCGACTGAATCCAGACCGCGAGCGAAATCAAAGCGACCAGACCCAGAATTCCGGCAATAATCTGAACGCGTCGCATTGCTTGATCGTCTGCGTCTCTCCGGCCTCGCAATTTTTGCGCGACGTAGTCGGTCACGCCGCTTTCATTGGCAACTTTCAGCTCTTCTGCGATGTTGAAAGACAGCGCATCTGCGAGAACTTTGGGATGGCCTTCGCTCTGCCGTGGTTGAGAATCTTCTTCGGCAGGAGTGTTCTTGTCTGAGGATTCCGGGAAGTCTTCGTCTGCCTCTTCCAGGTTGGCGTCCAGGTCAGCAGTGTCGAGGTCGGCGCCGTCATCCCCTCGAGAGACGCGTGCGAAACCAGCGTGTCGAACGGTCGCTGGCTCGTCGCCGGGCAACTCAACCGGTGTTTCGCCTGCTTCACCGGGTGAGCGCGTTGCCTTCAGGTCGTCTCCGCTGACTGGCGACTCGTCGTCGCCACTTGATGCAAACTCTTCAGGGTCGGGGATTTCGGCATCGGCGGCTTCGTCCGCGGCGATGTCCTCGGAGGACACGTAGAGGTCGGCAATTGAAGCTCCCAAATCCCTGCGCGACACGATGTCCGAATATTCGTCGTCCTGCTCGTGCCCCTCGTCAAGAACGCTAGCGTCGTCGATGGATTCAGCGATGTGATGTTGAATGTCAGCGACAAGGTCGGCCATCGACTGGTAGCGCTCTTTTGGCTTCTTCGCCATCATCCGGTTAAAGACTTTTCCAAGCCATTCCGGGACATCGGAACGCTTGCTGCAAAGGTCCGGGATTGGAGCGCTCACGTGGGCCATGAGCGTGTGGGCAATGGTTTCGCCGGAATAGGGGGCCTTGCCGCAAAGCAGGTAGTACATCGTGCAGCCGAGCGAGTAGATATCGGATCGGACGTCGGCTTTGCGGGCATCTTCGACTTGCTCGGGTGCCATGAAGCGAGCGGTACCGAGCATCTGGCCCGCCATCGTCAGCCGAATCTGATCTTCGGAATCCTCTTCAGGTTCCTGCACCCGTGCCAGGCCTAGATCGACGACTTTGACTCGCCCGTTCGTGCGGTCGCGCAGCAGATTGGACGGTTTGATGTCTCTGTGAATGATGCCTTTCTGGTGAGCGTAATCGAGGCCGCGGGATGCCTGCAGGACGCAGTTGACCACTTCGTCGACGCTCAACGGGCCTTTTCGCTTGACTCGCGCGAGCATGTTTTCGCCATCGACGAACTCCATGACGAGGTAGCGAATCTTGTTGATCTTGCCAGCTTCGTAGGCACGAACGATGTTCGGATGTTTGAGGCGGCCGATGGCCTTGGCCTCTTTCTTGAACCGCTCAATGAGCCGTCGATTACTGATCGCCTCTGCCGACAGCACCTTCATCGCGACCAGTTTGCCGGTCGGTTTGTGTTTGGCTTTGAAAACCTGGCCCATCCCACCCGAACCGATTTTTTCGAGCACGATGTAGTCGCCAAAGACCAGGTTGCGTGTCTTGCCCTTCAGGACCGCCGCGGCCTGGAGCTTTGTCAGGTGATTCTGCCGGACCAGTTCTTTCGCCAGCTCTTCGGCCGAAGTTGGCTGAGAGCGCGGACCGAGACTCTCGTGGAACGTGCTGACTTCCTCGTCGATAAGCAGCCCGCTCTCGGTCAGGTTCCGGAGCAAATCCTGTATGCTGATGCTCATGAGCCGCCGTTAGACTGGTCTGGAAGACTCAGCCGAAGAATGTTTCCGGTCAGAAGATGACAGAGATGTGAATCGGCCAACCCGGCTGACACGGATGATTTCGTGACATTGTCTGGCTGGCTGTCGAAAATGACGTAGGCCGGGCGAAGTTTGAGTATACCTGTTAAAAATGCGGTCCGCACCCAGACAGTCGGGATTCGCAGGACAAACAGGGCACTTTTCAATCGCGAAATGTACACACTTTTGGGTCGTTCGGACCTGTCTGAGCGATTATCCGGATTCACGTGCTCGCACAGGTCTCCGTGTTGAGATCGGTCGATGCCGAGCGGAAATGCGGCGTCCGAACTCGAGAGGCAAGTCCCGCATGGTGAAGCTGGAAGCGTGAAAGAATGAGTCGAGAAAAAGTCGTCGTCGTTAAGGTCGGTGGCAGTCTTCTTTCGCTGAGTGGCCTCACCGAACGACTGCGGCGGCTGTTCGCGGCGACAGATGCGTCGAAAGTGCTCGTCGTTCCAGGCGGTGGCGAGGTCACCGGTTTCGTACGGGATTGGGACGGAGTCCATAGTCTGGCAACGGATGTGAGCCACCAGCTGGCGATCGATTCGCTGGGCCTGACCGCGCGGCTTCTGGCGAGCGTGCTTCCGGAGGCGAGTCTGGTGACGAAAAGACCAACCGTGAGGAGTTTTCAAAAGGTCGTGATTCTCGATATTCCGTGCATTCTCGCGAGTGCTGACTGTCAGGAAAGTCCACAGCTTCCGGTTGGCTGGCATGTGACCAGCGACTCAATCGCTGCCTGGATTGCGATCCACTGGAAGGTCGACGAGCTGGTTCTTGCCAAGTCTGTGGGTGCTCCGGAGGCGATCTCCGACCCATCGAAAGCTAACGATTCGAACCAGGCCGTTGATTCCGCATTCGGGAAGTTCATCCCCTGCCTGCCGCCGCTTTTCTGGTGCAATTTACGTGGCGATCCCTCGATTTTGTGTGCGTTTGAAAAATCTCAGGACGGGAGCACACTGACCTCAGTCAGGCTGCAGTGATGGAAAACGTCGTGTTTTACAGCGGTTTGGGTCGAACCCGACGTCCTCCTTCGGGGTGAGTGGCAGGAACCAGTCGCGGTGTGACCTTTTGATCGCCTGCGAGGAGCGCTATACTGGCTGCCTCTGCAGAAAGACTCACATTCGTGTAAGACTCACATTGAGTGGCGTTTTGAACTGCCAGGAGAGTTGAGTTTCCAGAATTCGATTTGAGTTTCCAGAAAACGTTCGGTTGCCGATCCGACTGGCGGATCGAAGACAGGCTGACGATCCCAACGAATCAGGATTCCCTGCAAATGACCATGCCAATGACCCGTCGGAGCGGCATCACGTGGCTGGCTGTTGCCATCGCCGTGACCCTCTTTCTTTCCGCTGGAAACGCCACCGCACAGACTCCCGAGCAGCGGCAGGAGTTGGCGGAAATCCAGAAAAAAGTCGCCGCGGTCGCGACGATGCTCCGGCAGAAGGAGTACGAAGAGGCCGAGAAGGTCCTGGAGGAGCTCAATACGGAAGCCGACAAATTGATCGCTGCGGCCGGACTCCCCGCCAGCAATCGTCAGGTCGCAACTCTGAAACGACTCCTGAATATCAATCGTCAGAAAGTCGCGAAGGCACTCGACAAACCGGATCCGACCCTCGTCAGCTTCTCTAAAGACGTCGCCCCGATCCTCGCTGCAAAATGCGGTAACTGTCACGGAGCAGCCAATCCACGCGGCGGGCTGAACCTGAGCAACTTCGCGGGAATGCGAGCCGGCGGTGCCAGCAAACTGCCGCTTGTGACACCTCGCAACCCGCAGCGCAGCATGCTGGCTTACCGGCTGGTGACAACGGATGCTCAACTGAAAATGCCCAAAAACGGGACGCTGACTCCTGAAGAAATCAACGCGGTCATGGAGTGGATTTCGCAGGGAGCCGGCTTTGACGGGAAAGATCAGACAACCCCACTGGCGGACCTTGGAAAAGAGGCTGCCGCCGAAGGCGGACCGAAGGCAGCGCCAACATCCGTCGTCATCAACAAGGCGACCGGAGACGAAAAAGTCTCCTTCGTGCGGGACATCGCTCCGACCATCGTAAATCTGTGTACTGGCTGTCACAGCGGGGCCAATGCGAACCTCGGCTTGTCGGTTGTCAATTTCGAGTCGCTCATGCGTGGCAGCGACAATGGCCGCGTGATTGTGCCGGGCAGCCTGGAAGGCAGCCGACTGTGGGCGCTTGTCGGCGCTGGCGAGCAGCCGCGGATGCCGCAGGGACAGGCGCGGATTACTCGTAAGTTTCACGCGGACCTGCGGACCTGGATCGAAGAAGGGGCCCGGTTCGACGGCACCGATGCCAAAGCGACACTGCGAAGCCTTGTTCCGACGGAAGAAGAGCTCGCGATGTCGAAGCTGGCTTTGTTAACCGAAGAAGAGATGCGGGCTCACCGTGAAAAACAGACGGAAGAGCAATGGAAACGAGTCAACCCGCGGATACGGCCGAAGTTTTTCAGCAGTCCGGAATTCCTCGTTTACGGCGACGCAGATGAAACGCGTTTGAAACAGGTCAGCGACTGGGCTGAGGAACATGCCGCGCAGCTTCGCAAGCTGTTCGGAATCAAGCAGACTCCGATCTGGCGAGGACGTCTTACGATCTTTCTGATGAAGGACCGGTTTGGCTACACGGAGTTCAACCAGGTGATTAACAGCCGTGACACGGCCCGGGATGTCCACGGACATTCCGTGGTCACCGTTGGCTTCGAGGATGCATACGTCGCCCTGGAAGACGTGGGTGATGACTCCACGGCATCGTCCGCAGGTCTGAAAGTCAACTTGATCGACCACATCACCGGAGCCTTTCTCAGCAAGCCTGGAACGAAGCTTCCGGACTGGGTGGTCCGTGGAACCGGACTGGCAATGGCGTCGAAATCCGCGACCGATAATGCGTACGTTGGGAGCCTCAGCGGCCTCGCCATGGACGCGTTGAAGGGGATCAACGGTCCGGAAGACGTATTTTCGACCTCGCAGTTTGGCCCGTCAGACATCGGTCCAGTCGGCTACACCCTGGTCAAGTACATGATCGAGTCCGGAGGAGCCCAGCGGTTTGGCCAGTTCATTCTGCAACTTCAATCAGGGGCCAACGTCGCCGCGGCCGTCAAGGCTGTCTATCCGCCGGCCGATTTGCGGGCTCTTGGAACGGGATACCTGCAAAGCCTGTCCGGGAAGAAATAGCCTTCTGTTTCGAACTGTGTGAAAAACGTAACGAAGACGCGGCTGTGTCAGCAGCCGCGTCTTTTTCTTAGCGCCCTGCGAAGTCGGTTCCTTCGATCGGATGAACCTCACCATCGAGGCAGTACAATCCACAGCAGTATTCATGTGGTATGGCCTTGCGGCCACGGATTCAGACAGGCACGGAAATGGCCGATGTACTTATTGCCGGTGGTGGAGTCATCGGCCTGTCCACCGCCTGGGAACTGGCTCAGCAGGGCGTGTCCGTTGTTGTTCTCGAACAGGGCCGACTCGGCCAGGAGGCCTCGTGGGCTGGAGCCGGCATGCTTCCGCCTGGCAATCTTGAGTTCGCCGCGTCAGGCGAACCGTCGCTGCGGGCCCTGAGCTGTCGTCACTGGCCGGACTGGGCCGAGCGTCTGCACACGACGACGGGAATCGACAACGGCTTCCGGAATTCCGGCCGACTCGGATTGTTCCGCGACGGCGAATCCGAATCGGAGCTGAGTTTCTGGCAGGGCGAGCACATCGTCGCAGACCACCTTTCCCAGGCTGAGCTGCGGAATGTTGAGGCAGAAGTCGGCGCGGGCTTTTCCGAGGCCGTTCGGGTGCCGGAGTTCTGCCAGGTCCGCAACCCGAGACATCTCAAAGCCCTGGTTGCCGCGTGCCGGATTGCGGGTGTCGATTTTCGAGAAGAAACGGCCGTGACGGGCTGGGACATGGAACAGGGACGTGTCGTCGCCGCCAGGACGTCGTCCGGAAGCGTCCATGCCGGGCAGTTTGTCGTCGCAACGGGGGCCTGGTCGAAACCGCTTCTGGAAGCTGCTGGCTGCCTGGTTCCGATCGAGCCGGTTCGTGGACAGATCGCGTTACTCAAAACGCGGCCGGGTCTGTTCGAGCACGTTTTGGAAGTCGGCTCGCGATACCTCGTTCCACGCAGTGACGGGCGAATCGTTGTTGGATCAACCGAAGAACGAGTTGGCTTCACAAAGAACAACACAACGCAGGGTGTCCAGGGGCTGCTCGAATTCGCGATCGAGGTCGTTCCCGCACTGGCTGACGCCGAACTGGAACGGTGCTGGGCGGGTCTTCGCCCCGGCATTCGAAGCGGGCTGCCGGTGATCGGTCGAATTCCGCAGACGGAAAATCTCTTCGTGGCGGCAGGCCATTTCCGGTCCGGCCTTCAGAACTCGCCGGGGACGGGAATTCTGATGCGGGAACTGATTCTCGGTCAGTCAACCTCGATCGATCCAGGACCGTTTTCCGTAACGTCGCGTGTTGACAGCAACTCGACAATCGCAGTGGAATGAATGAGGAGCAGGGCGTGCCGCAATCCGGAAATCGAATCGCGATCGTTGGCGCCGGTCCGATCGGACTTGAGGCAGCGATGTTTGCAAAGCAGCGAGGCTTCGATGTCACTGTGCTTGAGCAGGGTCGAGTCGCGGAAAACATCCGGTCATGGGGTCATGTTCGGCTTTTCAGTCCGTTTTCGATGAACAGCTCGCCGTGGGGCAGGGCGGCTCTCACCGAGGCGAAGATCGAAGCGGGGAGAGACTCTAGTGCGTTGCCCCCTGAGGATGCGCTTCTAACGGGACTTGAATTTGCCGAGCAATATCTTCTGCCGCTCAGCAGACATCCTGAAATTGCCGACACCATCCGACAGAACACTCGGGTGATTGCAATCGGTCGAGCTTCCCGTTGGAAGTCGGATCTGGGGGGCGCCTCGCGACAGGAATCACCCTTCAGACTGCTCGTCCGGACCGGGCAGAATGAGGAGACCATTGAGTGCGATTTTGTGCTGGACTGTTCGGGGACTTACTCCAGCCACAACCATCTTGGAGCGGGCGGCATCCCCTGCCCGGGTGAAACCGCCAGCGCGAAACGAATTGCCTGGACTCTGCCCGACGTCACAGGATGTGATCGGGACGAGTACTCGGGAAATCGCACACTGGTCGTCGGCAGCGGCTATTCCGCGGCCACAACCGTTGCCGGTCTCGCAGAGCTGGCATCGGACGTACCGGCAACGTCAGTCGTGTGGCTGACTCGAACTGACCGACCTCAGCCGATGGAGACGATTGCCGACGACTCGTTGACGGGACGCGCCGCATTGACGTCTTTATCCAATCAGCTGGCGACGGAGCAGGAGGGAGCTGTCGATTGGAAACCGTGCTCGCTCATCCAGAGCGTCGAATCCAGCCAGCAGGGCGGTTTCGTGGTTTCGATCGAGTCAAAAGGCAAATGCGAGAACATCGAAGCGGACCGGATCGTTGCGAACGTCGGATACCGCCCGGATCGATCGATCTACGAGGAGCTACAGATTCACGAGTGCTACGCGACTCAAGGACCGATCAAGCTGGCCGCGGTGCTCCTGGGCGAGACTTCGGCGGACTGTCTTGCACAAACCTGCCCCGGCGCTGAAACGCTTACGAGTCCGGAGCCTGGCTTTTTCATTCTCGGCGCAAAAAGCTACGGACGAAGCTCGCAGTTTCTGCTGCGAATCGGCATCGATCAGATCGAGGCCGTGTTTTCTTTGATTCCGGCACCGTAAGAATTCCGGCACCGTAAGAATTCCGGCACCGTAAGAATTCCGGCACCGTAAGAAACGGGTTGGAATCACTGATCCGGCGACCGGCTCACGCTGCAATCAATACGCGGCTGGCGAGTGCCTTCGTCGGTCCCCTCACGCGAGCAGTCCTTCGACGACCTCGCCATGGACATCGGTCAGGCGATAGTCGCGTCCCTGGAATCGGTGAGTCAGCTTCTCGTGGTTCAGGCCGAGCGTGTGCAGGATCGTCGCCTGCAGGTCGTGGACGTGAACTTTGTCAACCGCCGGCGTGAAGCCGAGCGGATCGGATTCGCCATAAGAAATCCCCGGTTTGATACCGCCTCCGGCCATGAACATTGAGTAGCAGTCCGGGAAATGGTCCCGGCCGAGGACGTTGCTCTTTGAGGTTCGACCTTCGCGGAACGGTGTGCGACCGAACTCGCCGCCCCAGACGATCAGCGTTTCGTCGAGAAGGCCTCGTTCTTTGAGATCTGTGATCAAAGCTCCCACAGCCTGGTCCATCGGCTTGCACCGACTGGTCAGCCCTTCTCGAATACCGCGGCTGGCGTTGGTGCCGTGGAAGTCCCAGCCCCAGTCGAACAGTTGCACGAAACGGACCCCATGCTCGACGAGTCGCCGGGCAAGTAACACGTTGTTATTGAAGCTGCCGTTTCCTGGCACCGCCCCGTAAGCGTCCAGTACGTGCTTCGGTTCCTGGGTGAGGTCCATGGCCTGCGGAACGGACATCTGCATGCGATACGCGAGTTCGTACTGCGCGATCCTCGTTCGAGTTTCCGGACTGCCAAGCTCCTGAGCCTGCAGCTCGTTGAGGTCGCGCAACGCGTCCAGACTCAGCCGGCGAACGTCCCGATTCATCCCCTTCGGGTTGGAGACGTACAGAACGGGCTCGCCCTGTGACCGGCACTGAACTCCCTGGAAGACGCTCGACAGGAAGCCGGTGCCCCACAGGTCCTTGCCGCCACTGGGGCTGACACCGCCGGAAATCAATGCGACAAACCCGGGAAGATTCGCGTTTTCTGACCCGAGTCCGTACGTCACCCACGAACCCATCGACGGTCGTCCTGGCTGCGGTGAGCCGGTGTAGAGAAACATCTGAGCGGGTGCGTGGTTGAACTGGCTCGTCGTGACGGACTTGATCACGGCAATGTCATCCGTGACTTTCGCGATGTTCGGCAGTGCCTCGGACACCCACGTGCCGCTTTCGCCGTGCTGTTTGAACTTCTGCGGCGTGCCCAGCAGCGTCGGACGTGACGAGGTGAAAGCGAAGCGTTTGCCGTCGTAGTACTCGTCAGGGCAGGGCTGGTCGTTGAGTCGGACCAGCTCCGGCTTGTAGTCAAACAGATCCAGATGTGGCGGCGAGCCGGCCATGTGAAGATAGATCACGTGCTTCGCCGTTCCGGGGAAATGCGGGTCCCTCGCGAGCAGCGGGTTCGCCGGATCAATCTTCTGCTCGGCCGGACTTTCGTCAGCCAGCATGGATGCCATCGCCATTCCACCCAGTCCGATTTTGCAGTCTCGGAGGAAGTGGCGACGGGTGAGATTCTGAAGTCGTTGCTGAAGTGGGTTCATTTCAGGCATCCGATCTGTCGGGTTGAGAACTTGTTGATCGTCGCAAACCGAAGTGTGGGAGCGGGCGGATGATCAACCGCCCTCGCTCACGCTTCGGGTTACCTTTTCGTGCGGTCACTGTGACTTCTCTGCAATCACTATGACCGGGTTATCTTCGAGCGAGAATCTCGTCCAGGTTCAATAAAACATTTCCGACCAGAGTCCACGCGGCAAGATCAATCGGATCGGCTCCTTCTGGCAGCGGGCCGAGCGGATCTGTCGCGAGTAGTTTTGCTTCTTCCGGCTGGTCGGCGTAGTCGGATCGAGCCGCTTCAAAAAGCTGGATCAGTCGCGCGAGCTCGCGGTCGCTCGGCGGCCGAGTCAGGCAGAGGCGGAACCCGAAGGTCACTCGCGAAGCAGTCGTATCGCCGCCATCTTTGACAATCCGGCGAGCCAGAGCCTGAGCCGTCTCGACATAGACAGGATCGTTGAGCGTGACAAGGGCCTGCAGCGGCGTGTTAGTCGGTGCGCGGCGAATCGTGCAGACGTTCCGGTTGGGTGCGTCGAAGGTCGTCATCGACGGGTAAGGCAGACTGCGTCGCCACTGTGTGTAGAGACCTCGCCGGTATCGGTCTTCTCCCATACTGGTGGTCCAGTCAGTCGACGATCCGAAGGCCGCTTTCAGACCAAGGTTTGGACGCGGCGGCCGCACCGGCGGACCGTGCATTTTTTGACTGAGCAGCCCGGCGGCAGCGAGTGCCTGGTCGCGGATCATCTCGGCAGTCAAACGAACTCGCGGGCCTCGGCTGAGCAGCCGGTTGTACGGATCGACCTCGGTCAATTCGTTCGTGACTCGTGAGGACTGGCGATAGGTGGCTGACATGACAATCGTTTTGAGGAGAGCTTTCACGTCCCAGGTCTTTGCGAATTCCACGGCGAGCCAGTCCAGCAGCTGAGGGTGCGAGGGCTGCTCACCCTGGTTGCCAAATTCCTCGCTGGTTTTCACCAGACCGGTTCCGAAGAGTTGCTCCCAGTAACGATTTGCGACGACTCGCGCGGTCAATGGGTTGTCGGCGTCGACCAGCCATTTCGCAAACCCAAGTCGACCGGGTTTCTCGCCATTCGAAAACGCATGAAACGTCGCTGGCACTCCCTCAGAGACTTCTTTTTCAGTCACCAGAAAGTCGCCGCGGATCTGAATAAATGTCTGGCGACGTCGCCCCTCGGGCAACTCTTTGAGGATCGGCACAGTTGTCGGTTTGAGGTCGGCGATCTGTTTGTTGAGATTCGCAATCTGGTCAGAAACAGCCTTGTCCGGTTTCAGGCCCCGTTGGACATGCACTCTGAGATCAATGTTCTGCGCGGCGCTGCGTTCCCCTGGTGGTGTTGCCAGAATCGCGGCGAGCTCGTCGGAGAGAGCTCGAACTTCTCCGGTCTGCTGTGTTGCGAGAATTGTCGGAGTCAGCATGGTTCCCTGCTGCTTGACGTTCTGAGCGATCCGGAATCGAAGCGTTACCTCACCGTTTGTCTGGATCGGGCTGGCGAGCGCGAACACCGCGGAGGCCGGCTTTTCATTCTGCGTTTGATCCTTCTGTGATTTAAGCGTCCAGCTGGATTCGCCACTCGTCTCACCGGACGTCGCCGACAGCGTGGCGATTCTGACTGGCGAGAATCCGGAAACTGCGATCTGCTCGTCTTTGGCGGGAGCTTTGGCGAATTTCTTCGACCAGACCTCGTTGCGTTTTTCGTCGAGGAGCGACACGACGTAGCCGTCCAGCCTCGCTCCGACGTCGCCGTCGGTTCGGTTGAAAACGGCGATCCGGTCAACCGGCTTCAGCGAACCCAGATCGACTTCCCACCATGGGTCTTTCGACAGGGCGGTGTGAGTCACACTGCGGTTTGCGTAGAGGCCGTCGGTCTTGCCGTCGTTGCCAAACTTTGCCTGGCCGTCGTAATCGGTGCTCGACTGCGACGCCTTGCCCGCCGGGGCGATGTTCCTGCCCCCGCTGATGACCTCCACTTCCGCCAGATGCAGGAACTTGCCGTCACCAGGCAGCGTGACTCGAACAAAGCGGCCTTGTTTCACAGAGGGTTCTCCCTCGATGACCTCGACCGAAAATCCTGTGAGAGCCAGTCGTGCGGTACCACCCGCATTCGGAGGAGCGTCCAGTCGGAAGCCGGTGATGTTCTTCAGGTCGGTTTTCACGTCGAGATTGATGACTGCCGTTTCTGATTCTCTTTGAATGGGCTTGCCGTCCTTTCCGATCTCGATGGACAACGCCGTTCCGACAGAAGACGCCGCGAAGGGCGTGAGAGGCGTCCACGGGATCTTTTTGTTTGCTTCGGATTCCCACTTCGAAACGACCGCCGAAAGTGCGTCGCCGGTCGGGTAAAGCCTGCCTTCCAGTTCCTTGATCTGCTGCTGCCACGCCGCCTTTTGAGCTTCCTGGTCACTCGTCATGACTGACAGAACAGGTGCTTCGTTCGCCTGGTCGGAGTCTTCCGTGTTGTTGAGCAGCGCGAACAGGCGGAAATATTCTTCCTGAGTAATCGGGTCAAACTTGTGGTTGTGGCACTGAGCACAGCCAATCGTTGTCCCCATCCAGACCTGCAGCGACGTGTTGACACGATCGATGATCGCCGCATTGCGAAACTCTTCGTCGTTCGTTCCGCCTTCGCTGTTGGTGAGTGTGTTCCGGTGAAAAGCGGTCGCGATGAGCTGATCCTGTGTCGGTTGCGGCAGCAGGTCTCCCGCAAACTGCTCGATCGTAAACTGGTCGAACGGCTTGTTGCTGTTGAGCGAGCGGATCACCCAGTCGCGATACAGCCAGATCGTTCGTTCCGGATCGTTGGCGTAGCCCGCCGAGTCTGCGTAGCGAGCCAGGTCCAGCCACATCGTCGCCCAGCGTTCGCCGTACGCGTCCGACGCGAGCAGTTCGTCAATCAGTTTTTCGTAAGCCTTCGGATCCGTGTCATTCACAAACCGGTCAGCCCGCTCGATCGTTGGCGGGAGTCCCGTCAGGTCGAGACTGAGTCGTCGGATGAGCGTGTGCCGATCCGCCTCGGCAGTCGGCCCCAACCGCTGGGCCTCAAGCCGTTTCAGCACGAATCGATCAATCCCGTTTCGGACAGCCTCTTTGTGCTGTACCTCGGGTAGAGCGGATTGAATGGGTTTCTCGTAGGACCAGTGCCTGGCGAACTGTGCCCCTTCTTTAATCCACTGACGCAGCAGGTCGATTTCTTTTTCTGTCAGGCGGTCGCCACTTTCCAGAGGCGGCATTCGCTCGTCATCGTCGGTTGAGGCGACCCGTCGGAGAAGCTCGCTTTTCTCGGGGGAGCCCGGGACGATCGCGGCGTGACCATCGAGATCCTTCGTTGCTCCTGCGAGGCTGTCGAGCCGAAGGTCCGCTTGAAGCTGAGCCTCATCCGGGCCGTGACAGGCGAAGCATCGATTCGAGAGGATCGGCCGAATGTCGCGGTTGAAGTCCACTTCGTTCTGGCTGAATCCGTTCTCAGGGAGGGCAAGCAGTGCCACAAGCAGTGCCAGCGGTGTGAAGCAAAGTCGCATCAGGTGAGCCTTACGGAAATGCGGAAGGAATTGCGGTGGTCTGGAATCATAAACCAGACTGAGTGAAACCTCACGCATTCCTGATTGTCAGGCAGGCGCAACCGGGACTCCTCTATGTGGTGGTGGGGTAGAGCCGCTTCTGTTCTCGGGTGATTCGGAAGGT
>ERZ891418.532-NODE-532-length-12927-cov-4.184897_pt1 | contig 12927 bp, 14 predicted proteins | sample MGYA00521236_ERZ891418 | MGnify/ENA primary metagenome ERZ891418 (study PRJEB32303, sample SAMEA104408696) | aquatic metagenome | biome: Brackish water; feature: Chemocline; material: water | place: Baltic Sea | collected 2014-10-18T10:34:00 | depth 100 m ... | reverse complement strand
CCTTCTCAAAGACCGAAAAGTTACCATTAATGACATCTGAGGTCAGGTTGTCGGCGAGGAGTCCAAATGAGGCGGTTAAATCGCCGACCTTGATCCAATCGAAGACGTGCTGGTGAAGCGCTCCTGCGTGGCCGTCCCCATGGGCTCGACTCAAGTGCAGAAAGACACCGACCGCGACAAAAAAGGCCGAGATCGGCGCCAGCGCGCCGACCCAAGAGACGAACTTGGGTCCGAACTTCTTACCGAACAGGCCATTCACGACGAAGCCTAGGAACGGCAGCAGCGGGATCCAAATCAGGTTTGATTCCATGGTGTCCCCCTCAACCATTCATCCGGCAGAGGTCGCGAACATCGATCGTTCGCCACTTGCGCCAAATGAGGAGGAGGAGCGAAAGTCCGATCGCCGCCTCCGCAGCGGCCACCGCGAGGACCATGATCGCAAAGACCTGTCCACGGTGTTCTCCTGCCGCCCCGGCGACCGCATGGGCGCGACCGAAGGCGACGAGCGCCAAATTGACCGCGTTCAGCATCAACTCGAGCGACATGAGGATCACCAGGATGTTGCGGCGAGCGAGAACCCCGTAGATCCCGACGCTAAACAGGAACGCGGAGAGGTAGAGGCACGCGGTCAGGCTAAACATGAGCGGCCTCCTCAGCGCGAGCGGCAGGCGGGGTGAGACCATTGCCGGCGGAAACGCGTCGGCGGGTCCTCAGTGAGATGTGGACGGCGCCGACGATGCCGACGAGAATCAGAATCGAAGCGAGTTCGAAGACCAGAAGGTGCTCGTGGAAGAGCTCCCTTCCGAAAGCCGCGGCTCCTCCGTGTTCTGGACCGAGCGAAGCGAGTTCCGGAAAGACCACGGGCACCGCGGGGAGCTCTGGGTGCAACAACGCGGATTCGTGGATCGCGAACCACAAGAGGCAGAACACCAGGGATGCCGTTCCGCCCGCCACGACTCGATCTACTGCTCCTCCCTCTTCAGGGAGGTCCCCCTCGCGCGGGTTGATCAACATGATCACGAACAGGTACAGGACCATGATCGCCCCGGCGTACACGAGGAGCTGCATGAAGCCCAGGAAGTCGGCTTCGAGCAGCAAAAATATCATCGCCATCGCGCCGAAGAGGACGATCAGGAACAACGCCGAGTAGATCGGGTTGCGCCGGGTGACCACGAGAATCGACGCCAACACTGCGATGGCAGCGATGATCGCGAAGCTCGTGTGTTGCAACCAGGGGCTCATGATTCTCCCCGTCCCTCTCTTCTTGAAATCGATTCGACCGCTATCCGGAACCGACTCAGTTCGAGAGCAACCGTTCTTTGTCGTAGATTTTTTCCCCGCGCGTGCGCGAAGGAATGTTGAAGACCGGCGTCAGCTCGATCGCATCACACGGACACGCCTCTTCACACATGCCGCAGTAAATGCAGCGCATCATGTCGATGTTGAAGAGCCGTGGGCGTTTCTCGCGATCGGACCAGGGCGCTTCTTCCGCGACGATCTCAATGCAATGCGCAGGGCACGCGGTCGAGCAGAGGAAGCAAGCGACGCACTTTTCGCGACCCAGCTCGTCCCGCTTCAATCGGTGCTCGCCGCGGTACCCCGGTGCGGGCGCGCGACGCTGCTCTGGGTAGTGCTGCGTGTTCGCATCGACCCGAAACATGTGATGCAAGGTGTTTGCGAGCCCCTTGATCAGGGGCACGAAGTAAGTCCGTTCGGCGAGCCCCGGGCCCTTTGGCTCTGCGGGGCCATCGTCGTGGTCGTGGTCGTGGTCGTGCGCCATCGATGCTCCGTTCAGGTTCAGAAGGGGAGGGGAATCAGCCAGTTCCACCCGAGGATTCCGCCCAGTGCGGTCAGTCCCAAGTTGCCGAGCGAAAGTGGGATCAAGATCTTCCAACCGAGGTGCATTAACTGGTCGTAGCGGAAGCGCGGGAAGCTCCACCGCACCCAGATGAAGAAGAACAGGAGGAAGGTGAGTTTGCCGGTGAAGATTCCGATGCTGATGAGGATGGTCCAAATGCTCGCATCGCCCATCACGGCGGGGACGTCGAGCCAGGGCATGTGCCAGCCGCCGAGGAACAGGGTCACCATGAGGGCCGACATGGTCAGCATGGCAACGTACTCCCCGAGGAAGAATGTCGCGAACTTCAGCGACGAATACTCGGTGTGGTAACCCCCGACCAGTTCGGCCTCGCACTCGGGCAAGTCGAAGGGGAGGCGGTTCGTCTCAGCAAAGCTCGCGATCAAGAAGATAATGGCCGCGAGCGGCTGTCGGAACACGTTCCACGACAAGAACCCGTCGAACCCGAACAAGTGGAGCCCGAGCAAAGTGCCGCCAGCGCTGTACTGCTGTTGGACGATGACCTGCAAATCGATGGACTGCGCGGTCATGACGACAGAGATTACAGCAAGTCCGAGCGCGACCTCGTATGAGATCATCTGCGCCGAGGCGCGGAGACCTCCGATCAGCGAGTACTTGTTGTTCGAGGCCCAGCCTCCAAAGGCGAGCCCGTACACCCCGAAACTCCCGACCGTCAGCAAGAAGACGATGCCGAGGTCGAAGTGGGCGGCTTGCGTATCGAGTCCCACCGGAATCACGGTAAACGCGAGAATCGCCGGGGCGTAGACAAGCAGCGGAGCGAGGCGGTAGATCCAGCGATCCGCGCCATCCGGCGTAATGTCTTCTTTGAACGCGAGTTTGATCACGTCCGCGACCGGCTGCAGAGCACCGAGCGGTCCGACGCGGTTGGGTCCCACGCGGTCCTGAATCCACGCCGCGATCCGGCGCTCGAAGTAGACGAGCCCGGGAACGATCTGAAGGACAGCTCCGAACACCAGAACCGCTTTGAAGATCTGGATGACGTAAGGGTTCGTAATGATGTCGTGGATCATACCGAACCTCCTTCCACTCCCACCGGGAGCGGAATGAAGCCTGGCAGTGGCGCACCGGTGGCCGGGAGCGTGGAGTGGGAGAGGCCGTGAAACGGCTTCTTCACATCGGCGAGCTCGCGGAACACGGCGGACGAGGAGAGGCTCCGCGGGCGAAGGCCCGCGATTCGCAGGACCGCCTGAAGTCGCTGGAGGTCGTGGCTCCACTCCACATCGCCGGGAGCATGGAAGCTTCGGACCCGTTGTAGGCGGCCATCTTCGTTCGCATAGGTACCGTCCTTTTCGAACGGGGAGGCACCGGGGATCACGAGCCCAGCGCCCTCGGTCCACGCTCCGGCCTGGAGTGCGAACACCGCGCGGCGCTTCGCCTTCCTGATCGCCTGAACCCAAGCGTCATCTGGATCCGGGTGGGGGAAGCCTGCGAATACGATCAGAGTCGACACTTGACCCTTCTCGAGCGCGGTCCGGAGCGCGTGCCCCTGACTGCCGAAGACCAGCTTTCCGAGCACCGCTTCGACTCCGAGGCGGTTCGGCGCTTTCTCACCACTGATGGTGAACTGGCCGGGAAAGCTTTGAGCGGTACCGTCCGCTGGCTTCCAACCGCCCACCAAGGCGTTGTTCGCATGGCTCGCGATCTGTTCGACGAGAAACGCTTCTTCGCAGGTGATGTAGGGATCGACCAGGATGCCGAGCGTGCCCCCAGGGTCTTGGAGCCAGTGGGCGAGCGTTTCATGTGCGTCGTGATCCTCGACCGGCTCGCCATCCTTCGTGCAAGCGGTGACCCGCTCGTCAGCGAGGAGATAGCGGTAGTCGTAGCGCCCCTCGTCGCACATCCACCACTTGTTGACTTCCATGTTTTCGCGCGGGACGAGGCGCTTCACGAAGCCGTCCAGTGATTGCACTTCGACGTTGCACCCGCGCGCACACCCTGCGCACACAGAGTCGGTCTTCCGCATGTTCCAGATCCGCGCTTCGAACTTGAAATCGTTCGAGATGAGCGCGCCGACCGGGCAAATGTCGACGACGTTCCCCGCCAGTGGGTTGTCGATCGGCACTGTGGGAAAGACATCGACCACCGAGCGGTCGCCGCGTTCGACGACACACAGCTCACCGGTGCCAGAGATCTCGTCGCAGAAGCGCACGCAGCGCGTACACACGATGCAGCGGTTTCCCCAGATGTCGATCGTGGGGCCGAGCTCTTTGGTGTGCCGGATGTTCTTCTCTTCGTCGAACCGACTCCGATCGGGGCCGTGATCGTATGAATAGTCCTGCAGATCGCACTCGCCCGCCTTGTCACAGACCGGGCAGTCGAGCGGGTGGTTGATCAGCTGGAACTCCATGACGGCGTTCCGGGCTTCGATCGCCATCGGGCTTTCGGTTTGAATCTCGAGCCCCTCCGCGATCCGCTCGGAGCAGCTGATCACCGGCTTTTTCGATCGGTTCGACTCGACCATGCAGATGCGGCAGTTCCCCGCGATGGTCAGGCCCGGGTGATAGCAGAAGTTGGGAATGGTGGTCTCGAGCGCCTTGGCGGCCTCGAAAATCGTCATTCCAGCCGGGCTTTGGACCGGCTGACCGTTCAGGACCCAGTTGACCAGGGGGGTCTCGGGGTTCGTCGCCTCAGACATGGAGGCCGCCTCCGATTCGATCCGGGTGACGTCTCTTCACCTCGGGGCTGCCCCCGTGCTCGATGCAGTGAATAAACTCGTCGCGGAACTTCTGGGTGAAGGACCATGCAGGGAAGGCGGCCGCGTCCGCGAGGACGCAAATCGTCTTCCCGACCATGCGATCACAGACGGTGTCGATCCGATCGAGGTCTTCGAGCTTGCCGTGGCCGTAGGCGATCCGGTGCACGATCTTTTCGAGCCAACCGGTGCCTTCACGGCAGGGGGTGCACTGGCCGCACGACTCGTGGTGGTAGAACTTCATCACGTTGAGAAGGGCGTTCACCATGCAGGTCTGATCGTCCATGACGATCACGCCCGCGGAGCCGAGCATAGAACCCGCCGCGGCGAGGGATTCGATGTCCATCGCGACGTCGCATTCGTCGGCGCTGAGTACGTGGGCGGAGGATCCACCCGGAATCACGGCTTTGAGCTTGCGCCCTTTCCAGACTCCGCCGCAGTGATCGTTGATCAGCTCGAGAAGATTGACTCCCATCGGAAGCTCGTACGTCCCCGGCTTTTCGACGTGGCCACTGACACAGTACAGCTTCGGTCCCGGGCTACTCTCGGGACCGATCTTCTTGTACCCCTCAGCGCCGATTTCCATGATGTAAGGAAGGTTCGAAATGGTCTCGACGTTGTTCACCACCGTGGGGCAGCCGAACAATCCTTCGATCGCGGGGAACGGCGGCTTCAACTTCGGCTGACCGCGCTCTCCTTCGAGTGAGGTGAGCATGCCCGTCTCTTCGCCGCAGATATACGCGCCCGCTCCGCGGTGCACGGTGATGTCGAGGTGAAAGTCGTGACCGAGAACCTTCGAACCGAGGATTCCCTTGTCGTACGCCTCCGCGCAGGCGGCGACGAGACGCTGGTACGCGTGAACGTACTCACCGCGAATGTAGATGTACGCGGAGTGAATCCCGACCGCCCAGCACGAGATGATGATCCCCTCGATGAGCTGGTGGGGCATGCGCTCCATCAACACGCGGTCCTTGAATGTGCCAGGTTCCGATTCATCCGCATTGACCGCGAGGTACTTCAGCTTGTCGGTCTGCTTGGGGACGAAGCCCCACTTCACACCGGTGGGAAACCCTGCTCCGCCGCGACCGCGCAGGCTCGAAGCCTTCACTTCGTCGATGAGCGCGTCCGGCTCCCAATCTCGAAGCGCCTTACGCGCGCCCTCATAACCGCCCGTCTTCTCGTAGAACTCGAGGGTATGGCAGTTGGGGTCGCCGAGGTGGGGCGTGAAGATCTTTCGAAAGCTCACCGAGCACCTCCCCGCGCCGATTCTTTCTTGCAGTCTTCGATGATCCGATCGACGTCGTCGAGAGTGAGGTTCTCGTGGTAGTTGTCGTTTAGTTGGAACATCGGTGCAGTGTCACAGGAACCGAGGCATTCCACCTTCGAGACAGAGAACATGCCGTCCTCCGTCGTCTCGCCCATTTCGATCCCGAGGCGCTTCGCGATGTGATCGGCGAGTTCTTGCGACCCACGCAGCGCGCAGGACAAAGTACTGCACACTTGGATGTGGAACGTGCCGGTTCCGGCGCGTCGGAAGTGGGTGTAGAAGGTCACCACTCCGTAGACGCGGGCCGGAGAGATCCCCATCAGATCCGCGACGTACTTCATCTCGGGGATCCCGAGCTCACCGAACTCTGCTTCCGCGATGCGCAGAGCGGGCAACAGCACCGCTTGCTTGTCGGGGTAGCGCGTCAGGAGCCACTCGTACTTTTTCATCCCCTTTTCGGAGAACTTCAAATCGCTCATGGCTATCGATCCAGCTCCCCTGCGATGACGTGGAAACTCGAAAGGATCGCCACCGAGTCCGAGATCATCCCGCCTTCCACGAGGCGCGGGAAGATCGCGTAATTGTAGAATGACGGCGGGCGAATACGGATGCGCAGTGGCGTGTCAGAACCGTCAGAAACGACGAAAAAGCCGAGCTCGCCGCAGGGGGCTTCGGTGGAAGAGTAGATCGAGGCTCCCTCTTCCGGGCGAATCCCGTGACCGAGCATCACCAGCTTGAAGTGGTGAATCAGCGACTCCATGTCGGTGTAGACCGCCTGCTTCTTCGGCAACGAGGTCTTGAAGTCTTCGTGAACCACCGGGCCGCTCGGGAGAGTCGCCATCGCTTGACGAATGATTTCGAGAGACTGCTCGATCTCGTCCATGCGCTGGAGGTAGCGCGCCCAAGAGTCTCCCGAATCTTGGATGGGCACTTCGAAGTTGTACTGATCGTAGCCGAGGTAGGGCTTGTCGCGGCGCACGTCGAGATCGACGCCGCTCGCGCGCCCGATCGGTCCCGAGAGCCCCCAGCTGAGGGCGGTTTCGGTATCGACAACACCCACCCCTTGTACCCGATCCTTGAAGATCCGGTTCGTCTTCAGCATGTAGTGGATCTCGGCGTGGAGTGGCGGGAAGAGCTCCAGGAAGCGATAGACTTCGTCCGCGAAATTCGGCGGGACGTCGCGCATGATGCCGCCGACCCGGGTCCACGAGGTCGTGAGGCGCGCGCCGCACACTGCTTCGATGATGTCGTAGACCATTTCGCGCTTCTCGAACGCCCACAACATGACGCTGAAGGCCCCGAGGTCCATCGCCTGAAGACCGACGCAAAGCACGTGGTCTCCAATTCGGGAGAGTTCGCTCATGATCACGCGCAGCGCTTGGCAGCGTGGCGGCACTTCGATTCCGAGCAATTCTTCCACCGCGACCGCATAGCCGACGTTGTTGTTGATCGCAGACAGGTAATTCATCCGGTCGGTGACCGTGACCCACTGCTGGTAGGTCATGTGTTCGGCGAGCTTCTCGAACCCGGTATGCAGGAAACCAATCTCGACGTCCGCCTCGACGATCGTCTCCCCCTCGATGGTGAAGATGTTCCGAAGAGTCCCGTGGGTCGCAGGGTGCTGCGGCCCAAAGTTCATGATCAGGCGCTGAGAGTCTTCTTCGTCCTGCTCTTCTTCCACCTGGAAGACGCTCTTCAGGTGTTCGCCGGTGGCGCCCTTCGAAAGCTCCTTCTCGAGAGTTCGCTTAGAGGGGAGAGGAGCGCTGGCCCTGCGGTCGGGCGCCTTACTTTTTCCGCGGTTTGGATTCACGTTGCACCTCCTCGACGTACTCGGGGGTGTGCATACCCCTGCCGATCGACACCGGGTAGGGGAGTGGCGCGTCTTCGACCATTTCGTTGCCTCGTGGGCGCACCAGCGGGAACTGGCGACGTTCGCCACGCCCCTTCAGGGGGTAGTCCTTCAAGAGCGGAAATGCGGGGAAGTCTTCCGGCATGAGCAGGCGCCGCAGGTCCGGATTGCCGTCGAAGACGATCCCGAACATGTCGTGGGTTTCCCTCTCACTCCACCGCGCCGAATCCCACAGGTCGACGACGCTCGGCACCGATTCAACTTCTTCGGGGAGCCAGGCGTGCAGTCGAATGTTGAGCTTGTCAGGGATGCGGTAGAGGACGTAGACGACTTGGAAGCGCTCGATCGTGTCGCGCCCGAGAAAGTCGATGGCCGTGATGTCTTTGAGAAACTCGAAGTTCTGTTCGAAACGCAAGTGTTCGAGAATGGCGCGCTGATCGGGAGTTCGCACGATGAACCAGGTTTGGCCCCCGTGGGTGACCTCGTCCAGAATGCGGCTCTCGATCAGAGGGGGCAGCGCGGCGCGCACGGGATGCGGTGCCGGCTGTTGGTTCGAAGGAGACGCGTCTCCGGGAGGAGTCTCCGGGGGGGGCGTGTCATCGCTCATCGATTAGCTCCCGTGCTTTCCGCTGTCGAGTTTCTCGCCGGAAACGATCTTCTGTACTTCGAAGACAGCGTCGAGGAGCGACTCGGGTCGTGGCGGACAACCGGGCACGTACACATCGACAGGGATGAACTGATCGACCCCTTGGATCATGGTGTAGGTGTCGAAAACCCCGCCACATGAGGCGCAGGCGCCCATGGAAATCACCCACTTCGGCTCCGGCATCTGACGGTAGATCTTTTGCAAGACGGGCATCATCTTGAGGCAAATCCGGCCGCTCACAATCAGGAGGTCCGATTGTCGAGGAGTGAAGCGCACCACTTCAGCACCGAACCGAGAGATGTCATAGCGCCCTGAGAAGGTCGCCATCATCTCGATCGCACAGCACGCGGTGCCAAATGGCATCGGCCACAAGGCGTTCTTACGACCCCAATTGACCAAATCGTTGATCTTGGTGGTGAGGAACCCCTCGCCACCGATCATGCTTTCTAGTCCCATTCGAGCGCTCCTCTCCGCCAGCAATAAACCAGACCGCCGCCGAGTACGAGCAGGAAGACCCCCATCTCCATGAGGCCCACCATGCCGAGCTCTTTGTAGATCACGGCATAGGGGATCAAGAAGACAGTTTCGATGTCGAACAGAATGAACAGGATCGCAACCAGGTAGAACTTGATCGTGAACGGTTCGCGCGCAGAGTCGAAGAGTGGCACTCCGCATTCGTAGACGGTCTGCTTCTCCGGGTCTTTCCGGCGGGGGCCGATCAGCTCACTCGCGACAATCAGAACCACGCCGACCGTGAGAGCCAACCCCGCGTAGAGCGCGAAGGCCATGAGGTTGGGAGGCGCGACGGCGGAGAGCACTCCTCCTGAAAACAGGTCGAGAGGGAACTCGAAAATGGAGCCGTGGAAAAGTTGCATCTTCACCTCTCCTGGGTGTTCCAGAAGCCACACTCAAATCAAGAAAGACGACATCACTTCGCGGAGATCCCCCAGAACAACTCCGCTGAAAATGGCCTGAAAGTAGAGGACGGACCGATCTTCGGGGGGTTGCGGGGGGGGATTCTAGGATGTGCGGACATCGAGGGGAAGACGATCTGGCCGTATTCTGCAGGAGAGCTGCAAAGCAATCGGCGGGACTGGGTTCAGAGTTCGGTGATCGGAGAGGCGAGGGCCTGAGCCAGGCGGACCGTTGCGCTGGCCGGCATGGGACCTACCGGAGCGATATTGAGGCCCAGGGGTGTCACGACCTCAGCGCGTTCCACGCCCTCACAGATCTTCCTCCACACCGCCACCAAGTGCTGAATCGATCGTTCGAGCACGTGATCGCGGTCCCGAGTCAGTCGCTGGGCAGTCAATTCGTCGAGTTCGACCCCGAGCCATCGCAGAAAGCCGATCGACTCTGCTCGACGAAGAGGGCACAGGCTGACCAAAATCGGCGTGAGTGCCGCCCGAGGGCAACGACGGGCAATCGTATCGAGTAGCTCGACGCACGGCGTCGAGTGATAAACGATTTGAGTGGTGAAGAAGTCGACCCCCACGGTGGCCTTCTGCTCCATTCGATCCGCTTCCTCGATGCCCCCCGACCGCCGCCCAGGAATACAGATGTTGCCGACGGTGACGTTCCCAGGAAGGACGCTTCGTAGAATCTCGTTCGCCTCAGGTACGGAGGGGCCGATGCGCTCCGCGTTCCCGCGAGCCGGGCCCACCAGGACAAAATCTTCGACCTGGAAGCGATCGTGAGTTTCGCGGAGCCAGTGGCTGAGGTCTGTCGCCGATTGCCTCGCGACGACGTGATTCACGATCGCAGGGATCGCGAAGCGCTGCCGGATTTCGAGTGCAATCTCCCGAGCGGAAAAGCGAGGCTCGTAGGGAGTCGTGCGCTCCCCGAGAGCGCTGCGCGATTCTTCTTCGCGAATTTCCGGCAAGTTGATCGCAGAGAAGGGATGCTGATCGAGAAGGCGTTCGAGGTGGCGAAGTCGCTTCTCGAGCCCCTCGAGCCCGAGCCGCTTGGGGGGCGGAACAAACTCAAGGATGGTCGGAGCGTCGACGAGCCAATCCCTCATGTACTCCCCCCAACAGGCAAATGCTAGCTCTCCCGAGCATCCTTGGATCTACGACTCGACAGCGGCAAACCGGTACGCCGAGTCGCTTCGTTGGAAAACCGACTCAGCGTACCATTTCCCCACAGAAAACTGACGAGAGAAACGCTACTTCGCGTTCGCGTAGCGCTCGCCGACAGCGTTCCAGTCGACAGTGTTCCACCACGCTCCGATGTAGTCGGGGCGGCGGTTTTGGTAGTTCAAGTAGTAGGCGTGTTCCCAAACATCGAGTCCGAGGATCGGAATCCCCGGCTGGTCAACGAGCCCGGTCATCAGCGGGTTGTCCTGGTTCGGGGTCGAACTCACGAACAGTTTTCTCGAACTGTCCACGCAGAGCCAGGCCCAACCGCTGCCGAAGCGGGTCGCGCCCGCCTTCGCGAATGCCTCCTGGAACTTCGTGAACCCGCCGAGCTCCGCATCGATCGCCGCGCCGAGGTCACCACTTGCCGTGCCTCCTCCGGTGGGACTCATGACACTAAAGAACAAAGAGTGGTTGAAGTGGCCGCCACCGTTGTTGCGCACCGCGCCGCGGATGGCCTCGGGAACTTCAGCCATGCGCCGACAGAGATCTCCGATCTCCATTGCAGCGAGATCGCCGTGTCCTTCGAGGGCACCATTGAGATTGGTGACGTAAGCGTTGTGGTGCTTGCCGTGGTGGATTTCCATCGTCCGCGCATCGATATGCGGCTCGAGAGCATCCGCGGCATAGGGGAGCTGAGGGAGAGAGAAAGCCATCGCTGGCTCCTTTCGTAGGCCCTTCGGGCCCGATCACGTGGAGGCCGGGGTGGAGATGAGCTCGATGACAGCGCGGCCTCGCTGAACTTCGTTCGGTCTTGTTTGACCGGGGCACAGTATCGACGCCGTGGAGGAGGGTCAACTAGCCCTGGAACAAGCGGGTCCAAACGTATCAAACGAACCGCGCCGCGAAACCCTTCCGGGTGTCGCGGCGCGAATCATATCCGTCTTACGGACGTCGAATTCAGAAGCAACCGTACTTAGAAGCAACCCGGCCCCGCAGAGGGGTCGGGGTCGACACCCGGCGTGGGGAACGGAGGCGGTGGCGAGGTTCCTCCGGAGAACAGGTATCCCGCCAGAGAGATCGCGTCCGAAACATCCACTTCGCCGCTATCGTTGACATCGCCAGCTTCTTTGCACGGGAGCTCTTTTCCCGCCACGAAGATCGAATTCAGGAGCGCTTGAACGTCCGCGATGTCCGTGTCCCCGGTGAAGTTCACGTCGCCGCGAATGAATTGATCTTCGATCACCAACTCGCCGTCGAGTGTGTTCAAGATTTCCGTGGAGTCGATCCAGCAAGAGCCGGGGACCAAATCGATCGAGAACGCACCGGTGAACAACTGCGAATAGTGGATCGGGCCGCCAGAGACCGTGAAGTCCAGGTATCCGACCAGTCCACCGGTCAGCGTTGGCAGCGACAGACCCCCGAGGACTTCGATGACTACCGTCATGTGTCCGAGGGGGTGCGGCGCCATGGTGGCGACCACTTGGTTTCCAAGTGACTCAAACTCTCCGCCAACGAGCGTGATGCTACCGAGGAGCAGGTCATCGTAGTCGAGACCCATCTCGAAAATCGTTGCGGGTCCAGCAGACCAGAGTTCAATCGGAACGAGGATATGCTGGTCGAAGAGCGTTCCCACTTTGCGCCCAACCCTGATCAGCGGGGGTGCGTAGAGCGCGATCGTTCCATTGGAGACAGCCGGCACGACGGAGGTGCCGTTGGTCAGATCAAAGGAGATCGGGATCGGATCTGCGACAATGCTGATGATCTCCGTGATACTTGTCCCGGCCGGAATCAGGGTCGGGTCTTGGATCGCGAACGTCAGCCACAGAACCAGCTGATCCGTGCCGGGTAGCAAAGGAGTGAGTGCCGAGTAAATCACGGAGACGCTCGCGTACGCGGTTGAGTTACCAGTAAGGAAGATTTGTGGACTCAGCGGTTCACTCAACGTCTCGAGCGTGGTGACACCGATCAAGCCGAGCAGCAGGTCGTCGTAGTCGAGACCCATCTGCCAACCAACCAGAGGCTCCGCGTTGGTGATGAACACCGGCACGCTGACCTCGGAGGATCCGGGTAAGACCGTCGCGTGACCGAGTTCGATGAGGTAGGGCGGGGGAGTCGGCTGTGCCTCGAGAGACGAACCGAAGGAGAGGCTCGACAGTAAGGCGAAGCAAGCGGCGAGGAGAGAAGGCTTCACGTAACGACGCACCGAACCGAACTCAGCGGAGCACAGTTGTCCAGACTCAGGAATCACTCTGCGGTTACTCATCTGCAACCAGAACATCCTTACACGGTCCTGCGACTCACGAGACGACAGACGCGTTTCCGGCTCGCCCTGATCTTACCGGGTCCGAGCGAAAGAAGCCCGGTTGGAACTCGACGAACGAAAAGGAGCTCCTTTGGGCACTTCGGCTCCTGCGGCCTCGACCTGATCCATCTTCTGCCGAGCAAGGCTCCAGCGGCGGGGTCCACTCACAATTCCCGGATTAGAGAATGAGAGAAGTCTCCAGGTCCGGCGTCAC
>ERZ891418.530-NODE-530-length-13000-cov-7.002317_pt1 | contig 13000 bp, 8 predicted proteins | sample MGYA00521236_ERZ891418 | MGnify/ENA primary metagenome ERZ891418 (study PRJEB32303, sample SAMEA104408696) | aquatic metagenome | biome: Brackish water; feature: Chemocline; material: water | place: Baltic Sea | collected 2014-10-18T10:34:00 | depth 100 m ... | reverse complement strand
TGATCACCACGCCACAACGATCCTACACTGAGGACACTCCGGCCTTGAGACTGTGGGTACTTTTGCGGCCGGCGCAGCTTGAACCGGATCGACACACACACTCTGACTTTCTTCGAAATGAGTTCCCCATGCGTCATTCCTTCGCACGTTTGAAATCGTCGCTGCCCTGCGGCCTGGCGAAGTTTCTGATTGCGGCTCTTGCAGTCGCAGCCGGTCCTGTCGTCAGTTCAGTCATGGCTCAGGGAGCTCCGGAAGGTGAGGCGAAAATCCTCACCGCGAAAGACGGCTGGCCGATCCACATCACTTATTACGAGGCAGTGGACGCCGGCAAAGAGACTCCGATCATCGTCATGTTTCACGGCCAGAAAGAAAGCCGGCTTGTCTGGAAGCAGACGCAACTGATCACGCTGCTCCATCAGGACAAATTCGCCATCGTCACCGTGGACCTGCGGAAGCACGGCGAGAGCACAGCACCGGAGACGGCCTCCGCAGCAGCTCGAAGCGACAAAGTCACGAAATTCGATTACATCGCGATGACCGAATTCGACCTGGACGCGGTCAAAAAGTTCCTCTACGACGAACACGAAGGCGAGCGGCTGAACATTCGAAAAACCGGTCTCATTGCGGCAGATTTCAGCACGGTCATTGCTGCCAACTGGGCCGCGGCCGACTGGATCCAAACTCGGTACGACGACGCCCCGACGTTGAATGCCCGCACTCCCAGAGGTCAGGATGTGCAGGCCATGCTGCTGCTCTCGCCGGCAGAAAACGTGAGCGGCCTGAATGTCGTAAAAGCACTGCCCCTTTTGCGCGGGACCGGCATGGCGTCAATGCTGCTGTACGGCGGTAAGAATTCGACCGATAAGCGAGCGGCCGTCAAGATCTTCACCGCTCTCGGCGGAGAACGACAGGACGACGAAACCCGCCGGATGTACGAGCGTGAATTTCAAACGAATGCCCGCGGGACAGCTCTGTTGAGACTGCAACTCGGAGAGCCGTCTCCCGCGAAACTGGGCCTGGCATTCTTTAGAAAGCATCTGAAGGAGCTGAAAGGCGTCAACTACGACTGGCGCGATCGAACATCGCGGCTGAAGTAGATCGCACGAGTAGCCGATCGACAGAACTCTGACGGCCGCCAATGCTGCCTTGAGACGATGCGACCTTTAAGACGACGCCGTTTCGATGAAGACAATCTGCTGGAAAGGACTCCAACATGGCTGACCCGGTCGCGATCGTGCTTGCTGCGGGAAAAGGCACCCGCATGAAATCTGACCTGCCGAAAGTGCTGCATCAGGTTTGCGGGAAGTCGATGGTCGAGCACGTGTTCGACGCGGTCCGCGGCGCCGGAGTGACCCGAATCGTCTGCGTCATCGGGCACGAAGCGGACCTGATGCGTAAGTCGCTGTCCGGGCATGGCGATGTCGAATTCGTCCTGCAGACCGAGCAGAACGGAACAGGACACGCCGTGCAGATGACCGCAGAATCGCTGGCCGATCACGACGGCCCGGTGCTGGTCCTGGCGGGCGACACACCTCTGCTGAAGGCGAGCTCACTGACCAGGTTGCTCGAAGAACTGCGTGACGCCGGGGCAAGCTGCGTCGTCGGGTCAGCGATCACAGAAAACAACACGGGACTCGGCCGGATCGTGCGGCGGGACGATGGCTCCTTCGCAGCGATCGTCGAAGAGAAAGACGCGACGGAGGATCAGAAGCAGATTCAGGAGATCAACACCGGCTGCTACGCCTTCGATTCGCGAGGCCTGTTTGAATCGCTCCGCGAAGTCCGCCCGCTCAACAGTCAGGGCGAGTATTACCTGACCGATTGCCCGAAGATTCTGCAGAGTCACGGCAAGATCGTGCTGGCGGCGGCGAAGCTCGATATCGCCGAGGCAATGGGAGTCAACACGAAAGAGCAGCTGGCGGAAGTCGAACAGACGATGACAGCCCGATAGCCTGGCCAGTCCCGTCCCGGGATGATCAGGCGCCAGCAGAAGTAACGGCCTGCTCGTACAGTTTCCTGCCGCCGCCGATTTCGCCCGTTTCGCTGGTCGATCAACTGCCTGCTCTTTGCCGCAGATGTGCCCATCCGCTTAAGGCCAGACTGAGTCCTGCTTGATTGGCCGATTTCTCACGGGTATCCTGAGTCGCATCAGTCCGTGTTTATTTTTTTTTCTGTTGCGAGGACAAGGGACGTCCTGCCTGGCTGCACTCCGAATCGCCCCGCCCCGACACCTGCCGTCGACTCGATCACGGACGATCACGAACAGTTGACTCCGTTTCTCAATCTCATCTTTCATCCATGGTGAACCCGATGAAGTCGATGATTCTTCGCTCCGCGCTGACATTTCTGTTCTGCCTCACAGCTGGTCTGACGACCGCCGACGACGCTCCGGCTGAAGGTGGCAAGGTCAGCTACCACAAGCAGATTCGGCGGCTGTTTCAGGTTCACTGCCAGGGTTGCCACCAGCCGGCCAAGCCGAGCGGCAAGTACGTCATGACGGACTTCGCGACGCTCGCCGTCGGCGGAGAGAGCGAAGAAAAAGCCATCGTTCCTGGCAAACCGGATGAGAGTTATCTCGTCTCTCTGATCACACCGGAAAACGGTGAGGCTTCCATGCCGAAAGGGAAGAAGCCGCTGAGCCCGGTTGAGATTGAACTCGTGCGAAACTGGATCGCGCAGGGAGCCACGGACGACACACCGACGAGCACCCGCAAGCCGATCAACAAAGACAACCCGCCGGTCTACTCACTGCCGCCGGTGATCGCGTCGCTCGATTTCTCTCCCGATGGCAAGCTGCTGGCCGTCGCCGGTTTTCACGAAGTGCTGCTGCACAACGCGGATGGCTCCGGCCTCGTCGATCGTCTCATCGGCCTGTCGGAACGGATTGAGTCCGTCCGGTTCTCTCCCGACGGAAAACGACTCGCCGTCACGGGTGGTCAGCCAGGACGCGTCGGCGAAGTTCAGGTCTGGGATGTCGAAAAACGCGAGCTGACACTGTCTCACTCAGTGACTTATGACACGGTTTACGGGGCGAGCTGGTCTCCCGATGGCAAACTGATTTCGTTCGGCTGTTCGGACAACACCGTGCGAGCGATCAATTCCGAAACCGGCGAGCAGGTGATGTACCAGGGAGCTCACAGCGACTGGGTTCGCGACACCGCATTCACAGTCGACGGCTCTCACGTTCTGTCCGTGGCGCGAGACATGACCGTCAAGCTGACAGAGGTTGCAACAAACAGATTCATCGACAACGTCACATCGATCACGCCGAACGCTCTCAAAGGGGGCGTCAACGCTGTCGTGCGGCATCCGGAACGGGACGAGATCGTCGTCGGCGGAGCGGACGGCGTGCCGAAGATTTATCGCGTCTTCCGAATCACCGCTCGAAAAATTGGCGATGACTCAAACCTCGTCCGAAATCTGAATCCGATGACCGGGCGAGTGTTCGGCGTCGCAGTGAGCCCGAACGCAAAGCGGATCGCCGCCGTGAGCGCCCTCGACGGAAAGGGCGAGCTGACCGTTTACTCGTACGAGTTTGACACGGCTCTGCCGGCGGACCTCAAGGCAATCAGCGCGAAGCGAAGGCAGGACCGGAACACCGCAGAGCAGCAGAAACTCGACGCTTACCGGACGAAAGACATCAAACAGATCGCGCAGGTCAAAACAGACTCGACGGCTCTCTACACAGTCGCTTTTCACCCGAACAACTCGATCGTCGCCGCAGCCGGCAGCGACGGACTGATTCGACTGATTGAAACCGAAACCGGCAAAACGTCGCGCGAGTTTGCCGCCGCTCCTGTCACTGCTGAGTCGCCTTCGGTTCAGGGAACTCGTTTTGCGTCGATGAAGTGGGACGATCCCGGCGTCATCAACAAAGAAACGCTTCCGCAAGGCTCTGCCGTTGTTGAGCTGACATCGCAGATCGCGTCCGTGTCGCTGGGGAGTCCATTCGAGTACTCGCAACTTTTAATTTCTGGAAAACTCAACACTGGCAACAGCGTCGATGTGACACGTCAAATGTCGGTTTCCGTTTCCGCTCCAGTCGTCGCTGTGTCGGACACAGGATTTGTGAGACCGTTGAAAAATGGCGAAGCCACGATCCGCTGCGAAACTGGTGGGAAGTCGATCGAAATTCCCGTCACGGTCGCCGGTTTTGGCGAGCCGTTCGAATCAGACTTCATCCGGGACGTGAACCCCGTGCTTTCGCGAGTCGGCTGCAACCAGGGAACCTGTCACGGATCGGCAAACGGCAAGAACGGCTTCAAACTGTCACTGCGAGGTTACGACCCGATCTTTGACGTGCGGACGCTGACCGACGATCTGGCATCTCGCCGGACGAATATCGCCTCGCCAGACGACAGCCTGATGCTGCTCAAGGCGACCGGCAGCGTCCCTCATGTCGGCTCGCTCGTGTTCGATTCCGGAGAGCCGTATTACGAAATCGTCCGCAACTGGATTGCCGGCGGAGCGAAACTCGACCTGACTGCGAACCGGGTTGCCAGCATCGACATCCTGCCGAAGAACCCGGTCATTCAGCAGATCGGGGCGAAACAGCAGATTCGCATCGTCGCGACTTTTGCAGACGGGAAGACGAGAGACGTCACTCGCGAAGCCTTCATCGTCAGCGGCAACACAGACACCGCCGAGGTGGACCGCTGGAGCCTGATGACCGCCATGCGTCGTGGCGAATCGCCGATTCTTGCCCGCTATGAGGGAGCCTACGCCTCAACGACGCTGACCGTCATGGGCGATCGCACGGGCTTCGTCTGGAAGCAGCCGGAAACCTGGACCGAAATCGACAATCTCGTCGCCAGGAAGTGGGAACGAATGAAGATCGAGCCGTCTGAGATTTGCACCGACGCGGAATTTCTTCGCCGAGTGTATCTCGACTTGACCGGCCTCCCGCCGACATCGGACGACGTCAAAGCATTCCTCGCTGACAACCGGGACATGCGGGCCAAACGTGCCGAAGTCGTCGACAAGCTCATCGGCAGCCCGGACTTTGTCGAGTACTGGACGAACAAGTGGGCCGACCTGCTTCAGGTCAATGGAAAATTCCTCGGTCCGGAAGGCGCGAAATCGTTTCGCGACTGGATTCGCGCTGAGGTTGATGCCAACACGCCTTACGACGGATTCGTCCGGAAAGTCATCACAGCTGATGGTTCGAACAAAGAGAATCCTGCCGCGTCGTATTATAAAATTCTTCGCGACCCCGAAGACATCATGGAGAACACAACGCACCTCTTCCTGGCCGTTCGCTTTAACTGCAACAAATGCCACGACCACCCGTTTGAGCGTTGGACTCAGGACCAGTATTACGAAACAGCCGCCTACTTTGCCCGCGTTGGTCTGAAGGCGGACCCGGCGAGTGGCAATCGGAAGATCGGTGGAACGGCCGTCGAAGGTGCCAAGCCGTTCTATGAAATCGTGTTCGAAAAGCCTGCGGGTGACGTGACTCACATCCGCACAAATCAGGTCGCCGTCCCGACTTTTCCTTACGAAAGCACATTCGCCATCCAGGAAGGATCGAACCGTCGCCAGCAACTGGCCGCCTGGATTACCGCTCCGGATAACCAGTACTTCGCAAGGAGCTACGTGAACCGCCTGTGGGGTTACCTGCTGGGGGTCGGCATTATGGAGCCGATCGATGACATCCGGGCGGGCAATCCGCCGACGAATCCCGAACTGCTTGCCTACCTCACTGACGAGTTCATTCAGAACAAATTCAACGTACGGCACATCGTGCAGCTGATCTGCAAGTCGCGGTCGTATCAACTGTCGATCGCCACGAACAAGTGGAACGAAGACGACTCCCAGAATTATTCGCACGCGACGACGCGACGGCTGCCGGCGGAAGTTCTCTTCGATGCCATCCATCGAGTGACCGGCTCCACGACGAAAATCCCCGGAGTTCCGGAAGGCACCCGCGCAGCGGCGATTCCAGATTCCGGCATCGGACTGACAGACGGATTCCTGGCGAATCTCGGCCGCCCTGTTCGCGAAAGTGCCTGCGAATGCGAGCGCAGTGCGGACATTCAGCTCGGACCGATCATGGCGCTGATCGGTGGCCCCACGGTCGGAAGTGCGATCGCTGATCCCGGCAATGCGATCGCGAAACTTGTCAACGAAGTCAAGGACGATCGAGCTCTCATTAACGAAGTCTTTCTGCGAGTTCTCAACCGACCGGCAACCGACGCCGAAATCGACGCGACGATCGCCTCAATCAACGAAATTGACGCTGACCACGTGAAGCTGCAGGGGCTCCTCGCCGAACGAGAAACGTTCTGGACCGTGGAGAAGCCAAAGCTCGAAAAGACTCGGGCCGATTCCATTGCACAAGCTGATGCGGATCTGAAGACGTACGAGGCGAAGATCGCTCCGCAGGTTGCCGAGGCTGAAGCGAAACGGCAAGCCGGAATCGCCGCTGCTCAAGCCGACCTGACGGCTTACGACTCGGCAAAGCCGAAGCACGCTTCCGACTACCTGACAAAGAACATCGGCAAAGTCGAGTGGCATCCGCTTGAAGCCGAGACACTGGCCGCAGTGAAAGGTGTCACGCTGCAACCGCAGGCGGACCAGTCCATCATTGCGGCCGGAAAAGCGGATCAAGGAGACTATACTCTGACATTCCGAACTTCGCTGAAGGGAATCACGGGATTCCGAATTGAGGCCGTCCCGGTCCCGGGCAGGAAGGGGAATGGTCCTGGCATCCCGGAAAATGGCAACTTCGTCGTGACGGAATTTGAAGTTCAGGCAGCCCCTTCCAGCAAGCCGGCCGAATTGAAAAAGGTGACACTCCAGAACGCGAAGGCGGACTTCCTCCAGGCAGGTTTCAACATTGCCCTGGCGATTGACGGGAATGCCGGCAACCAGAACGCGTGGGCGATCGCCAATGCTGGCGGTGTTGTTCACTGGGCGACTTTCGAAACAGCGCAGGCAGTCAGCTTCGATGAAGAAACGCTGATCAAAATTGTGATTCACCAGAACCACACGGCGAAAGAGCATCTTCTGGCCGGGTTCCGGATATCCGCAACCACATCGCCAGGCCCCATCGGTCTCAGTCTTCCCGAAAGCCTTCGGGCAATTGCTCTCACCAATCCCGATCAGAGAAGTGAAGACCAGAAGACGACGCTTCTGACCTGGTTCGACAAATCCGACGGAACCCTGACCGCGAAGCAGCAGGCACTCGCGGCGGCGAATGCCCCGTTGCCGGTTGACCCGGGCGTCACAAAGCTGAAAGAACTGATTGCGTTCGTCAGTCAGCCGATCTCCGAAGACGAACGACTGTTGCGACTCCGGAATGATGTGGACTTCAGCGCGAAGCAACAGCAGGATAAACGACTGACAATGGCTCAGGACATTACCTGGGCATTGATTAACAACCCCGCGTTTCTGTTTAATCACTGATCCTGGAACTGCCGAAACTCTGATCGCGTGGCAGGTTGTGCTCGACTCTCTAACGAATACTGATTCATAGCCGATTCCGCTTACGTCAGGCTGAACTTGACCTACGGAACAAGGAGACTGAGATGCTTTCGATTAAAGGCCAGGCTGGAAAAGATTTGTGCGACAGCAACCTCGGCGTGACTCGTCGCGATCTGCTTCGAGTCGGCGGCTCCGGAATGCTCGGGCTGTCACTCGGTTCCGTGCTGGAACTTCAGGACGCCAGTGCAAAAGAAGGCATCTCAGGTGGTCCCGGGTGGGGCAAGGCCAAAAGCGTAATCATGCTCTACCTGCAAGGTGGACCATCACATCTGGACCTGTGGGATCCCAAAGAGAACGTGCCCGCAAACGTGCAGAGCGTTTTCAGCAACATCTCCACGAAACTGCCTGGCACGAAGTTCACTGAGAATCTTCCAAAGCTCGCGGCGATCAACGACAAGTTCACGATGATCCGCTCAATGAGCTACACGCCGAACGGGCTCTTCAATCACACGGCCGCGATCTATCAGATGATGACCGGCTACACGACAGACAAAGTCAGCCCGTCCGGTCAGCTTGAGCCGCCAAGCCCGAAGGACTTTCCCAACTTCGGCTCCAACATCATCCGGCTCAAGCCGGCTGAAGTTCCGATGCTGCCGTTCGTGATGCTGCCTCGCCCGCTGCAGGAAAGTAATGTGGTCGGCAAAGGCGGCACGGCCGGGTTTCTTGGTAAAGCTTACGACCCGTACACGCTGTACCCGGCGGGCGACGACCTCGACATGAGCAAAATGACGAGGATCAAGATCGACGACCTCAAGCTGAGGCCCGAAGTATTTTCTGTGCGTCTGCAGCGACGGGCGAAGCTCCGTACGACGATCAACGCCGGTCTGCCGACGATCGATAACGCGGTCAAAGATTTGAACCTCAACGGGTACTACGAGAAAGCTCTTGACCTCATCGTGTCGGGCCGCGCCCGAGACGCGTTTGACTTCCAGTCGGAGCCACACGCGACGCGAGAGCTGTACGGCCGCAACACGTTTGGCGACAGCTGCCTGCTCGCCCGGCGTCTGGTCGAAGCCGGGACGCGAGTGGTCGAAGTCGTCTGGCCGAAGGTCGCCAACTCGGACAACCATTCCTGGGACCATCATGTCGGACTCAGTAGCCGCATGAAAAATCAGTCTGGACCGATGCTCGATGGTGGCGTCTCGGGGCTGATCTCCGATCTGGATCAGCGTGGAATGCTCGACGAAACGCTCGTCGTAGTGATCGGCGAATTCGGACGTAGTCCGGAGCGAGGTGTCAGCACCTCCGGCAACAGCAACAACGACGACGGTCGGGATCACTGGCCATACTGTTACACGGGTGTTGTCGCGGGAGCCGGTGTCAAGCGCGGCCACGTTCACGGCAAGTCCGATAAGACGGCATCGGCTCCAGTGGACGACCCCGTCCATCCCGGTCAGCTGCTCGCCTCGATTTATCACTCGATCGGAATCAATCCGGAAACGATCGTCTACAACCACCTCAATCAGCCACGCGAGCTGGTGAAAGCCGAAGCGGTCGGCCAGCTGTTTGCGTAACGCGAGAGCACTTCGCAGAATCAACGCCCGTTCGGATTGTTCCGGACGGGCGTTTTCTTTGGGGCTGGGCCTTTCCGGCGGCATTGATCCGCCGGCGAAAGTGGGGCAGTGAAGCCGGTACTCGAATGGACGTCCCATGAAGGCGGCTCGTACTTCGATCTCACTGAGGGAGAGGTCATTGTCGGGCGGCACCGCACCTGCGCGATCGTCATTGATGGTGACCGAGTCTCGCGCCACCACGCGCGATTCCGCTGCGAGAGTGGTCGCTACTTCGTCGAGGATTTGAAAAGTCGCAACGGGACGCAGTTCAACGGTCGTCGGCTCGAACTGGCCGAGGTGCTCGAAGATTGTGACGAGATTCTCATCGGGCGGACCCGGTTTGTTTTTCACGAGGGTGATCCGGCGGCGTTGATCGATCGCGCGTCGGAAGTCATCGGGTCAGTCCTTGTCGATTCGCTCACCGGAGTCGCTCCGTCGGGGAGTGCTGAAGCCAAACTGCACGCCCTGCTGGACATCTCTCATCGTCTGACCCGATCGCGGTCGCTGGATGAGATTCTCCAGGGAATGCTCAATTGCCTGTTTGAAGTGTTTACTCAAGCGGAACGTGGCATCGTCATGTTGCCGAATGAGCCCGGTGTCCTGAGCATCCTGGACTGAGTGATGACCTCACGCTGGTGAGCATCCGGCGAGTGCAGTAGCCACTGCCGGAACGGGACGCTGTGATCAGATCAACTCAGCGTGAAAGTTTTTGCCAGTGCGGCAGGTAGAAACTGGCGAGCCGATCAGGGGACACTCCCAGCTGCTCGGCAGCGAGCAGAACCCAGTTCCTGAGTGTCTGTCGAACCGGGCCGTGCATCTGCCAGCGTCGCGCGTCAACGTGCAGCGGGCCGGGCAGCAGCGCGAGGCGGCCAGAATCGCGGAGCTTCCGCATCAAGAGGAGGTCTTCCATCAGACGTGTCTGTGGGAATCCACCAAGCGACTCGAAGACTTCCCGCCGCAGGAAGATGCCCTGGTCTCCGAATGCAAGGCGTGTGAAGCAGACTCGCAGCGCATTCCCGGCTTCCAGAAATCGAAACGTCGACCCGCGAGCTTCGATCCGCTGGCAGAACACCCCGCCAGGAATGCAGCTCGACCGAAGGGCCTGCTCCATCTGTTGCGCCGCGATTGACGAAAGCCAGCAGTCGGCGTGGAGAAACAGCAGCGTGTCGCCTGTCGACTCGCGTGCCCCGAGATTCTGCTGAAACGAACGGCCTCGCGGAGACTCGATCAACCGGCACTGCAGTTTCGCGACCAGTTCCCGTGTCCCGTCCGTGCTGCCTCCGTCCACGACGAGAACCTCGTGCGGAGCAAGTTCGATGGCATGCCGAACGGCATTCCCGATATTTGCCGCCTCATTCAGGGCAGGAATGATGACAGAAAGTTTCACTGAGAATTCCGCCCTGCAGATCGAGGCCGCAACTGGTCGAGGTGACTGTAGTGCGATTCCTCGATGTCCCGCACTTCGATCAGCTCGACATCGGAGAAGGCAGTCTCGGCGATCGCCGAATCGGGATCGAGCGTGCCACCGGCGGATGCAACTTCCTGAACGATCGCTTCCCCGATTGCGTGAGGCAGGCTGGATTCCGGTTGAAACGACGGCACAAGATTTCGAATTCCCGGGAGTCCTTCGGCGTGAGGCGATGCTTCGAGCAGGATGCTCCCGTGCTGTAGAACCGCGCCCTTGCGACGCCGCTGCGCACTGCCAACGACTTTGACTCCGTTCAAAACAAGGTCGTTCCTGTCACCGCGGGAGAAACACAAAAACGGTTCCTGCTCGTGTTTGTGGTTCTCGCCGCGCGGGACGAGGTGAACGCCGGCCGGTTTCAACGCCCGGATGATCCCGGCGTGAGCCGCCTCATAAAGCCGGACCGGATCGGCAATCAGTGGGTGCGTCGCCGGGACGGAAATGGAATAGGTGATCTCGCGGTCGTGCAGGATCGCGCCGCCACCAGATAGCCGCCGCACAACGGGCAGCGTGGCAAAGCGGCCGGTCTCAAGAAACTCCGCAGAATCCTGGAAGTAACCCAGCGAGATGGTTGGCGTCTCCCAGCTGTAAATTCGAATGGCGAGCTCGTTCGCGTTGAGGGCTCTCAGCAAAAGATGCTCATCAACGGCCATATTCCACGAACCCGTGGATCCGGTGCCCTCAACAATCAGTCGTGTTTTCGACGCGGCAGTCATTTCCGAATTGTAGCCCGAGAATGCAGAGTCGTAGACCGTACAGAATGCCGGCCAACAGTCGCTGTTCAGCTTGAGCCGCCCAACATAATCTGTGCGGAAAATTAATCTTCAGAGGAGCGAATTCATGCGGAGTCGATTTGTGGTGATTTCGTCGGTGGTTCTTGCGGCCACCGCCGTCGCGTCTGGCGGCGATCTGAGCAGTCAACCGGGTTATGTCAAATCCGAGTTCATTTACGAAACGGCTCCGTTTCCGCAATGTCATGCGTCGACGATTGTTGAGACAAAGTCTGGACTCGTGGCGGCCTGGTTCGGGGGAACGCGCGAGAAGGATCCCGATGTCGGCATCTGGGTGTCGCGGCATGTCAAAGGGAAATGGTCTGCCCCGGTGGAAGTGGCCAACGGCGTCGTGAATCCGCAACAGCGATTTCCCACATGGAACCCCGTGCTGTTTCAACCGTCGAAGGGACCGCTGATTCTCTATTACAAGATGGGGCCAAGCCCGCGCAACTGGTGGGGAATGCAGTTGACGTCGGCCGATGGCGGAAAATCGTGGTCGGAGCCGAAACGGCTGCCGGACGGAATTCTGGGGCCGATTAAGAACAAGCCGATCGAGCTGGCCGACGGGACAATCCTGAGCGGATCGAGCACCGAGCACGACGGGTGGCGTGTCCACATGGAGATTGGCCCCAGCCAGGGGACTTCCTGGCGGGCGACGGAACCCCTCAACACGAAGGACGAACTGGGAGTCATTCAGCCCGCGATCATTCAATTCGGGCAGACCATTCAGATTCTCTGTCGCAGTCAGCAGGGGAAACTTGCCTCGGCAACCTCAAAGGATGAAGGAAAGACCTGGAGCCGATTCCGGCTGCTGGACCTTCCCAATCCCAACAGTGGAATTGATGCCGTCGGGCTGAAAGACGGTCGCGGGCTGCTCATCTTCAACAACACGCCACGCGGCAGAAGTCCTCTGAACGTTGCGGTGTCGAGCGACGGGGAAAAATGGAAAACCGTTTTGACTCTCGAGGATCAGCCCGGTGAGTATTCCTACCCCGCAGTCATTCAGACTTCCGACGGACTCGTCCATGTGACCTACACCTGGAAGCGAACGCGGGTCCGCCATGTCGTCCTCGATCCGGCCGAACTCTAAGACGCCGCCGGATGATCTGCCGAAATGGGACAGATGACAGTTCGATTCACATCCGACGAAATTGATGAGGCCGCAAAGCTGATCTTCCAGTGGCTCCAGGAATCGACCAGCACCGTCGCATTCACCGGTGCAGGAATCAGTACGGAAAGCGGCATCCCGGATTTCCGCTCGCCCGGCGGAGTCTGGGAAGAAAACGAGCCCGTCTACTACGACGACTTTATGCGCTATCCGGAGTCACGGTACGAGTACTGGCGGCAGAAATCCGAAGCGCATGGCGACTTTACAAATGCGAAGCCGAACTGCACTCACGAATCTCTTGCCAGATGGGAATCGCACGGGCGGCTGCGCGGGATCGTGACACAGAATATCGACGGCCTGCATCAGGACGCGGGCAGCCGAAACGTGCTGGAGCTTCACGGGACGGCGAGAGAAATCGCGTGCAGGGACTGCGACTGGCAGGAACCGGCCGATGCGTGGGTGCGATTTTTCGTTGAGCACGATCAGGTTCCTCCGTGCCCCGACTGCGGCGGACGATTGAAACACGCGACCATTTCGTTTGGTCAGTCTCTCCCTCGAGAAACACTGCAAACGGCGATCGAATGGGCATCGGAGTCCGACCTGTTCTTCGCACTGG
>ERZ891418.529-NODE-529-length-13021-cov-6.137513_pt1 | contig 13021 bp, 12 predicted proteins | sample MGYA00521236_ERZ891418 | MGnify/ENA primary metagenome ERZ891418 (study PRJEB32303, sample SAMEA104408696) | aquatic metagenome | biome: Brackish water; feature: Chemocline; material: water | place: Baltic Sea | collected 2014-10-18T10:34:00 | depth 100 m ... | reverse complement strand
GTCATGACACCGTTGATTTACAGTTCCCGCGGGATTTTTCGATGAGGCCTCTACGCACAATCGAGAGGGACGAGGCTCCTACCGACCCGACCCGACCCGACGTCAAAATTGCAGATCTTTGATTTCCAAGCCGGCTCGTTCGCGCCCTGCTGCAGTTGCGGTTCGCATTACGTCGTCGCAGCATCGGTGGCTGCTCGTGAAGACAGCCACTGCCCCAGAAAATACCCGGCCAGGGCAAAGCCGAAACCGTAAAAGTCGGCGGGAACCACCATCAGTTTTCCAGCGAGACCCGTCGTCAGACTGTCTCCCAGAGCACTGGCAACAGACTCCTGATCGAAAACAAACCGGATCAGCCAGGCGCTGAAGCCAAAGCACATCGGTAGAACCGCCGACAGTTCGCCTTTGGGCTTCCCGTAAATTCCAAATGCAACCGGGATAAACATCGACACGAGCTGAATCGACAAGGCGATGTCCAGAAGCCCCATCATTTTCTTACCCTGCAGTGCGAGAACGACACCGCCGCCAGTGACAATGACCACACACAGCCGGTCGCGCAGCAGCTTTCGCTCGCCAAAAATATTGAGTCGACTCAGCAGGTTGTGTCCGAGCAGCGTGGCCGGAGCGAGCACCGCGCTGGTCGCCGTCGAGACGACCATCGACACGACGGCAATGATGAACACGACCAGCCACAGCGGACTCAGGAAAGCCGCAGCCAGGACAGCCACCGGCTCGCCCTTCAGCTCGGGGTGAGTAATCAGCGATGCCATGCCGATCGTCACCGGCAGGATGCCGAATACCAGGTAGAGACAGCCCGCAAGGATGCAGGCACGTGAGGCTGTTTTTTCGTCCTTCGACGCGAAGACACGCTGCTGAAGATCCTGACCGGGAATGCAGCCAAAGAGACCGGTGGCCCAGGCACCAATCCACCCCATGATCATGATGGCATCCCAGCTCGGGAAAAAATTCAGATGGTTCGCGTGGTCCGGATTGGAATTCAGCTTCTCGACGAGGACGCTCACACCTCGGGTCACCGAGCCATCGCCCAGCAATGGCTGTTTGAAAACGGCAATCGTCAACACAACAAGCCCGACCAGCGCGACCAGAATCTGCAGAGTGTCCGTCAGAGTCACAGACCACATGCCACCGACCATCGTGTAGACCATTGTCAGTGCGGCAGCGATGTAGATGCCGGTCTCACGATCGACATCGAAATACGTGTGAAGAATTCCAGACAGAGCTGTGTACTGCAGAGCGATCCACGCGAAATAGCTGGGGACCTGGATCGAAGAGCCGATAATCTCGGCACGAGGCCCGTATTTTTCGCGATAGAAATCGCAGATCGTGAAGAGCTGCATTTTCCAGAGCGGTCTGGCGAAAAACAGTCCGGCAAAAATCAGCGTACTCGCACAGGCAAACGGGTCGAGAATCACACCCTGAAGCCCTTCCGCACGAGAGGCTTCCGCCGCGCCAAACATCGTCGCCGCACCAAACCACGTGGCCATCAGCGTTCCCCAGGCCAGCCACAGAGGCAGGCTGCGGCCGGCAACCAGGTAATCCTCTTCGTTCTTGACCTTCCGGCTGGCCACGATGCTGACGGCAAACAGGACAGCCACATAGATTCCCAGAGCCACTTTCAGCATCCCGACGGACTCAGGAGCAAGCTCGGGGAGAGCTTCGGAACCAAGCAGAGACATCGCACACTCCAGTAGAAAATCCTCAGTCATTTCACGGCGGTTTCATCGACACGAAACCGCTTCGGCTGCAACCGGTGCGACACAATCAACCGGTACGAACCACAACACCACCATGCGCCCCTGACGGGGCTCGTCGAGATCTGCCGGACCTGCGAGTTCTCGCGATTTCGTTTGGAATCCGCCATCCAACCACTCCGAATTGGAACGTCTGGTCGCCAAAGCTGGCAATGCCGGAACAACCCCCGCTGAAAAGCCGGTTCACCGCCTCCCGAATCAAAATTCTGACCAGACTCGACGGAACGTTGAGCGATGTTCTCTGTGTGCCCGCTGTTTTGCCAATCGGCATCCATTCTGACGCAGCACACTTCAAACGCAGCTTCCACCAATCACGTCAGGATCTGCAATGACAACTCTGCGCCCTCACCTGATTACACGTCGCCGATGCATCGTCCCCGCCGCGTCCGAAGAACCGGATGATAATGCTCCCGCGGCCTCGGTCCGCTCAAGCCTGAAGTCAACCGGCTACCAGCAACTGCTGAGGATCGATGTCGCGGTTGAAGGCGGCCACGTGAGACTGTCTGGCCGAGTCGGTCGGTATTACCTCAGGCAGATCGCCCAGCAGGCGGCCATGACGACCCACGGTGTTGCCACGATCGACAGTCAGATTCAAGTCGACCGCTGAGACCGCGACTGCCGCACTCGCCTGGACCTGAAGCCCACGCAACCCGCCGGCCGATTACGAAGCCACCACGACTCGATCCGGGCGTGAGAGAATTTCCGTCACGACCCGCCCCGGCTGACCATCGGTGAGCGTCTGCTCGCGGCCACCTCGCTGGTACGTCACATGCAGATGGTCGAGCCCGAACAGGTGCATCAGCGTCGCGTGGTAGTCGTAGTGGTTGACGGTTGCCTCGACGGCTTTATGGCCGAAGTCATCCGTCGCTCCGTGAACGTGCCCGGCTTTGAAGCCGCCGCCGGCGACCCACATGCTGAAGCCGTACGTGTTGTGGTCTCGCCCGATCTTCGCTCGCCCCGCGTCATTCTGAATGACCGGCAGCCGACCCATCTCGCCGCCCCAGTGAACGACGGTCGTGTCGAGCAGACCGAGCTGCTTCAGATCCTGGACAAGAGCCGCGGACCCTCGATCGACTTTCCGGCAAGCATTCGGCAAAGCGGAAATGATCGACCCGTGGTGATCCCAGAACTGGTTCTGCGTGAAGACCTGGACGCAGCGGACTCCGCGCTCGACCAGCCGCCGCGCGATCAGACACCGCGTGCCGTACTCAGCCGTCGTCTTGTCATCGAGCCCGTAAAGCTGGTGCACGGCTTTGCTCTCTCTGGAAATGTCGAGCGCTTCCGCCGCAGACGTCTGCATCCGCGCGGCGAGGTCATAACTCGCGATCCTCGCCTGCAGGTCAAGCTCACCCGGACGCTGCTTTGAGTGCCGCTCGTTCAGCCGCTTGAGAAAGTCGAGAGCCCGCTCCTGAACCTCACCCTTCAAATGAGCCGGCGGCTGAAGATTGAGAATCCTTGGCTCGGTCGCTCGCACAACGGTGCCCTGGTAGATCGCCGGCAGCCAGCCGTTCGACCAGTTCTCGACACCAAGCACCGGAAGCTGGCCAGGATCGACGAGCGCCATGTAGGCCGGCAGGTCCTGCGTCTGAGATCCCAGCGCGTACGTCAGCCAGCTTCCAATCGTCGGCCGCCCCTCAGTCGTCCGCCCGCAGTTGAGAGCCCGGATCGACTGCCCGTGATTGTTGACGCCCGTGTGAGTCGATCGGACCAGACAGATGTCGTCGGCAATCGACCCGATGTTCGGGATCAGCTCCGACATCTCCGTCCCGCACTCGCCATGCGGCCGGAATTTCCACGGACTGGCGAGGACTTTGGAGCTCGACTGAGCCGCGTTGTCGTACTTGATTTCACCGGGAAACGTTTTGCCGTCGTATTTCTTCATCTCCGGTTTTGGATCGAACAGGTCATGATGAGACGGTCCACCCTGCATCCAGAGCGAAATCATCGCCTTCGCCTGAGGCTCAAAGTGCGGCAGCTTCGGAGTCTGATCAAACGACCGAGGCTCCAGCTCCGGCTTGGCCGGCGTCGCGATGGCGTCCTGCTCATCAGCAAGAAACGAAAGCCCGACGGCCCCCGCACCAGCGACGCTGGCTTTGAGAAACACTCGGCGGGGGAAACTGTGATTCAACTGCGTCATTTGTCTGAGCAAGTGAGCTCCTGTCGCATTTCCTGAACGATCGTCGCAGCGTCTCGTCCGGCTTCGCCGCGATTCAGGTCGTCGATTGAGCCCTGAATCGCTGCCACGTTTTCTGTGAATTCTTCCGGACCGAGTGATTCGAATCGCCATTGATCGTAAAGCTCGTCAATAGACTTGTCGGAACCACCGTTCGCAAGTTGCTCGGCCGCAAACCGATAAAATCTCTCGACCTGCTCTTGAGTGGATGCCATTCTGAGATCTCCGCAAGCGTGTTGAGAACAGCGTACCGTGAAGCAGCGACTAATCCACGTAGAGAAACTCGTTGGAACCCAGCAGCAACTGACAGAAGCTCGCCAGGGCCACGTCCGCTCCCTCTCGCGGCAGCGCTTTCTTTGATTTCGGATCGGTCACCGTGACCGGATTCTTTGTGAAAAACTCGGTCTGAGATTCCAGATACGCGACCGACTCCCGAATTTCCTCGTCGAGCGGACTTCGGGTGAACGCCAGTCGCCAGGCGAGCTGCACCTGCTCGCTGAGATTCGTACCGGCTTCCGCACGAACTCGATGCGCAAATTCCTCGGACTGGGCCACGATGAACTGGCTGTTCATCAGGAGCAGCGATTGAGTCGCGACGGTGGCGGAATTCCGCTTTGTGCAGTTAGGCGTCATGGGCGGCAGGTCGAACGAGTCCAGTACGGTCAGTGGTCGGGATCGGCGAGCCTGGACGAAGATCGATTTGCGAAACTCCTCGCCGCGTAAGTCGATGACGGGGCCAGGCCGCCCGGCGTTGAGGTTCTCTTTGCCGATGACCCACTGCCCGACCAGGTCGGCCATGACGGGCACCGGCTCACCACCGTGCCGGTCGTTGAGTTTTCCTGTCACCGCGAGGATCGCGTCGCGAAGCGTCTCCGCCTCGACGCGCCGCACCCGACTGCCGCCGAACAGGATATTGTCCGGGTCGGCCTCGACGAGTGCCGCGTCACGCTGCAGCGACTGCTGCCAGGCGGTTGATGTCAGGATGAGCCGGTGCAGCCGCTTGAGGCTCCATCCGGACTCAACAAATTCCGCAGCCAGCCAGTCGAGCAGCTCAGGATGCGACGGTCGCTCTCCGAGGAAACCGAAGTCACCAGGCGTCGCAACGATGCCTCGCCCGAAGTGGTGCATCCAGACGCGGTTGACGATCACGCGAGCCAGCAGCGGATGGTCGCCGTCCGTTAGTCGCCGTGCCCACGTCAGCCGCCGGCCGGTTGTCGGCAGCGACTCATCGTTCGGGGCGATCGGTTCCGCAGCGTCCGGCGTCAGGACAGTCAGCCCGGCCGGGGTGAGCTCCTGCTTCGGCTGTTCATGATCGCCGCGGAAGAACAGAAACGTCCTGGGGATGGCGCCGGCGACTTCGGTCATCGCCCGCACGAATTCCTCGTTCGGCTTGGTACTGCGAATTTTTGCCGCCGCATCGGCCATCACCTTGAGCTTGTCGGCCGCCTTGCGGTCGTAGAGGTACAGCGAACCGGCAGACACGTTGAGGCTCGGGTGCTTTTTCAGAAGTGCCTTCTGCTCCGGCGTCCGCTTCTTCGCGTCGGCATCGCGCGCCGCGCGTGCTTCCTCGCGAATCTCTTCCGGCAGTTTGGCGAGTTCCTTTTCAAACGTTGCCTGAATAAACTCGTTCTGTTTCGTCGTTCGATCGGCGTCGATCTTTTTCGCTTCAACTTCAATCTCGGCCGAGCGTTTTTTGTCGGCTTCCGTGTAGAGGCTGACGCGGCGGCTTGCCGGAGCCCGCCAGGCTTTCCAGTTGTAAGCCGGCTCAAAGATCGCCCTCAGTTGGTAATAGTCGGTCGTCGGAATCGGGTCGTACCGATGGTCGTGGCACTGAGCACAGCCGACCGTCAGTCCCAGCAGCGACGTGCTGACAATGTTGACCGTCCCCGCCATGACTTCGTTTTTCGCCAGCTCGACATCGTCCGCCCCGCCGCCGGTTCCGTCCGGAGCCATCCGCAGAAAACCCGTCGCGATGAGTCGATCAATGTCCTCAGCCGGCAGCTCGGCGTACGGCGGCTTGAGCAGCTCATCGCCGGCAAGTTGCTCGCGCACAAACGCGTCGTACGGCATGTCCTCGTTGAGCGAGCGGATGACCCAGTCGCGGTACTTCCACGCCCACGACCGCTCGGTGTCGAGATTCGTGTAGCCCTCTGAATCGGCATACCCGGCCACGTCGAGCCAGTGCCGACCCCAGCGATCTCCGTAGTCCGGCGAGGCGAGCATCCTGTCGACAAGCTGTGCGAAAGCGTCGGGCGAGTCGTCTTCGACAAACCGCTGCACCTCTTTCGGAGACGGCGGCAACCCGCGCAAATCAAACGAGAGCCGCCGAATCAGAGTCGCTCGATCCGCCTGCGCGGCGAACGCGAAACCACTTCCCGTTTCTTCCAGCTTCCGCAACAGAAAAGCGTCGATCGAATTTGCCACGAGGTCCGCGTTCCTGACGACCGGCACCGCCGGCTTTCGGACCGGCTGAAACGACCAGAACGATCGTTCTTCTTCGGTGATGTAGCTGCCAGTGATCGTCTCCGGCTCGCCGCGAGCCGTGACGGCTCCCTCGGAAATCCAGCGCTCGATTACCGCGAGTTCTTTCGCCGGAACCTTCTTCGCATCATCCTCGCCAGGCGGCATCTCACCGGAGCGGATTCGATCGACCAGGTAGCTTTCCCCTGGCTCGCCCGGTTCGATCGCGGCTCCAGACTCACCGCCGACGATCAGAAACCGCCGCAACCGAACGTCGAGTCCGCCCTTCGGTTCCGCTTCCTCGCCGTGACACTGAAAACAGTGAGCTTTCAGAATCGGCCGCACGTCCCGTTCGAACGTGAGCTTCTCCTGCGCGGCCAATGGGAGCGTGGCCACAAGAAATGTGAGGCAGGCAGCGGTGAGGATTCGCGGAGACATAGGCAGCTCAAATCGAATTTCGTGACCCATCGAGGTTCGCCGATTTCCAGCGGGAGTGTCAACTCGGATGAGCCCGTCTGCAGGTCATCCTGACGTTTAACCCGTGGCCGGAGACCAGGAGTCCTTCCGCCTGGCCTCCGGCCACGGGTTAAACGTGCTCACGACCGGCCTCACTTCTTCAGTTCAAGCAGCTTGACGTTCCGGTACCACACTTTGTGGCCATGGTCCTGGAATCCCAGGTAACCCGTCCGGGCGAAATCTTTGACGGATCGCGGCTGGCCGTTCAGTTTGAACTTGTGCTTCTGGCCGTCGGGGCAGACGCCGGGTTTGTCGAAGTCGTCGCAGTTAAGGTGGCTGACTTTCTCACCGTTCACCGTGACGCTGATCAGCGAGCCTTTGCATTCGATTTCGAGTGAGTTCCACTCGCCGGTCGGCTTGCCGGAGTTCTTCGTCGGCGCTGCAAGGTCGTAGATCGCTCCCATGTCGTGCTTGCCCGTGCCCTTGCCGGCCATGACCTGAATCTCGAAGCCGGTGTGGACGGGGTTCTTCGGATCCGAAACTCGAAAGAAGATCCCCGAGTTGCAGCGTTCGTCCTCCCACCTCACGTCGCACTTCAGAATGAAGTCGCCGTACTCTTTTTCGTGGATGACCAGATAGCCGCCCGACTTGTACGGCACGATCGATCCTTCCTCGACCTTTGTCTGAATCGGCTTGTCGTTATTGCACTTCCAGCCGGTCAGGTCCTTGCCGTTAAACAGCAGCGTCCACCCGGCGAGCTTCTCGGCGGGGGACAGTTCGTTCTCAGCAGCGAGCGATGAAGAAGCGGCAATTGCCAGGACGAGCGTGACGATCAGGAATCTCATGGTGGAGCCTCAGTGAATGGGAAGTATCCGGAAATTCTTCGGAGAGTGGACAATTTGTAGCGGAGCGGCGCAAGCTTCCCGGTCTTTGCATGTCGAACGACCGGACGGCTCGCGCCGTGCCGCGACTTTTTCGATGGGCACAGGATAGAGATTCTCCTCACACCCGGCGAATCGACACCACAAAACCCCACCGCGAGGACTAAGATGACCGAGGCCAGACGCTGGACCGTCCACCGGCTGGACGACAACGGAAACCGCTTTGCGGTGAGGTCCTTCGAATCGGAAGACGCCGCGAAGGAACACGCCGCCGAGCTGGAATCTCGCGGACACAAACAGCTTTACAGGGTGAGTCGCAATGAAAACTGAACGAGACCGGCTGCGGAACAGTAGAGCAGAGGCGAGTCAGCGCGCGGGCGCCGGGCTCAGCGAAATTCTGCTCACGATGGGAATACTGGTGGTCCTCATGGCCGTCGTGGGGACTGGGTTTCTGCGGCCGACTCAGATGCACACTCCTGCGCCCCGCCGATCGCACTGCAGAAACAATCTCAAGCAGATCGGCCTGGCTCTGCACAATTATCACTCGGACTACGGTTCGTTTCCTCCGGCGTTTACGGTCGACGCGAATGGGCAGCCCCTGCACAGCTGGCGGACTCTCATCCTGCCTTATCTTGATCAGCAGGCACTCTACAAGTTCATTGATCTTTCGAAGCCCTGGAATGACCCGGCCAATGCGACGGCCTTGAGAGAAATCCTCACGGCCTACGCCTGTCAGTCGACCACCATGAAGGACGAATACACGACGTACCAGGCGCTGGTCGGCCCCGAGTGTGCGTTTTCGGTTGCGCCGAAGCAGTTTCGGAATTTCAAAGACGGCACATCGAACACCGTGATGGTCGTGGAAACTCCGTCGGAGATGGCCATGCACTGGATGGACCCGCGCGACCCGGCGACACCGTTCTTTCTGAAAGCGAATCCAAAGCCCGCCGGACCTCACACGGGAGGCGGCCATGTTCTGCTTGCAGACGGCACCGTCCGGTTTCTGATCGAAAATACTTCCAGCGAAACCCGTAAGGCTCTCTCCACCATCGCCGGCGGCGAGACCGTCGGCGAATTCTGAACAGGAAGCCGCAGATGCATCGAAACAGAAATCAACTCTCGCCAGGTTTCACGACAGGTCAAACGCGCTCTGCGGGCGGACTGCTTGAGATTCTCCTTTCGATCGCCCTCCTTTCGATCGCCATCGTGGCGATCCTCACCGCATTCTTACTGCCCTCGATCCGGCGAGGGCCGGCACCAGCTCACCGTGCTCAGTGCAAAAACAATCTCAAACAGATCGGCCTCGCGCTTCACAATTACCATGAGACGCACGGGGCTTTTCCTCCGGCGTGCACAGTGGACGCAAACGGAACTCCCCTGCACAGCTGGCGGACTCTGATCCTGCCGTTCCTTGATCAGCAGCCACTCTTCGAAAAGATCGGTCGGTCGAAACCCTGGAATGACCCCGCCAATGCCGAGGCTTATGCGACACCCGTCCCTGCTTTCGTCTGTCCATCGACAGATATCCCGGCCGGGCACACGACTTACCAGGCACTGGTCGGGCCGGACTGCGCCTTTCGGCCTGGTCAGCCGAGGCAAATTCGAGACTTCAAAGACGGAACGTCGAACTCCGTGCTGGTGGTCGATGCCTCGCCGTCGATCGCCGTGCACTGGATGGATCCGTCTGACTCGGCCCGGTCCTTTTTTCTGAGTTTTGATGAGGAGTCTGAATTTCCTCACTCCAGTGGCTGTCATGTCCTACTGGGCGATGGCTCGGTGAAGTTCATCTCAGGCGCCGTGCCAAAAAAAACGCGAACGGCTCTGTCTGACATCGCAGATGGCGAGGCAATCGACCCGTTTTGAGATGCCTCACTTCCCTGAGGGTCACTCAACCTCAACCGAAACCGGTTTTCGTCGCCCTCGCCTCCGCCACACTTCGAGAATCGCGAGCGGAACCAGCCAGCTGGTCCACGCCGATATCTGGTAAGCCCATTCGCCCTCGACACCGGAAACTGTGGCCAGGCCAGCCGTCAGCCGAAGAACGACCGCCGAGCACAGCAGCACGTAGCATCTCAGCATCCAGACACGGTGTTCGGCAAATCGTCGTTTGACCGCCGATCGCCAGCCGAGCAGCACGCACAGCGCGGTCGCCACGGCGAGCGTTCCGAAGCCGACGCCGGCCACCGCACCGGTCTCCGCGTAAAACGACATTGCAAGGCCGCTCGGCGAAACCACCAGGAGCACACTCGCGACCTGGACTCGCCCGAGCTTCCGATGCCAGCCGGCAAACCGTCGCCGGAATCGCTCGCTCAGCAGAAGCATCCCCAGAAGAAGCGAGCCCGGACCGGAGACGATGTGAGCGTAAAACGCCAGGTGATAACCGCTCCAGAAATACGAGTCTCGCCCGTTCAGAAATCCGGACTCAAACCGCGGCGGCAGGTAGCCGCCGAAACTGAGGACCACGCCGACGGTCACTTTGACGATCAGCAGAAACACCAGCAGTCGTAAGACCTGCGACAATCGTTTCGAACCATCATTCTGCATGTCACGGGGCCAGCCGTCAGACGGATTCCACTCAATATTGAATGCCTCTTATAACACCCGCTCGGGGCAGGTTCCTGTTGGTGGGCACGATTTACCTCAAGGTACCAGCGGATTCCGCCACCTCGGGTTATTCCCCGCGAAAAGTCCAGGTACACTGCGTTCGGAGACACTGCGTTCGGAGACACAGCGTTGAAAGACACTGTGTTGAAAGTGAACCTCGCGGACCCGGATTACCTCATGGCCGAATCGATCTCTGTTTCTCACTCGCGAGAGGACGAATCTCTTCTCGAAAAAGCCCGGTGGTTTCACGGGCTCTCGCTGGAGCAGCGGATGGAGATTTTCTGTGAAATGTCTGAGCTGATCCTGGCGACACGACCGGAACTTGTGAGGAACAAGCCCCATGCTGAACCAGTACCGGGACGTGTTCAGGTGCTTGAAGAAACATGACGTCCGCTACGTCGTCATCGGCGGAATTGCCGCAGTTCTCCACGGTGTCCCGCGCGTCACCTTTGACCTCGACCTGCTGATTGAGGCCACAGTGGACAACGCCGCGCGACTGCTGGCCGCGCTGGGCGAAGCGAACCTCGGCACCGCGTCTCTCACGACCACCGAGCGGCTGCTCAACAACGAGATCACGATTTTCAAAGACCGGCTTCGGATCGACGTTCAGACGCGAACTCCGGGAATCGAGTTTGAGCAGGCCTGGGCTCAACGAGAGACCATGCAGCATTCCGATCAAGGGTTTTACGTTGTCTGCGTCGAGGATCTGATCGCGTCCGAAACGGCGTGCGGACGCGAAGTGGACCTGTCCGACGTCGCAGTCCTCCGCAAACTTCAGGATGAAGAGGGGCGTTGAACGAGAGGTAGCGGCGCGAAGAATCGATCGCGTCATGAGACAGCGAAAAGAAAACGGGCGAGGCAACCGAAGCTGCCTCGCCCGTGAGTCATCGTTGTCAATCAGTGTCGCAGTTTGAGTGAGACCTACTTGCTGCTCGCTTCGACCGCGGCCTGAGCCGCTGCCAGGCGGGCGATTGGGATTCGCCTCGGGCTGCAGCTCACGTAGTCCAAGCCGATTTCGTGGCAGAAGTAGACCGACTTGGGATCGCCGCCGTGTTCGCCGCAGATGCCGATCTTCAGGTCCGGGCGAGTTGATCGGCCACCGTCCACGCCGATTTTCATCAGCTTGCCAACGCCCGTCTGGTCGACCGTCTGGAACGGGTCGGCCGGGACGATGTCGTGCTCCATGTAGTAACCGATGAAGCCTTTGTAGTCGTCGCGGCTCATGCCCAGACACGTCTGAGTCAGGTCGTTCGTGCCGAAGCTGAAGAACTCGGCGTTCTCGGCGATCTCGTCCGCTGTCAGGGCGGCTCGCGGAATTTCGATCATCGTGCCGACGCTGTAGTCGACTTCGACGCCCTGTTCGGCGAAGACCGTTGCCGCCGTTTCGCGAACGACAGCGGCCTGGTTGTCAAACTCGGTTTTGTAACTGGCCAGCGGGATCATGATTTCCGGATGAACCTCGGTGCCCTTCTTCTTCAGGGCACAGGCAGCTTCGAGGATCGCTCGTGCCTGCATCGCTGTGATTTCCGGATAGACGATTCCCAGACGACAGCCACGGTGGCCGAGCATCGGGTTGGTTTCGACGAGCTCTTCGACTCGACGTTTGACGTCTGCTTCTGTGACGCCGAACGTTTTCGCCAGCTTGCCGGCCAGCTTCGGATCGTCGTGCATGTGGTGTTCTGAGAGGAACTCATGCAGCGGCGGATCGAGTAGTCGAATCGTGACCGGACGATCGCCCATGACGGTGAAGAGGTGAGTGAAGTCGTCGCGCTGGAAGGTGAGCAGTTTGGCGAGTGCCTTGGCTCGGTCTTCCTGAGTTCGCGAGAAGATCATTTCGCGGATTTCGTCGAGATGATCGAAGAACATGTGCTCGGTGCGGCACAGGCCAACGCCTTCGGCTCCGAGAGCGACGGACGCGACTGCGTCGTGCGATTCGGTATTGGCTCGCACTTTGAGAGTCCGGAACTCGTCAGCCCACTCCATCAGCTGAGCGTATCGGCTGTAAGTTTCGGCTTCGGAGGCCGGCTTACTGCCCATCAGGACTTCCATGACTTCGGAAGCACTGGTGCTGATCTTCCCTTCGAAGACTTCACCGGAGAAGCCGTCGATCGAAATCCAGTCGCCCTCCTTGAGGACGGTCTTGCCGACTGTCAGGGTTCCGGCTTCGTAATTGATGTTCAAAGCCGAGCAGCCGCAGACGCAGGTCTTGCCCATCTGGCGAGACACGAGAGCGGCGTGCGACGAAGCTCCACCAAACGCGGTCAGAATGCCGTTTGCGACCTTCATGCCGCGCAGGTCTTCCGGGCTCGTTTCCTTGCGGACAAGGATCAGCTGCTTGTCGTTGTCCAGGTTCCACTGCTCTTCAGCATCGGACGCATGGAAGACGATCTGACCTGTGGCTGCACCGGGACCGGCGTTGATACCTTTGGCCAGAAGTTTTTCTTCTTTCTCAGCGGCAGCTTTGGCGGCTGGATCGAAGATCGGCTGGAGCAACTGGTTGAGGTCGTCGGCCGGAATGCGCCGCTTCTGAAGTGCCGTCTTCTTGTCGATGAGCCCTTCGTTGACCAGGTCGACAGCGATGCGGACGGCGGCGAAACCGGTTCGTTTGGCGTTTCGAGTCTGCAGCATCCAGACCTTGCCACGCTGCACGGTGAACTCGATGTCCTGCACTTCTTTGT
>ERZ891418.527-NODE-527-length-13056-cov-6.967541_pt1 | contig 13056 bp, 10 predicted proteins | sample MGYA00521236_ERZ891418 | MGnify/ENA primary metagenome ERZ891418 (study PRJEB32303, sample SAMEA104408696) | aquatic metagenome | biome: Brackish water; feature: Chemocline; material: water | place: Baltic Sea | collected 2014-10-18T10:34:00 | depth 100 m ... | reverse complement strand
GTGTGCCACACACGTAATTCCAAGTGCCAATCGCTCAAATGCCCGTTTCAAGTCCGGTCTAAGCTATCAGTGGATCCCGGGGATCGGATCGGCCTGGGCGAGCTCGGCGACGTCCGAAGGCAGTGCTCTCAGCAGACGCAGTTCGCCGACATCGAAGACGGTGTGCAGGATCGTCGAAATCAAGTGCGAGGGATTCAGGGGATCCGTCGCCGGTTCGCTGCCGTCGCGTTTCGACTGGCCGACGACTCCCGGCTGAATGCCTCCACCGTGGAGGACGAGCGGCGAGAGTCTCGCCCAGTGATCGCGGCCGCCGCGCTGGTTAAGGCGAGGCGTGCGGCCCATTTCTCCGCAGCAGACCAGCAGAATCTGATCGGTCAGGCCTCGCACTTCCAGGTCCTGGACGAACGTTGCGACGGCGTGGTCGTAGGTCCGCCCGACCGCTTCCATGCCGTCGACCATGTTGAGGTTGTTCCCGTCGGCATGCATGTCCCACACGCCTTCGTAGCCGGCGTGGATCGTGATGAACCCGGCCCCGGCCTCGCACAGCCGGCGGGCCAGCAACAGCAGTTTGCCGAGCGTCTTCGCGTTGCCTGTGTAGTAACCTCGCTTGCCGCGGTTGGCCTTGTCCCAGTTGTGAGAGCGGGCGAACCGGCTGGTGTCGTATCGAGCGATCGTCTTTGGATCTTCCTGCGAAAGATCGAGCGCATTTGCGACGCCTCCGCTTTGCAGAATCGAAAATGCTTGACGCTGAACTTCGTCGAGCGCCTCGAACTGACTGGTCTCCAATCCTCGCCCCAGCCGATCGAGCTGGCTGAGCACCGCGCGACGGTCCTCAAAGAACCGCTCGCGGGGCAGGGTGAGCGTCATATTTTTCTGAAGCTGCCCGCCTCCGCCCGGAGTGAACGGGGCAAACGTGCTTCCGTACCCACCCGTCGCGTCGAGCCTGCCTCGCGCCCGACCTGGCGTGACCTCATCGTCGACGGACTGCGGGAAGAGGATCATGTTGGTCGGCAGGCCGGTGTCCGCGCGAGTGGCTCCGGCGATCCGCGCGTAGTGCGTGCCAATGTTGGCGTCGTGAGAATACCTGCCGACGATCGGCTCGATGTTGTGCCCGGCGTTGGTCGTCTGGAATGACCGCACGATGGTCAGCTTGTCGGCGATCTTCGCCATCTGCTCCATCGTGCCGCCGAAGGAGACGCCCGGTACGGAAGTTTGAATGCCACCGGTGGTCGTGCGGATTCCGCTGGGCGCGTCGAGCTTTGGATCTGTCGTCTCAAACTGACTCGGTCCGCCTTGCTGGAAGAGGAAGATAACGGACTTCCCGGTGAGCACGTGGCTGGTCGAAGCCGCCTCGGCCTTCGCACCGAGCAGTGCGGGCAGAGTCAGCCCACCGAGGCCCAGGCCACCGATCGTCATCAACTGCCGTCGGCTGATCGGACGGTTTCCGTCAAAAATACTCAGCATGGATGTCCCTTTGAGTCATTCTCAAAGACGTCTGCGGAATTCGGTTCATTGAAATTCGGTTCATTAACGGGAACCGTGAGCGAGGGGTTACGCCAGGCAGCTCTCAATGCCAAACGACTTGCGTCCTCACGTGAAACCTGGGTGACGTTCTTCAGCACACACCTTATCAGGATCGGTTGATATGATGCTCTCCGGACAGCCGGGCTGTCGAGATTCACTCCCGCGGATTCGCACCACCTGAGGAACCCTCATGAGCAAAGCCGTCGTCTTCTGCCGGATTCTGATGGGACTGCCGATTGCCGTTTTCGGCTCGAACTGGTTTTTGAAGTTCATGCCACGAGTCGTCGACCAGAGGCGAGACAAAAGCGGCTTCACGAACGAGGCCTACGATTTGCTGGTCGCGTTCGCCGACTCGGGCTTCATCATGGAGTCGATCGTGCTCGTCCATATCGCGGCGGGAGTCCTGCTGATCAGCAACCGCTTCGTGCCGCTCGCGTTGGCGATCCACCTGCCAGTGACGCTGATGATGGTCCTCTTCCACGCCCGCCTCGACAGCGCAACGGGCATGATCGCCTTCCCACTCGCGGGCCTGCATCTGTTTCTGATTTATGCGTATCAGGATTCGTTTCGCCCTTTGTTTGAGGCGAGCACGAAGAACCGCTGGGAGTCTCGATCTGAGGCACCCGCTTGAGCTGCCGTCGACAGCATCACTGCACAACCCGGGATTTTTCCGGGACGACGACCCGTGACTCAGCAGCGCCGGCGCGACCGTTCCGGCAGAATGCCAGCCGCCTTGCTCGCGGTTCTCGTTTCTTCGTGGACCGCAGCAGCTCGATAAGTTATTTCTGAGGAGTCATCTCAGGAGCCAGCACGTGAGCCGCGACGACGTTTTTGATCTTCTGGAAGAAAACCGTTTTGCCACCGCCCGGGCAGACGAATTCGAAGATCGTGAATCGTGGCTTGAGGCCGATGCCGACTTTAACCCGGAAGAGTCGATCACGCGTCACTGGGTGTGGCTGTTCGTGTTTGGGATCGCATGGCTGCTGTTTGAGCTGTCCGTCGACCCGGCCCTCAGCGTGATGGTGGCTTCGATGGGGCTCGGGTGGAATCATTTTCGGTCGTCGCTGTGGCTGTGGCGACGCGATCCGGAACCGGAACGCGGCCGCGCGGTCGCCGCGTTTTATCTGGCGGCCGGGTTCTGGAGAATCACCGCGGGTACGTTCGTGTTGATCGTCGTTGCGACGATCATCTCACTGCTCCTGGACATTCGGCACGGGCGGAAAGACGAAATTGTGACGGGAGTGGCGGCGTCGATTATCGGCCTCTCATTTATTCTCTCGGGAGTGACGACCAGCATCGCCGTTGTTCTGGCGATGCGAAATCGGCTGAAGGTCTGGCTCGACCCGGAAATCCGGAACGCAAGACGACAACGCCAGTGGCCGCCGCGCAGTCCGGGCCCGAACAGAATCGGGGGCGTCATCAAGAGCACTGCGTGTCTGATCGCGATTGTCGAGCTCTTTGCGGGATACGGTTCTCTGGCGTGGCTGATGATTCAGCAGAAAAACGGACCGGCGAATATCTGGCTGGGGATCTTCATCGGCATCATGATGTTTCTCCCGATCCTCGTGGCCGCGGCCACGATCCTTGGCGGACCCGAGTGGGCCTGCCGGAAACTCAGAGCCAAAACTTCGCAGGAATGCTGGCCTGATAAATTCAGCCCGAATGTGCCGTATTCGGCTTGAAGCGAATCCGGGCGAGCACCAATCTTGCCAAACACTGCCCCTGTTTCGTGTCATGAGGAGGATTGTCATGAATCGCTTTTTCGCTTGCGCAGCGGGTTTCGCTGCAACGTTCGGAACACTCGCCGCGGTTGCGGAGAACTCGCCCGAGACGACTGCCAGACCGGCCGCTGATTCTGTGGCTGTGGGCAAGGAACTGTTTCATCGCGAGTGGCTGGCCAACGACCCTCGCAGCCACGGTGGCGACGGGCTCGGCCCGGTCTTCAACGAATCTTCGTGTGTCGCCTGCCACAACCAGGGCGGAGCAGGCGGAGGCGGAGCCGCTTCCAACAACGTCGCCATCCTGACGATCTCGCCGAATTTCCCGTCGGTGAAACTCACTGACGAGCAGCGAACGGCTTTGCGACAGGAGCTTTCCAATCTTCGTTTGGCCGTCGGGTTGTCGCCCGCTGACGAGACGACGCCGGAAACGACTTCACTGGTCATTCACCGTTTTGGCTTGAGTGAGCAGCACGGCCAGTGGAAGAACAGTTTACAAAGCCAGCTCGCTGGAGTTCTGCAGGCGTTTCCCAGTTCGCAGCCCATTCGCCAGGCGCAGTTCGTCCAGCGGCCAGCGGTCTCGTCGAGTGTCGGCTTTCAGCAGCTTGAATTTGTGACGCCCATTTCGACGAACGAAAACCTGTTGACTCGATTCGCATCACGGCTGCAGCAGTTTCAGAGTGCGAGTACGACCGCGAGGTCAACGACGGTCCACGGCAGCCACATTCTCACGACGTCTCAGCGGAACGCGACCGCGCTGTTCGGCGTCGGGCTGATCGACTCGATTACTGACGAGCAGATTGAAGCGGCCGCCTCGAAGAAGCATGCCGAATTCCCGCAGGTCACTGGACGCGTCTCGCGCACAAAGGACGGGAAGATCGGCCGTTTCGGCTGGAAGGCCGACACGACCAGCCTGAAAGCCTTCACGATGGCGGCCTGTGCCGTCGAGCTGGGACTGCACGTGCCCGGCCATGCTCAAGCGTCGATTCCCTACGATCAGAAATACGAACCGGCCGGCCTGGATCTCAACGCTGCCGAACTCAACTCGCTGACCGATTACCTCAGCGATCTTCCTCAACCCGTTGAACGGACGCCGGACAACAAAGCCGCGGCCGATCTGATTCATCAGGGCAGAGAACTGTTTGCCGCGGTCGGCTGCACGACCTGTCACTCACCAAGTCTTGGCGATGTTGAGGGGATCTACAGCGATCTTTTGCTGCACGACCTCGGCCCACACCTGAGCGACGTGGGAACGTCCTACGGGCAGTCCGTCCCGGATCCGCTTCCACTCGCGGATGCGAACGACGATCCCGGTCAACCGAAATCCATTCCGGCTCTGGCTTCTGAGTGGAAGACGCCAGCACTGTGGGGTTGCCGGGATTCCGGACCGTATCTGCACGACGGTCGAGCCGACTCGCTGGAACAGGCCATCGCCCTGCACGACGGAGAAGCCCAGGACTCGACGATGCAGTTCCTGATGCTCACTCCGCAGAAGCGGCAATTGCTGGTCGCGTTCCTGAAAACGCTGCGAGCTCCCGAGAAATAACTTTCCTGACGCGCGAATGGAAAAAGCCCGGCCGCCCGTTGGCCGGGCTTTTGTTTTCCGTCTGCAGGCAGTGCCGTACAATCTGCATCTATCGATTCAGGAGTTGAACATGATCTCAAAAGAATCTGTCACCGATGCAGCGCTCGCTTTGCCTGATGCTGACCGTGCCGCTCTCGCCCAGACACTGATCGACAGCCTTTCGGATTCCGAGAAAAAGAGCATCGACGACGCCTGGATCGATGAATGCAAAAACAGGCTGGCAGCCTTTCGGAATGGCGAAATCGGCTCAGTTGACGCAATTGACGTGTTTGCCTTAACGGATCAGGAAGTCAGCGAGTGACCGTCCGATTTCTTACGCCGGCACGAGACGAATTTACCGCCACCGTTTCGTGGTATGACGAACGCGAGCCTGGTCTTGGCGCTCGCTTCTCATCCGCTGTGCAGGCGACAGTCCGCCGGATTCGTGCTGATCCGAAAAGTTATGAATCCCTCAGCAATTCGTTTTACCGTTGCCGAGTGTCCAACTGTCCTTACGCGGTTGTCTATTCAATCGATGCTGATGCATTTTGATCGTGGCCGTGATGCACCTTCATCGGCGGCCAGGGTATTGGCGGGACAGGATCGAATGAAAAGCCCGGCCAGCGTTGGCCGGGCTTGTTGTTTTTCCTGAGCGGTTTCGAATTCAATTCTTTCTGACGTACGCGTAGTACGCCCCGTAAACTGTCCCGTCGTCTGCGACGAACCGCGCCGAAAGGCGCGTTCGGCCAGCCTTCAGCGGCAGCGCGAAAATCACGGAATGGGTTCCGGCTTTGACCGGTTCGGACTCCGCTTTCTGATCGCCGATTTCGATCTCCGCCTTGACGATTGTCAGCGGTTTGCCGGGGCGTGCCCGGTAGGGGGACACTCCGGGAACGTCGGCGCCGGGAGGCAGAGCTGCATCAAGTGTCTTCTTCGACTCCTTCGGCCAGCGGCGGATTTCGATTTCGTACGTGCCGTCCTCGACGACGTTGACGTTCCAGAAACCGGTGTTGGCTTTGCCCGTCATTCCGGCTCGAACCGAGGCCTGGTTCCACGGCGTTGAGCCTGTCGTGATCCAGTCGTGGCACGTGAGCGTCGCGGGGTTTTCGGCCGGGTGGCCGAGGTAAATCGCCGCGTCCTGTTTGAACGTCGGTTCGAGTTCCGTCCACCAGTCGTCGTAGAACTTCGTGAGTCTCTTTGCGACGGCGGGATGATCTGCCGCGACGTTCTTCTTCTGACCGGGGTCGGCTTTGATGTCATAAAGTTCTTTGCCATTGTTGAGCCGCCACTGCGTTGTCATGACGGCACTCTTCCGCCACTTGATCGGATCCTTCACCCGCTGCGAATCCGTCACCAGGATGCGGTCCGGCCCGGTTTCTTCCTCGATGCCGCGCAGTGGATTGACGAGGCTCAGGCCGTCGAACTTCACACTTTTCGGAGTCGGCACGTCACACAGTTCGGCCAGCGTCGGGACGACATCCACGTACGAGGTGATCTGCTCGACATCGCGACCGCCCGTGAGGTCTCCCTTCGGCCAGTGGATGAAAAACGGAACGCGGTGTCCGCCGTCGTACTCGCTGCCTTTTGCACCTCGCATCCCCGCGTTGAACACGCCGCTGCCGCTTGAGGTTCCGTTGTCGGTTGTGAAAATGAAGATGGTGTTTTCGGTAAGGCCTTCTTCATCGAGAAACTTTCTCATCGCGCCGACGTTCTGATCGATGTTCGCGATCATGCCGTAAAAGTTGGCGAGGTTGACGTTCTGGTCGGCGTACGGCTTGCTGAATTCCTCGGGCGAGTGCATCGGCCCGTGCGGAGCATTCGTCGCGACGTAAGCAAAGAACGGCTTGCCGGCTTTCTTCTGAGATTTAATGAACGTCTTCGCGTAGTCGAAAAAGACGTCCGTGCAGAAACCCTTGACGGCTTCCGGCTTCGAGTTGTGAAAGTAGCTGCCGTCGAAGTAGGCGTTGTCCCAGAAGTCCGGCGTCTGCCCGACTCCGCCGCCACCGTGCCGCAGCACCTCAGTGAAGCCGCGATCCTCAGGTCGGAATGGGTAGTTGTCGCCCAGGTGCCACTTGCCGAACATGCCGGTCGCGTAGCCGCCGTCTTTGAAAATCTGCCCGATCGTGACCTCATTCTCACGCAGCATCGATCGACCCATGATCGTGTGCCACACGCCGGTCCGGTTCGTCCAGTGACCGGTGAGGAGCGCACTGCGCGTCGGCGAGCAGGTCGGCGCGACGTGGTAGTCCTTCAGCCGAACGGACTCGCCGTACAGCTTGTCGATGTTCGGCGTTTTGAGAACCGGGTTGCCGTGACAGCCCAGGTCGCCGTAACCCTGGTCATCGGTCATCACAAGCACGACGTTTGGCTTCGCGGCCAGTGTCACGTTCAGTGCGGCGGCGAGTACGAATGCAGCCAGAAGAAGATGTCTCATGAGTTGTCCTTGTCGATTCGTTTCTGCGAGGCAGTCTTTGCGCTGAGTGACACGCCTTTGCGCTGAGTGACACGCGTATCCCGTTTGCGGTTTGAGGAGCACGCCCGTCTGCACGTATAGTTGCGGACTGGCCGCAATTTCCAAGCCACGGAGTCCTCAATGTCGTTTTTCGATCGAACCCAGTCGTCTCGAATCCTCGCGCTGACGGCACTGACAGCAGTTCTTGCCGCAGCTCCACCGGCCAGTGCGGAGCCGATCCGTGTCGAGATCCGCCAGACAGGCGAGTCGTGGCAACTGCTCCGCGGCGGGGAGGCGTACTACGTGAAGGGGGCCGGCGGCGACGGCTCAAAGAAACTCCTCGCCGAGTGCAGCGGGAACTCGTTCCGGACCTGGGGAGTCGACGACAAAACGGAATCGCTGCTCGACGAAGCACAACGGCTCGGGCTGACAGTCACCGTCGGCATCTGGCTTGGACACGAGCGACACGGGTTCAATTATTCGAGCCTCGACCAGATCGCCGCTCAAACGAAAGCCGTGCGGGAAGCGGTCCTGAAATTCAAAGACCATCCGGCGGTGCTGTGCTGGGCACTCGGCAACGAGATGGAAGGCGACGGGAACAACGCGGCGGTGTGGTCTCACATCGAGTCGCTCGCGGTAATGGTGAAGAAGCTGGACCCGAACCATCCGACGATGACCGTCGTTGCGGAAATCGGCGGCCGCAAAGTCGAGGCCATTCACACGCTGTGTCCGAGCCTCGACCTGGTCGGCATCAACTCGTACGGCGGAGTTCGTTCCCTCCCCGAGCGATACCGCAAAGCCGGCGGCACGAAGCCGTACGTCGTGACCGAGTTCGGGCCGAACGGTGTCTGGGAGATCCCGAAGAATTCTCTGGGCACGGTTGATGAGCCATCGAGTTCCGCCAAAGCGGCGACGTATCGGCAGGCGTACCAGGCACTGAAAACCGATTCGAAATTGTGCCTGGGTTCGTACGCCTTCACGTGGGGTTTCAAGCAGGAAGCGACGGCGACATGGTTCGGGCTGCTGCTGCCCGACGGAAATCGGCTCGCGGGCGTCGACGAGCTGACAGCACTCTGGAGTGGCTCGGCCCCGAAGAATCTTTGTCCGCAGATCGAGTCGCTGGCTCTCTCGGTGAGTCAGGCAAAATCCGGCGCGACGATCAAAGCCACGCTGAAGGCAGCCGATCCGGAAGGCGGCAAGCTGACCGTGAAATGGGTGCTCGCCGAGGATGCTCAGCAGTTTGTGACGGGCGGCGACTTCCAGGTCGCGCCGCCGGAATTCGCGAAAGCGATCGTGGCCTCCAGCCTCACCGGTGCCGAGGTTCGGCTGCCGGAATTCGGCGGTCTGCACCGGCTTTACGTTTACGTTGCCGATTCGTCCGGCGGAGCTGCGACGGCCAACGTGCCGATTCAGGTCGACGGTCCCGCCCGGTTTCGACGCGGCAGCAAGGCGGAACTGCCGCTGCTCATCGCCGGCGAGGCGGGTGAGAAGGAACCCTTTGCCGCGTCCGGTTACATGGGCAACACAACGGCCATCGCGATGGATGAGAAGTGCCAGGAGAATCCTCACACCGGTAAAACGTGTCTCAAGGTGACCTACAAAGAACCCGACGGCTGGGGCGGAGTCGTGTGGCAGAACCCGGCCAGCGACTGGGGAGACCTCGCCGGCGGCCTGGACCTCACCGGAGCAAAGCGGCTTCGCTTTTTCGCTCGCGGTTCGGAAGGGGGCGAGAAAGTCAAATTCGGCTTCGGCCTGATCGGCCGCGAAAAAAAATACTTCGACACAACGAAGGCCGAGCAGGAATTCACGCTCACGTCCGAGTGGAAGGAATACTCGTTCGACCTGGCCGACCGCGATCTTTCGCGGATCAAGACAGGCTTTACGTGGGTTCTGGGGGCTTCCGGCAAGCCGGTTGTCTTCTATCTTGACGATGTGAAGTTCGAGTAAGATCACACTGCCATCTGGCGAATTTGATCTCAACCTGAGTCAGACAATTTCTGGAGCACCAGACATGACGCGAATTTCGAAATACGCAGCCGCGCTGCTGCTTGCCGTTTCAGCGGTAGTCGGCTGTAACACAGCCGACGAGACCACTGTCGTCCCGCCGCTCAGCGAGGCGGGTGACGACATCGCGTCGCCCGGTTCTCCCGCACTGTCGGAACAGCCGGGACAGACTCAGGTCGCCGACGTAACGGGAGCGGATTCGAATGGCAAAAAAGAGATGGAAGCCACCGTCTCCGTCGTTGCTCAATCAACTAAGAAAAAAGTAGAGACGGCGACTTTCGGTTCGGGTTGTTTCTGGTGTGTCGAGGCCGTGTTTGAATTGCTGGACGGAGTCGAGTCCGTCGAGTCCGGCTACTGCAACGGCAGCGTGCCGAATCCCTCTTACGAGGATGTCTGCACGGGGCGGACCGGACATGCGGAGGTCATTCGCCTGACCTATGACCCGTCAGTCATTTCGTTTGAAGAACTGCTCGAAGTCTTCTGGAATTCACACGACCCGACGACTCTGAACCAGCAGGGAGCGGATTACGGCACGCAGTACCGCTCCGGCGTCTACTACCACAGCGAGGACCAGAAGCAGCTGGCGCTGGCCTATAAGAAGAAGCTCAACGATGAAAAAGTCTTTGACGATCCGGTGGTCACCGAGGTCGTAAAGGCCGCTGAGTTTTATCCGGCTGAGGATTATCATCAGGACTATTTCACGCTGAATCCCACAAAAGGCTATTGCCGGGCCGTGATCAATCCGAAGGTCGACAAGGTTCGCAAAGTTTTCGCGGATAAACTGAAACCCGGCCTCAAAAAATAGTCCGTCGCCCGTTCGATCACTTTTGAAATTCGATCATGAAAATTCTGCTGGCAAATCCTCGCGGCTTCTGCGCGGGCGTCAACATGGCCATCGAGTGTCTCGACGAGGCCATTCGGCGTTTCGGCACGAACATCTACGTCTACCACGAGATCGTTCATAACCGTTACGTCGTGGAGCGTTTTACCCGGCAGGGTGTCAAGTTCGTCAACGGCGTGAGCGAAGTCCCGGAGGGCTCGATCCTGCTCTTCAGTGCTCACGGTGTCTCGCCGGAGATCCGTCAGCAGTCGAAGGAGAGAAAGCTGCACACGATCGACGCGACATGCCCGCTCGTCACGAAGGTTCATATTGAGGCTGTTCGTTACGCGCGGGACGGCTTCAATATCGTGCTGATCGGGCACGAGGGACACGACGAAGTCATCGGCACGATGGGCGAGGCTCCAGAGAGTATTACGCTGGTTGAGTCGCCCGAAGATGTCGACCGGCTGACCTTTACGCAGGATGACCGCATCGCATATCTGACTCAGACGACGCTCAGCGTCAGCGAAGCGGAGGCGGTGATCTCGCGACTGAAGGAGCGATACCCTCAAATCGAATCGCCCCCGAAAGAAGACATCTGCTACGCGACCACGAACCGGCAGGAAGCAGTGTCGACACTCACTCAGCAGGCCGACGTCGTCGTGGTTCTTGGCAGTCAGAACAGCTCGAACAGCCGTCGCCTGATGGAGATCGGCGAGTCACTCGGTAAGCGATCGTTCCTTGTGGACAGCGTCGCTGAGTTGCCGGTCGACTCGTTCACCGGGGAAGAAAACGTGCTGATCACGGCCGGGGCCAGTGCGCCGGAAGTCGTCGTCGAGGAGTGCATCGAGACCCTTGTGAAGCGGTTCGGAGCGGAAGTAGAGTCAATTGTGATTCGGGAAGAGCACGTCAGCTTTCCGCTTCCCAAAGAGCTGCGACTAATGACGGTCGACTGAAATCCGCAAGAACACGCTTCCGATTGGACGCTGCGATGTCCCCGCTGGACTGGCTTGAAAAACGCATTCGCCCGATCGCCATTCCCTATCTGACTCAGATCATTATCGCCGGTCAGGTTGCGTGTTTTGTCATACGGGAAGTGAATCCTCTCGCCGCAGACCGGGCTGTGCTGATTCCTCAGCTCGTTTTAGATGGCGAATACTGGCGTGTCATTTCCTTTCCGTTTCACGCATTCGCCGAAAACATCTTCCTGTTTCTCATTGGAATGTGGGCGTTGTATTTCATCGGGTCGACGCTGGAATCTCTCTGGGGAACCTCGCGGTACAACCTTTATCTGCTCGTTGGATATTTGGTTTCCGTCGCGGCTGGATTTATCTATCCGGACCGGGTTGTTTCCAACATGTTTATTGGGACTTCAGTCTTTCTGGCGTTCGCTGTCTATTTTCCGGAGATGGTCTTTCGCATCTTCCTGATCGTCCCTGTGAAGGCGAAGTGGTGCGCCGCTTTGACTCTGGGGATCCTCAGCATCAACTTCATTACCGGCGAGGCACCAGCAAGAGTGTCGATCGCCGCCGGCATGGCAAACTTTCTACTGTTCTTCGGCTCGACAATTGTCGGACGACTGCGAAAGGCGCAGCGGACGGCGACCGATCAGGCAATCCGGCATCGAGAGAGTCAGCGGGCGTTTCACGAGTGTGCGATGTGTGGCCGCACGGACAAGACGAATCCCAATCTGGAATTTCGCTACTGCAGCAAGTGCTCAGGAAATCCGTGCTACTGTGAGGACCACATTGGCGAGCATCCTCACGTCACGGACGCGGCGTAGCGGTTGCCAGAGCGGCTTCGATTTCTCCGCGAACTGCCGGCGATGATTCCTGTTCGAGCCGCGCGTTCAGCCCGCGGACTGCGGTCTCACAGCCCAGTTGACCAAGAGCCCACGCGGCCGCTCCACGAATCAGTTCGTCCTGATCTTCGAGAGCACTTGCCAGCGCCGGGACAAATCGCAAGTCGCCCGAGTTTCCGGCAACGATGGCGGCGTTGCGGAGCAGCCCGGATCTCCCCGGCCGAAACAGCGGCGTCCTGCGGTAGCGATCTCGAAATTCCGATTCGCTCAGCGAAAGCAGCTGAGTCAACGAGGCTGGCGTGAGTGTCTCGTCCCGCCGGAACTCATCAACCGTCGTCTCGGGTGCTTTGTGGTTCCACGGGCAAACGTCCTGACAGACGTCGCAGCCGAACAGCCAGTCGCCCATTCCCGTTCGCAGGTCGGCGGGAATCGGCTGGCCTCGCAGTTCGATCGTGAGGTACGAAATGCAGCGGGTCGCGTCGAGGACGTACGGTTCCGGAAACGCGTCGGTCGGGCACGCCTCCAGGCAGCGCGTGCACGTTCCGCAGTGAGCCGTGTCGTGAGGCTGGTCGGGAGTCAGTTCGACGTCAGTCAGGAGTGCTCCCAGAAAGAACCAGCTTCCCTCGCGCTTGTTGATCAGCATCGTGTTCTTGCCGAACCAGCCGAGCCCGGCGAGTCTCGCAAAGTCACGCTCCAGCAGCGGAGCCGTGTCCACGACCGGTCGCGTCCGGCAACCGGGCCGCATTTCGTGCAGGACGGCCGCCAGAGATTTCAGCCGCTTTTTCAGAACGTCGTGATAGTCGGCCGAACCGCTCGCGTATTTGGCGACACGTCCGGATGGGAGGTCGTGGCAAACAGAATCGGACGAACCCGTCCCTTCTCCCCCTTCGGGGGGAGAGGGGACGGCGGATGCGGCATCGGAGTGTCGCGATGTCGAATCCGCGTTTTGAGACGTCCGGTCGAGATAGTTCAGCCCGACAAGAATGACGCTTCGCACTCCTGGCAGAACGTTTTCCGGATGAGCGTACGCGTCCTCGCGGCGAGGCATGTACGACATCTCGCCCGCAAAGCCCTGGCTCAGCCAGTTCTGGAGCGGCCCGAATCCGCCGGGAGCCACTGCCGGCGCGATCCCGACAAGCTCAAATCCAATCTCGCGAGCTTTTTTTCGCACAA
>ERZ891418.525-NODE-525-length-13071-cov-13.190304_pt1 | contig 13071 bp, 8 predicted proteins | sample MGYA00521236_ERZ891418 | MGnify/ENA primary metagenome ERZ891418 (study PRJEB32303, sample SAMEA104408696) | aquatic metagenome | biome: Brackish water; feature: Chemocline; material: water | place: Baltic Sea | collected 2014-10-18T10:34:00 | depth 100 m ... | reverse complement strand
CGGTCGCGCAGACCGGATGCACGAAGGCGAATCGCGGTTGTCGCGAGTTTGACTGCGCCCAAGATGCACTTCGGCTACCTCGTGAATCAAATTGTTAGCCGCGTCGAGGGACCTCAGGGGCCGTTGTTTTCGACCGTTCAGATTGCGACCAGACGCTCCGACTGCCCAACTCTGCCGCCACATTCTGTCGTCTACCCTGCGAACCCAACCTCCATCCGATTCTGATCTCATACTCCACGCCATAATTCTCTGAAACTCTGCATCTTCAACGGACTGTTAAGTTAGGGAATGCATGGCCTGAAAACTCAAGAGGCCGGTCCTTGAGAGCCGGCGGAGTATTTTGACCGCACGGGCTCGGCACTTTTCGGGAAGCGATCTAGAATCATCTGGAGACGCTGCCGACGGCCGGGGGCGATTTTGTCAAGCGGGCTAACTTCCTGTTCCTGACGAGGATCTTTGCCGAGGTCGTGGAAGTTGCCCTCGCTGTCCAGGATGTGGTGCCAGTCGCGCACCATTCGAAATTCGCCAAGTTGGGAATAGATCCAACTACGTTTTTCAAACGGGTCCACACTGCCGCGCAGGCTTGGGGCGAATGACTTTCCGTCAAACTTAAGGTCGTCGGGCGGCGTTACTTTCGCCAATTCGAGAAACGTCGGGTAGAGGTCTGTGAAGTCAATCAAGTCTCTGGAGACTCTTCCGCCGTCGGACAGGAACGGTGCTCGAACGATAAACGGCACATGCACGCCCCAATCGGCTTTTCGGCCCTTGCCCTTGGGGTAGGGCTCCTTATTGAGCATTCCTGACGACGCCGAGCCATTATCTCCCGTGAAGACGATAAGAGTATTCTTGCGAAGACCAGCATCATCAACGGCCTGAATGAGTTTGCCGACCAGGCGATCCATATAGGTAACGTTACCAGCGTAAAGAGCTTCTTTACCTTCGGGCGGATTGTCGTGGTTCAGCGGCGTGCTCACGTGAGGTCCGTGCGTCAGCAACATCGGGTAGTAAACAAGAAACGGCTTTCGCTTTTGGCGTTTGACGAAATCGATAACGAACGTGTTGATCGTGTCCGGACCGTAGCTCACGGTTGATCGCTGGCCGTTCGTCATAATGTGACCATTCCAGAATCGTTCTTCAGTCTCCGGGTGTCCCGCTTCGGCTCCCGTCCAGACGCAGTGCTCGTCAAAGCCGTGGTGCTTGAGTGCCTCGGGCTGTTTGCGAAGATCATTGATTTGCCACTTGCCACTGATCGCGGTCGAGTAGCCGGAATCGCGTAGGACTCGGGCGAACGTCGTGAATTTCGCCCAGCTCAGACCGTCGCCGCCCCAGCGTGGTACGTCGTAGTGCTGAGTCCAGCCGTGTCTGAACGGGTACTGGCCCGTCAGTATAGTGACGCGAGTCGGCGTGCAGATGGGAGTGCACCAGGCGGTTTCGTAACGCACTCCCTGCTCGGCCAAACGATCAATGTTTGGAGTCTGGTGTTTTGCTCCGTAACAGCTCACCCAGTCGCGACCCATATCATCGACCATGATGAAGATGATGTTTGGTCGCTCTTCTGCGGCGGTCGCGGGAGCACCGACAACGAGTGCAATCAATAATGTGAGTGACGATTTCATTTGGATTGAAAAGCCTCGCTGGCGACGATCTGCTGGATGATTTCGCGGAGACCGTATTTGTATTGTGGAGCCGTGCTTACGATGCGGTCGATGTCTCCCCGGTCGGTGAAGCTCAGGCTGCGGCCGAGGGCGTAGATCATCAGCTTTTCGGTGAGGCACCGAGTGAATTGCTCTGGGCGATCGAGCAGGAACTTCTTTATGCCACCTGCGCCGGCTATGTTCGTGCCGTCTGGCAGTTCTCCCGACGGGTCAACGGGCAGCCGTTTACCGTATTGGCTTCTCCACGCCCCCACATGGTCGAAGTTTTCCATGGCAAGGCCAAGCGGATCGATCTTTCGATGGCATTCGAAGCACGTGGGATTGTTGCGGTGTTTCTCCATTAACTGACGAATCGTGGACACACCGCGCGTGTCAGGTTCAATCGGTTCGACGTCAGGCGGCGGTGGGTTCGGTGGCGTTCCCAACAGGTTTTCGAGGATCCAGACACCGCGAACGACTGGTTGAGATTCCACGCCATTGGATGTCGCTGTCAGAATACTCGCATGCCCGAGTAGACCGCCTCGATGATCTTCCGGACTCAGCGACACTCTGGCGAAACGTTCGTCGAGGAACGTTTGAGACAGACCATAGTGCCGAGCGAGTGCCGGGTTCACAAAGGTGTAGTCGGAATCTACGAACTCAAGGATGCTGCGGTTCTCGTTCAGAATGTGGAGGAAATATCGACGTGTTTCCTCACGCATCGCATCTTCCAGATTCTCGTCGTAGTAAGCTCGATTCGTTTCGGGATCAGGCGGCATTTCACCGAGCTTTCGCAAACCGAGCCACTGACCTGTGAAGTTCTCAGTCAGCGCAGACGACTTTGGATCTGCGAGCATTCGCTCCACGTGTCTTCGCAAGACCCTGGGGTCGCCCAGTTCGCCTCGGTCGGCCGCCGCGCGAAGCGAATCGTCGGGCAGCGAACTCCAGAGAAAGTAGGAGAGTCGAGTCGCCAGTTCGTGGCCGTTCACCTTCCGGACCTTCGAATCGGAAGGTGTGCCTTCAGCGAGATACAGGAAGTTCGGCGAAGTCAAGATCGCTCGAACGCCATACTTTGCAGCCGCCCAGAAGTCATCGTGCTCCGCGAAATACTGCTGCGTCAGATTGAGGTAGGGCTCCATTTCGTCGCTGCTGACAGGACGACGGAAAGCTGCGGAAGCGACACGCATTAACGACTCATCCAAGTAGGTGACGTCAGGCTTCTTCGGTGGTTCGGGGAAGAACCGAGCGAATCCTGCAGGTGGCCATTGATCGTAAAATGGACCATCAATTCCCAAGGTCAGAACATGTAGTTCTGGCCCCGAGCCGACGTACATCTCCGGCGGATTACGGATGGGATAAAGAGCGTCCTTGTTGTACTTGGGCAAGACCTTACGCAGGATGCGCTTGAATGAGCCATTCGGGCCATTGGCCCAATGCACATGAAAGGTAAACCCCTTCTCAAGCCAGACGCGATGTTCGATTTCGACCACCTTGTCGTCGGGGATTTCGTATTCGCCGATGATCCGATGAGCGGTTGCCCCGAGCTCGCGTGAATCGATGGAAACGGATAATCGCATCGGCTCATTCGAGTTGTAGCGCAGGTCTTCATCCTTGTAGCGGGACTTTCTACGAACCGCCTTCGCCGAGAATCGAATGACATACTCGCCGTCTGCCGGGACTCCGCGTTTCTTATCAAGCAGAGGCAATCCCAACGGCTGACGAAACTTGATCATCATGTGTCCGGCTTCTTTACGTCCTTCTTTGTCGAGACTCACTCCACTAAGAACTTCCTGCGGCGAATCAGCTCCAGTTTTAAATCCTGTCTGGTAATGGATCATCTGTGGTCGAGGCCCGGGCAGAATGGATTTATCCGCCACTTTGCGTGCCGCCTCCAGATAGTTGCGGAGCAGATAATCCGATGTGACTAGACCTTCGCCAACGTTATCGAAGCCTTCCGTCGAGTCGTCTGCGGGAAAGGTGGTCGTGGGGTCGAAGTCAACCATTCTCAGTCGGAACAGATCGCGAATGGTGTTGCGATATTCGGCACGATTCAGGCGACGCAGCACGACTTTGCCGACGTTTATTCGCGCTTCTTCACGAGTCTTCTCAAGAATGGTCGTGAGACGGGCGACCACACGTTTGAGCTCGGCGTCAGACGGTTGCTTTTCGTCTTCCGGGGGCATCGCCGCCAGGTTCAGTTGGTCGAGGATCTCCTGAAGCAGTTCGGCCTCGTTGGTATTGGCAGCTTTCGAAGACAATTGATCGAATCGACGATCAGCCTTCTGCGACTTCGGCCCGTGACAGCGAATACAATAGGAGTTGAGGAACGGCCGGAGGACGGCTTCGTTCCGATCGGCAGCCATCGCGAGACTGCCGGATACACTCAATATGATTATCAATAGGAGTATTCTCATATCAGCAGATCGTTCATGTTGCTGGTACTGGTAGAAAACGTGTCGCGTTCGATTCCAAGTTGCTGCTGAATCGTGACAAATAGGTCCGATAATGGTCGTCCATCGCGGCCATTACGTTCAAAGCGATGATGGCTGCCATTTTTGAATCCACCACCGGCAACTATGATCGGAAGGTTGCGACTGGAGTGAGCGCTGGCGTTGCCCATTCCGCTGCCGAACATCACGACAGTCGATTCCAGCAGTGACTGACCATCGGAGTCCGGCGTCTCTTTCAGCTTCTGCAGGAACTGCGAAAACTGAGCCGCGTAAAACGTCTCGATGATCGACAACTCTTTGAGCAACTCGGGACGCTTCCCATGATGCGTCAGTGAGTGATACCCCAATGTGATTCCTTCAAACGGGAACATTCGATTGCCACCGGGATGCCCGTAACAGATGACATTCGTCGAATTCGTCTGCAAAGCAATCACCATCAGGTCGTACATCACCGACGTGTTGTAGGGATACGCGAGATCGACAATCGTATCGTCATCGTCACCGCCGCGGATGACTTTATCACTGGCTTTCGGTTTGGCGATTTCGATCCAGTCAGCCTGTCGTTTCAGCTTCAATTCGACACCTCGGATTGAAGTCAGAAACTGATCCAGCTTGTCCTGATCGGCCTTCGCAAGACGTGTGTTGAGGCGTTTGGCATCCTTCCGGACGACGTCCAGAATGCTCGCGTCTTCGTCTAGGAACTTCTGCGTTTGCTGTTTCACCTTTGGGTTATCATCAACGAACAGTTTCGCGAAGACCCTCACTGGATCGCCGTCAGTCGGCAATTTGATTCCGGCCCGTGACCATGAGATACCACCGTCACCAAGCAGCAGCGACGGAAATCTTGTCGCCTGGCCAATGTGCCCCGCCAGGAACTGGTCCAGCGACTGCAATCGCTGAGGACGATCCTTCGTGTCCTTCAATTCGAAACCGTTGAGCAGCGTGTTAGAACATCCGTGACCACCGCCAACTCCCGGGTGATCCAAGTTTGTGAAAACGGTCAGGTCTTGACGATGCGGCTCCAGGGACTTCAACAGAGATGGCATTGCGTAATCAGTACCAGTCTTCTCCGGGAAGAAGCCACCGGGGTTCATTCCATAGTTCGGAGACACACAGACAAAGCGTTTGGCAGTGCGTGAGCGTTTCGTTTCAGTCGCGGACAAGAGCGACTCGAATGCTGGCAGCGCGATTGATACGCCAAGCCCGCGAAGAAAGTGTCTTCGATTTGAACCTACCATGCGCTTTTCCTATGGCTGGGTTTTTACGAGAGGATTCTGGAACCAAACGAGATTCTTGCTGGCATGACCGGCGATGAGAACGTCGAGATCGCCATCCCCATCCATGTCGACGGTGGTCAGGTCGTAGCTGCCCTGGTTGGAACCGATGACGTGTTTGACGAATTCGCCCTTCCCATCATTCGCATACCACGCAGCCACGCCGTTGGCTTCCTTTCCGCAAGTGACGGCGTCGAGATGTCCGTCGCCGTTGATGTCCGCCACCGCGAGACTATGAGGAAACTCGATATCGGGATCGATCTCGATCTGTTTGAAGTCGGGGCCGCGAAACCAAAGGACACCTTTGCCGTGACCACGCGTCGCGAAGTAGTCCGTGTGCCCGTCACCATCGAAATCGGCGGGCACGATATTGGTCGCTCCTTCTTCGTCCGCCGCGAGCAGATGCTTGTTCCAGACGCCAGTTGGATCCTTCGGCTGTTCCCACCACGCAAACCACTTTCCGTCAGTGAAGCCGTCGGTTCCCTTGGCTGCGCAGGAGATATCGGGACGCCCATCGCCATTGACGTCACCAAAGCCCATGTAGTGCGATCCGCCGGGTGCGTCTTTGTCGGCGAAGACATGACGCACCCACCTCTTTGCTGTGTGAGGATCGGCGGGCGTCTCAAGCCAGGTGATCGAATTTGGAAACGCCGTTGCTTTCTCGTTGCGGCCCGAATTTGCAATGAGGTCGAGTTTGCCATCGCGATTCACATCACCGGTGATCAGGCAGTGCGTACCGGCAATGTCGTCGTCGACTGTGCGATAAGTCCACGGCTTGCCGGAAAATGGTTCGGCGGGACATTCGAGCCAGAAGACGGTGTTGTTTGAACCGATGAAGTCCAGATCGCCATCGCCGTCTGCGTCCATCAGGCAACTGTGAATGCAGGCGGTGCGAGGCTTGTTGCGTGACAGCCCCGGAACAAAAGTGTGCACCACAATTGGTTTCCAATCAGGTGCACGAAACACGACGACCTTGCCATCAAATGACGAAATCACATCCATGCGACCATCGCCGTCGAAGTCATTAGCGGTGGCGCCATTGATCATGTCTCTTGCAGGACGCTGAATGATGTGTTTGGTCCAGACGACGGCGGTGTCAGCAGCACAGAGGCATCCAGTCGGAAGAAGACTGGCGAGGACAGATGTCAGGATTATCAGAGGCTTCATGAAGGCATCATCGCTTTCGGAATGTTTCACTGGTGACGACTCCGATAATCAGGTCGCGCAGCCCGTAGCCGTTCTCAGCGCAAGCTGCTGCGATCTTCTTGATATCGGTGTTGTCTCGGAATGTCATCGATCGACCTGTGGCATAAGTGAGCAACTTCTCGGTGAGAGCTTCGGCGAATCGATCCTTGCGATCGACCAACAACTGTTTCAGACCGTGCTCGTCTTCGAACGTCTCGCCGGACGGTAATTGTCCTGAGCCGTCGATGGCGATTCCTCTGCCGCCACGCGCGGGGTAGCGAGATCGATAGCCGCCTACCGGGTCGTAGAACTCAAGTGCGAATCCGGCGGGGTCGATCTTTCGATGACAGTCTGCACACGCCGCGACGTTTCGGTGTTTGTTGAGCTGTTCGCGAATTGTCGTCGTGCCGCGAGTGTCCGGTTCGAGCGGCTCGACGTCGGGCGGCGGTGGCGAAGGGGGCGTTCCAAAAATGTTTTCCAGCACCCAGACGCCGCGGACGACGGGTGAGGTCTCGATGCCGTTGGCCGTTAAAGTGAGTACGCTTCCCTGCCCGAGTAAACCGCCACGATGATGTTTGGGTTGCAGGGCGACTCGTCGGAAGTGTTCGCCGTAAACATTGTCGATCCCATAGTGATTCGCGAGCGCGTCGTTGACAAACGTGTAATCGCTGTCGAGCAGGTTGACGATCGAACCGTTCGATTCGACCAGGTCTGCGAAGAACAGACGCGTCTCCTGCTTGAAGAACGCTTCCAGCCGGTCGTCATAGTAAGAACCGAACGCCTTCAGGTCGGGCGGCATGGAACCGAGAATGTTGATCCGCAACCAGCTGTCGGTGAAGTGTTCGACGAATCCGCGAGCCTTCTCGTCTCGCAACATTCGATCAACCTGTGATGTCAGCTCGTCGCGGCTGGAGAGTCTGCCAGACTCTGCTGCGGAGATGAGTTCGGAATCGGGCATCGAACTCCAGAGAAAATACGACAGCCGCGAGGCGAGTTCGAATTGAGTCAATCGCGGCTCGGCTTCGTCGTTGCCTTCATCCAGGTACAAAAAACGGGGTGACGTCAGAATCGCCGCCAGCCCTAGGTTAATCGCCGCTGCGACCGAGTCTCCGTTTTCGATACGTTCCCGGATGAAGTCGGCGTAATGTCGAACATCGTCCGGTTCAACCGGCTGCCGAAAGGCTCGTGAAGCGAAACGCAACACGAGTCGACCGATATCGACTTTCGCTGCGTCGGTCTCTTTGCCGAAGATCAGGCGATGGCTGGCCGGCGGCCATTGATCGATGTGTGGCCCTTCGATCTCCATTTCCCATAAGCGGAGTCGCGGCCCGTGATAGACCTCCGACAGCAGTTTGTTGTCTTTGTTCTTCAGCAACTTTGCGACTAACGCCTTGTCATTGGCATTCCCCAGTTGTGCCGAATCCAGTTGCGTTGTTGTCGCGCGAATCACTTCAGGGTGATACTTCTCGGCGACCCGTCGAATGTTGCCCTTTGAGCTGACGCCGTTGGTCCAACTGACAAACGGAATGGCTCCTTTGCCAAGCCAGACCCGTTGCGTAAACACTTCAGGCTCGCCGTCCGGTAAGTCCCAGACTTTCACCAGGCGGCGCTGGTCGGCCGCATTCTTGTCCAACAAGCGAGCCTCGGGAGCAATCCAGAGTGCCATCTTCAGAGGGAAAGTCTTGTATCGCTCGAACTCTCGGTGCTCATAACCATGGTCCAGGCGATTGGCAGCCGCAGCGCGAACGCGGATGGTGTACCAGCCATCGGCCGGGACGCCGCCTTCTTTGACAAAAGCCTTCACGTAGTTGGCGGCGCGTTCGCTGGGCTGACCATGACCGATTTCAATGTATTCGTCATTGACGATCAGACGCCATGTCACCGGAGCACGTTCATACAACGTGACGCCGTTGAAGTCTCCTCCGGTGTAACGCCAGACCTGCGACCGGGGCTGTTGACTGTTAAAGAAGCTCGTGTCAGTCAAAGCTGCTTCAGCGACTTCCAAGTATCGTTGCAGCTGGTGGTCGGACAGCGTTAACGCGGCGCCATTGTTGTCGAAACCATGTTCGGTCGCGTCGGCAGGAAAATCGCTGGTCGGGTCGAACGACCTGGTCTGCAGACCGAGCAGATCGCGAAGTGTGTTGGTGTACTCGAACCGATTGAGCCGCCGCATCGTCGTCGCGGCGGGCGTTCGGGCACTGGATGTCTCGTGCAAATAGTCGGTGATCCACTTGATCACGCTCCGTGTTTTATCGACGGGCGGTTGTGTGACGCCTTTCTTTTCAGGCGGCATGTCGCCTCGGTTGATCGCGTCGAGTGCTTCTTCCAGCAAATTAACGGCATCGTCATTCGTCGACAGGTTCGCCGGGAACTGGTCGAGACGTCGCTCTCCCTTCTGCGTCGTTTTTCCGTGGCACCGATAGCAATACCGCTTGAAGTAGTTTGTGACGAAGGGGGCAACGCTCGGGTCCGGATTTTCAGCGGCGCTGAGGCGTGTTGACGTCGACAGGGTCAGGATGATCGGAACGAGAAACAATGTGAGCGGGAGGACGCTAGCCGTTGGTGCGACATCCGCGGTAGACCGGCGGCTAGTGCCTTGCAGCTCACGTTTGGCGAGGTGCACGATCATCGCTGCACCTCCAGCCCGGTCAACGTGCTGTTGGCCGCACCGAATCGATCAGTCTCCACACCGAATCGCTGCAGCATGGAGACGAACAAGTTGCCTGCGGGGGTTGCTTTCTTTTTTGCTTCATCCTTGAAGTACGACTTGTGCTCGCCGTGTCGGAATCCTCCGCCAGCGAGAATCAGCGGCAGGTTCTTGTTCGAGTGCGAACTGGCGTTACCCATGCCCGAACCGAACAGCACCATGCTGTTATCCAGCAGCGTTTTTCCGTTGGGTTCTTCGACCGCCTTCAACTGTTTCAGAAAGCGTGCGAGCTGAGCCATGTGGAACTGTTCAATAACCGACAGCTCCGTGATGTATTCTGGCACTTTGCCGTGGTGGGTCAGCTGGTGGTATCCGCGACTGATCTTGAAGCCGCCGTAGTTGCTCCCAATGTCCGCGAGTGCCAGAGTGATCACACGCGTCGAATCTGTCTGTAATGCCAGGGACATCAGGTCGTAATAAAGCGGGACGCGATCCACGAAATCCAGACTCTTGGCGGCGGCCGGCAAGGTGTAATCCACAACTGGTTTCGGCTTGTCGAGCCACTGACTGGACTGCGTCAGTCGCTTTTCTACTTCATGCACCGAATTGAAGTACTGCTCCAGTTTCGCTCGATCACGTACCCCGACTTTGCGTTTCAGGTAATCGGCGTCTGTCTTGACCAGATCGAGGATGCTGGTGCGAGCCGCGTATTTCGCCTGCGTCGTTTTCTGGAGGCGGGGATCGACCTTCTGGAACAGCAGATTGTAGATCGTCTCGACGTTAGTGGCTGGCGGATTCGATACCCCCGATGCACTCCAGGAGATCATATTGTTCGGGTCGTTTCCGCTGGCCAGCTGCATCGATGGGTAGCGAGTTTGAACGCCGACCAGCTGAGCCGCTTTCTGGTCGATGCTGATGTTCGCTTCAGGCATCGCCGCAGAATTCTTCGACAGGACTCCCGACAAATAGGCGTGGACGCCGCCGTGCCCGCCCTGACCATTCACACCGTGATCAAGACCTGAAAAGATCGTGAAGTCGTGTCGCAGTGTCTCAAGCGGCTGAAGGCGTTCCGAGAGTTTGTAATTCGGACCCGTTTCTTCGGGGAAAAATAACTGCGGCACGAATCCGAAGTTCAAACCCGCGCACACCATGCGCATCGGCACGGAATCGCTATTGGCTGTCGCCGCCATCGCATTCAGATGCGGCAATGCCAGCGCTGCTCCGCCGAGCCCGCGTAGAAACGTTCGTCGTTCGATTGTTTGGAATCCGGTCATTCAAAGGTCCTGCCTCGTTAGTTCAGTTCAGCTCATCAACAACAACGCGGATCTGATCGACCGCTGATCCCGCTGACAGATCTAGAGACAATGTTCGCCGGTCTGCACTCAACACGACAACGTCGCGCCCGGAATCTGGCGGATCGCTTGGACGTGGCGGCTCGATACCACGCCGTGTCTTGACGTAATCACCGTGAGGATGGCCGAGAAGCTCGTCGGTCGCGTCGAGATTCTTCGAACTCGCGATCAAACCAATAATCGTTCTGTCGAATGTGACCTGACTGATCACACGAGGCTTGTCAGTCGCACCCCGTTCCAATTGGCCGACCGGATCGAGCTGCAACAGGTAACTTCGGATTCGACCACCAGCATGTACTGGATGCTGTTTGCTGCGATGAATGCGCTGGTACTGACCGGGATCGACGAGATCGACCGCGAAGTCCGCCGTGGGAACCACACCACTGCGCTCAAGGAAAACGAGAATTCGTTCGCTGTCTTCGTAGCGACCGGGAACGAATTCCGGCCCCGGCGCGACAAACTTCATCAGTCCGGTCGCCTGCAAGACGCCCGAGTTGATCGGCCACGTGTTCTCAAAACGGGCGGTCTCGAAAGCGACCGCATCAATCTTAGAAGACGCGAGAGTCGCTCGAACGGCCTGCCCCTGCGTGACTCTTCGCGGTGAAGAGTCAGCCAGTTTCATCTCCTGATGATTGACTTCAACTTCCCCGTCAAACACGCACACATCGGTCTGACCAGTTGCATCGACCGAAACTCCAAACGCCGTGCCGAGATCCACCACGCGAGCTGCCGAAGTTTCGATGACAAAGCCGATCGCCGGCTCGGGAATCACAGCAGTAACGACGCCACGCTTCACAACAATGTGCATGTCATCGCGAATCTCCAGACTGGCAGGGCCCTCGACAGCCACCTGGGCTCCGCTTGAAAAATCCACTCGCACCAGGCCGCGGCTCACTTCAAATGAGCCTTGTTCAAGCTCTTCTCCTAACCGAAAAGCCTCGCCGTCCCCGCCATAGGCACCAACAGATTGAGCGATGATTGCAGGGGCCTGCCGATCCGAATCAAACAACGACGAAACGACCAGTTTCCCGACGACGACAATCAGAGCCAGGACAGTCAAGGCACGCCAGCTGATTCGTCGAGGGCGAACCCGGTCCGAGTTGTCATCCAGACGCGGTCGAATCAAGTCGTCTTCCAGAAGCTCACGCGTGTGTTGATCCAGCAGGGTCTGTCTCGCAAAGAGGTCGGCATTCGCTGCGTCAGCCGCAACCCATTCAAACAGGACAGCTACTTCATCGTCGCCGAGGTCGTTATCGAGATAGCGGTCGATCAATCTGGTCATGTCAGTCATGACAGCCCCTCCGCCTTGAGTCGCCCATCGACGCACTTCCGCAGCGTGGCACGAACGCGATGCAGAAGCACGCCGACGTTGCTCGCGGTCATTGCCAGGTGCTCGGCAATCTGCTTCAGTTCAAGGTCTTCTGTGTAACGCAGTGACAGGATTTGGCGGCTGCGCCCCCGCACCTGTCCCAGGCAGTCAGCGAGGGAATCCTTCATCAGCTCAGTCTGAGGCTCAAGTCGCTCAAAAGATTCGGCGACTTGATCGACCGCCTCCGAGAATTGGATCTGGCGATCCCGATATTTCGTTCGGAGATGAGTCAGGACGACGCGTCGCGCGATTCCCAGAGCCCAGGCTACAAATGGCCGTTCCGGGTCCCAGTCCTCGAATCGCTCGACAATGACCAACGCAACTTCCTGCAGAGCGTCGTCCGCTTCACCCCGGTCGCGCAGGAAGCTGCAAACGAACCGCGCCACGGAAGGCTGAGCTCGTGTCCACTCGATTGTCATTCGCTGTACGGGATCTGAATTGCTCATCACGCCCGAGTATTGTCGAAAACGGGTGATCCATTACAGGAATCTCCAGGAATTCTCAAATCCGCCCCAAGACCCAGCAGCGACTACGGCCTGATCGACTTGGTTTTGCGGCCGCTCAACGCAAGGATCACTGTACCGTGATCAATTTGATGGCGCGAATAGACTGCGTTTCGCCACGGATTGTCATTTAGTTACATGCGTCGGTCGACAAAACCGGAGCGAGTTGCGGTGATCTGGTTGCAGATGACTAGCTGTTTGACCGGCAATTTGAGTCGCTTTGCCCGAATTTTGGGGTCAAGAAACAGTTTATGCGGCTCGATGTGTGGCGGACGGAGTTGGCAGGATAGGTCCTCTGTCTTGAATCTTTAACCACACGGGGCTCAGAAGAATGGGGGCATTTCGTTCAGTATGTCCAGTAGGACTCGAACAGGTGCTTGATTTCTTGGGGAATTCGCTGATCTCGCCGGATGTGGTTCTATCGGCGTTTTCGAAGCTGAATCCAACTGACCGTGAGCAAGTGCTTCAGCAGCTGCAAACTTTGAGTCGACCGGAAAACCTCTCCATCGCATGCCTCACTTTGTCAAATGCAGTTCGACTATTTCACTATCGATTGGAGCGGCGTCTCGTAATTCAGACCGGGAAGAACGGGACCGGGCAGACATTGATCTCTCGATCCTCGTACGCCGTCCCAGTTAAATTTGGCACGCTTTCGGA
>ERZ891418.524-NODE-524-length-13113-cov-6.867208_pt1 | contig 13113 bp, 11 predicted proteins | sample MGYA00521236_ERZ891418 | MGnify/ENA primary metagenome ERZ891418 (study PRJEB32303, sample SAMEA104408696) | aquatic metagenome | biome: Brackish water; feature: Chemocline; material: water | place: Baltic Sea | collected 2014-10-18T10:34:00 | depth 100 m ... | reverse complement strand
TCGAAGCCGCCGCATGACGTAACCCCTTGCTACCAAACCGGCAGTGCCATTCGTTCCAGACACCAGACCGACGTATCCGGTCCCGATCATTACGACTTTCATGTCACGATCCTTTGATTTGCAGTGAGTGAGTTCGGGCCGAAGCCGGTCAGGCACGAGCCATCAGAAACGCTTTCGCGGAACAGCGAAGCAAGGCTCATCACCTGTCGCGGGCATTCCACACAAGGTGCATAAAGGTCGATTTCCGGCCCCGACCAAATTCTGCGGACAAGACTTCGAACAAGACGGCAAACGCCTCCCTGAATTTCGGTTCGGCTTGAAGGAAATGCCGCGATGCACCAGTTGTGTGCCGTTTCCGGAAGGTTTCTCCGGTCGTCGGCCCGCCCGTGACCAATATTGCCAGGACGGCGAGCTGAGATTCTGCGCAGCTCATCAGCCATCAATGACGAATCACCGTCTGGAGATTTCCGTGACGTCTGAATCCAAACAGCTCCGCCTCCTCGTTGTGGCGGAAGCCTGCAATCCCGCCTGGTCGAGCGTTCCGCTCGTCGGATACAACATGGCCACCGCGCTCGCACGCCGGCCGGAGCTCGATGTCACAGTCGTCAGCCACATTCGAAATCGCGAAGACGTCTTAGAAGAGTGAACTCTCGCTGCGAGCCAAACTCGTCTTTATCGACAACGAGCTCGTTGCGAAGCCGATGTTCAAAGTCGGACAACTGCTCCGAGGTGGCAGCTCGCTCGGCTGGACGACGAACATGGCTCTGAACTGGCCGGGCTACGTTTACTTCGAGAAGAAAATCCTGCGGCTTTTTCGCGAGCATTTTCGTCAGGGCGAGATCGACCTCATCCATCGCCTGACGCCGCTGTCGCCAACAATCGGCAGCCCGCTGGCCGCGAAGTCCGGCGTGCCCATGCTGCTTGGCCCGCTGAACGGTGGACTGCCCTGGCCGGCCGACTACCCGGAACTGCGTGGCAAGGAACGCGAGTGGCTCGTGCCGATCCGTAAATTTTACAAGGCCCTTCCGTACTGGTGGTCGATGTACCGCAGCCTGGCGGGAGTCGTCGCCGGCAGCCGACACACCGCCACGGAAATCCCGGAACATTTCAGCGGCCGCGAGTTCTACGTTCCGGAAAACGGAATCGACCCGGACCGCTTCGAACTGGCTGAAGGCTGGACGGCCCCGGAACCTGGCAAACGTTTTCGTTTCATCACGGTCGGCCGACTTGTCCCGTACAAAGCGACCGGGAGCCGCGAAGAACAAGCCGTCGGGGCGAACTGACAGTCGACGCAGGGCCGGTTTCCACCGGCCGCTCGCCTGAATCACTGGCCGGTGGGAACCGGCCCTGCGACTGAATTCCCCTCAACGAAGAATCCATCATGGGCCCGCTCAGAAAAATTTACGCGAAGGTTGCCGGGAAGCTGAAAGGCGATCAGCGCGCGGGCCTCGCCAGCGTCGGCTGGATGGGCATGTCGTTTGGTTCGACTCTCGTCTGCAAGCTCGGCAGCAATCTGGTGCTGACGCGACTGCTCGCGCCGGAAGCCTTCGGGCTGATCGGTACGGCGATGGCGTTTCTGACGCTGCTCGACTGGCTCTCCGATCTGGGAATCCAGCCAGCTCTGATTCGACACAAGCACGGAACACGTGCTGACTGGCTGAGCACCGGTTGGTGGATCAGCACAATTCGCGGCACTGTGGTTTCTGTCCTCGCTGCCGCTGCGGCGTTTCCACTTGTCGAGTTTTACGGAAGACCGGAACTGCTGGGAGTGCTCCTCGCACTTTCCTCCACACCGTTTCTGCAGTCGCTTCGCAGTCCCGGAATGCCTCTGCTTCGCCGCAATCTGAAGTACAAAGGCGTCTTTATCGACGAGCTGACTAAGACGGCCGTCGGGTCGATCAGCAGCGTGACGCTGGCCTTTTTCATCCCGTCTGCCTGGGCCATCGTCGGAGGCATCATCAGCGGCTCAATTGCCGGAATCATCGGCTCGTACATCCTCGTCCCGATGAAGCCGGGCAGGTGGAACATCGAAGCCCGCAAAGAACTGTGTTCGTTCGGCCGGGCCATCATGATCAACACGATCGTCATGGCGCTGTGGTTGAATATCGACCGACTGGTCGGGCTGAGGTTCATGTCAGCAACGGAAATGGGGCTTTACACGATCGCCTTTAATCTTGTTGCGGTCCTGGAAGCGCTCATCACTCGAACCTGCGATGTGCATTTTTCCATGCTGAGCCGACTGCAGGACGAACAGGCTCAGAACGCCTGGCAGAAAACAGTGGCGAAGAGGGTGACGATGTGGCTGATGCCGATTCTGGCCGGAGGCATCATGCTGAGCCAGTTTGTCATCGACCTTCTGTACGACGAACGATACGCCGGGGCCGGCATCATTCTGTCGATCTTCATGGCGAGGCTGATGATCCGGGGAATCGGGCAGCTTCAGTTCCAGCACCTGCTGGCTCGCGGCGAGGTCAAGAACGCGACCTTTGCTTATGCCGTCGCACTGGCCGTTCAGTTTTCCGTGTTCTACCCGCTTGTGACGAACTTCGGCGCAGTCGGTCTGGCAATCTCCGGGCTCATCTCGACAACTGTGCTGACCGTCTCGCAGGCTCTCTTCACAAACCGCGAGGTCACAAAGACATGCCCGGTCATGCGACCGGTCATCGGCACTGCTGCATGGATGATCGTACCCATCGTGGCAATCGGCCTGATGGCCTGAGGAGGCCATCCTGACGAGCGGTTTTCCCTTACGCCTCGTCGCTGTCGCTCACCCCTCCGCCATATCCGTCATAAGAAAAAAGCCGCCTCGCGATCCATCGCGAGGCGGCACATTTCGAGTGAGTGACATCCTTCCCTGAATGCCGGCTGGTCGGCGTCCTCGTGAGTCGATCCCTCGAACCACGATTCCGCTTTCCAGCTAAGCCAGCGTCATCAACTTCCCGGAGCATCCATTCACCCGTTCAGAAGTGATGACCGAAAAACGCCGTTGGTGCAGCGACGCTTCTCGCGTCCGATCCTTCGGACGTCTGATTCCGCAAAGCCCGGTCGGCCAGCGGTCGTTCCGAAACAGAGCAGTGTCTCCCTCAGCGCGAACGCTTCGGCGGGACACTCTTACGAATCGAAAAGTCCTGGTTGCTTCTTCTTTCCTCCGTGACTGAGAATCTTCTCCAGACTGTGGTGCCGTCCTGTTGTCTGTCACCTTGAGTCGATTCAACTTCCGATTTCGTAAGCCTGCTCCGCGATCTCATCAAACTGCGGATTCAGCTTCGCGACATATTCTTCCCAGCGAGTCGTATCCCAGACTTCCAGGTGATCGCTGACTCCCAGAAGAACGACCTTCTGATCGAGCTCAGCAAACTCACGCAGACGATCCGGAATCCGGACTCGCCCCTGCTTATCGAGGTCCCCTCGATCGGCACCGGCATAAAACAGTCGCATGTAGTTGCGGACGTCGGTTTTCGAAGACGACTTGAACCTTTCGGCCAGCGACTCGAAAGCCGACGGCGTGAACAACGCCAGCGATTTGTCCGTCCATGGAGCAATGAAAATCTCTGTGAGAGCCTCGCCGCCAAGCTCGTCCCGAACACGCTTCGGAACGGCAAGCCGCCCCTTGTCGTCGAGTGACCTTGGCCACGTCCCCGTCAGAGCCATTCCACTGCCGATCGCTGCTCAAGCAATTTTCGTCCGCGTCCTGCTTTCGAACTTCACTTATCACCGCTGTTCCCCATTCCGTCCCACAACATGCCACGGAGAGTATCGAGCGATGAAATTTCCTCAAGCACTGTTTTGAAAAGTCTGCGAAGATCTGTGAAGAACGGTGGCGAGAATTGACGCAGAGGCTTGCCGGATAATGATTTGCGTTTTGCGGATTTTTTCTGTCGGGCAAGCAGGCCGGATAGAAACGCGGTGAGTCGCTCAGCCGCGAGGCGCGGCGGCCTCGAGCAGCGAGCGATAAAGCCGGTCGTATTCCGACACGACAGATTCCCACGTAAACTTCTCAGCCACAACACTTTGCAGCCTGAGAGGCTTCGCGGCGGCCAGCTCCCCATGGGTGAGTGCTTCTCCGATCGCGACCCCCAATTGCGAGGCATCTCCGATCCCCACCAGCCAGCCACTCTCCCCATTTTCGAGGATTTCCGCGACGCCCTCCGCCGCCGTGGCCACCACAGGAACCCCCGCAGCCCCCGCTTCGAGGACCGCATTCGGCATCCCCTCAAACCGGGACGCCAGAGCGAACACATCCGCCGCTTTCAGGATGCCAGGCACGTCTTCCTGCCAACCGGCCAGGTGAATCCTCGCTCCAGATTCCGAGCCGGCGATCCGCTCGCGAATCTCGGATTCCATCGGTCCCCGGCCGACCAGCAGGAGATGAGCGTTTTCTATTCGCTGTGCGACGCGTTCGAAAGCTGCCAGCAACGTCAGCGGATCTTTCTGCGGGTCAAGCCGCCCCACGGAAAGCACAACCTTCGCTCCAACCGGAATCCCGAATTCGGCCAGGTCAACTGGCTCGGCATCACGAAACGCGGCGAGATCGACTCCGTTGGGAATGACCAGAACCTTTCCCGGATCGAGCCCGGATTCATCAATCGAAAAATCCGCAACGGCCTGGCTCACGCAGACGTGCTTCTCGACAAACCGCTCGGTCCAGCGGTCGAGCCGCAACCGCAGCCGGCCTCGCCTGTCGGCAACGCGGATTCCTGACAGGACGTGCGGCACGTGGGCTCGCCAGGCCGCGAGGCGACCGAGCAGGTTGGCATGAAACAGTAAGGTTTGCACGATTTGCGGCTGCCAGGACGTCAGCTCGCGTTTGAGGCTGGCGTACGCACGCCAGATGTCGAGCGGATTTGAGGCCGACGTTGCTCCGCAGTCAAAGACCGGGATTTCGACGTCCTCTAGCGTCGCAGTGAGCGGTCCTCGCCCGGCCAGTGAGAAAACCCGCGGCTCCCAGCGATCCCGGTCCAGCCGCGTGACGATCTGCACGAGAGCCCGCTCCGCACCTCCCTCGTCGAGTTCGGTGATCACAAAGGCGATTCGGACGGGGTCAGACATGCGGAAATCAGAATGAGTTGCGGCAAATCGCGGAAGGCGAAGTTTCCGCCAGACCACTCGGCAGGCGCGAAAATCCTTGCCCGTCTACGCCGCGGCACGTAGCCTTGCGACGGCTTTCCGGACGAAGCGTCTGTGAATCTGTTGATTCCTCAGCCAATTCACGTTTTCGCACACCATGATCGATCCCGTCCCCAGCGAAGAGCTCCTCAAATTTGCGGAATCCCTTCCCGGCCCGCGCCGCGGACAGAGGCGATCCGTGCTCGAGAAGCTCGAACGAAAACGACGCCGAGGCTCAAAGAAACGCCTGGGTGGATCGTTCACTGTCTCAATGGTCGTTCACACGGGAATTCTGGTCGTGCTCGGCCTGATCACACATATCGTCGGCCTGCCCTCGATGATCGTTATCAACAGCGCCATCGAGGGTCCGGACGATTCGGCATTGCACTCGCCGGAGTTGCTCATGCTGGGGGACCTGTCCGAGTCGACGCCGAATCCGACGAAATCTGAGGTCTCGCTGCTACCAAAAATTGCGGCTCCGACCCCGGCCGAACTGCTGGCCGGGCAGGCGGCATCCGGCAGCCTGTCATCAGGCGGAGGGGGCGGCGGAGCAGGCGGCACGGGGCGAGGTGGCTTCTTCGGCGTGCCGCTCAACGAGAACTCGATCGTGTTCGTCCTCGACCGCTCAGGCAGCATGAAGGGCGACCGACTTCTCCGAGTTCAGTACGAACTGCGGTCGGCGATCAACGGGCTCGGTAAGGACCAGAAATTCAACGTGCTGATGTACAACACGGATGTGTCGCACGCGTTGCCGACGTCGAGAACGGACCTCTTGCCGGCCAGTGACGATAACCAGAAAAAGGCGGTCGACGCCGCGATGACGTACGCAGCCTCTGGCGGCACGAACGGTGTCCTGGCGATTCAGGCAGCCCTCAAACTTCGGCCCGAGGCCATTGTTTTTCTTACCGATGGCGAATTTGACATCAACGTCGAAGACGACGTCTTCAGCGAGAACCAACAAGGCACGACGATTCACACAGTCTCGATCGGAGACGGGACGTCTCTCGAAGTCCTCCGTAAAATCGCGGGAGGAAGCAAAGGCCGGTTCCAGCACGTCTTCGTGCAGAAACAGGAAAACCAGAGCAACACAGTCGCCGCGCAGAAAAGCCGCGACGCGGAGCGGCTTCTCCGAGTTGCCCGTGGCCTGGTCAGTCGCCGGAAGTTCGACGCGGCGCGCAAGTACTGCCAGAAAATCGTCACGGACTACCCGAATTATGACGAGGCACGCAAAGCTCAAGAAATGCTCAAAGAGATCGGCGCAACAAAAGATGACCTGCTTCTGCGGCAACTGGGAGCAAAGTAGAGCCGCCTCCCCGCAGGACGGACGCGGCAGGTCATTTCAGCCGCGTAACCGGCGTTGAATTTCGGCGGTCACCTCTTTGACCGGCACTCGGACCTGCTCAAGCGAATCGCGGTCGCGTACGGTGACGGCTCCATCCGTCGCGGTATCGCCATCGATCGTGATGCACCACGGCGTACCGATTTCGTCCTGCTGACGGTAGCGGCGGCCGATGGCTCCCTGCTGAGAATAGACCACGTTGAGGCCTGCCTGTTTCAAATCGCGGTACACGTCGAGAGCCGCTTCCGGCATGCCTTCCTTCTTGATGAGGGGGAACACGGCCGCCTTGATCGGGGCGAGCCGCGGATGAAACCTCAGAACGGTGCGGCTCTGCATCTCGCCTTTGTCGTCGGGAGCCTCGTCTACGTGGTACGCCTCGCAGAGGAATGCCAGCGTCGCGCGGTCAGCACCAGCAGAAGGTTCAATGACGTGCGGCGTGAAGCGGTCGCGGGTCTGATCGTCGAAATACGTCAGATCCTTGCCGCTGCCTTTGTGTTTCGGATTGCCGTCCGCGTCGAGCTGCAGGGTCAGCGGGTTGGACTTCTCGTCCAGCTTGCCCTCCATGTGGCTGCGCAGGTCGAAGTCACCTCGGTGAGCGACACCTTCCAGCTCGCCGTACTCGCCGGCGGGGAGAAACGGAAACGCGTATTCGACGTCGGCTGTGCCCGTTGAGTAGTGGCTGAGTTCGTCCTGGTGGTGCTCACGCAGAATGAGATTGTCGCCGGAAAGACCAAGGTCTTTGTACCAGGCCATTCGACGATCGCGCCAGTAGCTGTACCACTCCTGCGAGGAATCCGGGTGGCAGAAGAATTCGATTTCCATCTGCTCGAACTCGCGCGAGCGGAACGTGAAATTCCGCGGCGTGATTTCGTTGCGAAAACTCTTGCCGATCTGAGCGACTCCAAAGGGAATCTTCACGCGGCTGCTGTCGCAGACGTTTTTGAAATTCACAAAGATGCCCTGAGCCGTCTCCGGCCGCAGAAATGCCGCGTCATCATCTGTGCCGAGCGCACCGACAATCGTCTTGAACATCAGATTGAACTCACGCGGAGCGGTAAACGTGCCGGGTTCCTGGACGTCCGGGGCGACGGCATTCGGAAGGTCGTCGGACGAAAGCGTGTCGAGCGTCGTCAGGCCGCCGTGCCACTCGATCTTGTCCGCGTATTTTTTCTTGAGGCCAAACACGCCGAGCGCTGCCGCGACGACTCCCTCTTCCGGATCCTCGGCCATCGTCGTGATGTAGAGTTTTTCATCTGACGGCTTGTCGGCCGAGCCGTACGTGCAGGTCGCCCAGCGACCGCGAACCTGGTCGAAGCGGTAACGTTTCTTGGTTGCTTTGCAGTCAACCATCATGTCGTGAAACAGGTCGTAGTGGCCGGAACATTTCCAGACCTGCGGGTTCATGATGATCGAAGTCTCGACGCCGACCATGTTGAACGACGTCGGAGCACCCGCCGGAGCGGTGAATTCGTCGTGAGCGGTGATCATGTCCCGCCACCAGGCTTCTTTGACGTTCCGCTTCAGCTCGACGCCCATCGGGCCGTAATCCCAGAAACCTTGAAACCCGCCGTAGATTTCCGACGACTGAAACAGGAAGCCCCGCCGTTTGGAAAGCGAGACGATGTCGTCCATTTTTTTCGTAGCCATAAGTCCGTCGTTCTTTCTGTGTCTTATTCAGGATGCCTCTGACACAAAGGCGCAGAGACTCGAAGGTTCGCAAAGGAACGAAAGTTCAAGAAACAAAACGGGAGGGCGAGGCTCCTGCCGAGCCGCTTAGCGTGGCACGGCACAATCGGCTCGGCAGGAGCCTCGCCCTCCCGAAAAAACACTTTGCGAGCCTCTGAGTCTTCGCGGCTTTGCGTCAGCCGCCCGCCACCGTGATCGCGCGGGATTGTGGCAGGAACTCCGGAACGAGGTCAAACCCGTTTCGCGACGCTGCCACGCGGATGTCCTCGATCAGTCCCAGCCGATTCACATTCTGCCCGCCTCGCCCCGCGAGCATTGCCTCGAACAGCGACTCGTCGGAGTCTGAACTCTGCCGCCAGTGATTAAGAGCCAGCCTGCCCGAGTCGTTCAGATCAAAATCGCCGGCCGACTCAAGCTGATCGCAGACTGCTCCGGCAAACAGCGTGTCCTCGGTCGAGACGAAGCCATCGGTTCCGGCACAGACCAGATGGACCGGCTCGCCGCTCGACTTCAGCAGACTCACGACCGCATCCAGATTCGCAAACGAGCCGACCAGAACCCGCGAGGCGGCGGCACTCCTCAACAGAGCCCGCGTTCCGTTGGTCGTTGTGAACGCGACGGTCCGTCCGGCGACGGCGTCTCGCGAGTAAGCCGTCGGCGAGTTGCCCAGATCGAAACCCTCAATGATCTCCCCGCCCCGCTCTCCGCCAAGCAGGCATCGCTCCCCGATTTCTCTCTTCGCGGCACGGGCGTCTTCGATCGTTTCACAGGGAATTATTCGCGCGGCGCCATTCGCCAGGGCATGCGTCATCGTGGTCGAGGCGCGGAGAATGTCGATGACGACAGCGATGCCGCCACGAAGGTTCGAGGACTCAAACAGAGTCGGCAACAGATGGACGGTGAGTTCGCGCGGCATCGCGGGAACGTAGCAGGACGTCTCCGGCGTCGCGAGAGTTCGGAACGGTTGCCTCAATGAACCCGAAGAGGTTGTGAGTTTTTCAATTCGAGAGGCGATGGACGGACCAGACGCAGCGCCGTTCCGTCAATTTGAACGGTTCGCGGCAGCAAGACTGCATGAGGGGCGATGCGTTTGACCCGGCCTGCTCAATAAATCACAGCTTCTTCGGGTGACTTTGGGGTTTCCCCGCTCCGATGTTTGACGGCGAGGTGGCCAGGCCTCAGCATGCTCGCGTGCTCATCCGCACTCACGAAAACAACCTGGAGAAAATGATGGCAGACGTACGAAGTGGAGCAGTCACTCTTAAAGGAAACCCGGTCGACCTCGCCGGACCCGCCCTGAGCGTCGGCAACGCCGCTCCGGAATTCAAGCTGCAGAATAACAGTCTGGGTGACGTCACCCTCGCCGACAGCGCCGGCAAGTCGCGAATCATCTGCACCATCCCGTCGCTCGACACGCCAACGTGTCACGCGGAAGCCGGCCGATTCAACGAAGAGGCCGGGAAACGGGACAACGTTGAAGTCCTCGTCGTGAGCATGGACCTGCCGTTCGCTCAGAAACGCTGGTGCGGAGCGGAAAGTGCCGGGAACATCACCGCTCTCAGCGGACATCGCTGCACGGAATTCGGCAAGAGCTACGGCGTCCTGATTCAGGGCGGCCCGCTGCACCGCTGCCTGTGTCGGGCAATCTTCGTCATCGACGGCGCCGGCAAACTGACTCACGTGGAATACGTCAGCGAAATCGCCGATCACCCGAATTATGAGGCGGCCCTCGCCGCGGCCGACGCCTGATCGCTGCCCCCGGTAACGAATTCCAAACCCGCCTCGTCGAGGCGGGTTTGTTCGTTGACCCGCGACGAAAAACGACGAGATGGCACTCTAAAAAACCGACAGCATCAGCACCTGGGCCGTACGGATCAGTCCGGTCCGCTCGCTGTCGGTCAGTGTGCCGCGGTCGATCGTTTGCCGTGCCTGCACCTCGGCCTGCGTGATGATGAACTTCTGCAGCGTATTGAGGTTTTCGAAACCCTCGGCCTCAAGCAGCAGCGTCGCAATACGATGCAGCGCTTTGACCTCGGCCATGCGCGGCTGCGGTTCGCTCGTCCATTCCGGGGTTGAGTCTGAATTGGCCATGTGCCGCGTCACTCGCAAAATGTAGTCGCCGATCGAGGCGATCTGATCCGCGTCGATCTTATCCGGAGTGTCCGTCACCTTGTGGTAATCCGGGTGCTGCCCGGTGCAGAAGAACAGAAACGGAACCTTGCGGTCGCGAAACGGGCCGTAATCGCTGCGGGTTCCGATCAGATCGATGCCAAGCGGAGCGATGCTCAGGTCGCGCGGCGAGCCGAGGCTCGCCAGCGTTTCGTCCAGCCCGACGCCATGTTCGCTGCCCATCACGAAAACGGTCTCGATGGGAAGATCACCGAGCGAGCGGCCAATCATGTCGGCCGTCATGAAAAGTTTGACATTCTCAATCGGCCACGGCGGGTGAGCCGCGAACCATCGAGATCCCCACAGCAGGTGTTCCTCAAGGTCGAAGCCGATAAACACAACGCTGCGGCGAGTCGGCTTTCCGGATTTCGCAAACGCCTCCGCCGCCTCAATGAGCATCGCCGTCCCGCTGGCATTGTCGTCTGCTCCCGGAAAATAGCTTCCGGCGCGGCTGCCGAGATGATCGTAGTGAGCACTGACGATGATGAATTCGTCCTTGAGTTGCGGGTCGCTGCCAGGAATCCAGCCGGCCACATTTCGGCCGTAGCGGGTTTTCGTCCCGTCCTCGCGAGTCGGTCCCGGGATGCTTTGAAAGAACGAGTCGTTTTCGAACAGCGGCTTGAGGCCGGCCGCTTCGAAGCGAACTTTCAGATAATCCCCAACCAGATAAGCATCCCGCCCGGCCCGACCTCGCCGTTCCGGACTGGCAAGCCACTCGACATGCTCCTGAATCGCCGCCGCCTGAATCACTCCGCGCGAGGCTGCAACAGCGGAAGTCTGAGTGACACCTGACGGAGAATCCTGCCAGGCACGGGCCTCACCAGAGATGACAGTGAGGCAAAAAACAACGGCTGCACAGACCATGCAGCCGCGAAGTTGTTTTCTACTCATAACTCTTCCCAAAAACGAATCGGTCAAGGAAGAGGATAGTTGTCAGCTCAACTCTCCTGAAGATCAGAAGTCGGTTCATCAGTCGGCCCTGCATTGCTGGCAACCGTTGCGTCTGTGACCTTTGCAGTCGGCAGGTCTTCTTTGAAGAACAGAGCAAACAGGATCATGATCACCGCAGCACCGATGCAGGGGCGAATCCAGATCGACTGCCAGTCCAGAGTTTGACGAAGCAGACCAGCGCGTTTTACCCGAAGGTCGGCGATCTCGGACTCCAGTTTCTCGACCTCAGCCGTCTTCTCAGCGTCGAGGCTCGGCGGGCTGACGACAGCCATCCACTGTTCCCAGCGTGGCTTGTCGGTCAGACCTTTGAGGTCAGAAACCTGATTGCCAAGTTCTTCCATCTGGCCTCCAACTGCTCCTGCCTTGAACCCCGGCGTGGCCTCAAGAAGTTTCGCTGAAGCCTGCTTTGCCCTGTTAACCGAATCCAGCAGGATTGCCGAGGTTTCACTGCCTGTGTCAGCCTTGATCGTTTCGGCTCGGGTCACGAGTTCCGCGAGCGCCGCGTCTGTCTTCTCCAGTTCATCAGACGGGGTGAACTGCTCCTCGACCGATCCGGCGACCTGAGCTCCAATAAACATCCCCAGTCCCAGTGTGAACAGCACAAGCATCCCCTGCGCCTGCCCCCGGATCTCCTTCGGTGCGATTTTGTCCGTATAAATCTGCCCGGTGACGAAGAAGAAGTCGTAGCAGATGCCGTGCAGAATGATCCCCCCAAGAACGGCTGCCGCGAGCCCGTCCTCAGAGGCGATCGTAAACAGGCCGTATCGTGCCACCCAGGCGAACATCCCCACAAACAGCATCCATTTCACGCCGAGTCGCTTGAAAAACAGCGGCATCACCAGCATGAAAATGATCTCTGACATCTGCCCGAATGACATCTTCAATGCCGGCGAGGCCTGCCCTGCGTGATCAACAAACTTGCCCGCCAACTGGTAGTAAAACGCGAGCGGGATGCAGACAAGAAACGAGCTGATCATGAACGTCAGGTAGGCAGGTTTCTTCAGCAGCACCAGCGCGTCGAGGCCGAGGATTTCTCGAGCGGACACCTTCTTGCCCTTCTGCGGAGGTGGCGTGTGCGGCAGGGTAAAACAGTAAAGCCCCATGACGACACCGGCCCCGGCAGCCGTCGTGAACATATCGAGTGCCGCGTCCCATTCCTGCAGACTGACGAAGACTCCGGCGGCAATCCACCCGATCGTGCCGAAGACCCGAATCAGCGGAAACTGCTTTTCCGCATCCGTCATGGAATGCAGCGTCAATGAATTTGTGAGGGACAGCGTCGGGAAATAGCACAGCATGTGCACAAAGAAGAGCAGATTGATGAGAGTCGGATTCGGCTCCTCAGCCCGCATCGCGAGCACCGCCGCATACATGGCTGCTCCGCCAGCAATGTGCAAAACGCTCAGGATTCGCTCGGTCGAGAAAAACCGGTCGGCGACCATGCCGACAAAAAACGGCGAGATCATTCCGGCGATCGGCCCGACCGAGTAAGTCCAGGCGATCTCGCTGCCGGCGAACCCGATCTTCCCAAGATACAGGTAGGCCGTAACGTACCACGTGCCCCAGATGAAGAACTGAATAAACATCATCAGTGAAAGACGTGGAGCTACAAGTGTCGCCATGCCAATTCCTTATGCCGACCCAAAGGGAATGAATCACTAACTCGAATCGATGATGGCAAGTCCACATTCCGGCAGCAAGCGACCCGACAATGCGATGAGGCCTGCCCCGTGCTGATTCGACGGCGGCTCAAGTGACGATCACCCAAAACCAAAAACCTCAAATTGTCTATCTTATCCATATTGACATAATCGGAATAATCGGAATAATCGGAATAATCGGAATAATCGGAATAATCGGAA
>ERZ891418.523-NODE-523-length-13119-cov-4.741197_pt1 | contig 13119 bp, 16 predicted proteins | sample MGYA00521236_ERZ891418 | MGnify/ENA primary metagenome ERZ891418 (study PRJEB32303, sample SAMEA104408696) | aquatic metagenome | biome: Brackish water; feature: Chemocline; material: water | place: Baltic Sea | collected 2014-10-18T10:34:00 | depth 100 m ... | reverse complement strand
GCCAATATCGTAGACTTCAAGGTGTTCTTTGAGACTGATGACAACAAGCTTGATATCTATATCCAACATCCGAAGCACCAGCCTAAGCCATTAGAGAACGGCTCTGGCGCAGAGAAGACATTGGCTGCCATGGCCATCAGGATTGCTATCCTTAGCGTTTCTAACATGCCTAAGTGCAATGTCCTCATACTAGATGAACCGGGCTCAGCACTCGACGAGGACCACCTAGAAAGCTTTTCAAGAATTATTGATATGCTAAAGGGATATTTTGATATCTGTATGATAATTACTCATGTAGGATCTTTGAAAGATATCGTTGACCGCGAGATTTCTATTGAGAAGAAGAAAGGTTTTGCATACGTAAAAGAGGGCGACAAGATATTTGCCTCTTCTGTGGGAAACCCAGAAGGCGCAGCCGGTTTGGCGTCTTTTTCGGACGACAGGCTGGATGACGTAATTGAGTCGGCGGAGGAATGCCCCGGGGAATGCATATTTATAGAACCATAAAAAACCATTGTATTACCTGATACCAGGAGTGATATTGATGCGCTAAACGCCAAATGGGGGCGGGTTGCGCTCTTTTTGGGTTCTTGGTAGTGTTTTGTATAGGAAATACTATGCTAAACAAAATTATCAAGTCTATTTTGGTGTCTATTGCTCTATCCACCCCTATACATGTTGCTCATGCCGGCACCGTTGAATACACCCCTTATATAGTCACGCTTCGCGATGGTGTGGTAACTCAAGATTTTGTGAACAGGGAAATACGTCTTGGGGTCGATGTAATACGTCAATTCACACTTTCAACATCTGGGTTTTTGGCAGATTTGACCGCCGAAGAGTATTCAGCGCTTAGAAATGACCCGCGTGTTGAGCACATCGAACCGGACTCAATTGTTGGTTTAAGTGCAGAACAGGCCCTTCAAAATGACTCGGGCTGGCGACCATCGTGGGGACTGGACAGAATCAACCAGATTGGTGGAGTCCTTGATGATTTCTACTCATACGAGTACAGCGGTAACGGCGTAGATGTGTATGTGCTTGATACCGGGATAAATTCAAGCCATACAGAATTTACGGGAAGAATACAAACTGGATATTCGGCGATAGACGACCCAGACAACACTGAGGATTGTAATGGTCATGGAAGTCACGTTTCTGGCATTGTGGGTGGAACTACCTATGGTGTAGCGAAATCCGTGAGCATCATTCCGGTGCGCGTACTCTCCTGTACGGCGATGGGAACAGTCTCTACCGTTTTGAGTGGTATTAATTGGATGATAGCCAATCATCAAGCAGGTGTTCCCGCTGTTGCCAATATGAGTTTCGTCGGAAGTAAATCAACGATTCTAAACGAAGCAATAGTAAGCGCCGTAGAGGACGGTATTACCGTTGTCGCCGGTGCGGGGAATACTAATTCAGATTCCTGCAATTATTCACCCGCCTCCGAACCTTTAGCAATTACGGTTGCCGCCACGACCATTGGTGACAATAAGGCGTCATATTCAAACCATGGTTCCTGTGTTGACATATTCGCCCCAGGTTCTGACATTGTGTCCGCTTATTATGGCTCACCAACAATTTTGAGAAGTAGTTCCGGAACGTCGATGGCTACTCCACATGTGTCTGGTGTCGTTGCCCAAATACTGCAACAACATCCCGACTGGACACCGCAACAAGTTTCTGCGCAGATTATTTCTCAATCTACTTCAGACGCACTTGGTTTGACAGTTGCGAACACTGTCAATCTATTGCTTTTTAATAATTCCCCGCGCGTAATCCCTGAAGAGGAACCTACTACGACAACAACGACTACGGTTCCAGTTACAACGACTACGATTCCAGTTACAACGACTACGACGACAGTTCCCGCCACGACCACGACCACAACGACTACTACGACTACGCTGGCCCCTGTTCCGGTCACTACAAGTACGACGGTATATGTTTTGCCGGAAACCACTACCACGAGCACTACTTTGGCCCCAGCAACTACCACCACAACTGTTGCGCCAACCACGACCGTTGGAACCACAACCACTTCCACAACGAGTACTACTGTTCCCCAAAATCAACAAGAGGAGGAACAAGAAGAAGAACCTCCGGCAACGGTGAAACAACCATCGGCAACACCTATCAAGGTGGTTCAAGTGCCTAGTGAAACATTAACACCATCTCCGGAAAAAAACGCTACCGTTTATCCACCTCAAACGCTACCGTTTGTGCAACCCCCAAACAAAAGCACTATTCAGACAGACGTGCGAGTGGTGTCTATACCAAAATTCTGCAAGATACTCAAGAAGACAAAGAAGTTTAACGGCGTTAAGTATGTATGCGCAAAAAACAACAAAAAAGTAAAAAAATGGCTAAAAGTTAAAAGCAAACCAGTTAGCGCAAAAAAGGCAAACGTCAAAAACCAGGTTTTACCTTTTCGAAACCGACAAACTCCCGCTGATGGTCGCGCACACCGAAGAATGCTCTGGTGAATGTATATTTATCGAGCCTTAGCGCCTGAGTCGTTCCCTGTCAAAATTAACCCATTCCTGTTCGGCGGTAGTACTGCCGTATGAGTCGTAATTGCTTACTGTACTCATGATGTATTTATGGACTGAAACGACTAACACTGTTGTGACAATTAGGAAGATGAACATTCGCACATTATGTCATCTAATCTTGACAAAAGATGGAGAGAACATAAGTATCTCCGAGATAGATGGTCTCAATCTCCTGCTGTGATGTTCTTTGCTTTTAACTGCATGTCGGCTAGGGCTAATTCTGGTGTATCACCAACACCGATATTGAAAGCAATTTCCGAATCCCAGAAATCCAGTGCAGACCCGTCATCGCCGTACATGTAGTCCTGATACTGCTCGGTATTTATGACGTCGTCGAATTCGGGTATCGCGTGCCATTTCCCGCCCTCATACGTACCGGAATATCGTGATTCAATAATTGCAACAGGGTATAAACGTGGGTTCGTGGCCATGTTGACTTATTGAACCTTATCTAAATCGTTGAAGTACTGGTGCAAAGCATCCTTTACTATACCCGCACGAGAAACACCATTTTTCTTGGCTTTTTCTATTATTGCTTTTTCTAGCCGGGTGTTCAGTCTTATTGTTAGCGTTGGGTATTTTTTATCGTTCGTCATAAGCATCAGTATATACACCAAACATATGGCGCGTCGGGTAGGACTTGAACCTACAGTCTACAGATTAGAAGTCTGTTGCCTTATCCGTTTGGCCACCGACGCATACCCGTCACTTTATAGGGCATGCTCCTGTCGCACAGTCATCCACGGTGATTTCGGTGTCGTGTGAACGCCGAACAAGTGGAATTGAGTAATTGATTTTAGAAACTGATTTCTCATATTCCACCTGAGTGATTTCCTCATATGGGGGCAACTGGAAGTTGTGGTCGGCATGCAACAAGAAAGATACAGATTTTACATTCTTGTCATAGTTCTTTGATAGCCATAATTTGATTTCTTCCAATTCCTCCTTGCGGTAATACACCGTTACCGAGACGGCATTATCTGCCCATACTGTTTGCATTTTCTTGACCCATTCAAGTTGCTCAAGTGCGGTCATGTCTTTTGCAAGCATTGAGCCTTCTGGCGACATGCATGGAAAATCAACGACAAAGCGGGCGTGGTCTTCTCTGCCATCAATACCAACATCGTATTGAACTTTGTATCCACGCTTCCTGCATGAATCAACAAGCGGGTCGGATGAGCCAAATCGCACCCTACGAATATAATAAGGGGCGAATGCTGGGTGGATACCGGGAGTAACACCTGGAAGCAGGGACAGGGTTCCCGATGGTTGCACGGTTGTGAGTCGAACAGATACTGGGAGATTATTCGCTTCGGAATACTCCTTGTCGAATTTTTCAAGTTCCTTGTATGCCTCATCCAGCCATAAAATCTTTTCTTCCGAACACTGCAAAACTCCAGTTATCGATTGACCCAGACGCGCATTCTTTTTTACAATTGTCGTGGTTTTTTCATACGGATAAGACATCTGAGTGATTTGCTTTTGCACCTTGTAGAGCAATTTTGAAATTTCAAGCAATTGCTCAAGCGAATCAATGTTTGGTAGAAAAATCGTAGCCAAGTTACAGGACTCGCCGTTACCCAGAGCGATCTCCGCACATGGATTGAAACCCTCCACAGAGGGGTCAGACTTCGATTCTCCCAATCTCCCGTACTTCCTTGCAAGTTTCCTGTTTAAGAGGCCGTAGGGCTCACCAGAGCCGTCGTAGCCCCTCCAGAGTTCTGGTTGTATCTCTTCGTAAGAGTCTGCATAGATGCTGTTGTTTGAATTGGCGCGCCAACCTGGGACGGAACCGGATGACCAGTTTTTTGCACGTAAAAATAGAACATCATCTGGGTCACCCATTGCTATTTGCGCCGAGCGACGAGATGAGCCGGAAACAACAATACGACCAATGATGTTGCAGATATCAAGCACATCAATTGAGCGAAGTTTCTTACCGACACGATTGTCCATCACTGTGCAAATGTCCCTTATCCCATCAATCAATGCGCCGGGTCCGGATGCTGTTCCACCAAATGTTCTAAGTTCAGCGCCGTATTCACGAATGAGAATGGTTGAATACGAAAATGATTTTCCTGTATAAAAATATGATTTAAGAACCGCATGAAGCAAGCGCTTCCATCCGTGGCGAGAATCTGGAACAATAATGTCCGCATCGTTGCTTCGTTCCTGGGTGACCACAACACCAGAAAGAACTTTGGGCAAATCGTGAATCTTGGAACGCTCTACAGAAAAACCGACACCGCCGCCGAGCATTAAATATTCAAAAATCATTTCGAAGTCTTCAATTTTTTCAATATTTGTGAAATAGCAATTATTTAAAGATGCAGCATTTAGTTTTTTTACTAGTGGTGTTCCTAACTGCCATAGTGAACGGCCAGAAAAAGAGCATCGCAGATTGAACATGTGATCAAAAAGTTTCTCTGCATCTTCGGCCGAGTAGGGAACACCGATTTCGATTGCCCCATTAATTGTTCTCTGAATTGTCTCCGGCCATGTCTCGAGTTCGCCATCACTTTTTTTACGAGAATATGTACGAAGGTAGACAATTTCACCAAGCCCATTAAAACCCCATGGTGGTGTTTTTTGAGAATAAGAATCCACAAATTGTTGCTCAAGCATGATTTTCCCCGCCTAATAGTTATATGAACTGACTAGGTTACCACAAACCGAAATACAGAAAGAGTCTAGATTAAACCCAATTTGTGTGCTTCTGTCACTGATATTACTTTACCTGCTGGTGCAATAAGTATTTTCATTTTTGTGCCAGAGGATAACTCACGCTCTTCAATGATGTCATGTTCCACTACAAACTGTTGAGCATCTGGGTTGGGTTGATCTGAACCAAAACCAATAATATGTTCTGGTTTGGCGGATGTTCCGGTGCAATCCCCGGTCGGATGACCACACACCGGACATGGCTGTCTGTCCGCTGGGGAAAACTTTATATTGTCACCAATGGTGTACGGTCGCAAAAAATCGTTTTTGTAGAAAACCATAAACAAGTATAACTAAAATTCCTGGATTAGGAAGCCATGTTGGGTTATGTCATTAATGATTTCATAGTCGAGCGGTGTGCTTGAAATTTCCGGGCCAATTTGACGTCTAAATGCAGCCCCAAGCATGCTTGGGTAGGCGTATTGATTCACCGTCTTCGCAGCCTTCTGAGAGAACTCCATAATGTTTCCCCACTTGACCTTTTTCCCAACGCCGTACCAATAGGGAACTGAAAAAAGATATATATCTGGGTACCCCGTTTGATCATTTTCGTCGCAATGTATTACGGTTAAACACTCCTCCACCCCAGACTCTGGCTCTATGAAGGCTAAAGATAACTCTATTTCCTGTGGAACGGTTGAAATATACCCCTCGGCAACGAATGTAATGGCCGAAACACCCAGTTTAAACCTTAGAACCCTCAACAGTTCGTAGCACCTCGCAAATCGCTTCCTGTGGCTTTCTTTCATGTATTGGGACTCTAGTTGGGCACATAGAAAGGGCTCCCCGTTGCGCCATGCAAAGAAATTAAAGGAGAGGTCCTCGCCTATTCCCTCTTCTTTTATGATCATATTTTTTGCAAGTTGAGACGCTGTGAGCGTTAATGCAATCTTTGAAAAAGGGTCAAAATAGTCGTCCACCTAAGAACCATAGCGTAGTTACACCAGAAACACGGAATGGTGGCCTATGGTTGAATATATGAACAACAAAAACACAACACCTAAAAAGAAGACCCCTGCAAAAAAGAAGACCCCTGCAAAAAAGAAGACCCCTGCAAAAAAGAAGACTTCGCCGACCAGCGTCAAGCGTGTCGAAATTGACGTCACCACAGACGATGTGAAAGACCTTGTTGCGGGCACCTTTGCAGAACTTCAGCGCAATAATTTCAAAGTTAACGACAAAGTCAAGAAGGGCTTGTTCGCTCGCGTAAAATCTTGGTTTAAGGTAAGTTGAAAAAGAAAAGCAACAACCCGCTGAACATTCTTGCTGCGAAATTGGTCGGCGAGAAGATGGCTCGTCGATTACAGAAAAGCGACGTTGATGAACTTCTTGGTTCGATTACCTTGTCAGAAAATTCCCTGCGCAAGGCAACCAAACCTAAGAGTTAACCAATTACTTCGGGTAAATTTTCCCAGGTAACACCCGACGGTTTTACTACGGAAACCTTTTCTTTTTCCATCCATTTGTTGAACGATGAAATAAAGATGGCAATGTTGTTCTTGCTTGCGGTTCTATTCCATGAACCACGCTGACGAGAAAGCCAGTTGCGCAAGGCAAGAGGTGAGTCCCCAGTCTTGAGTCCAACGCCGTTAATGACGAGTTCTATAAATTCGTCCGCCTTTTCTGTGCCGTGCTTACTGGCAACAAGGATTGCGAATACACCCCATGCATGACGGATTCCGCCTACAGCCTTATCAACTTTCCTAGATGCAATGAGTGCCCAATCCAAGATGTCGCTATTGGTATTGCAGTAATCCACGATGTCTTTACGTTGCACCAAACTCATGGCGGTTGTGTCGTAAATGTTGAGACCAGCATCCATCGCAATCAATGTCTTTGCAATCGGCGACAGGTGTGTGGCATTACTTGTTACACCAGCAGCGTTCAGCGCATCATTAACCGTGCGAGACAAGCCTGAGTCGATGACGGTGTAGGCGCTTTCTTCCACACCACGGAGAACAAGGCATTGGCAAGTGACGCCTGCTTCAACTATCGCGCTCAAGCGATGTTGTCCGTTGAGGAGTTTTCCACTCTTGGAGATTGTGATGGCATCGTTTTGGATGTCCCACAAACCCCTCCTCATTGCGTCGGCGTACTGGGAGACACGGGTTTTGCGCAATTTGCGATTGTCCGTGTTTTCGTCGAGCATCTTCCTGGCAATCACCGGGGTGATTAACTCAATTGAAGCCTCGATATCCGATGGGACTGTGTGTTTTGTGGTTTTGTTTGTCATAGTGACCTTTACGGTACGGGCATTGTTGTCCAAACACAACCTGCTGGGACAAATTTCTCGGGTATTTATGGGACGGGTTGGAAATGCCCCTATCATCCTATTCAATGGAGATATGACAAGACAACACGGCTCTAAACAAATTAAGAAATTTTTAACAGAAATTCAAAGACTTGGCTTCAACGTGGAAAATTTAAATAATAGATATCGAATTACTCCGCCAAAACATCTCGGGAACCGCATCTACTTTACTCACGGAACACCCAAGGCACTAAAGCCACTTTGCGCCGATTTTCAAAAAATTTACGGCGTTGAATTAGACTGGCGACAATTCGCCTAATACTATAAATTTTTTCTGATTGGGCGCCTAGTGTTCGCAAAGTTTGGTATCTGCTTAAATCTTGGGAAAAGCATTTCATAGCCAAATCGAGTTTTTACTATTTCGACATCTCCGTCAACGGTCGTTTTCCAACCGGGAGCGTTTTCATCAAGCCAACCCAAAGCACCACCCATGGGGACCTTGGCCGCCACCAAACGTGCATTCAGGTCGTCCGCATGCTTCTTGAGTGCCATCATGCTGTCACCCGACTGGCTATACGCGGTACCCGACATTTTACTTTTTGTCTCCGCTCATAATTTCATCAACAATGGCAGAAGCGTACTTTTTTCTTAATCGCCAAATCTTGCTGTTCATTTCCAGCATTGCGTCGGTGTTACGGGCCTTGTCGGTTACCTCTGAGTCATATACGCCATACTTCTTAAACAGGATGTCGTCAAAATCGGAGTTCTCAATAAGAATGTCAGAAATCCACTTCGCCCGAGTATCGATTTGGACCATCAAGTTACATAGTCCCTCGTATCCGAAATCGTCAAAAACCTTGTTAACTACCAACTCGCAAAAGTTCTCTCGGAACAACTTGTCTGCATGGCGACCATCCCGCATGAACCCAATAAGGTATTCCATTAACCCGTCTCTGTCGTTTGGCCCATCGTCTGATTCTTTGTCGGGAAATTCGTCTCTATCGTCGGACATATAAAACCCCAGTTCTTGAACCCATATAAACAGTATGGCACCAAAACGACTAAGCGAGTGACAAGATGTAGGACTCTGATTGCTTTTTCATCTTGGTCACCCAAGAGTACGAATCCATTGATGCATTCGCCCTATCAATTGCATTTCCGTCACGGTAGTGGTCTAGGTATTCACCAACAGCGTTAAGCATTGACCAGCCGTTGTTTCCGTAACCTCCAGCGTTGTTGGAATTTACATATAAACCCTTAACAAAGGACCATATTTGATCGCGATTATTTTTCTGTCGTTCAGTTTCATCGGCTTTGATAGGAAAAGCATTCTGTAGAACTTTGTCGATTTTTACTGGGTTCATATCAACCTTGAGCAACTCATTGGCGCTTTCAGTGAAAACCCGTGCCCACTCAATAGATAGACCGAGTATCGTGCGGGCCTCTTCCATGGCGTTGTCTGCATTTCTCGTGTGTCTTGCTGTGAAGGTGCTACGAGCAGAACTCATACCAGCAATAACCGTGTTTTTGCAAACCGCACGAACGCTCGTATTTGCAAAGGTGATTGGAGTTTTTCCGTTGTGTCCATTACGAACCAATAGGTAGCGCTGGATGGAATCATTGACACCAAGTGGGTCAATGACCAAAGAACCAAGGTCGATTGATGCGAAAAACTCTCGCCCCTCGTCAAGAACTCCGCATGTATCCACAACGGCGTCACCGTCAGTTGCGCCAACAATGTCAAGGGCCCTTTCCATTAACTCCTGATTTTGTTGAATCGTAAACCTGGTACCAACTGTGGCCAAACCATCAAAAGAGCCGTCGTCGTTCACTCGTACTGTTGCTCTGGAATTTTTTACGAGCACTATGGTTCCATCAGGGTTTCTGAGTATTTGTCCCTCGCTGTCAACCACGGCGACCTCGGCCAGCACAACGTCAAAGTCGGCCCCCGCAGCAGCGAGCATGGCCCCTGATGTCTGTAGCCCGCTCATGGATGTACCGAGACGATGCCACGGAACCTGCTTGTCTGAATAGGCCATTCTGGCCTTGCCGTCTTTACTGATTTCTATATTGTGTGCCATACCCATAACTATATCGTCTAAATCTAACCAAAACCACAAGTTGCGCTCCGTGAATCATCTAGTTATGATTTTGGTATGAGTGCAGGCAACGACAACGGCACCATCTATGACTATATAGACGAGCAAATTGGCGATTTACTTGCGATTCTTTTATTTCGCAGACATAAAAAGGTCGACATTTCCAAGGTTGTTGAAATCCTTGTTGAGATAGAAAAGCGTATTCCACAAATTGTTATTGATGGCGATGAATTCGTTAAATACTTTACCAAAAAGCACGACGGACAGAACTTCTGATAAACTGGTGGTAACCTCAGAGAGAGATACATCCAGCGCGATTTTACTATCCATCGCCAGTTCCTATCCCCCGAAAACAGGAGAAGTAATTTGAATATACCGACAGGTTGGGCTATATCTATCTTTACGTTGAGTATTGGGTTGGCAATTCCGGTCAACGCTCAGAAGGTTGATGCGCCATCTGTGTCAGTCGTTCCATCGGTTATTTCAGTCGTTCCATTAGCAATCACGGAACGGGTTGTCGAAACCGTTCCTAAAACCATTACGTTCAGTCACGGCGACATTTCATGGTTGCCGGAACTAGCAGCCCAAGCCGGTTGGAAGCCAAAACATATTGCTCGGCTTGGTCAAATCATCTTACGTGAGTCTGGCGGTTGCCCTAATCGTAGGGGTGGCGACCGTGTAGACGAGAACTGTAATGTCACGGGCATAGCCGAACGCAATCACCGTTCTGATACAGGACTTCTCCAAATCAATGGAGTGAATTACGACGTTTCTCGCAATAAGTGGGCAGCAGTATGTAGGGCTGGCATCGCCTGTTCACAAAAACCACTTCTTGATGCCTTAACGAACCTTCGTGCCGGATACGAGTTGTTTAGATTGTCCGGTTGGGGACCATGGGACCCTTGCCAATGGGGTCCTGCATATGCCCACCGTTGCGTTAAAACAAATACGCCCTAATTTCGGAAAGCCGCTAGGGTTAGGGTATACCAACCCTACAAAAACGGACGACCGAGGTTCCATGATAAAAAATGTCAATGTAACAATCTCAAATGTTATTGCTTGGTTTGAGGAATCAGAACAATGCATGCTTCATAATCACGCTCAAAAAATGATACCGACAGTAGCACTGGTGGACAAAAACGTAACCGAAGATGCTTTGACGGATTTCGTTGAATGAGTTCGGAACACAGACGCGCGCCACGAAAACACATCATAGAAACGCGCCGTGTTGGTTCATGGGGTAATGTAGTTTATGAACATGTTCTTTCGTGTGGACATATTGAAAAAAGACCCAGACTGCATGCAGTAAAAAGTCTGGCCTGTGTTTCCTGTCTAAGAACTCAAAAAAAAGAATTAGAGATACTATCTCTAGGTGCTCCGACGAGAGAAGTTGAACCGTACGTTGAGCAATCCGAAATAGAGATTGCAAGAGTAAAAGCAAAACTCGCACACTACCTCAATGTATCCCTTGAGCAGGTAGAAGTGTCAGTGGTGGACAAATTCGGAAAACAAAAAATTTCTGGCGCTGTAGTGTTTCTTTCGGAGTACGACGTGAATAAAATGGTTCAATAATTTAAATACGTATTCACATTTTACTGGGGGAAATATGACAGTTAATAAAAAGTGTTTTACCGACGACGAAACAAACGAGATAATTCGTCTACGTGAAGAGGGTACATCAATCGACATTATTGCAAATATTCTGAGGGTCGGTCGAAATCGGATTGTTCGTTTTTTAAAAGAAAACGGAATGGACATTTACTCAGAAAAAAAATCTCCTCGGGCCGGGGTTGCTCAAGAGCATAAAAAAATTGATATTCCAATTCCAGAATTTCCAGATGCTTTGTGTAAGTCCGAGGAAAGTGAACTATTCTTTCCAGGCATAGTCCCACAAGCGCGCTCTACAAAAATCCTATACCTGGATAAAATCAAACAAGCAATTGATACATGTATGAAATGCGTACACCAAGAACAATGCCTCGATTACGCACTTCGGGCAGAGCCTTTTGGTATTTGGGGTGGCACAACGGAAATGGAACGGGAATACATCCGCGTCCAACTCAATATTGAATGCCTTAGAGAACTTCCATTGAGCAGGAAAAACAGAAGAGACAAGATGACGTTTTCCAACTCAAATATGCAAGACTTTTACAAGAAACAATTTTCATCTATTGCTGTGAATAATAGAATTTCACAACGTGCCTGACGCCCCCATATCACTCCAACTTCAGAACGTACTGGACAGACTAAAAGGTGTAGTCCGTGTTTCTGGTGGTTTTCAGGCTCAATGCCCGTGCAGGAGTGATGATGAAAATCCTTCTTTTTCTATCTCCGAAGGTGATGGTGGTAAGGTCGTCGTCTATTGCCACGCAGGTAGGTGTAATACCCAACAAGCGTGCACTTCGATGGGGATTACAATGTCCGAACTTTATCCAACCAAAAAAGAAAAGAAACTTGAATTGGTTGCCAAGTATCAATATGTGGATGCGGACGGGAATTTGCTCTTTGAGAAGTTGCGGTATCTGGACGAAAATGGCAAAAAAGAATTCAGACAGAGAAAGCCCGATGGTAAGGGTGGATGGGAATACAAACTTGGCGACACACCAAGGGTTTTGTATAACTTGCCGATGGTGCTTCAAGCAAAATTAAATGGTGACCCAATTTGGGTGGTAGAGGGCGAAAAAGATGCCAACAGTTTGATCAAGTTGGGTATTTGCGCCACAACCATGCCCAATGGTGCCGGAACTTGGTTGCAAATACACACAGACGCATTGGCTGGCGCTGTAGTCGAGGTTATTGCGGATAACGACGATGCAGGTCTCAAGCATGCCAAATCCGTATATGAAGAACTCAGTGATGCTGGGTGCGATGTTCAGGTTTGGTCATGCACAAAAGGTAAAGACGTAACCGATCATTTATCTTCGGGTGGAAAAATCGAAGAATTGATTCAGGCTGATTTGGGCGTAACAGAAAACCCAAGCGACGAAACACCCGTAGAAAAAAATGCGGTTAGCGAAACACACGAGGGTCGCGCTATAAGTGAATTGTTTGATTTGTTTGAGCGTGGCGATATGTCGGAAAATCAGAAGTTGGCCCGCGCTCAACTTATTATTTCAAGGAATTCAAGCACGAAGATTGTTGACACTGGACGCCTTGTAAGTTGGTCGGATTTTGTTAGCGAAACAGATGATGATTCCTACGACTGGGTTATCCCTGGCTTGTTGGAGCGCAATGAAAGAGTGATTATCGTCGCCGCAGAAGGCGTTGGCAAGACGATGCTTGCACGACAGATTGCAATCTGTGTTGGTATGGGAATTCACCCATTTACCTACCAGCCAATCAAGCCACAAGTTACGCTGTCGATAGATTTGGAGAACCCGGAGCGCATTATCAGGCGTACATCTAGGTCTATCTATGCAGCAGCCCACGCCGTATCAAAGAACTCAAACCCACAAGCGCACCTACTCATTAAGCCTCAAGGTTTTGACTTATT
>ERZ891418.521-NODE-521-length-13132-cov-6.584232_pt1 | contig 13132 bp, 9 predicted proteins | sample MGYA00521236_ERZ891418 | MGnify/ENA primary metagenome ERZ891418 (study PRJEB32303, sample SAMEA104408696) | aquatic metagenome | biome: Brackish water; feature: Chemocline; material: water | place: Baltic Sea | collected 2014-10-18T10:34:00 | depth 100 m ... | reverse complement strand
GCAAAAACACGGACCAATCGCAAGACCGCGTCGGCAAAACCAATTCAAGTCCGGGTTAAACGAGCGAGGGGCGAGATGTGCGACGCCCTCACTGGCCGTGAGCCAGAAACAGCGCGGCGGCGAGGACTCCGCCGATAATCGGGCCGACGACCGGCACCCAGGAGTACGACCAGTCGCTGTCCCGCTTGCCGGGGATCGGCATCAGAAAATGGATGATCCGCGGCCCAAGATCCCGAACCGGATTGATGGCGTAGCCAGTCGTTCCGCCAAGCGCCAGTCCGATGACGAAAACGATCAGGCCTACTCCGACAGCACCGATTGAGCCCAGGCCGACGGTGACTTCGACTGTCGCAGATCCCTCGCGCGTCGAGAATTCCGGGGCGGTCATCATCAGCACGGCATAGACCAGAACGAACGTGCCGACCGCTTCACAGAACGCGTTGTGCGGCAGGTTGCGGATCGCGGGACTGTTGCAGAAGGTCGCGAGTTTCGCGTCGGCGTCCTCGGTCACAGCGTAGTGAGGTGCGTAGAAGACGTACGCGATGGCGGCTCCGACCATGGCCCCGCCCATTTGAGCAAGTGCGTAGCCGGCAACGAGGTTCCATTCGAACTTGCCCGCAACGGCAAGCCCGATCGTGACGGCCGGGTTGAGGTGAGCTCCACTGACGTCGCCGACACAGGCCACTGCCGCAAAGACTGCAAATCCCCAGCCGGCCGTAATCACAATCAGCCCGGAGTCGTGCCCCTTCGTCTGCTTGAGCAGCACGTTCGCAACCACTCCCGTTCCAAGGAGCAGGAGAATCGCCGTGCCGATGAATTCTGCCAGGTAGACGTTCACAGGTTTCTCCGTGGTGAAAACCTTTCATAACCCGATACGTCAGCGGGGGCGACGTCGTGATTGCACGCCCCTGTCCAATCGCCCTCGTTGACGCCTCAAGGTTGTGAGTTTTTCGAAAAGTTGAAAGTAGCAGGCACACTCGGTGTGCCGTATGCGCAGAAAATACAAGGTTGAGGGCAGGTTCGGGCGGACGGCACACGGAGTGTGCCTGCCACATTGAAAAACTCACACGCTCTTCGGGTTACCTGTTCGGAAGAAGGCTACAAAATAAAAAGGGCCTGCCGAAAATGGCAGGCCCCTCAGCAATCTCATTAAATATTATCCGTCAGCGGTTCGCTGTTTCCGCGATTGGTAACTCGACCAGAACATCGACGATTTGCTCGGGAGGCGCATCGGCTTCCGGGGCCAGGACTGTGTCGACCAGGAAGTAAAGCAACTGTCGGAGCTGGTCGTTCTCCACGTCGTCGGCAAGAGCCTCGGCGCGGGCTCGTGATTTGTCGACGAGGGCCTCGGCTTTGTCGAAGACTCCCAGTTGCTCGTAGAGGCGGCGGAGTCTCGGGGCTCGGAATTCGTCGGTCGGAGACAGGTCGAGGATTTCCTGCAGCTCTTTCCGCTGTGCGTTTGAGGCCGCTTCGATGGCCAGAGCGAGCATGACCGTCGGCCGAAGTGCCTGGGCGTCCTGGCCGGAGAGCAGCTTGTTGTTGCGGTCGCCGCGCCAGTCTTTCAGATCGTTGAGCACCTGGAAGCCAACTCCCAAATGGCGACTGAACTTCGGCACCATTTCTTCGTACTCACCCAGCGGCCCGGCCATTCGCAGGCCGGAATACAAAGCGGCTTCGAAGGCTGGCGACGTTTTCAACGCGTAAATCTGCAGCGCGTCGATCGGAGTCAGGTCGAGCGTCGGGCGGGTTTCCCACGCCATTTCCGCTCCCTGACCGTCGCACAGCTTGATGTGAGCTTGAGCCATCCGCTCGGAAACATCGCACGCGGTTTCTGCGTCGAAGTCCTGGCGGCACGAGTTCAACAGCTGATACCCGAGTCCGATCAGATGGTCGCCGACGTTGATCGCCGAGCCGAGGCCGTGCGTCCGGTGGAGCGTCTCGCGACCGTAGCGGAACAGATCGTCGTCTTCGATGTCGTCGTGGACGAGCGATGCTTTATGAAACGCCTCGATCGACATCGCAACGCGGCAAACGGAATCCGGCACGGGCAGCCGATCGACCTGTTCCAGATCGAGCATCTGCATCTTGCCACCGGTCATCGCGTCGTAGGCCGCCAGCGTGATGAACGGCCGGAACCGCTTGCCGCCGTGCTGCAGCCAGTCGTACGCGACCTTCTCGGTGAACGCGATTGGCGAGTCGGCTTTCTTCGGGTCCTTCGTGCGGACTCGCGGCAGGAGGCGGTCGAAGTCTTTCTCGAAGAGGAAATTCGACGCGCGGATCAGCGGCAGGTAGCTCGGCGTTTCTTTCTCGGTCAGCGGCTCGTACCGGTCGAGAACCTCAAAGACCCAGCTCTGGTCGAGCGTTGTGTTCTTGCAGTCGCCCGAGTGAAGCGGAATCGCGTACGACGGAACGCCGGCGATCAGAACTTTGTCGATCGCTTTCTCAAGCACGTTGAGGCACGCGACGCCCAGGATGCCGTCGATGTAGCCGCTGACGATGATTTTCAGGACGATTGGCGAGCCTTCCGCCACGAGCACTTTGTAGCCCAGCTTCTCGGCCGTGACTTTGTAGTCGGCGATCGAGCAGGCTCCGCAGGTTTCGCAGTCGAGGCCAAACTCGTCGTAGTCAGCCGGGCAGCCCTCGGCATGCTTCAGACAGTGAGGCAGCAGCAGCAGCCGTCGTTCGAACGGGATCGACAGAAACTGCCGTTTCCAGAAGAAGTTGCCAATCAGAACGGCGACGAAGCCGACGTACTTTTCCGGCAGGTCAAGTTCGCCGAGCAGCTGCCTCGACCACTCTTCCAGTTGCGGCTTCATGAAGCTCCGGCCGCGGTCGAGCGTGTCCGCGAACTTCTCCGCTTCCACTTTGATCTGCTCGCGCATCTCAAGCGTCTGCGGAACTTCTTTCAGGTGGCTTGTGCTCTTTCGAAGTCGGCGTTTGACCGGAGCATCATCCATGACTCCGTTCCCGGTCGACACGTCGCTGGCTTCCGCGGAGCGTGAATCAGCAGGTGCAATCGACACTGGTCACCTCTTGGTATGTCTTGTGGCCCGCGACGGGGATCGAGGGGAGACGATTCTCCAAACGAGTCGGCATTACGCCGGCTCAGGAGCGGCGTCTCGCCGCGATCTGTTCGAATTGGACCGTAAGTGCTTTTCAGGAACCACTCTTTGACTCAACAAACTCAACCGCCCGACGCAGCGCAGACGCCGCGAAAATTAGCGGATAGAGCTTCTCAAAATACCATAATCGGGCGAAATAGAAACCGATGGGCGAGGGCTCTGATACGGATCCGTCCTCGACCCGGGAAATTAACCAGCGGATTCCGTCAAACGCGTTTTTTCGGTGCATCTTAAAGGAGAGGAGGGCTTCCGCCGCGAGGGCCGTTTCCTCGACGGTCGGCGGAAGGCCAGCATCGCCGCCCCAACCGCCTGCGTGGGCGAGGGGCGAGGGGTGAGGGGCGAGGGGGCTATCCGGGGAGGGCGAGGCTCCTGCCGAGCCGCCGTCCTGGCCGCCAGTCTCAGCACATGATTCCGGGTGGCTGGGGTCGAGCGGAAGCGAGCCCCCAGTGTCTGCCTGCCGGGGGCTCACTCCGTTCGACCCCAGCCACCCAGCCTGACCGGGTTGCGCTTGCGGCTCGGCGGGAGCCTCGCCCTCCCGTTGTGCGGTCGGGTGCTGGACCGAGGCCAGCCACTCGGCGGCTCGAAAGGCCTCGGGTGTGTTCAGCTCTGAATCCTCGTCGGGCATTTCCCGGTAAAACATAAGGACGCGAGCCGTGCCGTAAACCGGGTTCTCATCGTCGCGGCCGAACTGGTTGCCGAACCACAGTGGCACCCACGATCCGTTTTTCCGCTGAGCCTTCTCCAAAAACACCAGACCTCTGGTCATGGCATTGTGAAGCCGATTTGTCAGTGGGTCATCGACTGCCGTCTGAATCAGCTCATCCATCCGAGCGGCCATTTCCGGGTCGTCGGGATCGGTCGAAAGCTCTCCGTCGCTGAGTAGTTTCTCGATCATCGGCAGCGTCTGAAATCCGCGAGCCTGCCAGAGAAGCAACGCCCTTAGACAGTGAGCCGTGATGTCCGCCGAACTTCGGTCAAACGGCAGCGTCCCCCAGCCTCGGCAGAACGTCGGAAAGCCTCCGTCACGGTTCTGCAGATCGAGCAGCCATTTCACGGCATTCGTCGTCGGCTCGGCAATCGGTTGCGGAGTCTCCCCGTGGAGTTCCAGCAGCGAGAGGATCGCGCCCGGAGTGTCGTCGCCATCCGGCACGCCACCAGGAAGATCCGTCCACGCCCAGCCGCCGGGATCGGCATTTGTGAATGGGTGCACCTCTTTGTACTGCTGCTCGATCAGCCAGTCGGAAAGCCCGGCGCGAAGCGGCTCGGGCACGTTCTCTTTGAGGGCGTTGATTGAGAGTGTCGTGACCCACGTTGCCAGGTTCGTGTCGATCGGCCAACTGCCGTCCTCGCGCACGGACTCACACAGAAACGACAATCCCCGCTTCACGACGGGGTGATCGGCGAGCCCTTTTCCGGCGAGGCTCATTGTCACAAAACTCGTCAGCGGAGCCGCTTCCAGAAAGCCTCCGTTCGGCGGCTGGATCCGTTCGAGCACCCGCAGGCTGGGCTCAACGGCGAGGTTTCTCAACACGCGCGTGATCGGGTTCCAGGTCGGCTTGTGATGATGCCTCACCTGCCCGATCGCGATCAGAGCCGGAAGCGCGTAACTGACCACCGGAAGCCGGACGGTCTTGTAAAACTTTGCAGGAAGGCACGAAAGCTCAAAGGGCAGCGCGGTGATCTGGCCCCAGTCGACAAGGCCAGCCAGGGCACAGTGAGTGAGAATCGGTACAGAAAACGTTTTGTCCTTCCCATACCGCGCCACGACAGCGGGAACTCCACCAGCCTCGTCGATACAGGCTTTCGCTTTTTCGACAACGGATGAAAACTTGCCCGTCCTTTCCGCCGCATGAAACACGGCATGAGCCAGCATCGTGGTGGAGATATTGCTGAGGCTCTTGACTGTGTCGCCCCAGCCACCGTCTTCGTTCTGATGTCCGGCGAGCCAGTCCAGCCCGCGCTGAATGAGCAGATCAAAATCCGCCGCCAGGCCGTAGTCACTCGCGCTGCGCCCGGACCGCCGGACAACGACAATCGCCATGACCGCCGTCGCCGTCGACAGCGGCGAGCTCGACAGTTCGCCATACCAGTGAGCCGGCTGGCCGTTCTTTTCGACGCAGTGAGAAAGCAGTTCGTCACGGACAGACGCGTAAGCCGCCTTCAGCCGCGCGGTGTCGTCGTCGGTCCAGTCCGGAACGTCGGCAAGCGGAGATGTCATGCCCCGCTCCCCGGAATACTGTCCCCTCTCCCCCTTAAGGGGGAGAGGGTGCCCGAAGGGCGGGTGAGGGGGCTTGGATTACGGTGGGAACTCAGCCCCCCCTCATCCGGCCTTCGGCCACCTTCTCCCCCCCTGGGGGGAGAAGGGACGTAGTCAGGGCCACTCATCACAAATCCAGGTCGTCGAGGCCGTCCATCAGATCGTCGAGGTCGTCCCGCTGCGCCGGAATTGTCTGCCGTTTGGGAATTCCCACGGCCATTCCAACGGCGTCGCGGCCGTCGCGGACAAGTTCGACGTCGCGTTCCCGGGCAGCGAGTTCGACGGCGTCGGGAGCTCCGAACAGTTTCGACAGGTCGATCTTGAGGTTTGCGACCTCACCGGCGGCTCCGGCGATGCCCGTGTCTTTGTGCTGCGGAAACACGATCGCGTTGGCCGGGCAGACGCGACTGCACGCCGGACAGCCCTTTTTGCAGCTGTCCTGTTCCTCGACAAGAATCCGGTCGAGGATGTCGACGCCGTAGACGCCGAACAGACAGAAGTCGATGCACTCCATGCAGTTCGTGCAGCGGCTGTAATCGATGACCGGGTACCAGCGGCGTGAGACGGCTTCGGCGGCTTCCTCTTCGGCGGCGGCACCGTTGCCGTTGTTGTTACCGAAGATTGTTTGCGGGTCGAGATACCGCTCCAGCTGCTCTTTTTTCGGTTCGCCCTGAATCCAGCTCATCAGGTCAACGGTTTCCGTCTTCACCTCAGACGCGATCCGCTTGATCTCGGTCAGGTAAGTCTGAGCGTCGGTGGTCGCCTTCAGGTCGACGCAGTAAAGAAATCGGTTGGGAATGTCGAGAGCCCCGATGACCTCGTCCTTTGGGGTCTTATCCTCTTCTTCTTCGTCTTCCTCTTCGGACGTGACCAGGACCGTGCCCATTTTTCCTTTGACACCGGCCCGGTCGAGGATCCAGTGAGTTGCCCGCGGGTAGAGCCACGACAGCACGACGACATCGCCGGGAATGTTCCTCAGAAAGAGCATGCCGGAATGGTCATGCGAGAGGTCGTAGAGGTTCGGGACGATCGAAACCTCGACCTCGGGGTCAAGAATGCACTGCATCGCCAGCTCTTCTTCGAGCTGCCGTTTCGCAGGGTTTTTGCCCTGGTGTTGCGAGATCACAACGGTAAGTTTCTTCGAGCCGGCCATGTTCCGCCTCAGTCTATTATTAATTCAGGCTGACCTCAGCGCAAAGGCGCTAAGACGCAGAGGTTCGCAAAGAATGCGCTACTCTTTTTCTTCCTTTGCGAATCTTTGCGTTCTCCGCGTCTTTGCGCTGCAACGACAGCGCAACGAAACCTGCCTCAGTTGATCTGCCCTTTGATGACCCGCTGGGTGTCTTCCCAGGAGTCCTCAAGCAGTTTCCGGTAGTCCTCGGGCGAGAGCAGTTTCGCGTCCGTTTTGAACGTGAACAGCCAGCCGTCGCCGTAGCCATCCGTGTTGATTCCCGACGGGTCGTCCAGCAGCAGTTCGTTGAACTCGCCGACCGTCCCGTCGCAGGGGGCGTAGAGAGTCGAAAGGGCTTTCGAACTTTCGATCTCTCCAATGTCCTGTTTCGCCCGAACCGCCGTGTTCGGGTCGATTCCCCAATCCAGAAAAAAAACATCCTGCAGAAGTCGCACGGAATACGCTGTAAACCCAACGTGATACCGTGACCCGTCCGGCTTGAGCCACAGATGATTGGTGGTGTAAAGCCGATCGGCGGGAATACGGGCCTCGTACTTGCCCATCATGAAGATGAGTTCGTCAGGCATCGAGAAGCAACTTCCGGCAGGCTGCGCGAACGAAGATCGCAGGCGAACTCTGTTTCGTGCAGTGGGATGTGGGATGCGGGGAGACCACCAGTAGAAAGAACGCAGCCTCGTAACGCAAGCGGTCGCGGTGAGCGGCTGTCAGCCCTCTTTCAACGCCTTTCGAATCCGCATGGACCAGGGTCAAGATTGCGAGCGGTTTCCGGTTAGACGCGATACTCGCACTGTGTTTGCCTCAAACAAGTCGCAGGCGTTTTCGCAGCAGCCACTCGATCGTGAGCAGCGTGCAGAACACGATCAGGACTTCCCAGCGGTTCCAGATGCGGATCGGGTCTTCTGAGTGGATCGCCACGGGTCGGCCGCGCGGGATGTCTTCCGGCAGTGAGCTTGCTGTCGCGAGTCCGTAATAGCGTCCGCGAGTGACCACGGCCGCGCGGCTCAGTTCGGCTCGGTCCATGCCTCGCAGTTTGAGCTCCCGGACGGGAGCTTCGATGCGGAAGTCCGTCGACGGCGAGTTCTCCGGGAATTCCGGGCGAGCGACCCAGGCATGGTAGGAGCCGTCGACCGCTCGGCGGAGCTGGCCTTCAAACACGTTCGGCGCCTGCGGCACGCGAACCAGCGCGACTTCCTGCGAGCCCGCGCCGCGCCGCTCGACGATGACGGCGACTCCGTCTTTTTCTTTCGGGATCTGTTTTTCATCGTAGAAACGAACGCGAAGGTTGACCGCATCGCCTCGCTGATAAACGAGTCGGTCGGATCGCAGCTCGGCACTCTTTGACTGGCCGAGCAGACGCGTCCTGCTGAGATAACGGATTGCCTGAATCCAGTAGCGGCCGAAATAAAGGTCGCCAACTTTGCGGCGCCACAGCCACGTTTCGTCTGTCGCGTGAAACAGCACTTTGCCCGCACCGAATCTCTGCATCAGGATGATCGGCAGCTTGCGGCCGTCGCCCATCCGAGTGGGGTGCTCGACGAAGACCGTTGCACCGGCTTTGACACGCGGTGCGTTGATCATCCAGTAAAAGCCCGGCAGGTTTTTCCAGACGGTGTCACTGTCCTGCTCGTTCGCGTCGAACCGGAAAATCGGCGTGCTTTTTCGCCCCTCGACCGTCAGCTGCGGGCGAATCTCGTTTGGTAAGGGGACGTCGGGCGAGGGGACTTCAACGCCGTCCAGCTCGATCGGCAACAGCGCTTCGAGCGGGGTGCCACGATACTGCACCGGGTTGTGCTGAGTCCCGGCGATCATGATGAGGCCGCCACCCGAGTCGCGCACAAAATTACGAAGCGTCTCCAGCGAGCCCGTCGTCAGGTACTGCGGATTGAGATCACCCAGAATGATGACGTCATATCCGTTGAGCTGTTCCGCGTTGACTGGCAACCGACCTCGCAAAGGAGCCGCCGTGACGTCCTGATCGGCGTACTCAAGGTCTGCTTCCTGGAGGACCGTGTGCAGGTCGATCGTCTTCTCACGTTCGAGCAGCGTCTTGAGTTCGCGGAACTCCCAGCGTGGTTCGAGGTCGGCCAGCAGAACGCGGATGCGACCTTCGCGAACGCTGACCTGTCGGACCTCGGCATTGTTGGCTTCGTCCGACTCGCCGCGCTGGGGAACGGCTTCAAGAATGAACTCGTATTCGCCGGCCTCTTCGGGGATCCACGTGATCTCAATCGGCAGCGTCTGCCCATCCTCAGCCGCGGTGACCTTCTTTCGAGTGAGGGCCTGGCGGCTGCCTTTGCGACGCAGCTCGATCGTGACTTTCTTCCCTTTGAAGCCCGAGCTTCGCAGTTTGCCGGTAAAAGTGATCGGGTCTCCGACAAACGCGACGTCGTCAACGAGCACGTCGAACAGGTTGAGATCGTGCATCGCCTCTTCGCTGCCGATGCCGACTGTGTAGATCGGAACGAGCCGCTGGGCGGCGGTCTCGGCCACGACGGACAGTCGGTCCGCGTCGGTCGAGCTCGTGATGCCGTCGGACAGAATCACAATCGCGGATGGGAGTGAGCCTCGGAAATCGGCAAGCACTTTTCGGACGGCTTCTGCCGGGCGAGTCACATCGCCATCGGCCTTCAGAGCTCGAATCGCGGCCACCATCGGATCTTTTTCTTCCGAGGTCGCATCCGGATCAGACGTTGCGACGGCGACCGCCGATTCCGAAAAGCGATACACCTTCAGCTGATGCCCTGCCTGGAGCTGCTTCAGAAACGCCGCGTCGTCCTGCGTGAGCAGTCCCTGGGCAATCGCCAGTCGCGAGCGGGTTTTGCTGCCGCTCGCCTGGCTGAGTCGATCCACTGCTGACTTTTCGGCTGCGTCGTCGTAACGATCCTCAAGCCCCATGCTGGCCGAGTCGTCGATCAGAACCGCAACCCACGGCAGCCCGGTCCGGTCGACGACGAGAGTCAGCTCGGACAGCACCAGCAGCACGGCAACCAGCACACTCAACCGCAGCAGCGTGAGCCCGATTCGCATTCCCGTCGATGCGTTCTGAGCGTCCTTCCGGTAAACCCACCCGAGGTAAATGATCGCCGCGACGCTGACGACAAGGACCATCCATTGAGGCATCCAGGCGGGCCACGGTGCCTGGTGCTGCCACGACCACCGAGTCCCCTGGCCCGGCTGAGCAGGAGCGATTCCCAGATACCACTCAAGAAAACTTTTCATGGACGCGCCGCGAAAACAAGAACGAAGAACAGCACAGCCATCTTAAGGGAAGGCGATTCCAGTGGCAGGCCACGGATGCACCTTTGACGAGATTCGCCATTCAAAAGTCGACGTCACATCGCCCGCCGCCGCCGTCGTCCTTTGTGGAAACTGTCGACGACCATGTTGCCCAGGTCCTGGGCGTTGCAGTACGCGGCGACTCCGCCGGAGACCTTGGCCATCTGCTCCACGAAGTTCACCAGGCCCAGATAGAAATAATCGTCGATGAGGGCGAAGCTGGAGAGGTGGATGCCCTCGGCCGCGCAGCGTTTGGCCTCAGCAAGTGTGACTCGGGCCGTTCTCTCGGCGGGCGGATAGATGAGGTACAGATCGCGGGCCTCGATGTGCGCGGTCGGCTCGCCATCGGTGATCGTGATGATCTGCCGGTTCTGAGCCGGCTGCTTCTTGAGGATGCGCCTCGCAAACTGCAGGCCCGCGTGGATATTCGTAAAGTGCTGCGGCACGAAACCTGGCGGTGAGTCCAGGTTGATTTTCAGATGTACGCGCGGGTCGCGGATGCTGACTTCTTTCGGCACCGAGTACAGCAGATCGCGTTCAGTCATCGGGCTGGCATAACTGTAGAAGCCGACGATCTGCAGGAAGTCGCCCTGGTAGCGACCTCGGACGAGGCCCTGCAGAGCCATCGCGACACGCTTCGCCTGACCGTACTTGCCGTACCGGTTCATGCTGCCGGACATGTCGAGCAGCACGACCGTCGCACAGCTGGTCTGAAATTCCGTTTCGTGAACGACCAGGTCATCGTGAGCGATCTCGACCGGCGTCCCGCCACCCTGTCGACTGATCGCGTTGCGAAGCGTCTCGTGCATGTTGAGGTTCGAAACCGGATCACCGTACTCGTACGGCTTCGACTCCTCGTGAACCGTCTGCCCGGCTCCGCGGGATTCCGTTTCATGCTTGCCGGTCTTGTCTTTGCGAGTGACGTTGAACAGTTCCTCGACCGCCCGACTTTCCACCCGCTTGACGCCCTTCGGAGTCACCTGAAATCGTCCGCTCTCATCGCGGTCGATGTAGCCTCGATCGATGAGCTTCTGCACGACGTCGGGATGTTCCTCGCCAAGCTGCTCGAGGTTGTCGAGCATGAACTCGCCATAATCCATCATGTACTGAGAGAACTGATCGAAGAGTTTGTCCGTCGACTGAGGAGTAAACTCCTGCGACCCGTCCCAGCGTGTGTATTCAAAATCCGGCATGAGGCTGTACGAAGGTGGTTGGACGAGCGATGTTTCGTCATCAGAGTACAGTTCGATGAAGAGTCATCGCAATGACGCTGCTTTGGGAGCGAATGAGCAACAACGATCTCGATGGGAGAACCTGATGAACGGGGACGAGAAGACACGATATCTGTCAAATCTCTACATGCTGCTTTTCAGAGACGGACAGATCGACAGCCAGGAAGAGCGGCTCGTCGATATCCATCTCGAAAGAAATACGAGCCAGTCATGACGAGCGGCACCGTGCCAGGAATCTTTTCAAAGAAGAGGGACTTCAGACCGACGTCTCTGCCCGGTGGTCGGACCGGATCCGGAATCTCGAAGACCTGATTTGTGCGGCGTACCTGGACGGCACTGTTGAGCCATCGGAAAAGCGGATTGTGGTCGACTACGCAAAACATCTTGGGATCGAGCAGAGACAACTCAATCAAATCAAACTGGAAACTCGGCGTCGCGCGGATGCGCGCCAGCAGATTGAGGAAGCATCCAGACGGCAGCTGGAAGAAGCTGAGATTCCCTACCCCATCGCCGATCGGCCCATGCCAATCGGCGAGGATCTCGACGATCTCATGCCTCCCCAGGTGGGACCGTTTCTTCGTGAGCCGGTCAGGGAGCCGGCCGATGTCTGCCACGGCTACGTCAGTTACAAGAGCGATCACCGCGGCATCTTTTGTGAGCTCGGCGTGTGCGAAGACTCGAAAGAAGCTCGACAGGGTGTCGAAACGGCCCGGTCAGAAACCATCGCCAACAGCGAATGTGTCATTCAGGTCTGGGTCGTGACGCCCGATCTGGCATTCATGAAAAGTACGCATCCATAGGGAGGCGTACTCGTGGCGTGGTCTCGCGGCAACTACTACTTCTCCGCGCACGCGAAGAACAACAAGTCCGCAATGGATGAATTCATGAATGCGTTCCCGTATTGAACCCGGCCAGCGGCACGCCAATCAGCGTTAATCCTCGCCCAGGATCCTCATTGTGTTCTGCTTGTAGGCCTCGACACCGGGCTGACCATACGGGTTGATGCCGATCAGGCGGCCTTCGACCACCGTCGCCAGCATCAGCATCTGGAAAAACTGGCCCATCGTGTGCTCCGTGACGGCCAGCATGAGGAGATTCGCGGTCGGGCGATTAACACCCGCGTAGGCTTCGTTCGTTCCCTGGATCGCTGCGGAGAGAACGTCCGAAACCGTCTTGCCGGCGTACTTGTTGAGGCCGTCCTGATCGGAAGCGAACCTGGGGACGGTGACGGCTGGAGCCGATGTCGACTCGACGATGACATTCGTAATGAGCTTGTCGCGGCGGCCTTCCTGGTGCTGCTGACCTCGGCTGTGCAGGTCCCGCGTGTTGACGACGGTGATCGGTGTCGCCCCTTTTTCCTCCTTGCCGAGACTTTCCGACAACAGCTGGTCGTACCACAGTCCTGCCGCTTCGAGCTTCTTGCCCCACGTCGACAGCAGACGAATCTTCGCTCCCTGATTTTCGAACAGGTGGCAGACTCCCGTGTAGTCGAGCACCGGGTTCTTGCCGACGGGGGCCGTGCGGAAGAGGTCCGTCATGTCCGCCGCTCCCTGGAGCAGCGCCTTGATATCGAGGCCGAGGATCGCGGCCGGCAGCAGGCCGACGGCGGTGAAGATCGAAAAGCGGCCGCCGATGCCGTCGGGGATTGGGAAGTGCGACGCGTATTTCTGCTCGTCAGTAATGCTTCGCAGCTTGCCGACCTCGCCCGTGACCGGCACGATCATCCGCCGCAATTCGTCCGACCCGGCTCCGTAGTAACCCTCAATGGACTGCCGCATCAGGCGGAAGGCGAGCGCCGTTTCCAGAGTGCCGCCCGACTTGCTGATCACGACCGTCGCCCAGCGGTCCGTCAGCTCGCGCGGACAGTCCGGCGAGTTCGGCAGCATCCCCAGCAATGCGGACAGTGCGTCATTGTCGACGTTGTTGCCCTCGAAGCTGACTCGCGGAACTTCGTTGCGAGCCGCGCGCGACAACTCGTTGTGATACGGATGGCAGAGCGCCTCGAACAGAGCCCGCGCTCCCATGTACGACCCGCCGATTCCCAGCAGCACGA
>ERZ891418.518-NODE-518-length-13202-cov-5.154408_pt1 | contig 13202 bp, 11 predicted proteins | sample MGYA00521236_ERZ891418 | MGnify/ENA primary metagenome ERZ891418 (study PRJEB32303, sample SAMEA104408696) | aquatic metagenome | biome: Brackish water; feature: Chemocline; material: water | place: Baltic Sea | collected 2014-10-18T10:34:00 | depth 100 m ... | reverse complement strand
GGTCGCGGAGCGTGCCGGGGTGGCACTCGCAGGATCCCGCTGCGTTGGCGAGAGCTCTGACGGTCCCGCCGACAAATGATCTCCGCGATCGATGATCCACTGCGACAGACCGATCAATCCCTCCTCGAGGCTCAGCCGCGGGAGGGGATCGGAGTGCGCTCGATTCCGAGCGATCGCTTCGGCAGGATTTTCGCCGCTCACGTCGGAAGCGTCGCTACACCCTTCGGCGTCCTCCTCAGCCACTTCCGCCCGAGGGAGAGCACAACACTCCCCGAACCGAGCCAGCGCAGTGTGCACCAGCTCCCACTGCTCGCGCGTCATTTCGAGGGTGACGCGCGTCGGCAGGTTCGGCAGGCCGTGGCTCTCTTGGCGCGGGCGACGTCGCCCGTTCCGCCGGGCGTCCTTCGCCTCCGCGATCACGTCGTCGCCCGTGCGCTGCAAGTCGGTCGCGAGGGCGAGCCACTCTTCCTCCGTCTCCGGAATTGCGACGAGGAGAAGCTCTCGCAGGACCCGATAGGAAAACTTCCCATGCCCGAATGCTTCGACGAGGAGAGGCAGTTTCTCGAGCTCGCGGCAGAGGGAGAGCGACTCGTAAGCGGTCGATCGAGGGACCTTCAGAACGCACTGCAAGTAGGCGAGCGCGGATGGGAGCCCGAGCTCCAGGTAGTGGCGATCACGAACGAACTCAGCGAGGCGCTGTAGGAACTCGATGCGCGCGCGATTTCCGGTCGCGACGAACCGCACCATCTCTTCGTGGAGCACTTGCGTGCGGGGGAGCACGACGCATCCAGCTGCGGCGGCCGCGGCTTGAGGGCTGGGCTGCTGAGGGCTGGGCTGCTGAGGGCTGGGCTGCTGAGGGCTGGGCTGCTGAGTATTGGGCTGCTGAGTATAGGGCTCCGTACTCTCCTTCTGGGAATCCTGAGAATCCACTTCCGCCGGATGTTCACTCTGGGTCACATTCTTCAGCGTGCCTGTCGCAGTGGCCATGGTGCTCCTTTCGAGATGCGCTGCTCGCTCGAAAGGGAATAGTAGGAGTGGAGATGTCGGATGCAATCGTTGTTTGATATATATTTATTGTCCGATATCGGACGCATGTGTTCGCCGTCGCCGTCGCCGTCGACGGAAGCCGGGGGCCAGTCAAATCGTTCGACTCCCGGGGGCGCTCGCTGACACCAGGCCAACTCTGCTCTGGACCCCCGACAGGCTTTGCGCTACAAAGCCCCCATGGCCACACTCCCTCACCGAGACGATTCCCATGGCGCAGCCGCGCGCGTGCTCTCTCTGCCCGAGCGCGCCGAGGCCGACTTGCGGCTGATCCGCGACACCATGGCACGGAGCGTCACCTTTACGCACATCTCTGGGCGGCTGGTCGTCGGGCTCGGCGTCCTCGCGTGCATTGCGGGGGTGGTCGCTCACCAGATCGGAACGACTCGCGGTCAGTGGGTGGCGTGGTTGACGGCGGCGGTGATCGGAGGGGTCGGCGGGTTTCTCGCGCTCGACCATAAGGCTCGCCTCCCCGGGCAGCCGGTCGGCAGAGCGCTCCTCTCCGGAGCTGGGCGGCGATTCGCCCTCGGCATGCTTCCTCCCCTCGGCGCGGGTGCGCTGGTGACGTCGGCCCTCATGCGGGGAGGTGGCCAGTGGATCCCCGGGGTTTGGCTGCTCCTCTACGGTGTCGCATTGATCGCGGGCGGCATGAACTCCGTCGTGGTCGTGCGCGTTCTCGGCGCAGCGTTCATCGCCGTCGGTTCGGTCGCACTCCATGTCCCCGAGTGGGGGGGCGAGCTGTTGCTCCTCGGCTTCGGTGGATTCCACCTCGGTTTCGGAGTGTGGATCTGGAGGCGCTACGGTGGCTGATTCCGCGCGCATGAATCCGGGTTCGAAGGGCGGGTCCCCAGAGGAGGCGCTCTTCCCGAGCACTCTTCGCGCGGTGGCCGGACGAGGGGACTCGACCCAAGCGATCGACCCGCTTGTCCACGACAAGATGCGCCTCGCCGTGTTGAGCGCGCTCGCCGTCGTCACCCGCGTCTCCTTCGTCGATCTGAAAGAGCTGCTCGGAGCGACCGACGGCAATCTCAGTGTCCACGCCCGAAAACTCGAAGAGGGCGGACTGATCCGTTCCCGAAAGAGCGGCAGCGGGCGGGTGTCCCGCACCGACTACTCGATCACCGCCCGCGGGCGTCGCGCGCTCGAGGGTTACCTCCGTCACATGGAAGAGCTCATCGCGGCGGTCCGAAAGCCGCGCTGAGGTCTCTTGCGGTGATCCCGACCGGTGGGATGGAGCTGTTTTCACGCCCTTAGACTTTGCGAAACAAAGTCGAATCGATTTGCCCGACCGTTCGACCGCGCCGCTTGCTTGAAGGAGACTCTATGTGAGCGTGTTTCTCTTGTGGACGGCGTTCGCCCTACCCTGGTTCGCCGCGACCGCGCTGTGGGGGCGAGCCTCGCGATTCACATCCGGCGTTCTTGTCGCGGGGTGCATCATCGCGCTCTCCCTCCATGCGATCTCTCCCGAGAGGGTCATCGTCGCGTCGCACCTCGATGGAACGCGCGACCCCGCGACCATCGACTTCGAGTACCTGAAGACGCTCGGAGTCGGCGCGGTCGTGCCACTCGTCGAACGCTTCGATCAGATTCCCCCCGACGAGCAGATACTGTTCGAGGAGCAGTGGGAGGAGGAATTCGGGCGTGAGCGACGGAGTGTGGCGGCGACGGTCGCGCGGTGGCAGGGGGAGCGAGCGTTCGAGAGTCTACGCCGTCGCTGACCCGGCGTTTTCCTGCTTCCGTTTCACCGTACCCTTCGCGAAGAACACGCCGACCACGACGAGGGCTGCCCCGAACACTCCGAACCGATCAGGGAGATCGTGGAAGATGAGCCACCCCCAACCGGTCGCAAAGACTACTTGCAGGTACCCGATCGCGGTGGCGCGCCCGGCGGGGAGTCGGTGCAGCCCGCGCGTCATGAAGATCTGCGCGGCTTGCGTCGAGACCCCGATCCCGATGAGGACCAGCCACTCGAACGCGGTCGGCCAGATCCAATGGGCGATCGCAAAGGGAGCGACCAGCGGGACCGCGACGAGCGGAAAGTAGAGAACGACCACCAACGGCGCCTCGCTCGTCCCCAGTTTTCGCACCGTGACGTAGGCCGCGGCTGCGAAGACGGAGCCCAGGAGCGCGACCAAGACCGCGTCGAGCGGGAGGTGTCCTTCTCCGCCGAAGAGAAACGGTGGTTGGGAGACGAGGCTCACGCCGACGAGCGCGAGAAGGAGCGCGATCGCGTGCCGAACGGAGACCCGTTCGCCGAGCACCGCGGCCGCGATGAGCGCGGTCCAGATCGGATTGGTGTAGTGGAGCACGGTGACCGAGGCGAGATCGAGCTGCGTGATCGCCCAGAAGAAACAGATCAACCCGCCGAGTCCGAACAGACCGCGGAGGAGCAACAAGCCCGGTCGGTTTCCGCGCCAGGAGAGCCCGGCGCGTCGGATGAACCACGCGCTCAGGATCAGGCTGACGATCGCGCGGACGAGAACGATCTCGACCGCGGGGATCCGCGCCCCCGCCACTTTCACCAACAGGCTCATCACGCTGAAGAAGAGTGCGCTCAGAATCATGTCGGGCACGCCGCTTTGAGGCTGTCGAGAAACTGCATTCGCCGATGCGGGAGCTGAGTTCACCGAGCCGTCACCGTACGCGTCGGGTGCGGTTGCGGATGAAGTCGACGAACACCTTTTGTTCGAGGTCGTTGAGACTCGAGAAGTACGCTCGGCCCCGGTTCGTTTCGGTGAGCTGTTTCACGAAGTCGACCAAGAGCGGATCGCGGGCGAGCATGAAGGTGGTGATCGGAATTCCGTAGCGGCGACACTCAGCCGCCTCGTTCAGGGTTTTGCGGATGATCTTCGGATCGAGGCCGAACGGATTGAGGTAGAGCTCGTTCCGCTCCCAGAGCGCGGTGGGCTTCCCGTCGGTGATCATGAAGATCTGCCGATTCGAGTGCTTCTTGCGCATCAAGATATGGCGGGCGAGCCGCAACCCGGCCTGAGTGTTCGTATGGTACGGACCGACCCCCGCGTAGGGGAGCTCGCGCAGCGGCACCTCGCGGGCATCGTCGCCGAACAGCACCAGATGGAGCGCGTCCTTCGGATAGCGCGTGCGGATCAGTTCCACCAGGGCGAGCGCAACCCTCTTCGCTGGCGTGATGCGATCTTCACCGTACAGGATCATGCTGTGACTGATATCGAGCATCAGCACGGTGGCAGCAGAGACGAACCGCTCGCGCTCGCGCACCTCGAGATCGTCTTCGCGCAGGGTGAATCCGGCCCCCGGGGTGCGTCGCATCGAATTCTGCATGCTGCGCGAATAGTCGATGTCGTGAATGTCATCGCCGAAGGCATAGGGACGCGTTTCGGAGAGAGGATCCCCGCTCTCCCCCGCGTGGGGAATCGCGTGGTCTCCTCCTGGCGCAGTCTTCAGACCGCCGAAGATTTGATCGAGGGAGTCGGAGCGGATGAAGCGCTCGCCGCGCGGGGTCAGGTGTTGCTCACCGGGGGTTCCGGAGACGATTCGATCGCGTTCCAAGTCGCGGCGGAACTCGCCGATGCCGTACCCTTCGCGGAACAACCCGTGGCGCTCGCCGAGCATCTCGAGCAACTGGAGTGCGGCTTGGACGTCGCCATCTTCTTGGATGAGGAGCCACGAAAAGACCCGGCGCAGGACCTGCTTCACATCGAGGAAGCGATCCTGACCGTCCGACCAATCAAGGTAGCGGATGAGCGTCATCGGCCGCAGCTCACTTCATGCCCCGCATCAAGATCCCCATCATGTCGGAGTAGGCCGAGCCGCGGTTCACGTCCTCTTTGGCGACCATCGAATGTTGATGGAGCCCTTCGAGCACCAGCTCCATCGCCGCGCCCGGCGCCTCTTTGAACGCCTCCGGGAGGAACTCCACTGCGACTCGATCGAGGCCGCCGACCGCACTGAGAGCTGCGAGATAGTCCTCGTCCGACATGGAGTCTGACAGCTCGACGCGATTCCCGGCGGCGAACCAATCGAGGACCGGGCGATAGCGATCCGCGCGCACGTGCCCTTTTTCGTCGTTCGCGCCCTCAGAGACGATATCGGGGAAGTAGAGATCGAAGACCCGCTGAGACGCGCGGCCGACCAAGTGCCGCGCGACCTCCATCGCGCCCTCTTGCTCCCCTTCGTAGACCAGTTCGACCTTGCCGACGATGGCGGTGGCGATCTGATCGAGATCGACGAGGCGAGGGATCGGATCAGTACCCGGTTGCAGGAGGGAACGACGTTCGACCTGGCTGACGAGCAACTCGCGCGCGGCGATCGAGAGCCGCGCCGACACTCCAGAGGTCTGATCGACGTACTCCGACTCCCGCCCTTCGAATGCGATCGACTCGACGATGTCGGCGATGAACTGAGGAATCACCACCGTAGGTGCGGCATCTCCTCGCTCGACCCAAGCCTCTTGCTTCGTGATCGCATGGGCGGATTCGAGGTTCTCGGGGTAGTGCGTAAGTACTTGCGAAGCGATGCGATCCTTGAGCGGCGTGATGATGTTGCCGCGATTGGTGTAGTCCTCGGGGTTTGCCGTGAAGACGAACAGGAGGTCGAGCGGGATCCGAAGCGGAAAACCGCGCACCTGGATGTCTTGTTCCTCGAGAATGTTCAAGAGACCCACCTGGATGCGCGGGGAAAGGTCGGGAAGCTCGTTGATCGCGAACACCCCACGGTTGGTGCGCGGCACGATTCCGAAGTGGATGACCTCTTCGTTCGACAGATCGAGGCCCTCGTTCGCGGCCTTCAGTGGATCGATGTCGCCGATGAGGTCCGCCATGCTCACGTCGGGGGTCGCGAGCTTCTCCCCGTAACGAGCGTCGCGCCCGAGCCACCCGATCGGGAGGTCGTCCCCCTGTTCGGCGACGGCTCGCTCTGCGAACGCGCCCGCCGGAGCGAGGGGGTGGGAGCGGAGCGGGCAGCCGGGGATCACCGGCGTCACCTCGTCGAGGAATGCCGCGATCCCGCGGGCGATCCGCGTCTTTGCCTGCCCGCGGAGCCCGAGCAGCAAGATATCGTGCCGAGCGAGCAGCGCGTTGGTGATCTGTGGCACCACGCTCTCCTCGTAGCCGATGATGCCGGGAAACAGCGTCTCTCCGGCCCGCAGGGCGCGAATCAGGTTGCTGCGGATCTCGTCGCGAACGCCGAGGGCGCGGGCGCCGCTGGCTCGGAGCGCGCCGAGGGTTTGCGGCCGGTCTACATTGGGGTCAGTCATGCTCATCAGGCTTATCCTCATCCGGTGCGATCGGGGGAGTCCCGACCGAGCCTCGCATGATACGGGACCTGCGGCTCGAGGCGAACCGTCGCGGGGAGCTTTGTCGAAGAGGAGCTAAGCCACATTCGAGGTAGCGCGCCCGATGTTCTTCGAGTGCATGGGCGGTGACTGCGATGATCGGCCGGTCGAACCCCGCTCGCCGCAGTTGAATCGTCGCCTGCTCGCCGTCGAGAATCGGCATCTGAATGTCCATCAACACAAGTGCGGGATCGGAGGAGAGGGCGGATCGGACCGCCTCCTCGCCGTTTTCGACCAAGGTGACGTGGGCTCCTGCGCTCTCGAGGAGGCGGCGGATCAGGTGTTGATTGTCCTCACCATCCTCGGCGACGAGCACGTGGAGTCCCGCGAGGAGAGCTTCCCTGGGCTCGTCTTTCGGGGCTCTCGGGAGGACCGGGGCATCGGTCGCGGGGGCGCGCACCGTTGCGATGAAGACGCTACCTTCTCCCGCGACGCTTCGCACCGACAGATCCCCTCCGTGGAGCTGCGCGAGCCGGCGCGCAATCGCGAGCCCGACCCCGGAGCCTCCGTAGACGCGTCCCGAAGGGACCCACCGCGTGGCCCGCGCAGTGATCGTCGCACTATTCCTGGCTCTCGCCAGATTGCGATTTCCCCCCGCACCGTTCGTGCGTTTCGAGATGGGCCGGAGGCGCTCTACGGACTTAGAGGTTCGGAGAAGAAGAAATTCCAGTCATGAAATCGAGTTGTTCGGGAAATAAAACTCAGCCGTTCGCCGCCCCCGAACCTCCCCGTCAGCGCAATCGGAGGAGCGGAACTGACCCCCCCGGGGCCAACTCACCCTCGGCGAACTCCCAGGCGATGGCGCCGTCTTCGAGATCGGGCTCGAGAAGCCCAAAGACGAGCCGGGCTAGTGGTTGGCGCGTCGAGACGACATACCCTGCTTGGGCGGCCACGGTCGCGAGTTCCTCCGGCTGCCAAGTGCCCGCGAGTCGCACGGTGCGGTGCCCTTGAAACGACCGTGCGGCGCGATCCGCTTTCGTGATGGCAAAGCGCTCGATCGCGAGGGGAGATTCCGTTCGACAGGGCTCGACCGCGATGCCGTGGCGACGCAACAAAGAGACGATGCGACTCTCGGCGGCGGGGATCCAATAACCGCGAGGCACAGTGCGGGAAGCGGAGCTGGTGAAGCGATCGTGGATGGGAAGGGTCTCCGAGATGAGTGCACCGGGGGATTCATGTGCGGCGCGCCCGGCGCCCGGCGCTTCGAGGGGCACCGGTTCTTCGCCGCGACTCACCACCGTGAAGGCGGTCGAGAGGGTGTCCATCTTTCCAGCCACGGCATCCTGGTCCGCGTCACGGCAGGCGGCGGCGATCGCACCCGCGTGCTCGGTCGCGAGATCGATGACGGTCGTGACGAACCGATGCGTCGAGGTGATGCGCGTTTCGAGGGGCAGATAGCTGGTCGCTTCGGAGAGGATCGCAATCCGGTTCCTGAGCCCGACGTAGTTGGTGACGTAGCGACCGAGCGGGCTGAAGGTGTACCAACCGCGCGCGCCCTTTCGATCTTCGACGTTGCCGTAGTCGTTCGTCTCTTCCCCCCACTCTTCGCGCATACGCTTGCGCGCGGCAGGAAGCAGCGTGTCACGAGCGAGCTCGAGGATGCGCGGGTCGGTGTCGGGGTGTAGGGGCGGCGCATAGGTCAGCGTGTAGCCATGGCGTGTGCCGTTCGTCGTGTGGAGATCGAGCACCACGTGAGGATCCCACCCGCGGTAGATCGCGGTGAGCGCGGCTCGCATCTCGGGAGATTCCGCCTTTTGGCAGTCTCGGTTCAGATCGAGGCCGCCGCCATTCGGGCGCTGACCGATGCGCGACGGGCCGTTTTGGTGACCGCGGTTTTCGAGCCCTTCTCCCCACGCTTCATTGCCGTCGACGTTGTAGACCGGAGTGCACACGAACACGCACCGGGCGAGCCATTGGGGGTGACGGCCGGCGGAGATCTCGCGAAGCAGCGTCAGGACCACTTCCTTTCCCTCGACCTCCCCGCCGTGAATGTTCGCCTGCAGATAGATGACCAGCCGCCCGCTCGCCCGAGCCTCCGCGCCATCGGCGACCATCGGGCTAGCGCAGACGACGAGAGGAATCTCGCGCTTCCCATCAGAGACGCCGAGCACGCCGCGAGTGAGGGGGCCGCCGAGGGCGATGAGCTGATCGAGGAACGCGTTCACATCTTCGAGGGTCGAGGTCTCTGCATTCTCGGTGCGCTCGGGGCGGGTCTTTGGCCATAAAATCGGAGAGGGGGGATCTGCGGGCTCTTGGGTGAACGCTACCGAACAGAGCGCGATGATGATCAGGCAGGTGAAGATGAAGATCTGCATCGATGGAACTCCGAGCTATGGCCTGACCGGGTGAGTGGTTGCCGGGTGAGTGGTTGCCGGGTCGGTCTCGGCTCCCCGTGCCATGGTAGGTCGGGGGATCGGAATGGGAAGCGCTCGCAGAGAGTCGTCTTAAGCACGAAATCCATCGACCGCGCGCCTCCCAGAAGCGATGATCGCGCTGCCGACACGGCCGACCCATCGAACCGAGGAGCCCATGCCGACCGCCGATACCCGATCCCCAGAGAAACAGCCGCACCCCTCCGCCCCCCCGCTCGCAGGAATTCGCGTTCTCGAGTTAGGGCAACTCATCGCGGGTCCCACGTGTGGAGCCTTACTCGCGTCTTTCGGGGCCGACGTCGTGAAGGTCGAACCCCCGGTTGGCGATCCGCTTCGGCGCTGGCGATCGGTGGGGGACGGGGACTCGCCGTGGTGGCAAGCGATGTCGCGCGGGAAGCGCCTCGTCTCCTTTGATCTGCGCACCGAGGAGGGGGTTCAGGTGGTGCGAAGGCTCGCTCTCGCCGCCGACATCGTGGTCGAGAACTTCCGCCCCGGCGCGCTCGAAGAGTTCGGGCTCGATCCGGCGGAGTTGCGGCAAGAGAAACCGACGCTGATCATCGTTCGCCTGTCGGGGTACGGGCAGACCGGTCCCTACCGTGAGCGCCCCGGGTTCGCATCGGTGTGTGAGGCGTTCGGAGGGCTTCGTCACGTGACCGGGCAACCCGGAGAGATCCCGGTGCGTCAGAATTTGAGTGTGGGGGACACCATCGCCGGCTGGCAAGCGGCGATCGGCGCGCTGCTCGCGCTGCGCGCGCGCGACCGCGATGGCATCGGCCAGACGGTCGATGCGACCATCTTCGAATCGGTGTTCGGCCTGATGGAGGCGGCGCTCCCCGAGTTCGATCTCGGGGCGGAGCCGCGGGGCCCATCGGGAACGACGCTGACCGGGATCGCGGGCACCAACGCCTACGCCTGTAACGATGGAGCGTTCGTCGCGATCGGTGCGAACGGTGATTCCATCTTCCGTCGGTTGATGCGCGCGCTCGGTCGCGAAGACATCGCGGATGATCCGAGCCTCGCGACCAACGATGATCGGCTGAGACGGGCGGCGGAATTCGATGCCGTGATCGGCGATTGGTGCCGAGAGCGGAGTGCCGAAACGGTCGTGGACGTGATGGTGGCGGCGGCGGTCCCCGCCTCGCGCGTGAATACAATCGCGGACATCGCAAACGACCCCCACGCCAATGCGCGGAGCCTGTTCGAAGAGCACGAAGTCGAAGGAAAGACGGTGCGCTTCACTGTCGCGCGCCCGATCCTCGACCGAACGCCGGCGGCGCGCCTGCCGCTCTCGGGGGCACTCGGCGCGGATGGGGCGGCGGTGCTCGAGGAGTGGCTGGGGGAGTGAGGCTCATGCATCGCGGAGTTTCCGCATCCCGCTCATCATGTACCGGTCAAGGTGTGGTGCGCTCTCTACGCTTCCACTCACAGCCATGTCGCGCAAAGATCGAAGTATGCGAGAAGTATCGTTGAAACCAACATCGCGCCCCGGGAGATCCGATGACCCAAGATGATGACAGCCCCGATGCGAGCGGGCAGAGCGAAGAACCCCACGACTCCGGTGATCCCCCGGCGACGCTGACGACCCTCGAGGAGAAAACTCAGCAGTTCGAGGCGAAACTCGAGCGAGCGGCAACCCCCACCGAGCGACTCGCTGCACTCCTCGATCTCTCGCGGGCGGTCCGCGGATCGGACGGCCGGCGGACCCTGGTTCTCGCAGAGGAGGCAGTGGCCCTTGCCCGCACTCTCGGAGACCCATCGTCGGAGATTTCTGCGCTCCTTCATTGCTCCCTCGCTCGAGCGATTCTCGGCGCACTTCCCCGTGCTCTGGAAGATTGTCTCGCTGTGTTTGAGTTGCTCGAGGGACGGCATAATCCTCAGTCGTTCGCCAGTGCCCACAACGTGCGGGGTGTCATTGAACGGTCGCTTGGAAACCTGGACCGGGCGCTCGACGCGGGGCTCGAAGGGCTCCGAACGATCGAGGGGATCCCACCCGAGGAACGTTCGGCCGACTCGAACGAGCCGCACGGATGGCTTCTCTATCACCTCGCAGGGGTCCACTTTGATCTGAAGGATTACCCCAGCTCCCTCGAGTACTACCGGCGATGTTACGACGCGTTTCGATTGTTCGGATTTCCCCCCGGAGAAGCGCGCGCTCTCGACGGTCTCGGCAACGTCGCCCAAGCGATGGGGGACCTCGCAGGCGCGCTCGAGCACTACCACCGTGCTTTGAAGGTGGGGGAGAGCCTCCGGCTCGTCCTCGGAAATTCCCGCGTTCTCACTGATATTGCGACCTGTTTCGAGGCGCAGGGAGAGTGGGGCAAGGCGCTCGAACACCATCGCGCGGCGCTTCTGGAACGGGAGAGTGCCGGCTACCGCAGCGCGGCGTTGACGAACAAGATTGGCATCGGTCGGATCGAACTCGAGTCCGGAGATTTCGACCGCGCCGAGACGACGCTCGAGGAAACTCTGGCTGAGGCGAAAGCCCTCGATGTGAGTCCGAAGCTCGCGCAGGTCCACGAGCTCCTCGCAAAGCTCGCTCGTCACCGGGGTGCGTTCGAAACTGCGCTCGATCACACCGTCGAGCACCATCGCATCCTCGAAGAGGTGTTCAGCGAGGAGTCGACGATCCGGCTGAAGAACTTGCAGGTCGCCCACCAAGTGGAGAGCTCACGGCAAGAGTCGGAGATTCACCGCCTGAAGAACGTCGAGCTGGTACGGCTCAACGAAGAGATCCACGAGGAAAAGGACAAGAGCGACGCGCTGCTCCGCAACATTCTCCCCGAACGGATCATCGAAGATCTCCAGCGCTATGGCCGAGCCGAGCCTGAAGTTTTCGATAGTGTGACGGTGTTCTTCTCCGACTTCATCGGTTTCACGACCCGAACCGCCGAGCTGGAACCGAGCCGACTCATCGCCGAGTTGAACGAGATCTTCACCGCCTTCGACGAACGCGCCGACACCCATGGGTGCGAACGGATCAAGACTATCGGCGATGCGTACCTCGCGGTGTGCGGGCTCCCTTGCCCAGACCCAGACCATGCCGCGAAGATCCTCGCATTCTCTCGCGATGTCGTCGAGTACCTCACCGATCGCAATCGCACCCACGAGCTCATCTGGCCGGTCCGAATCGGGGTGCACAGCGGCCGAGTTGTCGGAGGAGTCGTCGGGGTGAAGAAGTACATCTACGACGTCTTCGGTGACACGATCAATACCGCGAGTCGGCTCGAGAGCCATTCGGAGTCGATGCGAGTGAACGTCTCCGAGGAGACGGTCCGCCTCTCCGGCGGCCGATTCACCTTCGAGGCGCGCGAGCGGATCGAAGTGAAGGGCAAGGGGCCGATGCGGATGTGGTTTCTTGGGGAGTGAGGGCGGGGGCGCAGGGCAGGATGCGTCGGTCGGCTTCTCGTCGGTCTACTTCTTGTCACGCGGGAGAATCCGAACGGGATTGACTCCGCTCGACCACCTACGCGCCGGAAGCTGAGCTCGGCGACTCGGTCCAGGTCAAGGCGCTCGAGCAGCGTTTCTTTGGTCACGTCCAAATGCTTGCTGGGGAGATCGGCGAGCGGCATTGCTAACGACCGACTTCCCCGCTTCGGGTCGGCGCTTCTCGCGGTTGGTGTGACACGGACTCGGGACTCCCCGTCTCGTCTCCCCGCACCCACGAAGAGGAACCTTGGTCGGCCGGGGTCTCACTCACGAAGAGTAATTTTTCTGACGAGCGTGAAACCGACGCCGAAACTTCGACACGAACGATACGCATTCGAATGCGAAGTTACGGTCGACACAAGAAAAGCGTGCGCGACGACCCACTCATCAGTTTCAAGATGCTCGCTTCCACGGGAAGCGAGAACGTACCTTCGTGACTTTCACGATGGTCCACCATGACGTCAGACAGTCGCCTTCAGCCCAAAAGGATATCACCATGCGTCAGTTCAACCTCGGCATGCTCAGCGTGCTTCTCCTCTCCATGTTGCTCTCTCCGTTCGCCCTCGATGCTCAAGTCGCCGCTCGTAGAGTCGGCGGCGTGCTTCCCGGGGGACCCGTCGTTCCGGTCATACCCCCCGGACAGCAAGCCGTTCTCGACACTTGGGAAGCAGCGTACACGACCATCTTCAACTCTCCGTACGATGCGGCGACGGTCCGCTTCGATCTCACGACGACGGTCAATGGCACAGGACTCTACGCTGGATTCAACCAGAGCGGGGAGGCGTTCGAATTGAGCGTGATCTCCGCTGTGGACATTGATCCGAGTGCTGTCGGATTGTCCACGGCTGCGCTCCAAGAGATCGCCGATCAGAACATTACGTGGGGCTCGGTCTCCGGGACCGTCTCGACAAGCCTCGGCTCGTACGCGCTGCAAGGCATGGTTCTTTCACGCCAGAGCGCGACCATCCCGTTCGAGTCGGTTCTTTTCCCGGTCCAAGATGAGGTTCCCCCGCTTCCGTGGACACCGTGACTATGCGGCCCCGGTCGGG
>ERZ891418.517-NODE-517-length-13215-cov-6.285334_pt1 | contig 13215 bp, 2 predicted proteins | sample MGYA00521236_ERZ891418 | MGnify/ENA primary metagenome ERZ891418 (study PRJEB32303, sample SAMEA104408696) | aquatic metagenome | biome: Brackish water; feature: Chemocline; material: water | place: Baltic Sea | collected 2014-10-18T10:34:00 | depth 100 m ... | reverse complement strand
TTCATGCCACGCGCAAAGTCATTTTCTTTCGACGCGACCTCCTGCCCATCACGCAGCACGCGAACTTTTCCCGTCGCTTCCGTATCGGCGTAAACCCAGACCGAATACTGAAACGGCTCGCGCGGCAGCACCGATTCGGGCAGCAGAACGGACTCGATCGAAACGTCGCCGATACTCAATCGCTCGAAGACTCGCGTGTCGATCGGGACCCCCTGCTCCTTCGCGCGTCGAGCGGCGGAACGCGGGTCCGGGCCGTTGGACTCGCCATCGGACAGCGCGAGAATTCTTGCCGGACGATTCGGATTAACTCGGTCGAGCGCAGTGAGGATCGCGTCGTGAAGATCGCTGCCGTCCGGATTGACTTCTTTGACGTACTCTGTCTGCCGAACCTGATCAGAGAGCTCGTACTCGACCTGAGCTCGCGTGCCGAACGTGACGAGTGAGACGCGGTCGGCGCTGCCTCTGGTCACGACGTGATTCTGCAGATTCTGCACGAGCTCCTGAATATTGTCGTGCGCCCCGCCCGGCAGGGATCGAGACCGGTCCGCCACAATGATGACGTCGATGCCGCGGCCGCCGATATTGAGCCGCGGGCCGGTCATCGCAAACACGAGCACGACAAGAATCGCCGCCCGCAGCCAGCTGGTCACACCCCGAACCCGGCCGACCTTCCAGAAGAGAAAACCGACAGGGATTGCGAGAAGAAACAGCTCGGGATAGTCAAATCGAAGCATCGAACGGCCCGTGAGATGAATTTGCCGGACGCAGTCTACCGCCCGAACAAGGGCCGCGTCATTGCTTCTCGCGAGGATTCCTCATCAAAAGCTCACGAAGGCACAAGCGGTTTTTCGGCCTTAATCAGCTCATGGTTCGGAGTAGTCGACTCGAAGCCCGACCGTGCGGGTGGTCAGTTCAAGTTGATGCTCCGCCGGCTTGACGACGAGCTGGTAATCCGTGTCGCTTCCGAATCCCCGGTCAAACTGGTGCACGGTTCGTCCGGTCCGGACATCGATCAGCGCGACCTTTGTCTTCGGCTGGCCGTACGTGAAGCCGCCGGCATTGCCCACCGGCTTTCGTTCCTGATAACGACGAAACAGGATCAGCAGAGGCAATTGCTCCGGCTGATTCAATTTGAGCGACTGCTGTTCGAATCGCGAATGAGAAATCTCCTTCCCATCTTCCTCGAGGATGTAAAGTTCACCGTTGACGCTGCGGTGGCCTGGCGTGGGCTGCTGAACAATCTGAATTGGATTATTGGCTTTCTCGGGCTCATTCACGACCACCACAAGACGTTCGAGGCGTCGCTGCACGACGATATCGCTGATCGAGTCTGGCGTTTCCAGAGTCGCACTGGCGAGCACCTGGCCGCCAACGGCGTCAACGATTTCGAACTGGCCGCTCTTTTGCAGAAGTGCCAGTTCCTGAGCATTCACAACGTCGATGTGTGAGCCCTTCGCGAGTGTCCGCTGCCAGAGAGTTTTCTCTGCCCACAAATCCCTCGCAATCACTTCGACCTTGTCGTTAACCGTTTTTGCGGTCACACAACGTCGTCCTCTCGACATGACTCGATCGGCGATCTCCGGGACCTCGCGCGTGCCAAGCTTTTTTCCGTCGAGACCCCGCAACACGATCGCAGTCGCTTCATCCGGCTTCCTCACAAATACGAGCTCACCGTCGCCGGTCAAGTCGCAATCCGTCGGCAGATCGTCCCGCCACCACAACTCGGAACCATCCAGCGGGTCGACGGCCATCAGTTTGCGCCCGCGCTGAAAGCAGACGTAGCTTGACGTCACAACGAGCGGCAATTTCTGTGCGTCGAGATGAGTCACCGTTTGTGGACGAATCTGAGCACGGTACTGCTGAGAATTCGGGTCCAGCGGATTGCTGATGTAACATGTCTGAGTCCACAGCGGCTTGCCGGTCTTCGCAATCCCGTCGACAGCACACACCTGATCGCCGAGCCAGGCGACAGTCAACTCTCCCTGCCGGGCACATCGCGACTGGTTGTACCGCACGGCGTAGCGGAGATAGCGGACTGTCGAATTCTCGGCATCTTTGACGGCAATTTTCCATTTCTCTCGACCCATCGCATCCCGGGCGAAGAGTGTTGTCAGTCGCGAATCGAGTTCGACCGTACCCGTTTGATAATCGTCAGCACGCGACTCCGGGAGCAGGGCGTAACCGGTCACCCAGTTCGATCGATCCGCCGTGCTGACCTTAAATTCGTCGACCGAGACCGGACCAACGGGGAAGGCAGCATCAGGACTGACCGGATTCTTTGTGGCCTGCAAAAGTGACTCAGCAATCGCCTGAGCTGCCTTGCCGTCTGCGGACGAGTCGCCCGCGATCGCCGACGCCAGAGATTCCGCATGCCGCTGAGCCGGTTCATTCTGACCGGCTCCTTTGAGCAATTCGACGAGGAGCCGGGTTGCGTCCGCATGTTCTTTCACCGAGCCGGTTCTCGCGACCGGCAGCAGCAGTTGTTCGGCAGCGAGCAACAGTTTTCCACTGATCTCCGATTCGGCCTCGGCGAGTCGCGAGACATTCGCCGATTCGTGAAAGCCGAAAAACCGAATGAACGTGCCGTGAGGCTTGCTCTCGCGAAAAGCGAGCATCCGTTCGGTCATCGCTGTTCGATCGGCATCCGACGCGGCGGCGAAGAGCTCAGACAGCTCGGCCTGAATCCACCGGTCATCGCGAACCCGCCACACGAATGAGCGAGGTCGCAGTTTCTCCGAATCTCCGGCACGCAGTTCGATAATTTCCAGCCAGCTGTCCAGCGAAGCAACAAGCTGACCGTTCTCCCGCTGGAGACCGGCGACCGCTCGCAGAACATCCGCTTTGCCTTTGCCGGCTGAAAGCAGCTTCGCGGACTCAAGCGTCTCCCGCACGGCTTCCTGAGCAGTCGCGGCGTTCTTCGGAGTTCGGCGAAGCGACGTGGTCAGGGCGAGTGCCAGACTGTCTTCGGCATTCTGGCCGCCGCCCGCCTTGATCGCTCGCGTCGCAAATCCGATCGCTCGCGCGACATCGTCGGCCTGGAGAGACATTTCGGCGGCGGCTGTCAGCGCGTCGACATCGGTCGAGTCGGCCGCGAGATTCGCGATCGTTTCGTCACGTCGTTTGTCGACACGGGCACAAATTGTGACGCCTGTTGCGTCCTGGGAAACGATCGCAGAGAGACCCGGCGTCAGGTTTCCGGCTGGGCCGTTGACCTGCCACGCGCCGGTGCTCCACCTGCCGGTCGCGATGTCGAGCACCGCGACCATCCCATGAGCCTGTGGCAGATGCAGCTCGGCATGCTTCGGATTCTCACTGGACGACGTCGGGACGACGAATCCCTGCCCGGCCGGCTGAACGCCATCAGGCAGAGCGATGGACGATTCTTTCCAACCGGATTTCCCGTCGGCGATGCGGACTCCGCGAACGAAGCTGCGACCAACGATCAGAGCGACTCCGTCGACGACTCCCGGCACGAAGAGTCCGTCTTTCCGAGGGACTTCCCAGACGACTCGTCCGCTGTCCCGGTCGAGGCAGACAAGCAGATCCGTTGTCGGTGGCGTGATCAGAACACGATCGCCCTCGACGATCGGCGTGGCGTTGATCCACCGGTCCGGAGCCGTCATCTGAAGTGAAGCAAATTGTTGAATCGCTCCAATGTTCCGCATGTTCGGCGGGCCCGGGTCCTCATTCCGCTTTTCCTCGTACGCCCACACGACTCGCCGCGACGCCAGATCGAACGCGACGTAGCGGTTGTAGCCGACGTAGACAAACACCGAGTCATCGCTGAGAACCGGAACGCTGCCGGTCACACTCGACGTCGAGGAGCCGGTCTTCGAAAACGGCATCCACGGTGTGAAGGTCGTCGGAGTTGTTTCGTCCGGCATGTGCAGTGTCGACGTCCAGACGACTTTGCCCGTCGCCGATTCGATCAGCACCAGCTCAATCTGATCCTCGACCTGCCCGAGAATACACAGCTGATCGCCAAGCGGCTGCGGAGCCCCAATGAAACGAACTCCGGCGAGCGATCGGGAAACGGCCTCCGTTTCGGCCGCCGCTTGCTCACCCTCAGTCTCCCGGTCGGTCTTGCGGATCGGCGGCCCGCCACATTCCCATAACACTTTGCCGGTCCCGACGTCCCAGGCAGTCAGAAGGTTGTGGGTCTTGCCACTCCCCTCGCGGAGAGTCGGAGTGCCGTCGGGGAGAATCTCCAGACCGGGAAAATGCCCGCCACTTTCCGGCGAAACATCTTCCACGGCAAACACGCGTCGCCCGTCGGTCACCAGGCTGCTGGCCGCCGAGCGATCCCAGATTTGTTCGCGCAGAGCCCGAGCGAGCGTGATGTCGGGAGTCTTCTTTCCACTGGTCGATGTCGCGTCGAGCAGCGTGTCCAGGCCACTGAGAACGGATGACTGCCACCGCGTCTGATTCGACGAAACCGAAACGCACTGCAGATCCGTCAGCGAGCGGAAAATGACAGCATCGCCAACGACGACCGGCCGAGTCTGCGGAATCGCGGCGACACCAAACTGCTCGTGCATGCCGTCGACGAGTTTCAAGGCTCGCTTCACCGACTCATCGTGAACAGTCTCGATGCGAATGCGATGCGTTGGCCGCTGCTCGATCGGAGTGAAGCCGGAAATCAGCTCGGACGCCGACGAACCGTGCGAACCGTGATTCGCGAAAATGGCCGCCAGCCACGGCCCGGTTTCCGCACGCGACGGCAGCAGATGGATCTCGCCAAAGAGCTCAACGCGATCGTGCCCGGATTCACGCAGCCGGTCGAGCGCGTCCTCGGCTCGCTCGGTCACACCGGACTCGTACCAGCAGAAAGCCAGCAGCACGGACAGTGTTGGCTCAAACCGACTCGCCGCCGGATGCGATCGCTTGAGCCGTGACAGCCACAGTGCAGCGGGAAAGAACTGGCCCTGGTCGACCTGCATCGACGCGATCCAGTAAGCCGCGTCGGCTCCGACCTGTGTGAAGAAATATTTCTCGACAATCTTTGCCACGGCTTCGGAAGTGCCTTCCGTGACGGCGTCAGCAAAATCAACTTCGGCGAGCTTGCCAAACTGCTGCTCGTAGAGCTGCAACTGTCTTACGGTGAGACGACTGATGATGTCTTCGGCCTCAGACCGAATCGTTCTGTAGACCGGCGTTTCGCCTTCCGTGCGGAAGACCCACTCGCGGTCTTCCGTCAGCAACTGGCCGATCAGTGAGATGGCCTCGAGGTGTCCCGGATTCTCAACGAGCAGGTCCTGAGCTCGACGCAACATCTGCATGCGCAGTCGGTCCGCGACGGGAACGCCGCGCGGCCCATCATCCGGTCGAGTTTCCTGAACCGCACCGGGCTTTCCTGCACCGCCTGGATTCTGAGCGACTACTTTCGGATCACCCGGCTCCTTCGTCGGCTTTGTAATCGCATCTTCCGGCAACTCTGGCAGCGGGTTCTTTGCGACCCACTCGGCCCATTTCTTGAACCCGGCCTCTCGTGTCTCGTCGGAATCAAAGTAAAAGTACGACGTGCTGGTGATGGTGTTGGGATTTGACTTGAGCCGGTCGAGATACGTTTTCGCCTGGGGAAATCCGTACTGGGCAGGATCCTGCCCGGTGCTCCAGATCAGCCAGACCAGAGCAATGTCCCGAACATGAATCTGGATTTGTTTCTTGTTGACAACTCGCACCCCGCAGGCACGCTTGTCGTCAAGAAGCGAGACAAGCAGCTGCGAGTACTTCTTGTCGCCCAGCCGGGCAACCCCCTCCATCGCGAGCGTCACAACGTTATTGGCCGCCGCGTTCGCGTCGGCAAGAACCTGCATCGCCAGCTTGAGGCCTTCCTCTTTGATCTGGTAGGTGATTGCGATCTGCAGGCTGTACACCTCCTGCCCCGCCATTTCGGTTCGCAACCACAGACCGACCAGTTTCTGCGACGCACGCGAAGGTGGTTTGGACGTGAGCGTTGAAACGAACGCGGACTGCCGAATCAGATTCGACATCCACTGCCCGGTCATCAACCCGTTTTCATCTTCGACCTTCGGATAAGACGCCGCAAACAGCATGGCTGCGATTGTTCCCCGCGACGGAGCTCGCCGCTCGGATGAGATGCGGTTGTAGAGCCCGGCAATCACCTGCCGCAGCCGCGCGTTGGCCGCCTGCGATGCGATTTTGCCACCGGCCTCACAGGCAAACAGCAAAGCGGCCTCGTCCGTCAACATTTCCGCAAACAGCTTTCGGGCATCAACGTCGGTGCCGACTTCCTTCTGGTAGCGTTTCCAGCCTGGCAGGTTCTGAGCGTGCTCTCCGATTTTGTCTGCTCTGAGTTCGGCAATGCCGAGCTGCAGTTCGCTCTTCACGCGGTCGGCCAGAAGTCGACGAGACTGACGTCGCACTTCGGCATCCGCGTGGACAAGCCCCTGTCGCAAAGCGGCTGTGACTTCGGCACCGCCTGCCGTGAGCGACGTGGCCGCCGCCTTCCGATCAACCCAGTTCTCTGCCCCAAGCTGCTCGACAAGCTGCGAAGCATTCGACTTTGATGCTGGCTCCGGCGGCGAAGCAGGCGGCTGAGCCGACGCGCCGCGCGGATCGGCGACAGCGATGGATGCCAGGATCAGAAGAACGAGTGGTCTCATGGTCTGCCTCATTGCGCGATCTCACCCGTCAGTCCCGGGGATTCAGAATTGGCGTGACTGCCGTCATCTTCAGAAAGCAGCGATCGTTCCGCAACGCCAATGCGGTTTGAAGGCCGGTCTCACGAATAAAGTCGGGACGAGAAACTGTCGCCCGAAGCCCCGACTCCTGATGACAGTTGATTTGCTGATTTGCCGCACGCTATGAGGTAAGCTCAATGGCGAGCGATTTGCCGGACGAGATTTGAATGGCAGCCTCATCACCCCGCGTTTCCGCACTGCGAACATTTCGGACCGAGCGATGATCACTCTCACGGAAAAACACAGGAAAACAGACGGCAGTCTGTCGCGACGCGGCTTTCTGACCGCCGGAGCTCTCGGCACATTCGGCCTCACATTGCCGCAGTTGTTGCGAGCGGAATCTGTCGCGGGCCTCGGTCAGTCACAGAAGTCGGTGATCCTCGTTCATCTCGATGGTGGACCGCCACACATGGACATGATCGATATGAAAATGTCGGCCCCGTCCGAGATCCGCGGCGAGTTCTTTCCGATCCAGACCGCCCTGCCCGGCTTTCAGATGTGCGAGCTGATGCCGAGAATCGCCGCAGCGGCCGACCGATTTACTTTCATTCGATCCCTGACCGGGTCTGCCGGCCGGCACGACGCGTTTCAGTGTCAGAGCGGATTCAACACGAAAGACCTGGAGTCGATGGGCGGTCGCCCGGCAATGGGCTCGGTCGTGGCCAGACTCCAGGGCACCGCCAAAGACGTCGCTCCGACTTTCGTCGACATGATGCAGGGCCGACCGCTCGTCCGGAACAGCGCGCGGCCCGGCTTCCTCGGCCCGTCGTATCAGGCATTTCGACCCGACCTCTCCGACATGTTCCAGCGGGAACTCGAAGCGGGCATGAAAGGTGAGCTCGCACGGCTCGGCGGCGATCACAAGACAAGCCTCACCCTGGATAAGAACCTCAGCCTCGACCGGCTGCACACCCGGACCAGCCTGCTCAGCGGACTCGACAGTATCCGCCGCGAGATGGACGCGTCGGGAATGATGGACGCGATGGACGGCTTCACTCAGCAGGCCGTCAGCATCCTGACGTCCGGTCGCTTCGCCGAAGCGATTGACCTGTCCCGCGAAGATCCGAAAGTCCTCGCCCGTTACACGCCGAAAATTCAGCTCGGTGGCGAGCAGTTCGTGACGGCCGAGGGACCTGAGTCCGTCAAAAAGTTTCTGCTCGCGCGACGACTGATCGAAGCCGGCGTCCGAGTCGTCAGTCTTTCAATCAGCGACTTCGACACGCACTCGAAGAACTTCCCGCGGATGCGCAACCTGCTCCCGCTGGTCGACCACGGCCTCCACGCCCTCGTCACAGACCTGGAAGAGCGAGGCCTGCTGGACGATGTCACAATCGTCGCCTGGGGAGAATTCGGCCGCACTCCGCGCATCGACCCGAAAACCGGCGGCCGCCACCACTGGCCCCAGGTCGGCCCGGCCATCCTCGCCGGCGGCGGCCTGCAATCCGGGCAGGTCATCGGCTCGACCGACCGCACCGCAAGCACGGTGGCCTCCCGCCCCGTCGATTACAAAGACATCTTTGCGACGGTCTTCGGCCAACTGGGAATCGACGCCCGCAACACAACAATCATCGACCCCCAGGGCCGCCCGCAGTACCTGCTTGACGCGGGCGAGCCCCTGCCGGAACTCGTGTAGGACCGATTGTCGAGATTTCGTCGCACCCTGAATGAGCTCTCCGACGTCCCGGATGAGCCTTTCCTTATCCTGGACGAACCCTCCCACGGACAAGGACGTCCTCTCATGCCCCGGCCCGGCGGCCTGTTGAGAAAGTAGCGGCACGGCGCAAACCCAATGGCGCTGACTTTTCAACGGGCGTTTGATGCCCAAGGGGAAACTCAAAACGGTTTAAGCGGAAGGGTGTAAGCCTCCCGGTCCAGGCGCACCCCGGACAACCTGGTGGTCCGGTTCGCAAATCTGCAGTGGGGCGTCAAAGTAAATCGACGCGTCAGCGAGGGCGAACGTCCTTCGGCTTTCGTCCCTCGCTGACGCTTTCCTGAAGTTGAACTTCAGCCGCGAAGCGGCGGCAGCACTTAGCCGTGGGCGTTATCCGGCGCAAGAAAAAAGCACTGACTCACCACGTGGCGGGTCAGTGCCTGTTTTCGGTAAGAAATCATCCTGCCTTACATCTGCGTGTCGACTCCTGTGACAAAGTCGAGAAGTCGGTCGTTTGCCAGGTTGGCAAAGAACAAGTCGGCACCGGCTCCGCCCTGCAGGGTATCGACATCCGCGTCATTTGTAATGTTGCCCAGTGCGGCGGCTCTCGCATTCACGCCAACGGCGGCCAAAGCCGCCTGCAGGCCCGCCTGCGATGCGTCCTGATCAGAAGTGCCGTCGATCAGCAGGTCGGCGCCGCCTCCGCTGATGATTCGGTCATTGCCGAGGCCTCCGATGAGAATGTTGTCTCCAGCAGGGGCGGTAATCCGATCGTCCCCGTCACCGCCCGAGACGGCATCATCTCCACTCCCGCTGTGAATCAGATCGTTCCCGGCACCGGCAATAATTACATCGCTGCCACTTCCTGTGAGAATACTGTCATTGCCACTCCCCGTGGTGACCAGGTTGTTGCCGTCTCCGGCATTCACGGAATTCGTCCCGTCACCAGCATTGATCGTGTCGTTGCCAGCTCCCACGCGAACACCGTCAGCCCCGCTGCCTCCAGTGATGGTGTTATTACCGTCGTCACTGTTGACCGTGTTGGTACCGTCGCCGACGTCGATTGTGTCATTGCCGGTGCCGGTGGAAACCCGATCGTTACCAGAGCCAGTGGTGATCGTGTTATTGCCATCACCAGCAGAGATCGCGTTGTTGCCGTCGCCGGCATTGATGATATCGTTGCCAGTGCCCGAAGAAATCTGGTCATTGCCGGCGCCGGTGGTGACGTTGTTCGTCCCGTTGCCGGCCGACACGAACTTATTTCCAGCCCCGGCAATGATCGTGTCGTTTCCGGATCCGGTCTTGATGACATCACGCTCGTCACCGGTTGTGATGGTGTTATTCCCACCAAGGGAGGAAATCGAATTCATTCCTGCCCCGACATCAATCGTGTCGTTGCCGGTGCCGGTCTGGATTAAATCCACTCCGCCCAGGGTGGTGATCATGTTATTTCCACCGCCGGAGTACACTTTATTCGATCCCGCTCCGGCGACGATGGTGTCATTGCCGGTTCCAGTCCGGATGCTGTCGTCACCATCGCCCGTGGTAATGTTGTTGGTTCCGTCACCCGCAGCGACGCCGTTGTTCCCTTCGCCGGCATTGATCGTGTCGTCGCCGGGACCCGTGTTGATAATGTCTCTCCCGACGCCGGTATTGATGACGTTTGTGCCACCGGTGGAAAGGATGGTATTTATTCCGTCTCCGGCGTTGATCGTGTCATCCCCGGTTCCTGTGGTGATGATGTCGTGTCCACCCAGGGTGGTGATCGTATTATTGCCATTGCCACCAACGATACGGTTGTTGCCGGCCCCCGCTTCGATGGTGTCGTTGCCGTTTCCAGTCCTGATGTAGTCATCGCCGGTGGTCACGGTGGATGTCATGACCACCGTGTCGCCATTGCTGGAACTGATAATCCTGTTCGATCCACCTGTCGCCAGGACGGTCACCGGAACTGTGAATGCGCCCCGGATGGAAAGGACGTCATTACCACCTTTCAAATCGGCATCGATCGAGGTGATGGCTGCGGCCGCGAATATGATGCCCGTTCGCCTGGACCCGTCGAAACGGGAAAAGACGATCACATTGGTTCCGGACAGCTGGATTTCAATACTGTCTCGTTCTTCGGTGGCATTCACGATTAACACGCCGTTGTCCACGATCACCCGTCCGACAGTGATGGCCACGTCGTTGCCATCGCCCCCTTCGTAGGTCACGAAGGCCGGCTGGCCACTGCCCAGGAAGTCTGTGTCGATCTGGTCTCCTTCCGCGATTCCCGCGAAAGTGCCGATCACCGGATTGACCACCGGATCGGTCCCGGGGTTGGCGATGATCACATACTGACCTGGCTCGGCGACGCTTCCGGTCGTAGTGAGCGTTGCACCGAGGGTTACTGTGCTTGTGCCGGTCACGTTGATCCGGTCGTGGGAGCCCGGGGCGTTGCCCTGAGTCGTATTGAGAAATTCGATGTCCAGGACGCTTCCGGCCGTCAGGTTCAGGTTGCTGTCCGTGTTCAAGGTGCCGGGGCTGAAACCGGGTGAGACCGTGCCGCCCGTGTTGGATGTGATCGGCCCGGACACGGTGCCCGTTCCGCCCAGAGTCGCACCGTTCTCAACGGTCAAAGCAGCCGTTGCCACCGTCTGTCCGTCCCCCACATTGAAGCGGCCACCCAGCAGTGTGATATTCCCCGTCCCGGCTGAGCTCGTGTTCCAGGTCGTCGTGCCGGTTTCCGCAAGGAACTCGTGCCCGCCCCCCGTGGCAGTTGTCGTGATCAGCGAGACAGAGTCCAGAGAAATTGCACCGCCGCCGACCGACTCGCCGATGGCTCCGTTGAGAGCACTCAGCGAGACAGCTCCGCCCGTGACGTCCGTGTCCGTGTCCCCGCCATCCAGAATGTTGCCACCTGCCGTCGTCACGTTCACAGCACCAGAGGTCGTCAGTTCGCTCAGCGTGATGTGGCCGGGAGCGTCCACATCGATCCGGCCGGTTCCGCCGCTCACGGTCGCGCCGTCGGCCATCACAACCTGACCGGAAGCGAGACCGCCAGGGCCCGCCTCAATCGTGACCGTCCCGTCGGCAGAGTTGATCATGCCGTCCGCACCGAAGGCAATACTGTCGTCCGGAGAATCGACCGTCACGGTCCCGGTGGCATTCATGATGCTGGCATCGATCGTGACACCGACCCCTGTTCCTGACGTGTCACCGGTGATGTCGATCGGGGCGATCCCCGTCAGTGTCGACATCACCATGGCGCTGTCTTCAATACGCACGCCATCGCGACCGGCCGTCGTGCCTGTGATCGTGATCGCACCCGTCTGGCTGCGAACCAGGGTGCCGGTGCCCGTGATCAAGACGCCATCTCCGGTCCCGGCCGTGTCCCCATCAAAAGTGATCGTGCCGCTGCTGCCATCGGTTGTAATCACCGTCGCGCCGTTGCTCAACGAAATGCCGTTGTTGCCCGCCGAGTTCCCACCGGTGCCCGTCAGCAGGATGGTACCGCTCGTGGCGGTGAGGTCTGAGTTGTCGATCGAGATGCCGTCAAAATTTCCAGCGAGTCCGCCAGCATTTGCAGTCAAATCCAGGTTGCCATTGACGGTCTGAACGAGCGTCGCGGCTCCGGAAATGCTGATCGCTCGAACGGCGTCGGCGTCGATGGTTCCGGCACCCGTTGTTGTGACCTGCACACCGCTGTCGATGAGGATGTCCTGACCGGCATCCAGATCGAGCGAACCGCCGGCTGATGTCACGTCGCCGTCGACGGAAATCAGCAGGTCATTGTTCGCGTTGATCGTGACGTTGCCCGCGCCGGTTGACTGGACAATACCGGCGATTCGAACGTTTGCGTTGGCAGCAGCGTTCGCTCCGCTGGCGATGCCGATGTTGCCGCCGGCCGTGACCTGAGCGTTCGCTCCGTCCTGCTGAATGTCGACACTGTCAATCGGAGCCGCTCCGGCGCCCGTGGCGAACAGGTCGGAGCCAGTAATCGTGACCTCATCGACTGCGTTTACCTGCCCAGCCGTGGTGACTCGCACCCCACCGGCACCGAGCCCGTCAGCTGGCAAATTGTCAGAATCCGCAGTCAGCGTGATGTCTGAACCGGCAGCCGTCGTCTGGACGGTCGCGTTGATGATGATGTCTCGCTGAACGGTCCAGTCGATCGACGCCGCCGATGTAACAGCCGCGTTGATCACCAGATCCGAGTTCGTACCGTTCTGGCCGTTAAGGGTGATCGTTCCACCCGCCGCCGTCAGCGAGGCATTAACAACCACGTTGCCGTTCAGCTCGACCGCACCCGTCGTGCCGGTTCCTGCCGTGGTGATGGCCTGCGAAACGGTGATCGTCCCGCCCGTTCCGTTCGAACTGTTAATCGTGACGGCGTCGTCCGAGGTCGTAATACCAACCGTCGTGACCGTGCCGACGGTGACCCCGTCGTCGTCGCGGAAGTTGATCGCGCCGGTTGTGGCCGCGGCAATGACATCGACGTCGTTGTTCGCGCTGGTCGCCAGAGCGAACGAACCATCAGTTCCCGTACTCAGCAGACGCAGATTCGTACCAGTGATCTGTCCATTGGCATTCTGAGTGGCCGAACCGTCCGCGTTCAGATTCAGCGTGACGACACCGTTGGTTGTGTTGGCGTTGATCTGTCCGTTGAGCGTCTGAATCCCGACGTTGTCCGTATCGGCCACGCCCGAGTTGAATGTCACGTCACCGTTCGCTCCGGTCGCGGAAACGATCGACGTGTTATCCGTCAGGACAATGTCGTCACCCGCGTTGAACGTCACATCGCCAGCGGTCGACTGCACCGTGACGCCAGCGTTGACCGTGATGTTGTCATTTGCCGCCGCACTTTCCGTCGCGTTGGCC
>ERZ891418.512-NODE-512-length-13318-cov-7.836085_pt1 | contig 13318 bp, 7 predicted proteins | sample MGYA00521236_ERZ891418 | MGnify/ENA primary metagenome ERZ891418 (study PRJEB32303, sample SAMEA104408696) | aquatic metagenome | biome: Brackish water; feature: Chemocline; material: water | place: Baltic Sea | collected 2014-10-18T10:34:00 | depth 100 m ... | reverse complement strand
AAACCGTTCGCCATGCTGGCGGGTTTCTGCTGGCGCTACGACTACGAGAAGAAAGCTCTGTTCGAGCGATGTCTCGGTGGAGAAATCGGCGACATTCGAGCCGTCTACGGCACTTACCTGACGTCTCCGGTGAAGCCGATGCCGGCGGCCAGTACTCGCCCCAAAGGCATGCCGGATCTCGAGTGGATGGTTCGCAACTGGTACAACTTCGCCGGCCTGTCCGGAGACGGTCTCGTCGAACAGGCGTGCCATACGGTCGACTGGATCGGCTGGGCGATGGGCGACAAACCGCCGGTCAGCTGCACTGCCACCGGCGGTCGGCAGTTGAAGGCCGAAGGCGGAGACATCTACGACCACGTGTCGATCAACTACGTCTGGGATAACGACGCCCGGGGCTTCCTCGCCCAGCGTCAAATTCCCGGTTGCTTCAACGAGAATCAGTTCACGATGCTCGGCACAAAGGGAACGGGAAAAGTCTCCCGTCGCGGCAGCACCATCGACGACTTGAATGGCAAGACGACCTGGAAGTACGAGGGTCCAAAGAAAAGCATGTACCGCATCGAGCATGAAGAGTTCTTCGCCTCGATCCGTTCCGGCAAGCACATCCACAACGGCGACCGGATGTGCAACAGCACGCTGATGGCCATCATGGGTCGCCTCGCCGGCTACACAGGCAAAGAGATCAGCTGGGAGCAGGCCCTGAACTGGCAGGAAAAACTCGTCCCGGAAATCACGGACGGCTGGAACTCACCGGTCACCTTCCGGGACGTCCCACTGCCAGGCGTCACGAAATACGTGTGATTCGGCACGGTTTCAGAAAAAAGGCCTCGATTGCCAGGAGCAGTCGAGGCCTTTTTTGTTGGACAGCAGTCAAATCAGTCCTTTGATTGGCTGTTTTCCGAAGTCGACCAGGGGGAAGGGGCGGCCGGCGGGGCCGGGGAGGTGGGCTTCCAGGTTGTAGCCGAGGCTTTGGAAAATCGTGGCAACAACGTTGCCGGGGTCGGCCGGGTTTTCGGCGGGGACTCCGCCGATCGGGTCGCTCGTGCCGACCACCTGACCGCCTTTGACTCCACCGCCGGCGTAGTACGTTGTGAAGCAGCCAGGCCAGTGGTCTCGGCCACCGGCCGGGTTGACTCGCGGAGTCCGGCCGAATTCTTGCAGGTTGCACACGAGCGTGTTTTCGAGCAGCCCTCGATCGACAAGGTCACTGATCAGGGCTGAGTAAGCCTGGTCGTACATCGGGGCGACGATATTTTTCATGCCCTCGATCGAGGTGAACGGGGCCGAGCCGTGGATGTCCCACGTCACTTCGTCGAAGACGGTCAGAAACGTGTTGACCGTGACGAAGCGAACGCCGGACTCGATCAGCCGCCGGGCCAGCAGGCAGCACTGACCGAAGCGGGTTCGGCCGTAGCGGTCGCGGACGGCAGCCGGTTCTTTGGAGAGGTCAAACGCTTCCCGGGCCTGAGGGCTCGTCATGAGGCGGTATGCCGTGTCGAAGTTGCTGTCGAGCTGCCGGGCGTTGGGGCTCGCTTCGAAGTTCCTGACCGTCTCGTCGACGACCTCGCGCAGTCGCTTGCGACGGTCGACTCGAACAGTGCCGAGATCCGCCGGCGGGAGCAGGTCGGGGACTTTGAAGTCCGGCGTCGACGGGTCGGCGTTCAGAGAAAACGGGTCGTGAGCTTTGCCCAGGAAGCCTCCCGCCTGACCGTTGGGCAGGTTGCCGCCGCCTCGCCCCATCAGCTCCGGCAGCACGACGAATGGCGGCAGGTCCGACCTGCGACCCTGCAGGTAGCTGGCGACGGCTCCCGCGTGAGGCGTGTTGACTCCGCCCTGGAACTGCCGGCCGGTCTGCATCATCTGCCACCCGGCGTCGTGAACGGCAGCACTCTGGTGGTAACACGACCGCACGTAGGAAACATGCTTCGCGACCTCGGCATGCTTCGGAAAGATTTCCGAGATCTGGATTCCTTCGACCGTTGTGTCGATCGGCTTGAACGGGCCGCGGATTTCGGCCGGGGCGTCCGGCTTCATATCCCACGTGTCCAGCTGCGAGGGTGCTCCCAGATTAAAGATCATGATCACGGACCGGTCATCGTGTCCGTCGGCCAGAAGCCCCTGCTCTTTCGCCTGAGCATGCTGAGCCAGCGTGTAGCCGACCGCCCCCAGCGTCCCCGCCTGCAGAAAATCCCGCCGCGAAACACCGTCACACGTGCGGGCGGATCCTTTGCCTTCAAATTTCAACATCGCAGTGGCTCCGGTCTGGCTCAGTACTTTTGGTGGGGCCGGTTTCTCAGCAGCTCGGTCCGAAAAACTCGCAACGGGACATTCTGCGGGAAGGGAGAAATGAAGTCCAGTAGTGCCTCGTCAAGACAAACGGCACACAGGGCGAGGCTGCGCGTCCGGCTCTGTCTTCCCTTCCGCTCCAGTCGATTGACAAACTGCGTGCGGGCGCGAGGATCTCCTCACACGACAATCGCATTCCAGCCACCGGAGCAGCAGCATGGAGATTCAGGTCAGCACACAGGCATGGCACGAAGCGGAGGCCGACTGGCTTGTCGTCGGCGTGACGGAATCTCCCGACTTGTCCGGCAGCTTCGCGGCGCTCGACGCATCACTGGGCGGATCGCTTAGCCGACTGGTTGAGGCCGGCGACTTGACCGGAAAACTTGCCGAACTGCTGCCGGTACTCGACGCGCCGGGCCTCTCCGCCCGACGACTGCTCGCGGTCGGACTTGGAAAGGCCGACGAGCTGAATGGCGAGCGGTTTTGCAAAGCAATGATGACGGCTGTCCGCAGCGTGGCCTCAAAGAAGGACCGCTCGCTCGCGCTGGCGCTGCCCGAATCCCTGAGTGGACTCTCGACTGCCGATGCCGCAGCCATCGCGGCGCGGGCGATCGTCGTCGGACCGGTCGGTCAGGACAGCCTCAAGACCGAGCCTGGACATCACCCGCTCGCAGCGGCGACGGTCCTCACCCCGGTCGACGGCGAAGCAGATGCGAAGGCCGGCGTCACGAAAGGCACGATCATTGGCGAGGCGATGAACCTGACACGGAACCTTGTCGACCTGCCTCCCGAGATGATCTATCCGGAAAGTTTCGCCGAACGAGCCAGCGAAGCCGCCGCCGCCGCCGGAGTCAGCTGCAGGGTGCTCGGGCAGAGCGAGCTGGAAGCGGAGAAAATGGGCTCGCTGCTGGCCGTCGCGCAGGGCAGCGACCGTCCGCCGCGGGTCGTCATCGTCGAATACAAAGGGGGCAAGGCGGACGCGCCGACGCTGGCGATCGTCGGCAAGGGCGTCACGTTTGATTCGGGAGGCCTCTCTCTGAAAACGAGCGAAGGAATGCTCACGATGAAGTGCGACATGGCCGGCGCGGCGACCGCGCTGGGCGCGACCCTTGCGATCGCGCGGCTCGGCCTGCCGGTCAACGTGACGGGCTACATGGGCCTCGTCGAGAACATGGTCAGCGGCAACTCGTACAAACTGGGCGACATCCTGACCGCGCGAAACGGTGTCACGATTGAAGTTCAGAATACGGATGCAGAAGGCCGGCTCGTCCTGGCCGACGTGCTCAGCTACGCGGTCGACAACGGAGCCGACAAAATCATCGACCTGGCAACGCTCACCGGCGCGTGCGTCGTGGCGCTGGGCGAGGACGTGACCGGCGTGTTTTCAAACAATCAGGACTGGGCCGATGCCGTTCTCTCCGCGGCAAAGACAGCCGGCGAGGATGCCTGGCAGTTGCCCATGTTCGATCACTATGCCGAGCTGCTCAAAAGCGACGTCGCGGACTGCCGCAACATCGGCGGCCGTTGGGGTGGCGCGATCACGGCGGCGAAGTTCCTCGAACAATTCGTCGGCGAAAAACCGTGGGTCCACCTCGACATCGCCGGCCCATCGTTCGCTTCGAGCAACAAAGGCCACCGCGAAGGTGGTTCGACAGCCTGCATGGTGAGAACGCTGATCGAAGTCGCCGCGACGCTGGGTTAACGGGCCGCGGAACTGGAAAGTGGCACGGCCTTCCAGGCTGTGAATCAACCAGGATTCCGCAAGGCAGGATGCCAATAGTGTTCGGCAGGATGCCCATGCCACGTTTCAACAGACTGCCACGCTCGGTAACCCGAAGAGGCTGTGAGTTTTTCAGCAGGCCGGATCAAGCGCCGCTCCGGCTGTCTTGCTGTCATGAACCGTTCCAATTGCCGGAACGGTGCCGCGTTTGGTCCGGCCTGCGACTCTCGAATTGAAAAACTCACAACCACGAAGCATCAGCGAGAGCGGGCGGCTTGAACGACCACATGAAGAATCCAGTTTGCTCCGGAACGACACGATGGCTCCCATTTTGAAAATCCAGTGCCCGAAGTGCAGTGGCAAGTTGAAGATCACACCGCAGGACGGCCCCAGAAAAGTTCGCTGTCCCGCGTGCCAGGCGACGATCAAAGTGCCGCCGCTCTCGGAATTGAAGGCGGAACCAGGGGCTGACGACTACGGCGACTGGGCCGACGAATCTGCCGAGGCGGAGGACGACTCGCACGCGGCGAGCGGATCCGATTCCGAGTGGGACTCAGCGGATCCAGATTCTGAATGGGACGCTGGCGGCGACGAATACGCGACGGGCGAGTCCGACGACGACGAGTACGTGCCCGCCAGGCAGCGGCGGCGTAAGCCCGCGAACAGACAAAAAGGTCCCGCGAAGAAATCCACCTCAAAGAAAACACAAAGCAACGACGGCGGTTCGAAAAACAAATCTGTCGTCATCGTTGGAGCGGTTTTTGGTGTTTCGATGGTCGGCGCTCTGATTTATTTCACGGTCAGCGGTCCGGCCGACGAGAACGACGTCGCGGCTCCTGTCGGGCAGGCCGGTGTTGAGGCTCCAGAAAAAGGCGGTGCTGGAACAGCAACGGTGGCTCTGGACGGCGAAGGCAAACCAGTTCGGAGTCCGGCCGAGATTGCCGCGTCGGCTCGCCAGTACGTTCGCGAACAGGCCAGCTTGATTGACGCTCCGCTTCGAGGGACCTGAGGAAACACCGCCGTTGAAATCTGAAGAAGCTGGGACCTCGATGCGAACGAGCACTGGGTCACGATTCACAAATACGACAACACTCTTGTGAAGGTCATTCCCGGCGCGAAGTCGATCCGCTTTCTGGCCGGCAACAGAATTCTGCTCGCTACGGATGACATCGCCGACTCGTAGGAGATCAGTAAAACAGATGCGCACGAGCAGGCAACGCAGCGTCATCTTCTCTCTCGCTCAGTCTGGTTCGAAGATCTCACTTCAGGAGACAAATCGGACCGGATCACAATCCGCAATGGCGGTCACTGGCTGCTGACACCGTCCCGCAGGTACCTCGTCATTGCCGAGCCCGATGCCGATTCGGCTGCCAGGCTGAACGATCCGGTGGCGGCTCCTTTCGACGGGATGCCATCGTCGACGCAACTGACGGTCTATGACACGTCGACTGGCGGGAAAGTCGCTGAGGCCGCTTACGGCAATCTCACTGTCGGCTTCCTCGGGAGCGTGACCAGTGACGGAACAAAACTCGCGATTCACGCGGGGCTACACGTCGCCGTGCTCGACATGACAACTGGCAAGGTGCTGAAAACCGGAACCCGGCTGGACATCACCGACCACACGAAGTTCACGCCGCGTGCGCCCGACTGGCTGGCCGAGAATCGAGTCCTGCTGCTCGACTGGAATCTGATGGTCGATGTCGAATCGGGGATTGCCCTCGGCGGATTCCGCCTGCCGGATTCGAAGTCATCCCAGCCACTCGCCCTGACAGACTGGATCGGAGGCGAGTACGTACGCTATTCACAAAACCATGGTTACTGGCGATTTCCCGTCGAGCAGCTGACAGCCGCCGGCGTGGCCATGACCGACCCGAACCAGAACCTGCTGGCACAGCGTCAAGTGTCTCTCCAGCTCAACGGCTGCGAGAAGTTGAGCCCGCTGGAACAGGACATGGTCAGAGAGTGTCTGAAGGTCATCATCGATACTCGATGCAATCTGAAAGTCGTCGACGAGGCGAAAGCCGACCTGCCAGTCGTCGAGGTCGCGTATTCGGAATCGCGAAAGGAAGGCCCGTTCAGCAGGGAGCGGTGGCATCAGGACGCGACTCGCCAGGCGGTCAACACGGACCGCAATACCTGGGTCAAGGACCAGTACGTGTTGAACGTGTCGCTGAGTTTTCGCTGTGTGACGGCTGACGGGCGAGTGCTCGCCGAAGACAAAGGCGAGGGTCTCGGTCTGCCGGGCGGAATGAACTTCGACGTTCCCGGCAGCGTGCAGTTTCGAAACGCTGCCATTATGAAAGCCGCCGAGAATCTCACGCTCAACGTTCCGGCGCTGGTGCCTCACAGCGCGGACGGTTCAACGATCCCGCGAAGCTGGCCGATCGAGCTGGTGAAAGCCGATCCGCCAGACTACGCCGCGATGACAATCGAGAAAATCGACATCAACAACAGCTGGCTTGGCGAGGAACACGGTCTGCCGGTCCGGCTGGCGGCGATGTCGATTTCCGAGGATCAGCGAAAGGAAATCAGTCCGCGCGGGTTCTCACAATTTCATTTCGTCAAGCAGACCGACGACTCGCCCGCCATGCTGATGCACGCAGTCGATGCCGAGTGGTTTCTGCTTCCGGTCACGCGCGAGGCGTCGGTTTCGAAACCACAGCTCCCGTCGGCTCGACGATTTGCACTGCACCCGAACGGCGAGGACTTTGCCACGTTTGACGACAAACGGCTTTCCCTGGGCAGCGTCAACCAGCTCAGCCGGATTCATGAAGAGGAAATCGATCCTGGCGTCGTGATCGACATGTCCTTTTCCGGAGACGGCAGTCTGCTGGCAATCGGCCTTGGCCAGAAGGTCGGGATTCACGTTTACGCAGTCGACGATTTGAAAAAAGTCAGCCAGCTCGACAACGCGACTCCCGCAGCGACATTCAATGAGCCGAACGTTCAGAGCTCCCTGTCGTTTTCGCGGAACTCGAACCGGTTCGTGACCGCCAGCCGCGACACGATCATCGTGTGGGACGTCGACAGCAAACGCGGCATTTTCGAGCATCAGGTTCAAAGCTCCCGACTGAAGCCCGTCACCGTCCGCGCTGTGGCCATGGGAGCCGATGGCAAGCGGCTGTTCGCGTCGCTCGGCAATGACGTCGTCGAATTTTCGCTGGAGACTCTGATGGAAGTCCGGCGGCTTCCTGAGCCGGACGCAACGGCACTGGCAATCTCGCCGGTGGGCGATCGGCTCGCCATCGCCCGGCAGACCGACACAATCGCGGTCATGAAAGTCGACGGCGAACCATCACTGCAGATTTACAACATGGGCAACTCGGTCAACGGACGACCGAAGGTCGGCTGGTCCTACGATGGCTCGATGATGTACGGGTTCGGAACCGGTGGCCTTTCCGTCTGGAACATGGACGGAAAATGACCAGCTTGCAGGTTTCAGAATCCCCGTCGTTCACCGCCGGAGTTTTGTGCGAGTCCCGCCTGCCCACGTCCGGCGACGGTGGCAACCAGCGAACCGGGACGTGACGACAGCGTTAGTCACTATGGCCAAAAGTTTCAGCTGATGCCGAATTGCAGGCACGTGCATAATCTGGTGGCAACTCGTCTGCAAGGAGGTCTCCGTCGCGAAGGAACTTGTAGAGTTCCCCATAGTGACGGGTTTCATTGGCCGAAACGCGATGCATCAGATGCCAGGGCCGGAGTTCCTGGGCGGAATTCAGTCCCAGCGCTCCGATCATCTCGGCCAGACTCTCGATCGTCAGTTTGTGGTAACTGGCGACCCGCGCCGCCTTATCGGTCGGGTCAAGGCCGGCCACCAGATGCTTCTCCTGTGTCGCCACTCCGACCGGACAATGGTTGCTGTTGCATTTGAGTGCCTGGATGCACCCGATCGCCATCATCATCGCTCGCGCGCTATTACAGGCGTCGGCTCCGATCGCGAGCCGCTTCAGCACGCCGAATCCTGAACTGACCTTCCCGCTGGCAATGATCCGGATCTTGCTCCGCAGCGAATAGCCAACCAGCGCGTTATGCACAAAGATCAGACCTTCGACGAGTGGTGCCCCGATGCGATTGGAAAATTCCAGTGGTGCGGCTCCGGTGCCGCCTTCACCACCGTCGACAGTGATAAAGTCGGGCGTAATTCCCGTCTGAATCATCGCCTTACAGATCGCCAGAAATTCGCGACGCTTGCCGACGCAGAGCTTGAAGCCAATCGGTTTGCCGCCACTCAGGTCTCGCAACTGTTTGACAAATTCCAGTAGCCCGATTGGTGTCGAGAACTCCGTATGAGTCGGGGGCGAAAGGACGTCCTGTCCCATGGGGACGCCGCGGATGGCAGCAATTTCCGGTGTGACTTTTGCAGCCGGCAGGATTCCGCCATGGCCCGGCTTGGCTCCCTGCGAGAGCTTGATCTCGATCATCTTCACATTTGGACTTGCCGACTTTTCTGCAAACATCGATGGCGAGAATTTTCCCGCCGCATCGCGGCAGGCGAAATAGCCAGTGCCAACCTGCCAGATCAGATCTCCACCGCCCTCCAGGTGATAGGGACTGAGGCCACCTTCGCCGGTGTTGTGAGCAAAACTGTTCAGCTTGGCACCGCGACTGAGCGCCAGGATCGCATTCTTGCTGAGAGACCCGAAGCTCATCGCGGAAATATTCAGCAGGCTGCAGGAATACGGCTGCTTGCAGTCGGGACCGCCAATCGTAATTCGCATCCCCTCGGCATCGATGTGATGTGCCAGGAGCGAGTGGTTGACCCATTCGTAGCCCGGGGAGTAGACATTCATCTTGGTGCCGAACGGCGTGGTGTCGCGAACCTTCTTGGCACGCTGATAAACCAGCGACCGCTGCTCCCGGTCGAACGGGACACCTTCCGTGTCGTTTTCAATGAAGTACTGGTAGATCTCCGGGCGAATCAATTCGAGGAAATATCGCATGTGCCCGAGCACCGGATAGTTCCGGCGAATCGCCTGGCGTTTCTGGGTCATATCGCCGACACCCAGCAGGACCATTGGTCCGAACACAATCCACGGCCAGAATGAGTGCGGGCCGAAAAACGCGAAAGACACCGCCGTCAAAACCACCAGAGCCGCAACACCCCAGACAAATATGGCTCGAAAATTTGTCTCTACGAACTCGGCGATAAGCATGTTGATGCCCCTCGTGGAAGTGAATTGTTTTCGATCTGGCCCCACCCTGTCGGTCAGTCGCCTGGCAGCCAGTGACGGCAAACGGCGTTGTCGTGACTCTCCCTCGCTTGACTTGCCGCCAAACCGTCAGAAGAGTGTCAAACCGTTCAACATAGAGCAACTCATCCAGGGCATTCCTTTTGCAGGATTCTGGTTTCAGGCGCGAAGCCGACGGACCGCGGCGACGACGTAGTCCGCAGCAAAGCGAATCTCGTCTTCGGTGTTAAAACGACCGATTCCAAATCGAAGACTCGCCCGTGTGAGCTGATCGCTCCGGCCGATCGCCCTCAGCACGTGGCTCGGTTCCGGATCGGCAGACGTGCAGGCCGATCCCGAGCTCACCGCAATTTCCGTCATCGCGTTCATCAGGACATCGCCGTCAACGCCCTCAAAGCTGACGTTGAGATTCCCGCAGACTCGCTCCGTCGCGTGCCCGTTGAGGTGCAGTCCGTCCAGGTCGCGTCTGAGCTGCTCCCACAGTTCATCACGCAGCGCGGCGATCCGAGTTGACTCAGCCGTGCCTTCTTCGCGAGCGATCCGACAGGCTTCACCGAAGCCGACGATCAGCGGGACCGGCAGCGTGCCACTTCTGAGCTGTCCTTCGTGGCCGCCGCCGTCGATGAGCGCTTCGAGCGGAATCCGGTCACCGCCCCGGCGGACAATGAGCGCGCCGACGCCCTTCGGTCCGTAGACCTTGTGAGCACTTAAGGTCAGCAGATCGGCACCCGGCGATGAGAGGTCGATCGGAACCCGCCCGGCCGCCTGAACCGCGTCGCAGTGCAGCAGCGCTCCGTGCTCGTGGCAGATCGCGGCGAGCTTCGCGACTGGATTGACCGTGCCGACTTCATTATTCACGAGCATCACCGAAACCAGCTGCGTTTCCGGTCGAAGCGACTCGACAAGAGACGACGACTGGACGTGACCGAATTCGTCAACGGGAATGGTCGTGACCGCCGCGCCGTTTCGTTTGAGCCGCTTCGCCGGGTCAAGGACCGCACGATGTTCGGCCGCGTTGACGATCAGGTGCGGAGCTTTGTTTGAGGCCATCGCTCGTCTACGCAGCAGCGGCGCAAGGAGCCCCTTGATCGCCAGGTTGTTCGCCTCGGTCGCTCCGCTTGTAAACACGACACTCTCCGAGGCCGCAGCGACGAGCCTCGCAACTTCATCGCGCGCGGTTTCGACCGCGGCGCGAGCGTCATCGCCGAATCGGTGATTAATGCTCGCCGCGTTGCCGTAGTGTTCGCTGAAAAAAGGCAGCATCACATCCAGCACGCGCGGGTCGACGCGCGTCGTGGCGTGATTGTCGAGGTAGATCGGCGTGTTGAGCATCGTGGACGTGTTGAGCATCGTGGAACAGTCAACTGAGAGAGGATGGAGTCTACGTTTCCCAGCCGGCTCTACGGCGGTGTCGATGCGGCTTCGCCCGTCCGCACCCACTCGATGGTCCGTTTCATGAAGTGATTTGGAAATCCGGGGTCGGTGTTGACCTTCTCCGCCAGGTCGATCAATTCGCGACGTGCCTCACCGGTCGATCGAGCAGCCGCCGTCAGAGAAACCAGCATTCGTTCTTCAGACTGAAGCGAAACTCGGTTCAATCGGGTCGCGAGTTCCTGGCCATCGGTTTGAGTTTTCCTGGAATCCGCGAACGCTGTTGCGATCAGTTTCGTTTCCGGATCGCCGGCTTTGAAATCGGCCATCGCTTTCTCGAACCAGTCGTCCGCACGAGTCGTGTCACCTCGACGCAGCCACGCCAGGTGCAGAAACAGTTCAAGGTAACCTCGTTCCGTGACGCGATCGGGAAGGCTGGCCGTTTCGAGCTCTTCGAGTCGGTCGAGATCCAGCAGTGACTGAAAAACGAGATTTCCACGCACCCGGCCGTTCTGCACCTGCTGAGAAAGCTGCAGCACTTTCTCGAAATCGCCCTGGCAGTAGCGGACGAACCGTTCCGAATAAAGCAGCTCTTCGAACGGGTCGGACGGCAGTTGCGTTTTCCTCAGGAGAGCGTACACGTTCTGCGCAGTCTGAAGATCTTCAAGCTCGCCTTTCGCGGCGAGTACCCGGAAGAGACGCCAGTTGAACGCCGAGACGATGGGACCTTTTTTGATTTCCTCGCGCAGCTCGCGTTCCAGTTCATCGAGTTCGCCGAGCACGACTCGAAGATAAAACATGGTCTGCTTGAAATCATCGTTCGTGGGGTCGAGGTCGATGGCCTGCTGGCAGAACTCGCGAGCTTTTGCAAATTCTCCCAGCGACAGCATCCCGAATGCCTGCGAGTAGAAAGGCCAGGGATCCGTCGGGTCCTGCACCGCCGCTCGCCCGAAATAATCTGCGGCCGCCTTCAGATCCGGCTCGATCCGCCCGCGCAGATAGAGAGCCGTCGAGTCGTCCGGAAACTGTTCGACGAGTTTGTCGTAATGCGACATCAGTTCGTCAAAGCGGTTGAGTTTCTGCATGACGCTTTGCAAACGGCGGTGCCACTCGACTTCCACAGGAACGCGGGCGGCTCCGGCTTTCAGGAAATCGTACAGCCGCCGTTCCTGGTCGTTCTTCATCGCCAGGGCGGAATACGTGTCGAGAAGATTCTTGTTCGACGGGTCGAGCTGCAGGTGTCTCTCACAGAACGACAAAGAGGCCGGCGCCGGCAACTGATCCGAAACAAAATGGATAGCCGCATGTGGCTCACCCAGCAGTGCATCCACCCGTGTTCGCGAAGCTCCTCCAGCCGAAACCTTGATCGCCTGAGGAAACGGTTCCAGCGGCAGATCAATGTCCGGGTAGAAAATGTAAGCCTCACCGATGTGGAAATTATGAGCCATCTCCTGATGAACGTGTTGCTCGCCGTAGAACGCCATTTCCTGAACGACCACAGTGACAAGCCCTGGGTCGAGGACAAAAACCGGGTTCTCAAAAAAACGTGTCGCAAAATTTGTCGACATGGTGAAGCGGCCTTCGCCCGCGATCGCTGCTGGCTCGGCCAGCGTCCAGGTGTGAGTGCCCTCGCCCAGTGAGAACCTGACTTTTGAGAACCCACCGACGACGACCGGTTGTCCGTCGATGCCCACTGTGATCGCGTCCCGACTTCCGTTGACGATAAACAGCGTTCGGTTCGCGGCGATCAGCATGCTCGCCGCGGAGGCTCCCAGGACAACGAATAAAAGTGCGGCAACGATCCAGAACGCTTTGGACTGTCGCAGTGATCGGCGAGGCAGAATCGATTCCTCGGCACCGATGGCTTGTTCGCAGTCGTTGACGAGACGGCGGATCCACTTTTCCTTGCCCCAATGCGGAGTCGCTTTCAGCACCTTGCGGAGAATGTCCACCGCGCGCTGCGGATCGCCGTTCGCCTGGCATTGCTGCGCCAGGTACAGCAGCGTGCCGGGGTCGTAGTGCCGCGACGGCGGCTCGAAAACGGCGAGCAGCTCGTGCGCCCGATCGACCGTCCCTTTGTGCGCAAGCGAGATCCCGTACGCGCGCTGGTAATCCTGGTTCTCCGCGTTCAGCTCGAAGGCTCGCTCAAAACATTCGCCCGCCTCTTCTTTGAATCCAGCAAAATCCAGCCAGCCGCCAACGTTGTACTGCAGGTCCGCGTGCTCGGGATGCCGCGCCTTCAGCAGCCGCGCAAGCTTGGTCGCCTCATCCGTTTTCCGAAATCCGGCCAGCGTGTGCAGCATCTGCAGGCCGGCTTCTGGATCGTCGCGCTGCTCATCCAGTTGCCCGGCGGAATTCTGAATGGCCTCATCGCGAATCTTCTGCCACTCGTCCAGGGCGATCACGCGATGTCGCCGGCACTTCGGACACGAATCGAGAATCTGCTTTTTTCCGAGCGGAATAATCGGGACAAAAATGACGACAAACCAAAGTCGCGTTTCGTAAGTCTCCAGATCGCCCGCCTGGTGACACGAGTCGCAGACGCCGCGCGCTTTCTGCAGATTCTTCCGGCCGTAATACCAGGTGCCGATTCCGTTCACAGTGCTGGGCATAAGATTCTCCGAAACGTCCGATTCTCAGTCGTGTGACGGGATGCGAGCCACGGGAGGCGAGGGCGAACGTCTCTCGACCTGCACCGCTCAGATTTCCAGAACGATCTTTCCGAACTGCTCACAGTCGCGCATCCGGG
>ERZ891418.511-NODE-511-length-13323-cov-7.676816_pt1 | contig 13323 bp, 8 predicted proteins | sample MGYA00521236_ERZ891418 | MGnify/ENA primary metagenome ERZ891418 (study PRJEB32303, sample SAMEA104408696) | aquatic metagenome | biome: Brackish water; feature: Chemocline; material: water | place: Baltic Sea | collected 2014-10-18T10:34:00 | depth 100 m ... | reverse complement strand
CGCAGCCGTTGCCAGTAGTCCTTCCAGTATTCGTCGTAGTAATCGTACGCCGCATTCTCGATGTGCTCGGGGGCGACGACTGTTGGTGACTTTGTCGGATCAAAGTCTTTGAGGTGCTCATTCCCCGCTCGCTCGCGAGGCGAAACGAACCGCCAGTCGGAATCTCCCAGGACGTCTTTGCACAACTGAGCCAGAGGCGCGTCGTACTTCAGTAGCTGCTCGCGAGTGTGAATGTGGTTGTGATCGTGGTCCATTGTTCGGTTGGTGTCGTACCAGCACTGCACTCCTTCAGCCCAGTACTCCGCCCGATTCTTCGCCGCGTAGCACTGCTTCTCGCCGCCAAAGACGATCAGCACTTTGTCGTTTCCGGTGACTTCCACTTTGGAACTGGTCGGCTGGCCGTTGACCAGAATGTCGCCACCGTCGAGGCACTTTGTGAGCAGCTCCTGCGGCTGATCGGGAAACGATTTCACGAGGGCATCCAGCAGGCTGACCGGAGTCTCACCTTTGACTCGACGAAACCGCTGCGCGGCGCGGCCGTCGTTCCAGATTCCATTTTCCCTGGCCTTTTCGAAGCATTCCGTCAGGCGATCCTGCAGGCCCTTGTCGAATCCGGCTCCGTGAATCACGTGGCCGAATTCGTGGATCAGAATACTCTCCAGATTCATGCCGCCTTCGTATTCAAGCACATCTTCCTCAGCGAAGACGACGGTCGGGCGGCCCTCTTTGTGGGTGAGGAATCCGCGGCTCCGCCAGTTGTAAAAGTCGAGCTCTTTTCCCGTCTTCTTTGAGGCGAACTGTGGCAACTGAGAAGTCAGCTCTTTGTGCCCGATGAGAATGCACAGGACTTTTTTCTCGCGGATGCGATCTGCGATCGGTACGGAAAGTCTCTGCATGACCATCGCGAACTGATACGCCGCTTCCAGATGAGCCAGATCGGAAACCTGCTCCGACGTCGCGATGAGAATTCCCTCAATCATCGTCGTCTTTTTGTAGAACGACGCGTCGAGGTTGTACTCGGTCGCCTGCTCATCGCTGAGAGGCCGGACCGAATATTCGGCCGCGCTGACTGCACAGGGAGTGGCCCCTGCGAGTGTCACCAGTGTGAGCACTATTCGAATTGAAACGAAAGGGCAGTGCATCGAGTTCTCCTTGATCCGCTATTGGTCAGTCAAATCTGTGACTGGTATTAAGGCTGAGCCGACGGCGCCAACAGTCCGTTGAATAAATTAAACTCCGTCAACGGAGCGGCGTGAGCCGCCCGGTTCTGCATGGGACAACTCGCTCAGACCGGACGGCTTGCGCCGTGCCGCTAACTCTCTCAACGAGTCCAGTCTATTCGGAAACACACGAGTTTTCTCCGCCGCTTCCATCTCTACGATGCGGGTCTGCCTTGACGGCTCAACCGGTCGAAGTCACGTTGGTTGCGTGTCACCGCGTTCGGACTTCAAACGCCGAATGCTGTTTTTAACAGAGGCGTTCATGCTTTCCCTTCCCGGCAGTCGAAAATCGCTCTGCAGCGGAATCACCCGCCGCGACCTGCTCCATATCGGCGCGGCCGGGGCTTTCGCGCCGTCGCTCGCCGACGCGATGCGGGCCGAAGCGGCTCCTGTTGAAGAGAGAGCAAGACCAGAACGTCGAGCGAAGTCGGCAATCTTCCTCTTTCTGTTCGGATCACCCCCTCAACATGAGACGTTCGATCCAAAGCCCGAAGCGGCTGCGGAAATCCAGGGAGAAATGAAGGCCATCGATACGTCGCTGCCCGGTCTGCAAATCGGCGAAGGACTCCCGCAGATCGCCGGCATCGCGGACAAGCTGACCGTCGTGCGGTCGATGACGCATCCCTACCCGATCCACTGCTGTGCCTACGTGATGAGCGGCATGCCGACTTACGGAATTCCGCTGGAGACGCAACCGCGAGCTCCCGAACACTGGCCCTACATGGGGTCGGTCGTGGATTACCTCGAAACGAAACAGTCTGGCCAGCGCACGCCCGGCATTCCCAGGAACATCGGACTGCCCTGGCGATTTTGTTCGCGCGGCAGTTCGTCGACTCAGGCGGGTCCATACGGAGCGTTTCTCGGCAATGGCTTCGACCCGTTCTGGACGGATTTTTCGGGCGAGGGCACAACGGTCGTCCCGAAGCTCACCGACGGTCAGTCGGAGAAGGTTCTGGACCCCCACGGCGGAATCAAACCGGACGGACGATTCCGCCTGGCGTCCGGTTGCCAGCTTCCCACCGAGATCACATCACGCCGATTCGAATCGCGACAGTATCTGCTCAACCAGTTCGACGCGGGCCGCGCACAGCTTCAACGTCACGCGTCAACGGGCAACTGGGACGAGCATCAGCAGCGAGCTTTTTCGCTGATCGGGTCGAATGGAGTCCGCGACGCACTCGACGTTCAGCGCGAATCGGCGGCTCTCCGCGAGCGATACGGCATGACCTTGTTCGGCCAGTCGTGCCTTGCCGCGCGACGGCTCGTTGAGGCCGGTGCGAGGTTCGTCACTGTCTTCTGGGATCCGTTCGGTCCGCATGGAGCGTCGGTGTGGGACACGCATTCCAATCATTTTCCGCGGCTGAAGAATTATCTGCTGCCGGTGTTCGATCAGAGCTACTCCGCGCTGATCACGGACCTCGACGATCGCGGGCTGCTCGATGAAACCGCCGTCCTGTGTACCAGCGAGCACGGTCGGACGCCGCAGATCGACTCCAAGCCAAAAGGCGGCGCGCGGCATCACTGGTCGCGAACGTACTCGTCGGTTTTTGCTGGCGGCGGCTTCGCGCGAGGTCGAATCGTTGGCCGTTCGGATTCGATCGGCGGAGACGTTGCCGACACGCCGGTCTCGCCGAAAGACATGCAGGCGACGGCGTATCACCTGCTGGGATTCTCAGACACAGCCACCGTGCCCGACCAACAGAATCGTCCTCACCCGATCGCCGGCGACGGCCAGGTTCGGACAGAGATGCTGGGCTAAAGCACGCGCGGCGCGCAGGCCTGACGACTGAAAGAATCCAGAAAGGTCTTGCTGCATTGCAGAACATTGACACAAACAGGATCCACGATGATTGACTTCTTTCTAAGACTGCTCGGCGTTTTTCTCCTGCTGCTCGGAACCGCGTCCGTTGAGACCGCTTCCGCACAAGCGACAGCTTCCTCGAAGCTGCAGTTTCGTGACCCGGCTCCGAAGCACTACAGGCTGACCGCTCGAGCGAGCGAGATCGACTCGCGAGCCAAAGCGCATCCGGAAATCGACTTTCTCATCCAGACGAAAGACGGCAAGCCTGCCGACGTACAGCACGCGTCGGTCGACACGCGGGTCGCTCCGCGCGGGAAACTCGTCATCTGGCTGATGGGTCACAATGAGCAACTGTTCGACCGAGTCAACTCGTACGGGCTGCACGCCATCCAGCCTCACTACGCGAATCGCTGGTTCTCAATCTGCTGCCGCGAGAACCCTGTCGGCGAACATTGCCGGGGCAATATCCGCCTGGAAGCGGCGACCGGTCAGGACTTCAGCGAGGACGTCGACATTCCCAAACCGGACGGGATGATGGAGCGGTCGTTTCAGTTTGTGAAATGGCTGGCGAAAGAGAATCCGCAAGCCGGCTGGAATCACTTTCTGACCAGGGACGGCACGGGACTGCGCTGGGACGACGTGATCATTTCCGGCAGCTCGCACGGATCGACGACGGCCGCTCGGTTTGCGAAGTTTCAGAAAGTCAGTCGAGTCGTCGCGTTCTGTGGACCTCGGGATCAGCTGCAATCGTGGCAGGCTCTGCCGTCAGCCACTCCCGAGAATCGTTACTTCGGATTCTCGCACGTGCTGGACGGTGGCTGGGTAGACGATCATTACTGCCGCAGCTGGGAACTGATCGGAATGCACGAGTTCGGTCCGATCGTCAACGTTGACAAAGCAAAGGCTCCGTTCGGAAACACGCGTCGCCTGATCACCGACTTTGACGTCAACGGCGACGCAGGGCGAGCTCACAGTTCCGTCGTTCCCGGCAGCCGTGCGAGAAAAGACAGCCAGGGAAAGTACATGCACGAAGATGTCTGGCGCTACCTGTTCACGCAGCCGGTCGATTCCGTGGGAGAAGCCACTCCGCTGGACCCTTCCTGCAAAAAGAACCAGCGCTAACCTCGCCGGGGGCACTGAGTGGGTCACTCCAGCGGGCGTCAGTACCGGGCGAGGATCGGGACGATCGCTGTCTGTAATTCGCCGCCAGTGACGTGGACCTTGCCGTCTCCATCGACGAAGACATCGACTTCGCTGCGGACTCCGAATTCGGCCTGGTAGATACCCGGCTCGACGGAGAAGCAGGTGTTCTTCATAACGAGCCGTTCTTCGCGGGTTTCCAGGTTGTCCATGTTGGCTCCGTTACCGTGGACTTCCTGGCCAATGCTGTGCCCGGTGCGGTGTACGTAGAACTCGCCGTAGCCCGCATCGTCGATAACTTTGCGGCACGCGTCGTCCACTTCCCAGCCCTGCAGAGCACGACCTTCGGCGTACGCGGACTCGACACACGCGATCGCCGCATCGCGAGCGGCCGCGACGATCAGGAAAATGTCGGTGTATTTCTGAGGGACCGCAGTCCCGACGAAGCCCGTTCGAGTCAAATCGGAGTAGACCGATCGAGGCCGGTCCATCTTCGCCCACAGATCGACAAGGACGAAATCGCCCTCGCGAATCGTCGTGCCTTCGCCGGATCCGGTTTCGTAATGGCAGTCTCCGCTGTGAGAGTTAACGCCGACGATCGGCGGGTGGTAAGTCGTCATCTTGTTGGCGGCGAAGTGGTCCATGATGACGTCCCGGACCGCGACCTCTTCCACCTCACCGTTCGAGCGGATGCTGTCGGCGATGAATTTCCAGGCAACGTTAAACGCCTCGTTCGTGTGCGTTGCCGCTTCGAGGTGCATCGCCCACTGGTCGGCATCCCACGTCGCCTCGAAGGACTGTATGAGGTCTCCGGACGGGATGATCTCCGCCCCGAAGCTGCGAACGAGTTCGACGGTTCCGGCATCCACCCGCGAGATGTACGGGTTGGCGTTTCGCGGCGAGTACTCCATCGCCACTTTCGCTTTTCCTTCGACAATCTTCCCGACGGCCTCTTCCAGTGACTGCCACTTCAGGTAGACCGCCTTCGAACCCGGCAGATGGTCAAGCGCCCCGGACTCGATGCGGTGCACGAGTTTGACCGGCTCTCCCTTGCGCGGGATGGCGTAGAAAAACCGTCGCGACCCCATCTGATCGTCGGGCAACTGCAGCACGCGCCGCGCGAGAATGTTGCTCCCGCGAAAGTCGTACAGCAGCCACAGGTCGACATCGAGTTCGTTGAGAGCCGCCTGAATTCGTGTGAGGTCAAACATGGGATTGGGTGAGGGGCAAGAGGTGGGGGGCAAGGGACGGAAGGCGGAGTTTTACCCGCCGTGGCTTCCCGAGGCGACTGTCTGCCGAGTCGTAATCAGAAAGTGTGGTTCGCCACTCCGTGGCGAAGACGTCCAGGATGTTCACGCCACGGAGTGGCGTGCCACACTTTGCGCGTTCGGCTCGGCAGGAGCCTCGCCCTCCCGACATAAGTAGTCACATCTCAGAACAGCGGAAGTGGCTCGCCGTCGCTGACCGGGAAGGGGCGGTTGAGGACGTCTCGCATTTCGGCGTGGGGGGAGATGCCCAGGGCTTTGAAGATTGTCGCGTGAAAATCTTCCGGTCCGCACGCCTTTGTGGCAGGGTGAGCTCCGTTTTTGTCGGTGCTGCCGTAGACCTGGCCGCCCTGGATGCCGGCTCCGGCAAGCGCGACGGAATACGCGTGCGGGTAGTGGTCGCGGCCTCGCGAGCCGTTAATGCGCGGTGTTCGGCCGAAGTCGGTCAGCAGAACGACCAGCGTTTCGTCGAGCGTGCCTCGATCGGCCAGGTCTTCGAGCAGCGCGGACAGGCCTCGATCGAGCGGGGGCAGCAGGTTGTTTTTGAGGCGGTTGAAGTTGTCGCTGTGGGTGTCCCACATGTCGCCGGAACCGCCGTTGAGGTCTCCGGCCGCGCAACACACCTGGACGATCGGCACGCCGGCCTCGGTCAGCCGCCGGGCCAGCAGCATGCTTTGCCCGCCGATGTGGTCGCCGTACCGCTCGCGCAGTTTCGGTGATTCCTGGTCGAGGTCGTACGCGGTCTTGACCCCGGAGCTCAGCAGAATGTCGCTTGCCAGTTCGCGGAAGTGCAGGAAGTTTGAGAACGACGACGTCTCACCAATCTGCCGCTCGAGCGACGTCAGCAGCGAGTGGCGTTCGCCGAGGCGCGGTTTGTTGAGGTCTGATTTCAGGTCGAGCACCTGCGATCCGAGCGTCCTCGAAACGCCGCCGAATTCCTTGCCGGCCGGAGTTCGCATCACGATCGGGTCGTACTCGCTGCCGAGCCACCCGCCATACTCGCCGGCCTGGAGCGTGCCGTTGTCGACCATCGGGTAAGGCAGTCGGACCGATCGCGGGACGCCCTTGGGAGCTTCGTGAAACTTCGACACCATCGCCGCCAGTGACGGCCAGTCAGCTCGTTCCGGCGCGATGTTCCCCGGTCGGTTTTCCGGCGGCTTGTGGCCGGTCATGTTCCAGTACATGCCGCGGCCGTGGGCGGAGTCCGTATGGAAAATTGACCGGACGATCGCCAGCTTGTCCGTCTGCTGAGCGAGCATGGGCACGTGCTCGGAGAATTCGATGCCGGGCGTTTTCGTGGCGATGGGATGAAACTCGCCGCGGATTTCGACGGGAGCGTCCGGTTTTGGATCGAACGACTCGAAGTGAGAAATGCCGCCCCAGCAGTAGACAACGATGCAGGCCTTCGGTCGCGATCCAGAAGCGGCTTTCGCCTCACTTTGAACCTGCAGCATCTGCGGCAGAGTGAGCCCGGCCACCGCCACGCTGGATTTCAGCACCGTTCTGCGGGTGAGAGGGGTGTGTGGCATTTGTTACTCCGCGGGAATCGACAGTCAAAGCGAATTCGGAAAATCCACCTTCGTCCAAGTTCGGCCGGGCTGTCAATGAGAATTGAGCGAACTGAAGTTCGACGCTTTCTGCCGCGTGTCCGTGCCGGCGGGGAGAATCGGTTCTTTCCTCATCAGGCATGGTGCGGCGAACCGACGCAAACTGCGTCGCGACCCAGGCTACGGGGATTCTGCCCGTTCAATCTTCGCTTCTTCGCGAAGCTTTTCGATCAGCTTCTGCCGCATTTCCTCGGCGAGGTGCTCGAAGATTTCCGGGCGGGCGTCTTCGAGGGTCAGGTCGCCAGGAACGATTTCGGTCACCGTTAAAATGTGGATGCCAAACCGCGTCTGAAACGGGGCGCTGACTTCGCCGACTTTGAGGGCGAAGGCGACTCGCGAGAACTCAACCGGCATCTGCCCGGAGTAGGGAAACGAACCGAGGTCTCCGCCTTTTTCTGCTGACGGGCTTTGCGAGTTCTTTTTCGCGGCGTCGGCGAAGGTGGACTTGCCGGACGCGATTTCTTCCCGCAACCCGGCCAGGCTCTTTTTGAGTGCCTCAATGTCGGCATCCGAGGCTCCTTCGGGAACCTTTTTCACAACGTGAGCCGCTCGGACTTCGGTGCCGTCGAAGTGGGACTTGTGCTGCTCCCAGAATGTTTCGAGGGCCTGCTTCGTGACGACCATGCCGACGTGCGTTTTCCACGTCAGCGGCAGAGCGACTTCCTCGCGAAACGTCGTTCGCGTGTAGCCGAGCGATTTCAACACCTCGTCCGTGTCGAGACCTTCCCGCTTGATGAGCTTCTCGACTCGGGCGACGTGCTGGTCGACGAGCAGTTTGCTGGCCGTCAGCTTACGGCTCTGCAGAAACTGCTTCAGCAACGCCCGATCGATGAGCATCTCGACGTAACGCTCGCGGACGGTGTCGCGCGACTCTTTCGGGATGCGTCGCGAGAGGAACAGAAATTCCAGGTCGCCATCGGTCACTTCCTGACCGTTGACCGTGACAAGGACCTCCGCCATGGCCGATGAGAGAGTCACTGCGAACAGCGACGCGAAGAGGGCAGCGAGAATGGTCAGTGGGCGTAGCATCGAGAGGACTCCATCCGGTCTCGCGGGTCACATTTCCAGGGAGCGGCGTCGTTTGGGCCGGAATTCCGGTTCGGCATCCTCGCCGCGGAGTTCCGTCAGAATTGCGCGGGTGAGTTCCGGCAGGCCTTTGCCGGTCACGGCCGAAATCTGCATCACGGGTTGACCGGTTTCTTCGGCGAGGAGCTTCGCAAACTCCTCGGCCTCAGGCATTTCGCATTTAGAGACGACGATGATCTCCGTCCGGTTTTTCAGCTCGTCGTTATAAAGGAGTACTTCCTCGCGAATCCTGCGGTAGTTTTCCAGTGGGTCGGATTCGTCCTGCGGAGCCGGCTCGACAAGATGTACGAAAACCTGCGTCCGCTCGACGTGACGCAGAAATTCATGGCCGAGCCCGACGCCTTCGTGAGCTCCTTCGATCAAACCGGGAATGTCGGCAATGACGAACGACTGGTCGTATCCGACATTGGCGATGCCAAGGTTCGGGTACTTCGTTGTGAACGGGTACGACGCGATTTCCGGAGTCGCCCGCGTCAGCCGGCTGAGCAGAGTCGACTTTCCGGCGTTGGGTTTTCCGACAAGGCCGACATCGGCGATGACTTTCAGCTCCAGGCGGATCGAACGCTCCTCGCCGGTTTGACCTTCTTCGTATTCGCGCGGGGCGCGGTTGACCGACGTCGCGAAATGTTTGTTGCCTCGCCCGCCCCAGCCGCCTTTCGCGACGACGACGCGGTCGCCGCTGGACGTCAGATCGCGAAGCAGATTGCCGCGCTCAAGATCGTAGATCAGCGTGCCGGCCGGAACGTGGATGATCGAATCCTCGCCGCTCTTGCCGGTTTTCAGTTTGCCCTGACCGTGAGTTCCGCGTTCCGCTTTCCAGTGTTTGTGGCCGATCAAGTGGGCCAGGTTCGTCAGGTTCGAATCGGCTTCGAGGATGACTCCGCCGCCCGCTCCCCCGTCGCCGCCATCCGGCCCGCCGCGCGGCACGTTCGCCTCGCGGCGAAAGCTGAGGCAGCCATTCCCGCCGTCACCACCGCGGCAGTAAAGCGTAATTTCGTCGATAAACATGGACGTAAGATCGGTCAGAGGCGGTTCAAACGGGAAGCAGGCACAGCATACTCTGCCGCGAGGGTGCCACAAGGCAGTGTGGCACCCCGCTCCGCCGCGAGAATTGCACGGTCCTCGTCACGGAGTGCCGAGACCATCCCTTGTTTCTGGTGGGAGAAAATGACGAGCAAACCAGTCTGCGGAATCACTGAAGCGTGTTGATTTTCGGAGACAATTCTTCGGCCTGTCGATCTCACAGAGAAAGCCTGATGGGCCGGTTGTTTTCGTTGTGTTTCCCTGGCGGTCCACGATACTCCCGTTTCCGGGATGGCGGCCCGCGCGGGCCGGCTGATTTACCTCACTGGTGGAGTGCTACCATGTCCCCCAATCTGACTCGAATTGCCTGGGGCAGCGTGCTGACGGCGTGCGTTGTCGCTCTGGTCGTGTTCTCGACCGGGCAGGCTCAAAATGAAAAAGACGCGGCTCCAGTTGCCACGTTGATCCCGCAGAAGGCGGTGCTGTTTGTCGACGTGGAAGGCACCGACGTTTCCGGCGAGGCCTACTCGCAGACGGCGGCCCACAAGGCACTCGTCGAATCCGGTCTGATGCCGATGATCGAGAAAGTGTTCGAACAACTGGCAGCCACTCAACCCGGAGGCCCCGGAGCCATCCCCGAACAGGCCGAGAGCTTCTTCAAGCACATCGAAGAGAAAGGCGCCACGCTGGCCGTCTCGCTGGCCGATCCGATTCCTGGTGGACCGCCAGTCGCTCTGCCGCAGGCCATCGTCATTCTCAAAGGGGCGGGGAAATTTGCTGAGCCGATTTCCAACTTCGTTCTGCAGTCGGCCGGTGCCGACATCAACGTTCGAGTCGTCGGCGATCGCTCCGTCGAGAGCATCGTCATCCCGGACTCCCCCGGCGTTGAAATCGCCTGGTGGAAAGAGGGAGCTCATCTGGTTGTGACCGCGGGGATCAATTCCGCCGCCAATCACATTGCCGTCCTGGATGGCAGCGCACCGAACCTGATGTCGAGCGAGATGTGGAAGGAATTCGGCAAGCAGCGCGGATTCAGCCGCAACGTTATCGCGTGGTTCGACATCGGAGCGATCCGCGACACCTACGGCCCGATGCCGCTTCCTGTTCCGTCTCCCGAGCCAGTCACGATCAACGCGATTGCCCAGGCACTCGGCCTGGACAATCTCGGCGCGGTGGTGATCGAGTCTGGCTACAAGGGTGAGGCCACGTGGAGCGAGACTCACGTCCAGGTGAAAGGCGAACCGAAAGGATTGCTTGCCCTGGCCGATCAAAGCCCGTTCACTCTGAAAGACCTTCCGCCACTGCCAGTCGATACGACAGGTTTTGCGGCGTGCAGTTTCGACACGTCGAAGTTTTACGACACCATTCTGGGACTGGCCCGAAACACAACGAAGTTCGGTCCGCCCGACGCCGGCGATCAGGTGGAAGCGATGATCGCACAGATTCCGCAGATGATCGGGTTCGATCCGAAGGCCGACCTGTTTGCCGCACTCGGCAGCACAATGTGCTTCTACCTGGACGGCGGGCAGCCGATCTTCTTCATGTTCGGCGGCCCGGTCCTGGCGGTTGAAGTGAAGGATGCGGCAAAACTGCGGAAGACCATTGACCACATTCTGACGATGGCCGGGGGCATGTCGCGCGGAGAACTGGAAGTCTCGCGCGTTAAAAAACAGGGCCGAGAGATTATTCTGATCGGTGCCGAGGGAGCTCAGGCCGCTTCGCTCTGCGTCGACGACAAGTGGCTGCTGCTTTCACTTCAGCCACAGTCGATCGAGACGTTTGCGATGCGGATGGACGGAAAGCTCGATAAGTGGGCTCCGAGTCCAGAGATTAAAGCGGCTCTCGCTGAAGTCCCCGAATCATTTACGAGTCTCACGATTACCGATCCGCGACCGATGTACAAAGGCCTGATCGGAATGGCTCCGACTCTGGCGAACTTTGCTCGCGTCGGCATCAAGCAGTCCGGAGTGTTCCCGCCCGACTTCCAGTTGCCAATTAACGTGGCGGACGTTCCGCCGGCCGAACTGGTGACACAGCACCTGTTTCCGAACGTAGCGGTCGGGACGAAAGACGCGAAGGGCTTCCACTCGGTCAGCCGCTCTTCGCTGCCGTCTCTGCCGTTCATCGGTGAAATGAGTGGTGCGGGTGGCATCGCAACAGTCGGCATTCTGACCGCACTTCTGCTGCCGGCCGTTCAGCAGGCCCGCATGGCGGCTCGTCGGTCGCAGTCGCAGAACAATCTCAAGCAGATTGGCCTCGCGCTGCACAACTACCACGACACGTTTCGTTTCTTCCCGTCCGGGACGATCGAAAACGAAGATCTGAAAGCTGACGAGCGTCTCAGCTGGATCGTCTCCATCCTGCCCTTCATTGAGCAGGCTTCGCTGTACGACGTGATCGATCAGAAAGAGGGCTGGGAAACCGGCGACAATGCGGACTGGACCGCCATGAATATTCAGACCTTGATCAATCCTCAGGTTGCCGACAATACGCCAGGGGCGACTCACTACGTCGGCATCGCCGGAGTCGGCGAAGATGCCGCAACGCTTCCCGTCACTGACAAGCGGGCCGGCGTCTTTGGCTACAACCGCAAGTTACGAATCCGCGATATCACGGACGGGACGTCCAACACGATGGGCGTGGCAGAGGCCAGCAAGGACTTCGGTCGATTGGGAGCCGGCGGCAAGTCCACGATCCGGTCGCTCACGAAGAAGCCGTATATCAACGGTCCGGACGGAATCGGCAGCCCGTTCCCTGGCGGGATGAATGCGATGTTCATGGACGGTTCGGTGCGGTTCATCTCCGAGAACATTGATCCTTCCGTGATGGAAGGTCTCTCGACAATCCGTGGCGGTGAGCGGGTCGGCAATTTCTAAGCCGACGTTCTCCGCTGAAAACAGAAGCCCGGCTTTCTCGGAAGCCGGGCTTTTTCTTTGCCTCATTGAAACGGGAAGTCCTGATGTCCCGCACCGGAATTTCTGTTGAGCTGCACCGCGTCGAAACGGACGACGGGCACTTTCTCGATGGAGCTCTCTACGGGGCGGCCGCGATCGAAACCGGACGGACTTTCATCGTCGTTCACGGAACTGGCAGCAACTTCTATTCGCCAGGGCCGCTGGAGACGTTTGCTCTTCTGGCTTCGCAGGCTGGTCACGCGGCAGCGCGGATCAACACGCGCGGCCACGACGGGATGGCAGCAATTTCCGGTCGAGGCGGCACAACGTCCGGTGGCGCTGCATTCGAAAAAGCGTCCGACGGCGGGCGCGACGTCGCCGCGTGGGCCCGGTATTTCGAGTCTCTCGGTGCGGGGCGGATCGTCCTCGTCGGGCACAGCATGGGCGGCCTGAAGTCGCTTCTGGCCGCAAGGGAGCTCGCAGGGACAAACCCGGTTGAGGCCGTCGTCTGTTTCTCGCCGCCGTGGCTCAGCCATGAACACTGGATGTGGCATCCGGACGCCCGGCCGTTTCGAGAAACGATGGCCCATTGCCGGGAGGCTGTGCGACGCGGCGAGGGCGACGCGCTGATTCGCTGCCGTCAGCCGCTGCCGATCGTCACGACCGCAGCCGGCTTCTGTGAGAAATACGGCCCCGACAGTGGACTCGATCTGATCGAGATTCTTCCCGGCGTGCACTGCCCGGTTCTGATCACGATCGGAGAGGACACGCTCGGGACATCGCCGGCTTTTGACGGGCTTTCGGTCGCACTGCAGCAGCTCTCAGAATCGTGTCCGCGACTCGAATTGCAGATTGTCCCCGGAGAAAACATGAGCTATTCGGCGGACCCGGATCGGCTCTTCCTTCTGACTTCAGGCTGGCTCGGCCGCATCACGTGAGGTCCCCGACAGTCGGCTCTTGCTACGGCGTGATGGGCACTTCCACCATCCAGTGCAGCAGCACCTTGCCGACTTTGCCCAGGCTGGCGGCCGAGCACTGCAGCGGCGTGTCCCGGGTCGTGTGCCAGTACTTGTAGTCAAAGTCGATGATGTTGCAGGTCGGAATCTTTGCGATGTCGTTCAGGGCGAGGTGGTCGTCGCGGACTTCGTATTTCTCACGGCCAATAAATTCCTTCACGCCCACTCGCTTTGCGACGGCCCAGACGCTGCGGGTCACGTCGGGAGCCTTCGAGAGACTGTTTTTCTCCATGTAAAGCTGAAGAGACCGGTCGGCGATCATGTCGACCAG
>ERZ891418.510-NODE-510-length-13365-cov-6.447333_pt1 | contig 13365 bp, 5 predicted proteins | sample MGYA00521236_ERZ891418 | MGnify/ENA primary metagenome ERZ891418 (study PRJEB32303, sample SAMEA104408696) | aquatic metagenome | biome: Brackish water; feature: Chemocline; material: water | place: Baltic Sea | collected 2014-10-18T10:34:00 | depth 100 m ... | reverse complement strand
ATCGCCACTTCGAAATGGTTTGACGCCCCGATCATGGCGGTCGGAGCAGCGTTCTCGTAGTTCAGGCCCATGATTTTCGATGCCCCATATCCGAGTGCAAAGATCAGCACGGTCTGAATGAAGAGCGGAACGGCAATCCACAGGATTGTGAATGGGTTCGAGATGATGACCTCACCCTTGAAGGAGAACAGCAACACCAGCGTCACCAACAAGGCGGTCTGCCGAAAAGGGGTCAGGTCTCTTTTCTGCCGGACCGCCCCGCGGGTTCCAGATCAGTCCGATCAATCGAACAGTTTTTCCGGCAGCCGCACGACGTAGATTGTGCCGTTTCCGTTGCCGGTTACGACGTGTCGGCCGTCCGGTGTGAATCGAAGCCTCGCACAAATGAATCCGAAGCCGCCGACGGGGATGTCCGCCTCAGGGTACGTGGAATTCCGCGACAAGTCCCAGACTTCGAGCTTCCCTTCGCCACGGACACCCGCGAGGAACCGGCCATCTGGACTGAAGGCGAGGGACGAAAACAGCCAGCCCTGATGGGAACCGACTGTCCGGATTCTTCGCCGCTCGTCGATGTTCCAGATGTCGATGTGGTACGCACCCTCTCCGAATTGCGCGACTGCGAGCAGGTTGCCATGCGGGCTCCAGGCCACGGCCCCGCCCTGCTCTCGCTGAGGATCAAGGTCCGCGAGATGCCGCGCCCCGTTCTGCGAATACACGCTGATTGTTGAGCGGCTACTGCTGAAAGTCGCGAGCAGGCCGTCGGACCGAAGATCGAAGTGCCGTGCCGCGTCGGGGGAAACGGTCCGTTCGAGCTTTCCCGTCAGGACGTCCCACAGACACAACCGACCATCCGTCGTCGAAGCAAAAATGTGTCGTCCGCCCAGGCTGTATTGAATTCTTTCAAAAGGCCCTTGAACCGTATCTTTCAGCGGAACGCCTGCACCGGACTTCTGATCGACAGAGACCAGACGACTGCCGTCTCCGAAGACGAACTTTTTTTCGCGAGGGTGACAGGCAACCCCACCAGCGAGTTCTGATGGTGAGCCGCGGTGCCTTCGCTGCACCTGGCCGGTTGCGAGGTCTCGTTCGAGGATCGTCATGTCGAGCGCCGTCGATACGAGAGTGCTCCCGTCGGGACTCACATCAATGTCGGCAATTCGATCGAGGTGGCATTGGGGCTCACGTTTCGAGGCGAACTTCTCTTTGCCAGACGCCACATCCCAGAAGCGAAATCCGCCAAACGAAGTTGTGAGCAGGGTTGAACCGTCAGGACTGATGCGAAGTGCTCGCGCGACCGTGGTTGAATCGTCGCCGATTTTTCCAATCGCCTCACCGGTTTCGAGGTCGAACACCCACGCGGTGGGGTCGCCGATGTTCTCGCCCGAGGCGTACAGTCGGCTGCCATCTTTCGAAATGGCGAGTCGCGATTTCTGAGTCTGAAAATGAATCCCAGGCACCGGATTCGCTGGGTCGCTCACATTCCACTGTCGAATCCCGGAATCGCTGCCAGCCGTCACAAGTGTTCGGCCCTCTTTGATTAACCAGACGCCCTGCACCGGAAACCGAATCGAAACGCCTCCAAGCTTCTGACCGTCGATCGAGAAGAGGGAGACCTCACCATCCTGCCCGCCGGCAGCGATCAGTTTTTCGTCAGGTGAAACGGCAAACTGAAGCCGGGGCGCTCCCCCCTGAAACTGCTGAAGCAGCTTCTTCCCATCCAGATCCCAGACAGAAATCTGGACGCCTTCTCCCACGGCGTACAGTTTGCCTTTTGAGTCGAATCTCAGACTGAAATTCCGTTGGCCAGCCGCTTCCAGTGTGCCCTCTGACTCCCAGGTGTCCGTATTCCAGATGCCGAATCGATCCCGGAGTGCCGCGACGAGCCTTCGACTGTCCGGACTGAACGCCAGCGCCTCGGCCTCCAGGCCAGGCACATTGAACGCCCTCACGAGGTCTCCGGTCTTTGCGTCCCACACTCGAACCGAGTGCTCAGCGCTGGAGTTGGCCACAAACCGCCCGTCCGGCGAGAACGTCACAGCAAGAATATTCAGGTAGTGCATCTGCCGGCCGCTGCCGAAGATCGCGACGATCTCCGGCGGCACGCGGGACGGGTCTCCGTTGCCGGCAAGCAGTCGCTGCTCCGGCGTGATTCGATCTCGCGAAAGTGAATCGACGGGCCATTCGAAACGGCTTGCCAGGTGAGCGGCTTCGTTCGCCTCAGTGGTGACCGGATACTTCCACTGAAAGTCACGAATCTCCGCTTTCATTCGGGTCGAGTCTTCGTTGATGGGAATCCTTTGAGCCGCGTCGCCGGGCGGTCTGAGCTGTTCGACCTTCGATTGCAGTTCGGCGAATTCCTGTTCGCGACGTTTCGACTCAGTCGGAATCCAGATCGGCTTGATCGACTTCGCATCGCCTCGTCGAATCTGAAGCGTCTTCTCAAACCGCTCGAAGCCGGGACGGCGGGCCACGATTTCGAAGCGGCCTCCCGCGTCGAATTCGAAGTGAATCTCCCCCGCCCTTGCGACCGCGATGTCACGGTCGTTGATCTGAAGCTGAGAGCCCGCTCGCTCATCCTCGGGCCACTCGAAGTGCAATCGAGCGCGAGCCTGATTTGCGATCGCCAGAAAGACTCCAACCACGGCGACGGCCGCCACGGTGAGCAATCCGGACACCCAGTAAATCACCTGGCGAGGCTTGCGATCGTTCCCGTTTGTTGGCGGTTCAGCATTCCCCGTCCGTGCGACGAGAGCGGCTGGCCCCCGTTCGGGCGTCGGATCGGCGCGTGCCTCTTCCGACGTGAGGTTGGACAGGAACTGGTCAAACTCGGAGTTGACTCGTGCCGCTTCCGGACGCGGAGCGACTGCTGGCAAAGCGGGCGGCACGACCACAGTCGCCCTGGACTCGGCAGCGAGTTTTGCTGAGGGACTTCGGACCGGCGAAGAGTTTTCTGGCGTCATGGTCGTCTTTCGCTCCGCGAAAGAACGCCCTTTCGCGGAGCGAAAGGCGACACTTGTTGATTCGCCGGGACTGACCAGCTCGGTCGCGGCATCTTCACTGCGAAGAAATGGGATCAACGCTTCAGCGATCTCACCCGGAGTCTGCGGACGATCGTCAGGATTTCTGGCGAGCATTTTCTCGACAAGCGCCGATAACCCGGCATCAATCTCTGGCCGCAACGCCGACACCGGCGTCGCTTTTGTCTGGGACCGAGCCAGCAGTTTCTCCATCACGTTGTTACCCGCGAACGGAAGCTGGCCGGTCAATGCCCGATAGAGAGTGCAGCCGAGGCTGAAAATGTCCGCACGAATGTCGGCGGATTTCGAGTCGAGTGCCTGTTCCGGCGAGATGTAGTCGGGTGTGCCCATGATCTGGCCGGTGTGAGTCAACTCGCCACCCTCGCCGGCCGCGCTACTGAATCGCGCGAGCCCCAGATCGAGAATTTTGACGACCGCAGGCTGACCCGCTTTCACGCTGACAAACAGGTTGCTCGGTTTGATGTCGCGGTGGACGGTGCCTTTTTCATGGACGTACTGCAGCCCCAGGGTGGCCTGCCGGACATAGTCAGCGGCGATCGAAACGGGGATCACCGGTTGCCGTTTCAGGATCTCCCCGAGGTCTTCGCCGTCGACAAATTCCATCACCAGGAAATGGCAGTTGCCGACGCAGCCCGCATCATAGGCTCCGACAATATTCGGATGCTGCAGCGCAGCGATCGCCTGAATTTCCCGTTCGAACCTTGCGACGGATGCCGGGTCGCTGCTGAATTTTCGATCAAGAATCTTAAGCGCGACCAGTCGCCCGAATCCCTGCTGCTCGGCGAGGAACACTGTTCCCATTCCGCCCTGGCCGAGCGGCTTCATCAGTTTGTACCGGCCGAGAAAAAATGCCTGATGCCCGGCCAGCAGTTTCTCCGCCTGCCACTTCGTCACTTCCCCCCGCCCAACCATCTCGGACGCGAACGGTCCCGGCGCAGTCTGCCCGGCCAAAGGCGGCAGAAGTCGGCGCACTTCCGCCATCGCCTTCTCATCGAGCAAATGGCTTTGCTCCAGCAGCGCAACGAAACTCTCGACGGAGGCAGGAATCATCAACGCAATCTTTGACAGCAGAAATGGATTGAAACGAAAAGCACAGGTGGGCCCGCCAGCATATCTGGTTCTGTACAGACATTCTGAAGATAACTCAAATGTTGTCTGCCGGGTTTCATGACACTTTCTCGACTGCTGGGACATTTGCCGCTGAACCCGCGGGAAATCCCTCGTGTCAGCTGGCTCGAATCAGAAGAATCCACGTATCAGAAGAATCCACGCATCGGAATGAGTCTGTTGTCGCAAAGGAATGAATCATGAACGCAAGACAGCTTCGAAAACTCGGCGTGCCGGAATACTGCGTGGCCGAAGCGCGACGGGCGATCGAGAAGCTTGCGAAAATCAGCCGACAGGCTGCTCGTGATGCGAAGGTCGAAATTCCGAAAGTGCTGGAAGATCCGAAAGCCTTCGTCGAGCACGACGCGTTCGGAGAACTCGCGAGCGCGCTGATCGATGACGCCAAAGAAAGTCACGTTCCTGGCGAGCCTGTCACGTACCGCATCTGGGGTGAGGAAGGCATCGACGCGATGTCGTTCGACCAGATGAACAACGCGTGCCGGCTGCCGGTCTCGCGAGCCGCCGCGCTCATGCCGGATGCTCACGTCGGGTACGGCCTGCCGATCGGTGGCGTCCTGGCAACGGAGAACGCGGTCATTCCGTACGCGGTCGGCGTCGACATTGCGTGCCGGATGAAGCTGTCGGTGCTCGACATGCCGGTTGAGTCGCTGGATTCGAAGTTCCACTCGTTCAAGGAAGCTCTCGAAAATGGAACGCGGTTCGGCGTCGGCGTCGGGCACGAGCGGAAGCAGGCTCACGCGGTGATGGATGCCGACTGGACGGTTTCGAAAGTGACTCGCGAACGAAAAGACAAAGCATGGAAGCAACTGGGCACGTCCGGTTCGGGAAATCACTTTGTCGAGTTCGGTGTCGTGACGATCGACAAGGCGGATGTTGAGCTCGGACTGGAAGCCGGTGAGTACGTTGCTCTGCTCAGCCACAGCGGAAGTCGTGGCGTCGGCGCGGCGGTGTGCTCGACCTACAGCGGCATCGCGAGTGCTCAACTGCCGAAGCGGTACGCGTCGATGTCGCAACTGGCGTGGCTCGATCTGGACAGTCATGCCGGGCAGGAATACTGGGCGGCGATGAACCTGATGGGTGAGTACGCCTCGGCGAATCACGACGTGATTCACCGGCTGGTTACGAAGCTGCTTGGTGCGACCGTCGTGTCCGGTGTCGAGAATCACCACAACTTCGCGTGGAAGGAAACTCACAACGGGAAGGACGTCATCGTGCATCGCAAAGGGGCAACTCCGGCGGGAAAAGGTGTCCTGGGTGTCATTCCCGGCTCGATGGCGGACCCGGCGTTTGTGGTGCGGGGACTCGGAAATGCCGAGTCGTTGAACTCGGCCGCGCACGGTGCGGGGCGTCTCATGTCGCGAAAAAAAGCGAAAGCCACGTTCAACTGGAAAGGCGTCCGGGACAGCATCAGCCGCAAAGGCGTCCGTCTTCTGTCGGCCGGAATCGATGAGGTTCCGGGCGTCTACAAGAACATCCACGAGGTCATGAGCCATCAGGCGGACCTTGTGGAGACCGTCGCGCGATTCGATCCCCGGATCGTCAAAATGTGCGATGACGGAAGCCGTCCGGAAGACTGACATCGGACGGAGCCTGACACAAAACTACGGCACCTCGATCGCCATTTGCTTTCGAGGTGCCGTTTCTCAATGCAGAAATGATTGCCCGTTGAATGAGTCCTCTCACTGGCTCGTCGGGCGACAGCGAGTGCCAGTCGATCAGTCGCTTGAGATCGGTGACAGGAACCACTGCCCGAGGGAGACCGTTCTGCGTGTCTTCGGCGGAATCGGTTCTCCCGTCAGGATGTTGATCGACCAAAGTGCAGCTCGCGATGCCGGGTCATCCCCAGAGAATTCGCTCGCGAGTTTTCGAAGGTCTCCCAGCGAGGTGTCGGCCTTCATGATCCCCAGGGCCGTCGCGCTGGCGATATAGATCTCTGTTAATTCGGCGGGCATCGGAGCGCGGTCCAGCATCCGGGCAGTAAACTGCCTCACCAGGTCCACATCGGCATTCCCCTCGTGAAGCCTGGCCAGTGACCAGATCGCCGAGCAGCGACACTGCGGGATCAGGAGCAACAGTTCGACCTTCGGGACATATTTCCTCATCAGGGCTTCGGCTGGCTGATACTTGAACTCGGCAAACGCCTCGAACAAGTGAGGCTGGACCCGCTCCATCCGTTGCGCGGTCCCGCCACCAGTCTCGTACATGCGAGCGTCAATCTGGATCGCATGTTCGAGCAGCTTCGGCAGCATCTCAGGCACGGCGAGTTCTTTCAGCGCATAGGCCGCGGCCGAAGCCACCTCGTCGCGAGGATGCTGCACCAGGTCGACGAGCGCCACGACTGCCAGCTTGTGATCCAGTTCAGCCGCAAGCAGACAGGCCTGTTCGACTCCACGCCAGGATTCGGTGAAAAGAACTGACATGGCCAGACTCTCAACCTGCGAGACAGTGTCGGCGTCTTTTTCCTTTGTGGACCGTCCCGCCTGATCCAGCAACGCGTGCCGTGCCTGGCATCGAACGTCCGGGTGATGATCGTCCAGTGCGAAGATCAGTTCCTCGACATGAGCCTTCGATCGGTGGCTGCAGCTTTGAACGGCGAGCAACCTCACGCGCGCGTCTGGACTGCGAAGACCCTCACTCAGAATGGCGTCTGAAATGCGATCCGGATTCAACTCGTCGATTCGTTTCCAGGCTGTCGCAACGACGGCGGTGGAGCGGTGTTCCATCAGTTTCAGCAGGATCGCCTCCGCCGCGTCACCGGAGTGGTGCTGCAACAGAGTTGCCGCCAGCAGCGCGGGAATCACGCCTCCGGTTTGATCCGACAGAAGCTGGCTCGCGCTGTCTTCCAGACCATTTTTTTGAATTGCGGCGAGCTCTCGCGCCGCTGCCAGTCGTGTTGCGGAATTGACCTGTGACGACAGGACGATTCTGCGAGTGGGCTCCGCCGCTTCTTTGTAGCCCAGCGTGGCAAGGCCCCGGAGGGCAAGAATCAGGTGAGAGCGAGGCACCTTCGCCGGCTCCGCGAGGCGGCTCATCCACATGCCCCGCGCCGGCTTGTAATCCCACTCCGCAAAGGCCCGCTCGGCAGCCTGCCGCAGTTCGGGAGCCGTCCCGGAGTGCTTCATCAGATCCGCGGCGACGGTTCGGTCATTCAGAATGACGAGTGTTCTGGCCGCGTCGATCCGGGTTTCCGTCCGAGTGCTGTCGTGGTTGAAGATCGCCCGCACGTCCTCTGACAAATCGGAGAAGTCGAGATAGCCGCCCTTGTGAGCCACTCCGATCGCGAGAATCGCGTTGCGACGCATCTCACGATCCGGGGAGGCGAGAGCGGATTTCCAAAGCGGTTTGAATTCTTCCGGCAACGACCGGATTGGCGGCAGAGGGTGAATATCAAATTCATTCCAGCAACGCAGTTGCTGCCAGTCCCGGTGTACTGTGTCGGTTTTGTTCCGGACCGCGCTGACGGGTCCCCAGCTCTGCCAGGCATCCTCTTCGGCCCGAGCTTCTGAGGTGCTCGCAGAGAGATTCGCGACGCACACGGCCAGACACAAAAGCGCCCTCGCACATGCGCGAGGTTTGTCTTCCCTTGCTGTTTCTGATTTTCTTTCTGAATTTCTGCCAGACATCACAGTCTCTTTTTTTAAAGTCAGTCGTGAGACATTGTCCGTCTTCAAGTTGAGCTCGACGAATCACGTGGGTCGAGTCAGCCGCCATGTTTGTGCCGTCAGGATGCACAGGAAGATTCCCGACACCACACCCGTGAACCACCAGTTCGCCGGGATCAGCCCGTACTCCGAGAAGCCCGGCGTTTCGATGATGCTCAGCGCCGCGGCCAGTGTGTTGATCGTCAGGGCCGAGTTGACCGTCGAATAGCCAAACGGGGCGTCGCGGCCGAGCCAGATCAGAATCGTGCCGGCATACATCGCCAGCAGGATGGAGTAGGTCGTCACGGTGGCTGCCGCCGTGCGTGTGAAAAAACTGCTCACCGTGGCACTCAGCAGAATTGTGAACACGCTCGTCAGAACCAGGCAGACGACGACCTGCCGGATCTGATCTTCCAGGACCGGCTTGATCCAGATCATCACCCAGTAGCCGGGCAGCGTCGCGCAGAGAATCAGCAGGAGCGTCCAGAAAACGCTCATCAGCTTGCCACGAAGGATCGAGCCGGTCGACAGAGGTGTCGTCCGCAGTAAATCCCAGCCGCCACTCTCCCGCTCGGTACTGATCAGCCCGGCCGAGATGCCTGGTGTGAAGAGCAGAATGAGAGCCATCTGAAGGATCACGATGATCGTCCCGATCGTCTCGACACCCCACTCTTCAGAACCCATTGTCGTGACACAGGCCAGACCCAGCGACACGACGGCACAGCCGGCGACGAGCCGCATCAGCCAGTGAAATCGCCCGAACTGGCGGCATCGAAATTCTTTCACCATCACCGGATTCAGGAAGAAACCGATGCCGGCCTTGCGGCGCTGCGGGTCCACCAGAAAGAACAATCGACGGGCAGTCCGCACGCCGAGAGTCTGGTCGTCCGTGATGACTCCCTGCGACCGCGACTGGTCGAGCAGGCGCCAGTTCAGCCGTCGCAGCGTGGCCGCCGCGAGGACGACTGACGTCAATGCCGCCGCGATGAGAAACTTGAGGATCACTCCGGACTCTGTGACGAGGCCCTGATTTCCGATCGATCCCGTACCAACAATCTCAATGATGGACGGCATCGGCGACAGGGCCTGAAGTTGAACGGCGAGGCCGCTCAGTGGTCCCTCAATCCCCTGCAGAAAATAGTTCGGCGCGAGAACCAGAACACTCAACCCCAGCACGCCTCCAAACGTGACCCGCAAAGCCGAGTCTGTTGAGGCGGTCAACGTGCTGACAAGCAGCCCCAGAGTTGCGTACTGCAGGCTGGCGGCCGTCAGCACCAGGTAAAATGGCAGGACGTGCGACGTAAAAGAAATTCCGCCCATCGCGTAACACGCGGTGACCGCGGGCGTACTGACGAGAAGCAGGAACAGAATCGCCGACAGCGAACCAGCCAGCTTGCCAAGATAAATCGACACCGGCGACAAATTGGAATTCAGCAGCAGCGCGAGCGTGCCTTTGCGTTTCTCCACCACGATCGAAGTGGCAGGTGTGACCGGCGAGAGCAGAGTGACCAGCGCGGCGAGCCCGAAGGCAAAAATCGCAAACACCTCGCGAGCTCTGTCGCCCGATCGATCAATCAGGCCATCGGACGGCCAGCGGATCATGACGAGAACGATCGTCACGAACGCGACCGCCGCGAGCATTCCGTGAAAGCGGACCGACCTCATGAGGCCGATGAATTCTTTATGGATAATCGGGTTGCTGAGCATCGTTAATCGCGAGCCTCGCCTGGACCCGACTTGCCGGAAGATTTGCCAGCGGATTTGCCAGCCGGTGCCAGCTCGCCATCCAGTTTTTTCGGGCTGGCGCCTTCAGCAGCCGCGTCGGCCGCTGCGTCGCCTGATCGAGTGACCGAGAGAAAGGCTTCTTCGAGGTCGCCGGCCACTTCGCGGAACTGCGTGACCGGAATTCCTGACGTCACCAGAGCGGCCAGGACCGGCCCGAGTTCGTCCTCGCTCCGGTCGCTGCGGAATCGGACGATGGCTTCCGTACTGGACGGGACAATGCTTGATCGATCGGCTCCCGACGCAGCGAGCACCTCGACCGTCTCATCAATCTTTTCTGCACCAGCCAGTTGAACTTCAATCATCCGGTTCTGACGAAACTGCCTCGTGATTTCTTCCAGTGAGCCGAACGCTTTGAGCTGTCCGCGATGCAGAATTGCCACCTGATCGCAGATGCGTGACAGCTCGGGCAGGATGTGGCTGGTCACGATCAGGGTCTTGCCGAGGGAAGCCAGCTTCAGCAGCAGCGACCGCATTTCCAGCCGCGCTTCCGGGTCGAGCCCATTGGCCGGCTCGTCAAGGATGAGAACTTCCGGATCATGCAGCAGAGTCCGGGCGATCCCGATTCGCTGCTGCATCCCGTGGCTGAGTGCCTCGACATAGCGATCCTGCATCCATGCGGCGTTAGTGAGTTCGAGGACTTCGTCGATCCGCGTCCGACGCTGTTTGCGGCGGATGCCGAATGCCGCGCCGAAGAAGTCGAGGTACTCGCGAACCCGCATGTTCTCGTACGACCCGAACCGGTCCGGCATGTAGCCAACCAGTTTCTTGATCTTGTGAGAATCGCGAAGACAGTCGACACCGGTGATCGTCGCGCGCCCGGACGTTGGCCGTGCGAGGCCGACGAGAATTCGGATCGCGGTCGTTTTTCCCGCACCGTTGTGGCCGATGAAGCCCAGAATCTGGCCTCGGTTCACCGTGATGGACAGGTTGTCGAGCGCCGTGAATTCGCCGTACTTTTTCGTGAGGTTCTCGGTCACCAGGACCGGGCCCGCGTCAGACATGATGTGTGAATCCCAGTTGGTCGATTATTCTGGCTGGCTGTAATTTTGGCTGGCTGTTTTTAAAGTAACCCGAAACGCAAGCGAGGGAGGACGTCTTTCGAGATCGCAAAGCCGATCGAGTTTCGCTCTCGATTACGCTTCGGGGCACCCTCAGACAGCCCTTTCAACGTACTCATCAATCGCTCGCCGTGCCGCTCACTTTTCCTGACAGTTCAAGCTGCACCCAGTGCACCTGCCAGGTCTCGTCGCGGACGATGAGTTCCTGACCGGCTTCGTCCAGATTTCCTTCGTCCGGCTTCAGGTTGATCTCGCCGATGTCGAGCACAATCTGCAGGCCGCCGACCTCGTCGAGAGTCAGCGCGTCTTTCGCTGTGATCGTGAATGAAAACTCCCCGACCATGCTCGACCGCGAGGAGATCTCCGTTCGCTTGCCGGGCGGACCCGCTGAGATCACGACGGTTCGCGACGGGGCCGAGATCTTAACTCGACAGATTGCCGAGGAGACTTCGATCGGCAGCAGTGATTCCGGAACCTGAAACCTCAACGTGGAAACGCCTTTGTAAAGCTTCTCGCTCCAGACACCTTTTCCGTTGCTGTACGACGACGAGAATCCCGTCCCGCCGGCACCTCGAATCGCGTTCATCGTCAGAAACAGTGACGGAATTCGAATGTTCGTTCCGGCGGGCGGACGTCGAATCTGCAGGGGAATTCCCAGCAGCGCGGCACCGCTTCGCTTTTCGATGGGAATCTCAAAACCGGTCTCAACCGGATTGGCCCAGCCCAGCAGCATGAGTCGTTGCGGAAACCAGTTCTCACGTCCTTCGAGAGTCAACATCTGCTGCAGCACAGTCTGTCGCCGCTGTTGTTCCTCGTCGAGAAGCTGCCCGCCAAGAAACTCGCCGGGGGGAAGAATGTCACCGGGACGAACGACGATCCTGCCGGCCGAGTCCGCGATTGTAGCGGCGGTAAAATGAGTCCGCCCGGCAATCGTGAGATCGCTGAGTTCGCCGAACTGTCCGCCATCGACCGAGCCGATGAAGCCGTCTTTGTCGAAGGTTCCCTCGGCAGAAACCGCTTGCGAAAGTCGCACAACCTTTCGGAACGGAGCCAATCGGACGCCGGTTGGAATTTGAGCTGTGCTGAACGACCAGGCGGGCGGATCGTGTTGCTCTCGCCGCCAGACTCCCAGACCGGTCCCGCTTCGTTCTGGAAGAAAGAGCCCGCCTTCCGATGCCAGAAACGGGCCGGTGATCGGGCTTTTCGAATAGGTCGCGGCAACGCCCTCAACATGAGCCAAGGGTTGCCCGGGTTCGATCGCGACGAACTGAAACTCAGTCACGCTGTCTGGTTCGCTGCGCGACGCGACACCGATCACGCTGAGAGTGCCGACGATGACAACTGTCGCAAGTGGAATCACATATCCGGCAGCTTCGATTCTCCCGGCACGTTTCAGGACAGGCACCGTCGCAACCAATACCAGCAGAAAACCGGCAAGAATGCTGAGCACCAGATTTCTGCCGGGCACTTCGACACCGATGCGTGCATTGACGCTGGCGACCTGAGCCTGATGCGAAATCGCCTTCTCGCCCTCAGCAGTACAAGTCTCGGTGAGAAACTCGTTGAGCGTGGCGGATGCCTTGAAAGGTCGATCTTCAGAGCGAAGTGTTTCCTGAACGTTCCAGTTTTCCGGAACGTACCAGCCTTCCATCGCCAATGTCGTACAGACGATTCGCCCCTGGCCGATCTGCCTGGAAAACGCCGCCGGCCATCCGTCGACGCTGTGCGTCACTGTGACCCCATCGGCGACGACGCGAACAAAGTCCGCGGGCCTTTCCAGGTTCCGGGTTTCCGGCGGTGTGGAAATCACACGGTCTTCGGAAACGATTCCGAACTCGGACAAAGTCAGGCGATCTACCGTCTCCACCGAAAACGCATCGCCCGCCAGTTGGCTGAGGGTCGCCGGGCTCACCTGGTCCACGAGGATCCACAATGTGCCGCCTCTCAGCACCCACTCCATGAGCGCCGAGGAAGCTGCGGCATCTTCCCCCACACGATTTCCGGAAACGATGATCACATCCGCAACGTCGTACCCCTCAATTACCGACGGAAGCTGGGGATCAAGAAGGGGGACGATGGACTCCCGCGGGCGATCGTGAAACAGGTCGGCCAGCAAAGTGAAAATTTCGAATTGCCGCTCGGTGCCGTCCGAGAGAAAGGCCACACAGCGGTTTTGAAAGAGCTTCAACGGAAACGTCTCGACCCGGTCATACGAATCGCCCCGCTTAATCGACTCGACGCCGTCCTTGACGATTCGCGTGTTGGACTGCAGTTCCGCGAGCGGCATGAATCCCGGCCGTGACTGAGTCGACATCGATTCGGGAATGAAAATCGGGATCCAGCTTTTGCGAATCGCGCCCGGCGGAACCAGCAACTGCCGACTGAATTCCAGATTCTTGTCTTCTTTCAGCCAGCCGACCGAGACAGGCGAGGCCTCTGTCTCGCCGCGATTGCCGACCCTCAATTCGATCAGCCCCCACCGCCCTGGAGCGTACCTGCCAAATCCTGAGGTCGTCAGACGGACGCTGACTTCTCGATCCGGATCCAGTTGAGCGATCGCATAATCCTTATCCGCCAGTAGGCAGAACAGAAAAGCAAACGCAAGAACGAGGTCAGTTCGAAACACGGCGACCGATCCAGAATCAGCACAAAAGGCAGACCCCCCCCGTCGCGACTGATGAAACGGGGACCCGGCCATTGTGCGTTCGACCGGGC
>ERZ891418.509-NODE-509-length-13368-cov-5.214828_pt1 | contig 13368 bp, 6 predicted proteins | sample MGYA00521236_ERZ891418 | MGnify/ENA primary metagenome ERZ891418 (study PRJEB32303, sample SAMEA104408696) | aquatic metagenome | biome: Brackish water; feature: Chemocline; material: water | place: Baltic Sea | collected 2014-10-18T10:34:00 | depth 100 m ... | reverse complement strand
GCGCTCACATGACCGTCGGTGCAGAAGATTCCTTCCGCCGCCAGCCGGTCGAGGTGGGGCGTGGGGATGTCGGTGCATCCCGTGAACCCGAGGTCCGCGTAACCCAGATCATCGGCCAGGATGAGGAGTAAGTTTGGTTGCGCGACGTGCGCCGGAGACCCGTCGTCGGGGGTGGATTCGGTCGTGGTGCAGGCGAGGCCGCTGATCACGATCAGGGCGCAGGCGAGTTGGCTGGCGCTCATGCGAATGGGATTCCTCCACGCAGCTCATCGATTCTCGGGAAGGGAGAGTACCAGGCTAGCGCGAACGACGGAACGCTCCGCCCGTGCACTCGGCCCAGCTCGGAGCGTGAGACAGCCTCACGGTCGTCGGATCGCCTGCTCCCTCAATTCGGCCTCTCTGACTCCAATCGAGTGCGTGGCTTCCACGGCTCCCAGCAGCAACGGACCGATGAAAGAAGAGCGTGTCCACCAGGATTACTTCGCTGACGGCCAGCCTGATCGACGCGGCCCGACAGGCGGTCGGTGAGGCTGGGCTGCGCAAGATGATCGCGGTTCGAACGAAGAACCAGATCGCGAGCTATCAGAAGACACTGCCGGCACCCACCGTTTCGCTCCGGCGTCGCGTGGAGGCGCTCGCCACCGTGCGCACTCGCGAGGGATACATGGCTGAGGTCGTGACCGAAAAGCGCGGGCAGTATCTCCTGATCGAGCATCACTGCCCTATTTGCGATGCGGCGGCGAGTTGTCTGGGGCTTTGCGCGGGCGAACTCGAACTGTTCCGAGCGGCGCTGGGGAAGGACGTTCTGGTGGAGCGGATCGCTCACCTCCTCTCTGGCGAAGAGCGTTGCGTGTATCGGATCTCACGCGGCTGACTCGCGCGTAAGTGCGCGAGACCGCGAGAGCGCACCCCCGCCCCCTTTTCCTCCCCGACGCCTCGGAGAGGGTCATTTGCACCCTTCGGGGGCCAGATCGCCTGATCTCTGGGTCGCACCGGAGGTCCTGGATCGTGCGCAAGTCGCCTCCAACGCTGTTCCCAGAAGGGTCGCGTGATAGAGTATCTATGAGGGCGGCAGTAGAGATCAGGGCGTCGCCCCTCAACCGCACACAATCCGAGAGACGAGAAGGAGCCCGCCGTGGAGTTTCGCCCGAGTTCGCGTGAACGCATCTTCGTGCTGATGGTCCTTGTCGCAACCGCGCTCCCACTCATCGCCGGGACGACGACTCTCGATCTCGGGGGGCTGGTGCCGGGACCCGACCCGGTGATTCGTGTCCTCGGTCCAAACAATGACAACGGTGGCAGTTTCCGTCTCGGCGTCCTCGGAGTTCCTGTCGCGGGCGGATTCGATGCCGATGGCGATGGCTTCATCGACTACGCGATCGCACACTTTCGCGCGAGCCCCTTCGGTCGCAACCAAGCGGGCACCGTCAGCCTCGTCTTCGGGGACGGAACCATCGGGGGGACCCTCGATCTCGCCGCAACGAATCCATCGATCCTCAAGATCCACGGCGCGGCTGCGCAAGGCGAACGTGAGATGGCGGGGAGCGAGATCTGGCTCGATGATGTGACGGGGGACGGGCTCGGGGACCTTCTCATCTGTCGGCAGAACTTCAGCCTGGCCGGGCGCCCCGGAGTTGGCGCTCTGACCATTTTGGTCGGGAACGCCGGGCTCCACGCTCTGGCCCTGTCCTCCACTGCCATCGATCTTGCGAGCCCGCCCCCGGGGGTCACTCTTTTGACCATCATCGGCGGACAAGACTTCGGGCGCTTCGGCATCTGGATCCGCACCGGTGACGTGACCAACGATGGGCTGGCAGACATCGTCGTGGGAGCCGATCAAGAAGGTCCTCCGGGGACGTTCGAAGGTGCGGTGTACGTGATTCGCGGCGGCACTCACCTCTCGGCGAACGCGACCATCGATCTCGCAGGCTTCGGGACGACGAGCCTCGCGGGAAACATCGCCCGCATTGAACCACCCAACGGTTCGACGAACTTTCACCTGGGAGGCACTTGTCAGGTCGGAGATCTCGATGGAGATGGCCGGGCTGAAGTCATCGCTGCCGCGACGATCAACCGCGCCGGCGCATCGGTCGGGCCGTATTCATCCTCGCTCGGTGGTGGGGGTGCCCCCGATGGCCGCCTCTACATCGTCTGGGGAGATGTGTTTCCGCTGGGGGTGTGGCCGGCAGGCTTCGTGGTGGATCTCCAGACTCAACCTTCTGGCGACGTCACGACCATCTCTGGAGGCGTGCAGAACTCTTCGTTCGGAGAAGAGCTTCTCGCGGGACTCGACTATTCGGGGGACGGAAACGCCGAGCTGTTCGTCGGCGATCTCGTCGGAGATGGCACGGGCGGAAGTCGGCCCGTGTCGGGGATCGGATACGTGTTCTACCACGCGGCTCTGCTCCGCGGGCTGAACTTCAACATCGACTCGCTGCCCCCTGGAATCCAGATGACCAAAGTTCTCGGTCCGAACTCTGGAGCGATCGGCTCTGACACCGTCGCGCACGGCGACTTCAACAACGACGGGATCGACGATCTGATGATCGGAAATCCTGGCGCCAATCCGCTGGGGCGTAGCAAAGCGGGGAGCTTGAGCGTGTTTCTCGGTCAGAACACCCCGTGGCCGGCGCTCGTCGATACAGCGCCCGGCGCGGCCACGCCCGGTGTCTCGATCTTCGAGATCCAAGGCGCACACGGCAACATGCCGAGCGACACTGGAGATACTCTCGGTTACAGCGCGTCGGTGGGAGACCTCGATGGCGACTCTCGGACCGACATCATCGCGAACGAGATGAGGGGCAACGGCGCCGGTCCGAACTCCATCGATAGCGGCAACTTGATTGTGGTCTCGGGAGCCTACATTACTGGAGGACCTGCCGTCGATTTCATCCGCGGCGACGCCAATCAAGATGGCGTTCACGATCTCTCCGATCCCATTGTGGAGCTGAGCTACTTGTTCGGCGGGGCGGCATCGGTCTGTCTCGATGCGTTCGACGCCAACGACGATGGCGACGTCGACCTGGCCGATCCGATCTATCAACTCAACTATCAGTTCGGAGGAGGAACTCCACCGAGTCCGCCGTTCCCCACCTGCGGGCCGGACCCGACCTCCGACGGAAACGGTTGTGCGTCCTTCGCCGTCTGTCCTTAGTCGGCTCTCACTGGGGTGGGCTAGGTTCCACTCAGTAGGAGAAGCCAACCAAGAATGCGAACTCCTCGTAGTCTGCGTCGGTTTCGAAGCCACCCAGAGAAATGTCTGAGCCGAAGAGGACTCGGCCATCGACTCCGACGAAGAAGCCGTCGGTGATATCCCAGACGACTCCCGCGTGGAAGTAGCCCGCGAGGGATGAGTCGTCCTCGCTGTCGCCGAAACCGAAAAACCCGACGTTCTCCACTTCGAGGCGGACAGAGATGATCGAGAGGCCGAGGCCGACGAAGGGGCGCACCGGCCACGATCCAAAGTTCTTGACCACGCCACCGTAGAGTTCGGTGGTCGAGCCGTTCACATCGAAGACACCGACGTCGGCACTATCATAGGATCCCTTCACACCGAGCTCATAACCCGCCCAGCTTCCCGGCAGTTCATCGGAGAACTCGATCCCGAAGCTGGATTGATCCTCGACCGGCTCGTAGTCACCCTGGTCGAGGGAGAGCTCTCCGAGCCGAAATGCCCAGTGCTTCGACCGACGTGCTTCGGGAGCGTACTCACGATCGAAGCTGCTTCGAGTTTCGCGAGAGCGCCGAGTCGTAGATCCGGTGGATCGCGCCGGTGAACTCCTGGGTCGATCCTTATCCACGACATCTCCCGGGCGCACCCGTTCGTCGTGGTCTTGTTGCGGCAGAGGCGCACAAGAGCAGAGCCAAAAGACCGGTAGCACTGCGAGGAACCAGCGGGCCGCCGGCTTCCTGTTCTCCGCGTTTCTTCCTCGACACTTTTGAGCCTCATCTGATTTACGAGTCATGACGTCCTCCCTCTCCGCTGACCAACCACGCCCGAACCATGGGGCAACGCCTCCTTCTCAAGTGTTGTGCCGTGAGAGAGCTCCTCTTCCAAGTGGGGGTCTGGTCACGGTCTAGGTTCGATCGAACAGAAGCGGGCCGCAGCGGGGTGACTCTAGGGGGAGCTTCTCCGGCACATGTTTCCGGAGGTCCTGCCGGGACTGGATCAAGAATGGCACCGCGGCACGCTTCGCAGGCTGCGCAACGAGCGCGCTTCACTTGCGGTTGATTCCTATTCTTGAGAGTCACGACCTCGAGCGAGAGAGCACAACTTGGCGCCAGATCGTCTCGCTGTGAATCGCAGTGCTGGCGCGTTGTGCGGCTTGACGGAGTCTCAGCTTTGATAATAAATGTCAACGTTGCGAATTTGAATGAATGGTCTTGCCTCGATGGATGGTTAGTGCAAATCTCCAGTTGTACATACGAGAGGTTACCGGGACTTCTGTCTTCATGGCAGGTAAGCCGGTAAGGAACGGACCGAGACCAACCTTGGCAGCACGTGGGGCCTGAAAGTCTGTATGGGACTTTCGGTGTGTCTTACCGGGTTGAACGGTTCTGTAGTAAAGGGGTTGCTCTCGGAGTTCGGAAGGACTGCGGCTCCCGGCGTTCATCGCTGCGGCGCCTTGGTCTTTCTCCGAGAGCAGTACAAGCGGAGGTGTGCTATGGCAAAGCGCTACGCGCTTCTGTCCATCCGTGGACTTTTTGTATTGTCCGTTCTCGCGGGAGGCTTCGTTCTCCCGACCGCCTTTGGGCAGGCGGTCCCGGCGCCGGGGTCCGTCAATCCCTGCGAGCGGAACGTCACTGCGCACGTTGTCGCGCTCGATCAGGTCTTCTTCTACAACCGACTCGGCACCGTGAATCCTCACGGGATGATCTTCGCCCTCGCCGAGGACGTGCGCGCCTCTTCCGACTCCAACGGAGACGGCGCGATCAACAACTCCGACCTCACCCCGGGGAATGTGAGCCTGCGCTCTGACAAACGTCCCCGCCCGATGGTCCTTCGAATGAACGAGGGGGATTGTCTCGAAGTCACCTTCACCAACTTGCTCGATCCCATGCCGCTCGCGGGTCCCGCGACTCGGAGCGCTTCGTTGCACGCGCAAGGGATGCAGTTGGTGAATGACATTCTCGATGACGGATCCAACGTCGGAGAGAACCCGAGTAGTTTGGTCGCCCCGGGTGGGACCGCCGTCTACACCTTCTACGCCGAGAAGCGGGGCACGTTCCTCTTGAACTCGACCGGTGCGATGACCGGTGGCGAGGGGAACGGCGGTTCGATGGCGTTTGGACTGTTCGGTGCGGTCAACGTCCAGCCACGCCTGGCAGAGTACTACCGCAGCCAAGTGACTCAAGATGACATCGAGCTCGCGACCATCGGGACGACTCCCGGGGGGCAGCCGATCATCGACTACGATGCGGTCTATCCATCCGGGCACGCGAGAGAAGGCGGACCGATCTTCGCGATGCTCGATGACGGCTTTGCCCTGCGTCACACCGACTTGAATGCGGTGATCACGGGGCCCGGGCGGGGAAACTTCCCTGCCGGGACCTTTACGCCGAATCCGATCTACCCCGATCGTGATCAGCCGTACCGGGAGTTTACGGTGCTCTATCACGATGAGATCGTCGGCATCCAAGCCTTCCCACACTTCACCGACCCCGCGTTCGCCCATACGCTCCACTCGGTGCGCGATGGTTTTGCGCACAACTACGGAACCGGAGGGATCGGAGCCGAGATCATCGCGAACCGGCTCGGCGTCGGTCCGATGTGGGATTGCACCGAGTGCAAGTACGAGGAGTTCTTCCTTTCCGCATGGGTGGTGGGGGATCCGGCCATGGTCGTCGATATCCCCGCGAACGCGGATCTCGATGGGGATGGGCAAGCGGATCCGGGTGCGAAGGCGACCCGCGCCGAGTACCCCGACGACCCGTCCAATGTGCATCACAGCTACTTGGCGGATCACGTGAAGTTCCGGATCCTTCATGCCGGTCCGAAGGAACACCACGTCCACCACCAGCATGCCCACCAGTGGGTCTATTCACCTGATTCGAGCGATTCTGCCTACCTCGACAGTCAATTCCTCGGCCCGGGCAGCGCCTACACGCTCGAGATGACGTACCACGGCTCGGGGAACCGAAACTTCACGGTCGGCGACAGCATTTTCCACTGCCACTTCTACCCGCACTTTGCGCAAGGAATGTGGTCGATGTGGCGGGTGCACGACGTGATGGAGGTCGGCACTGAGCTCGGAATCGACGGCCGACCTGTGGCGGGAGCACGCGCGCTTCCCGATCCAGAAATCGTCACAGGCACGCCGATTCCCGCGATTGTTCCGCTCCCCAGTCGCCCTTTGCCCCCGATGCCCGAGGCAGATGTGAGCGTGGTTGAGATTGCCGGTCTCCCCGGCAGCCAAGTGCACGTCGATGGCGCGGGCAACCCGGGGTACCCGTTCTTCGTGCCAGGTGTCACTGGCCACCGCCCGCCCCACCCGCCGATGGATACGATCGATGATGGCGGACTGGCGCGTCACGTCATCACCGGTGGTGAGGCGATCAGCGTCGAGACCCGCTTCGACTTCTCGAAGGAGCTGATTTCCGCAGTGGCGGTCGAGGTTCCCGAAGCGGGGACGGCGATCGAGCTCGCAGCGATGCAGTGGCACGCGACCCGTGAGCACCCCACCTGGCGCATCGATCCGACGACGGGGGCGGTCGAGCCGTCGAGCTTCCTCGCCAACGGTCTACCCCCGTCACCCGGGGCTCCATTCGCGGAGCCGTGTATGGACGAATACGGAAACTCCTTGGGGTCGATGCGCACGTATCGCGCCGCGAACATCGAGACCGACGTAGTGCTCACGAAGAACGGGTGGCACTTCCCACAACAGCGGATGATCGCCCTCTGGGGGGATGTTCAGGCGCTCCTCGACGGGGATCGAGCGCCGGAGCCGTTCTTCTTCCGCGCGAACTCCGATGATTGCATCGAGTACCACCACACCAACCTGATCCCGAATTTCTACGAGCTCGACGACTTCCAGGTGCGCACGCCGACCGACATTCTCGGGCAGCACATTCACCTCGTGAAGTTCGACGTTCTCGCTTCGGATGGATCCGGGAACGGCTGGAACTACGAAGACGGCACCTTCTCGCCGGACGAGGTGCGTGAGCGGATTCACGCGATCCGCGAGCACAACAACTGCACCGACGACGATGCTCGCAACGGGACGATCGCATGCCCGATCGCAGAGCCGCATCCGTACTTTGGTGCAGGGCCGAACGGGCGTTGGCTCGGGGCACAGACCACGATCCAGCGCTGGTACGCCGACGACGTACTCAACCTTGCGGGTGACGATCGCACGCTCCGCACCGTCTTCACCCACGATCACTACGGCCCCTCGACCAACCAGCAGGTCGGGCTCTACGCCGGTTTGGTCATCGAGCCGTACGGCTCGACATGGCGCGACCCGGTCACAGGAGAGATTATGGGCGGCCGGCAGATCGACACGATCGCCGGTGAGTCGATCCTCGACGGCGGACCGACGAGTTGGCGCGCGGACATTCTGACGGCCGATGTCGTCGATAGTTACCGTGAGTTCATGCTCGAGTTTAGCGACTTCCAGCTCGCGTACAGCGCCGCCGGCGGGAACGAAGCGGACCGCGTCGATTACTTCGGTGATCCGAACGCGCTCGGCTTCGCGGATCCCGCGAACGCGATCAATCCCCCGGGCGGTGCGGAAGCGATGCTCCCCGACCGTTGGCTTACGCCATTCTTGATCGGGACCTGCCCGAACGGTGTCGATCTCCCACCGTGCCCCGAGGCGATTTCCGCCGACGATCCCGGTCTGATGTCGGTGAACTACCGTTCCGAGCCTCTTGCGCTGCGCATTCGTAAACCCTCGACCAACTCGCAGGCGGGGGGAAAAGCGGGGGATCTCGCATTCGCCTTCCGCAGCGACATCGTTCGCGCGGACCCCGCGTTCAACGTTCAACCGACCGTCTATCCACCCGAGCCGGGCAAGCTCCCCGGTGATCCCTTCACTCCGCTGATGCGGGCGTACGAGCACGATCCAGTCGTGATCCGTTCGCTCGTCGGGGGGCAGGAAGAGGGGCACAACCTCACCATCCACGGAATGAAATGGCTCTTCGAGCCGAACTGGAGCAACTCCGGGTATCGCAACTCGCAAGGGATGGGAATCTCCGAGCACTTCGAGTATCAGCTCGGAAAGATGCCGGAAGTGCGCGGAGGCAACGGGATCGACGACTACATGTGGCAAGCGGGCGCGTCGACCGATGATCTCTGGACCGGGTTGTGGGGGCTCATGCGTGTCTACGACAAAGGGCGCGCCCTAGTCACGGACTTGCTTCCGCTCCCGAACAATCCCGACGGCAAGATGCCGAGCATCAGTAACCGCCGGCAGTTCAGCGGTCCGTGCCCGAATTCGGCGCCGGAGAGGGAGTTCGAGATCGTCGCGGCCGCCGCCGCCGATCTCGTCCCCGAAGGAACTCTCACCTACAACGCACGCAGCGGCGTGAACGGCGAGGGACCTCTCCATGACCCGACCGGGCTGGTCTTCGTTCACAAAGAAGATCTCATCGAAACCCTCGCGGAGTCGACACTCTACGGGCGGCCGATCGGCATGCTGAAGCCGGGGATTCCCCTCGAGCCGATCACCTTGCGCGCCAACGCGGGCGATTGCATCAAGGTGGAGCTCAAGAACCGGCTGCCCAATGCGCCGGCGGACCTCGATCACTTCGGAATGCTTCCGCCGATCGTCGATCTGTTCAACGAGAACGATGTTCGCCCCTCGAAGTGGGTGGGACTCCACCCGCAGCTCGTCGCCTACGAGGTGCACAAGAACGACGGAAAGGAAGTGGGCACGAACCCCCGTCAGGTTGCGAAGCCAGGGGATGAGGTCGAGTACCGCTGGTATGCCGGTCATGTCGAAGTGACGGAAGCTGGCCAAATTGTTGCAACCCCGATCGAGTTCGGAGCGACGAATCTGCAGTCCGCCGACAACATCGAGCACGCGAGCAAGGGGTTGCTGGGCGCGCTGATCATCGAGCCTCTGGGCTCAACGTGGACCTATGATCCGGACACGCGCACTGCGGCGACGATCACTCACGCCGACGGCTCGATCACGCGTGAGTTCGTGGTGGTTCTCCAGAACGATGTCGCCATGCGGTATGGAAACGGAGACCCCGTCGAGAACCTCGCCGAAGCGGAAGACTCGGAGGATTCGGCCCAGAAGGCGTTCAACTACTCCACCGAGCCGATGTGGTTCCGGATGGGCCTCGCACCGGACACGGTGCTCGGCGAGACGGAGTTGAACGACTTCACGAACGTCCTTTCGAACTCCATTCTGGCGAGCCCCGCGATGCCCGACGGCGCGGATCCGGAGACCCCGGTCTTCGTCGCGAAGGCGGGGACTCGGACGATTTTCCGGGTTCTCTCCCCGGGGGGTAAGCAGCGTAACGTGAGCTTCCAGATCCACGGCCATCTTTGGCCCGATGTCCCCTACGCGGATGACTCGACGCGTATCGCCGAGAACCCGCGGTCTCCGCACTTCGGTGCTCGGGCGGGGCTCGGACCGACCAGCCACCGAGACCTGCTCCTACAAAACGGTGCCGGTGGACTGTTCGGAGTGCCGGGAGACTTCCTGTTCCGCGATCAGGCTTCGTTCGGCTTCGACGGCGGGCAGTGGGGAATCCTCCGAGTTGTCGAAGGAGATCTGCTCTTCGGACCGGGGACCGGGGTCGATGGGCTGCCGGAACCCAGCGAGAGCGAAGACGAAGATGATGAATCTGAGAGCGGGTGGGGCAACTAGGAAAGGGACGCGCGACCCGCACGGTCGTGCATCGACCGTCTCATCGTTGTCCCAATGATGGTGAGGGTGGGATATGGCCCCGAGGGGGTCTCCCACCCTCGCCAGCTTCGAATCGAAAGTTGAACGATGAACAGAACCACTCGCCCGAAATCTGTGCGTGAGAAACTCAGAGGCCTCCATCAAGCATTCCTCTCGACCGGTCTGATCCTTGGTGTGGTCCTTTCTACTCTCGTCGCCTCGATCGATGCTGGGGAAGGGGACCCCCCGGTCGCGGTGGATCCGCAAGCAGAGAGGGCGCCAGCAGACCCAGCCGGAGCGATGCCTGGCCGGCCTGAGCTACTCCAGACCTACGAAGAGGACGGCATCACTGTCCGAGCGGAGATCGTTCCGCTCGGCGACGCCGCCGCGCGGACCGAGCTTCGCTCCGGGGATCAGATCGAGGTGCGCTTCGCGATCTCCGACACGACGACAGGGTCGCCGCTCGCCGGCCTGAACCCCGCTGCGTGGATCGATCCCCTCGAGTCGATTGATGTTGATGACACTAAGGAGAGGATCCGCTCGTACCTGACGGGGAGTCTTTCCGCCCGGGCATCTGTCGACTTGAACATTTTCTACGTCCTCGCACTCAATCCCGACGGCACGATTTCGGTTGTCGACCCTCTCTTCAGTTATGGGGGGAGTCGTCTCCTCGATATGGTCGTGCTTCCGAGCCCGGGGGAAGATTGGGTTCTCAGTGAGGATGGTCGAGATCTGTGGGTGAGTTGCCCGCGCGCGAACCAGATTGCGCTCGTCGACACCGGCACCTGGAAGGTGACGCGGTCGATCACCGTCCCCACGCGTCCGACTCGCCTCGCACTCCAACCGGATGAGCAGTACCTCTGGGTGAGTTGTCCCGGTCTTGGGGATGGTCTCCGGAGCCGCGTGGCGGTGATCGATACCGCCGAAAAGAAACTCGCCGAGACGTTCGAGGCCGGAGCAGGAGCGCACCGCTTCGCCTTCTCGAAGGATTCTCGTCACGCCTACATCGGAGCGATGGCCGCACCTCGCGTCACCGCGTTCGACACGGCGACGCTCGAACCGATCCAAATTCACACTCCAGTCGGGTCCCTCGAGTCACTCGCGTTCTCGACCGCGGGCGACGCGCTCTACTGGGTCGATGGAACCGCGGGAGAAATCGTGGCGATCGCCGACGACACGCAACAAGTTCGAGCGAGGATCGAGGTCGAGGAGGGAGTGACTGAGCTCCGCTTCGACCCCTCCGGAACGCGCGGCATCTTGCTCGACCCGGTGCGGGGATCGGTTCACATTCTCGCGGCCGCTAGGAATCAGATCGTGCAGAGCGGTGAGGTCGGCCCGACTCCGGATCAGGTTTCGTTCACTGAAACGCTCGCCTATGTGCGCTGCGCAGGGAGTGAGATCGTGCAGATGCTTCCTCTCGACGCCCTCGGTCGTGAGGGACCGATCTTGATGATCGATTTCCCGGCGGGGCATGTCCCCTTCGGGCTCGCCACCTCGCCATCTCCGGCCGCCGGGATCGTAGCGGCACCGAGCGGTGCCGCGGTTCTCGTCGCGAACCCCATCGATCAGGCGATCTACTTCTACTCCGAGGGGATGGCCGCCCCGATGGGAGAGTTCCAGAACTACGGCCAGGAGCCGCGCGCGGTGCTGGTGGTGGATCGCAGTCTGAACGAGCGCGCCCCCGGCGTGTACTCGACCCGAGTGACTCTCGAGCGGGGGGGCCCGCACGGGATCTTCTTCTTGCTCGACTACCCTTCGCTCCACACGCGCTTCCTGCTCGACATCGCGCCCGCGTTCGAGCCGCTTACGGAGGTGGAAGAGACTCGCGTCACCATGCGAAGAGTCGTCCGTGGCGATGTCTACGCGGGTGAACCTTTGACGGTCGAGATTGATATTCGCGATGAGCGAGGGATTCCGATCGGCGGTCTTGACGATGTCGGCATGATGGCGATGCGGTCGAGTATCTGGCAACTCCGCGGTCTCGCCAAAGTCGCGACCGACACAGAAGCAGGTGTATACCGGTGGACCTTCACTCCCCCCACCGACGGGGTGTATTTCGTCCACGCGCGCACGCCGTCTCGTTCGATCACCTTCACCGACGTGCCAAAACTCACGGTGCAGGTCCTACCGAAGAGGGAGGCTCCCGATGCAATCCAAGGACGCTAAGAGAATACGTCACAGAATCGCTCTCGGTTGTGTGCTGGCCCTCTCGCTCCTCTTCTGTAGCGGCGCAGGACTCAGTGCACAGACGAAAGTCGAGAAGGCGGACGATTGCTGCGACGCCCCGACGGCAGAGGAGGCGAAAGCAGCCCTTGAGAAGTCCGGTGTGACCGGCAAAGCGTACGACGTTCCCGACCTCGAGGTGATCGATCAGGCCGGAAAGACGCACCGCTTCGGCCCCGATCTGATCGCGGGCAAGACCGTGGTGATCGGCTTCTTCTTCACCCGCTGCACGACGATCTGCCCCCCTCTCACCGCAACGATGGCGCAGATGCAGGACCTCTTGATCGCGGGAGGTCACAAAGACGTCGCGTTCCTCTCGATCAGCCTCGATCCGACCCATGACACCCCCGCGCGCCTCGCCACCTGGGCGAAAACCTTTGGTGCGGATCCGGGGTGGACGTTTCTCACCGGAGAGAGCTCGACGATCGATGAGATCCTGCGCGAATTTGGCGTCGCCGTTGCTCGTCCCGAGGATCACGCGCCGATTCTCCTCGTAGGAAACGAGTCGTCGGGAGTCTGGCGGCGCGAGTACGCACTCGCTCCCGCCGGCGACTTGGTCGAGAAGGTTCTCGAAGTTCGGTCGAGCCCAGTTTCGAAGGGCCCCGTGTCGAAGGGCCCCGTGTCGAAGAGCCCCGTGTCGAAGAGCCCCGTCGCCGAAGCCGGGGACTCCGGCGAGGCTGGAGTCACCAGCCGCCCCGTCAACGAGAGCGCGCACGGCTGGTTCACCGACCTGCCCATCGTCGATCAACACGGCCAGACTCATCGGCTCTACACCGATCTGATTCGCGGTCGCACCGTCGTCGTCAGCTGCTTCTTCTCGACGTGCACGGGGATTTGCCCGGTAATGCACCGAAATCTGCTGGAGATCGCGAGCGCATTCGAAGGGGACCTCGGAAAAGACCTGTTCTTCCTCCTGGTCTCGGTGGATCCCGAAACCGATACTCCGGAGCGGCTCGCGACGTTTGCGAACGGTCTTGGAGTCGACGCTGGGTGGAGCTTTCTCACGGGCACGCCAGAGCAGGTGAACCCGGTCCTCCACAAGTTCGGGCTGACCACAGTCGACAAGGAGAGCCACAAGGGAATCTTCTTGGTCGGCAACGATCGCACCGGATTGTGGGAGAAGGCGCTCGGGCTCGGGAAGTCAGAAGATTTGATCCCGATCGTCGATCGCGTGCTCCACGACGTGAATCCCGAGGCCAAAACTCCTCTGGCAACGCCTGGCGCGAATCGGTGAGAAGACTCGCTCTCGTACTAAATCAGAGACCACGATTCTGACTGGTCGCACCTTCAACCTGCTTCACGGTTG
>ERZ891418.505-NODE-505-length-13485-cov-7.318541_pt1 | contig 13485 bp, 8 predicted proteins | sample MGYA00521236_ERZ891418 | MGnify/ENA primary metagenome ERZ891418 (study PRJEB32303, sample SAMEA104408696) | aquatic metagenome | biome: Brackish water; feature: Chemocline; material: water | place: Baltic Sea | collected 2014-10-18T10:34:00 | depth 100 m ... | reverse complement strand
GAGCGCGTCCTTGGTAAGGACGAGGTCATGGGTTCAAGTCCCATCAGCAGCTCTTCCGTGTGGTTGGGTATTGTGGCTCAATCGATGTGTTGGTTTGGGGTAATTGGGGCGGTGCCGGCGGTGTCCGGTTTCTCTTCTCACTGATTTGCTAGGACAGGAAGATTATCTAATGGCCAAAGAAACTTTTGCACGGACAAAGCCGCACGTTAATGTTGGGACGATCGGCCACATTGATCATGGTAAGACGACGCTGACTGCGGCTCTTCTGGCTGTTCAGGGGGCTAAGGGGTTGGCGAAATTCAAGAGCTATGCTGATATCGCAAAAGGCGGTACGGTTCGGGATGAAACGAAGACAGTAACGATCGCTGTCTCGCATGTTGAGTACGAGTCAGAGGCTCGGCATTATGCTCACATCGATTGTCCGGGGCATGCGGACTATATCAAGAATATGATCACTGGTGCGGCGCAGATGGACGGCGCGATTCTGGTTGTGTCGGCTGCTGATGGTCCGATGCCTCAGACTCGCGAACACATTCTTCTCGCGCGTCAGGTGAATGTTCCGCAATTGGTGGTGTTTTTGAATAAGTGTGATCTGGTTGATGATGAAGAGTTGCTCGAGCTGGTTGAGATGGAAGTTCGGGAGCTGTTGACTAAATATGATTATAACGGCGACGATATTCCGGTTGTTCATGGGTGTGCGAAGCCAGCTCTGGATGCGCCGAGTGATCCTTTGGCGAACAAGTGTATTGGCGAGTTGATGGATGCTCTTGATAGTTATATTCCTGAGCCGGAGAGGTTGACTGATCGGCCATTTCTGATGGCGGTTGAGGATGTGTTTTCGATTGAAGGCCGCGGGACCGTGGCGACTGGTCGAATTGAGCAGGGGACAATTAATGTTGGCGATAAGATTCAAATCGTCGGGCTGCAGGATACGGCGGAAACGACGTGTACTGGCGTGGAAATGTTTAACAAAACACTGAATACCGGGCAGGCTGGCGACAATGTTGGTTTGCTTTTGCGTGGTATTAAGAAGGAAGCGATTCAACGAGGGCAAGTGCTCGCAGCCCCGGGATCGATTCATCCGCACACGAAGTTTGAGTGTGAGGTTTACGTGCTGAGTAAGGACGAGGGTGGTCGGCATACGCCGTTCTTCAGTGGCTACCGCCCGCAGTTTTATTTCCGTACGACGGATGTGACCGGGGCGGGGAATTTGCTCGGTGGTGCGGAAATGTGCATGCCTGGTGATAACGTGAGGCTTGAGGTCGAACTCGGGAAGCCGATCGCGATGACTGATAATAGTCGATTTGCAATCCGAGAGGGTGGCAAGACTGTTGGTTCTGGTGTCGTGACGAAGATTCTTGAGTAATCGGGTTGGATTGTGTTGTTATTGCTGTGCGAATTGTTCTGTGGGCTGAGCGAGATTTGCAATGAGAGAGTATGTCTGGCTTGAGTGTACGGAAACCGGTCAGCGCAACTACCGGATCCAGAAGGAAACTCGGGGCACGGAGAGGCTTCAGTTGATGAAGTACTGTCCGAAGCTTCGTCGGCATACTCTGCATAAGGAGTCACGCAAGAAATGACCTGCAGCTGCTTCTGCCTGTTACGGGTGTAGCTCAATTGGCAGAGCACCGGATTCCAAATCCGGCGGTTGGGGGTTCAAGTCCCTCCGCCCGTGTTTAATGGCTGGTGCGTTGTGCTGGCTTGTCCGGGTTGATGTGGGCTTTTCTGGCTGAAGTACTACGATGGGACAGAACTCGACATCATTGCTGGCGGATTTGGGGCGCGCGACTCTGTATAAGTGTTCTCAGGGGCGCGTGGCGCGTGGTGTGACTGCGGCTGTTATTGCGGTCATTTCCTGTTACGGGTCCTGGACGCTTTATCGGACGTTTTTTACTCGGTTCTCGCCGGAGGTGAGGTACGGAGTTCCCGGTGTCCTTGCGTTGCTGGGCATCTGGGTTGGGTTTCGCCTTACTCATCATGATCGATTTGCAGAGTTTCTGATCGCGACGGAGTCCGAAGTCGACAAAGTTCACTGGCCCGACCGGAAGCATATTCATCGGGCGACCGTTGTCGTTGTTGTTACGATGCTTCTTATGGGTGCCATGTTGTTCGTGTTCGATCTCGTCTGGCAGGTCGTCTTCGAGGCAGTCGGGTTTCTGGAATACACGGATTAGTTTCTGCCAGGGTGCTGCGGCAGGTTCCCAGCGGGATCAGAGGAGGTTGCTCCGTGGATGGCGCTCAAAACGAAACTCAAGAGTCTGAAATCAAATGGTACGTCTTGAAAGTTCAGACGAACCGAGAGAAGTCGATTCGGGACTCGCTGGAGCGTCGCGTCAAGCGTGAGGGGCTTGAGGAGTGTTTTGGGCAGATTATCATACCAACAGAGCGGATCGTTGAGACGAAGGCTGGGAAGAAGAAGGTACGAGAACAGAAGTTGTATCCAGGTTACATCATGGTGCAGATGGTTTTGAACGATGAGACTTGGTATCTCGTTCGGGACACGACTGGGGTTGGTGACTTTACTGGCTCGGCCGGAAAGCCCCACCCGATGGATTTGGCAGAAGTCGAACGGATGCTTGGGCTGGAGCAGAAAAAGGAAGAGGAGCCGACCCGCGTCAAGATTGAGTTCAAAGTGGGTGAGGTTGTTAAGATTAAGTCCGGCGCGTTTGAGTCGTTTGAGGGTGAAATTGATGCGATTGATGAGGCGACAGGGAAATTGAGCGTGTTGATTGAAATTTTCGGTCGGCAAACGCCTTACGAGGTTGAATATCACGAAGTGGAGAGGCCGTAGAACCGGGAATTGTGGCTTACGTTACAGTTCGGTCTGGCGGTTAAGGGTTAAGAGATGGCGAAGCAGGTTACGAAAGAGATCAAAGTGCAGATCACCGGAGGGCAGGCGACGCCTGCGCCTCCAGTTGGTACTGCACTTGGCCCTCACGGCGTCAATATTGGTCAGTTTGTGCAGCAGTTTAACGATCGAACTCGTGAAATGATGGGGACGACGATTCCCGTAATTATTACGGTGTACAATGATCGGTCGTTCGACTTTATTCTTAAGAGTCCGCCTGCGGCAGTGCTGTTAAAGCAGGCAGCTCAGATCGCAAAAGGTGCCGGCAATCCACGGACGGACAAGGTTGGGACGGTGACTCGGTCACAGGTGTTGGAGATCGTTCGCCTGAAAATGACGGATCTCAATACGAACGATGAAGGGCAAGCGTGCCGGATTATTGAGGGTACGGCCCGCAGCATGGGGATTGAAGTTGTTGCTTGATTTATTTGCGTCGAGTGCTTTTTGTGCTGATGGATTCTGAAGTGGCTGTCTGACCGTCGTCGGCTTCTTCGGGTTGTGGTTTACGATGGCAGACCGTCTTCCGGCAGTCGTTAAGGGTTAAAGAATGGCTAAGCAGTCACGAAGAGTTGCATTTCTCCGCGATTATACTCGCGGATTGGGGACGCTTGAACTGGCGGATGCCGTTCGCGAACTAAAGGCGCTTGAGACAAAGCTTCCGGATGGTGTATCCGCGTGTCGGTTTGACCAGACCGCTGAGATGGCATTTCGTCTGGGGGTTGACCCGAAGCAGGCGGATCAGCTTGTGCGGGGCTCGATTGTTCTTCCTCACGGGATCGGGAAATCGCAGCGAGTTCTCGTCTTCTGCCAGGGGGAGAATGTTGCAATCGCTGAGGCGGCTGGTGCCGATCATGTCGGCGGGAAAGAGCTGGCAGACCGGATCAAAAATGATGGCTGGCTCGATTTCGATGTCACCATCGCGACGCCGGACATGATGGGTGTCGTTGGTCCGCTTGGTCGGGTACTTGGTCCTCGAGGGTTGATGCCGTCTCCAAAAGCTGGCACGGTGACACAGGATGTTTCTACTGCAGTGCAGGAATATAAGGCTGGCAAGGTCGAGTTTCGGGTTGACGCTGGCGCAAACGTGCATTGTGTTGTCGGGAAGTTATCGTTCACCGAAGACCAGCTGCGCGAGAATATAGAAGCACTCATCGGTTATGTTCAGTCGTTGAGGCCGACGGCGGCAAAGGGGATTTTCATGCGAAAAGTGGCCCTCTCTGCGACGATGCTTCCGGGGATTGTTGTTTCAGTCTGATCAGGCCATGTTGAGGTGGCTTTGGCGAGGGCTGGTTTCAGATGAGCTGTGAAGCGGAGCGGACTCAATGAGTAAAGTTATCAAGAATCACATCATGAACGAGCTCACTCGAGAGCTCGATGGTCATGGCGAGGTCCTCGTTGTTGACGTTTCCGGTCTGACTGGGAATCAAGTCAATGATCTGAGGCTCGCTTTGGGGGAGCAGGATATCTCTCTTCTGACTGTCAAGAATTCACTTGCGCGACGGGCATGCGAGTCGATCGGACTGGGGGCTGTAGGTCCGATCCTCGAAGGGCCGTCGACTCTCGTCTGGGGAGGTGAGGATGTAGTCGCTCTTTCGCGTGAGATTACGAAATGGGCTAAGGAGATCGGCTCGCTTGCCGTTAAAGGCGGAACTGTTGAAGGCAAGACGCTCGATGCGGTGGGCGTAGATAAGCTGAGTAAGAGTCCGGGGCGGCTGGAGTTGCTTTCGATTATTTCCGGCTTGATTCTCAGTCCTGGTGGCAATATTGCTGGAGCGCTTTTGGGGCCCGGTGGCAGGGTGGCTGGCCAGATTAAGAGCAAGGCTGAGGAAGAGTAGGGCCCTTCGCGACAAGTTAACGACTGAAATTAGATTTGCGCCTTGTGGCGTAAGGAGACACGGAAACGGGAGTTTTTTTCCGTCGTAGTTTTCAGACCGAACACCGACTGTTCGCCGGGAGATAACTCCCGTTTCTGCCAGCTGTTCTGGAATCCGGGAACGTCGGGACCAAACGAGTTTGATTTTCTGGAGCTGAGCAATGAGTGAAGAAGGTGCAGTTGCGGTCGAATTCAGTGATACAACCAAGGCTCTTGGTGACAAAATCGCTGGCCTGACACTCCTCGAAGCCAAATCGCTGGCGGATTATCTGGAAGAAGTCCACGGGATTAAGCCTGCGGGCGGTGCCGTGGTCGCGATGGCCGGTCCGGCCGCCGACGCTGCTCCTGTCGAAGAGCAGACGGAATTTGACGCGGTGCTGACTGGCTATGGTGACAACAAGATTGCTGTCATCAAGGTCGTCCGCGCTGTTACGGGTCTTGGGCTGAAAGAGGCCAAAGAAGTCGTAGAAAGCGCTCCGAAGGCGATTAAAGAGGGCGTCTCGAAAGAGGAAGCTGAAAAGCTTAAGGCAGAGATCGAAGGTGCCGGTGGCTCCGTCGAGATCAAATAGTCAGATTCAGTCAACCGGGGTGGGCCTTTGGGTGCGCCCCGGTTTGCTGGTCGTCTGTCTGATTGACGGCAGAGGTGGATTGCACAGTTTTTGGCTGGACAAGCCTCGGTTGGGGTGCAGATTTTGTTTCGGTTGCGCATAATCCAGAACTGTCCTGCCTCTAGCGCCCGTGTTGAGCACTATGCCTTCGGTGCGTGCGTCCAAAATCTCAACCTGTGAATGGATTCCCGCCGTGCTCCTGTGGCGACCTGCTCCGGCTGAAACGAGGTTTTGCGTCAGCTTTGTGAGCATGTGTCTTTGCGATTCCCGCATCACAACAACGGCGGGATAGTGCGCGCGGTTTTCCGGATAGTTGGCACCGGTTCCGATTCTCTGGTTTTTGTGGTCTCTGGTTTTTGTGGCTGTTCTCTTTTAAAGAACGGGTATTTGAATATGCCGATCCCCTCAAAGCGAACAGTTGTCGCTGATGAGACCCGAGTCATGGGCAGTCTCGAGTGCTCTCAGCCAATCGAGACGCTGACTCAAGTTCAAAACGATGCGTACGACCGCTTCCTGCAGACGGGTCGCGTGTCACGTGAACGTCGGGATGAAGGTCTTGAAGGGATTCTTCGCGAAGTGTTCCCGGTTGAGAGCTACGACGGGCAGTACTCACTTGAGTATGTTCGTTACGACCTCGGGAAGCCTCGGTACACGCCGCTTGAGTGTCGGCAGTTACGGATGACATTTGGCCGCCCGTTCCGCGTGCTGCTCCGGTTGAACAAGGAGCAGCCGATTGAGGAAGAAGTTTACCTTGGTGACATCCCGATCATGCTTGGTGGTGGCGAGTTCATCATCAATGGTGCGGAGCGGGTTGTCGTCAGTCAGCTTCATCGGTCACCCGGCGTCGATTTCGTGCTGGCTTCTGAACCAGGCGAAAAGAAATCTTACTCGTGCCGCGTGATTCCGGAACGTGGCAGCTGGATCGAACTCAACGTTACGAAGAAGGACGCCTTGGCGGTCCGGATCGATCAGAGCGGCAAGTTCTCCGCGTCGACGCTTCTTCGGGCGATGGGGAAGGAGTTCTCCACGAATGCTCAGCTTGCCGGATTGTTTTTTGACGTCAGACATGAAGCGGTCAGCAACAAGCTGGAATCCAAGACAGTTGCGGACGATGTGATCTATCCTGTCGGACATGAGCAGTGTGGTGAGATCATTATCGAATTCGGTGAGAAGCTGACGGAAGCTCACCTCGAAAAGATCAAGGAAGCCAAGCTCAAGAAGATTCTGATGATCACGGAGCTCAACGATCCGTTGATTCTCAATACAATTCGAGAAGATGTTACGACGAGCCACGAAGAAGCACTGCTGCGTATTTACCAGCGGTTGCGTCCTGGAAATCCGCCCGCTCTTGATAAGGCGATGGAACTTTTCCGCGATCGGTTTTTCGATCTGAATCGCTATCGCCTGGGCACAGTTGGCCGATTCCGCATCAACAGAAAGTTTCAACAGGGCGTTGCCGAAGATGAAATGACCCTCAACCCTGAGGACTTCATCAATGCAATTCGGTACCTCATTCGGCTTCGGACAAACGATCCGACGGCTTACATCGATGATATCGACAACCTCGGAAATCGCCGCCTGCGGACGATTGATGAACTGGCCGCGGATGAGATTCGCAAGGGTTTTTTGAAGCTCCGCCGTACGGTGCAGGAGCGGATGAGTCTGAAAGATGTCGAGGAAATGACTCCGCGAACGCTTGTGAATCCGAAGAGCGTTTCCGCGGCGATCGAGTATTTCTTTGGCCGCAGCGAGCTATCTCAGGTTGTGGACCAGACGAATCCGCTGTCGATGCTGACTCACGAGCGTCGATTGAGTGCACTTGGCCCGGGCGGCCTTAATCGGAAGCGAGCGGGCTTTGAAGTTCGCGACGTCCATATTTCTCACTACGGCCGAATCTGCCCGATTGAGACGCCGGAAGGTACAAATATTGGCCTGATTTCCAGCCTCGGTGTTTTTGCCCAGGTGGATGAGTACGGGTTTCTGATTACGCCGTACCGAAGGGTCGTCAAATCCAAATTGACTGACGAGATTGACTACCTCAGGGCGGACGAAGAGGCTGACCATTACGTCGTGCCGGCGGACACGCCTGTCACGAAGGGCAAAATAACGTCCGAGCGCGTTCTGGCCAGGCATCGGAACGATGTGAAATGGATCGATGTGGCGGATGTTGAATACATCGACATCTCGCCTGCGCAAATGGTCGGAGTGTCTGCGAGCCTGATCCCGTTTCTTGAGCATGACGATGCCAACCGGGCTCTCATGGGTTCAAACATGATGCGGCAGGCAGTTCCGCTTTTGATCTCAGAGAAGCCGATCATTGGCACAGGGATGGAGCCGTGCGTTGCTCAGCATTCAGGGATGCTGATTCGAGCAGAACGAGCCGGCAAAGTGACTTATGTCGATGGCACAGTGGTCGAAGTCGACGGGCGCCGATACCCGCTGCGGAAGTTCACTGGACTCAACGAGCGAACGACGCTCAACCATAAGCCGATCGTGTCTATTGGCGAAAAAGTGAAGAAGGGGCAACTACTGGTCGACAGTGCCGCGACTCATGATGGCGAACTGGCTGTGGGCCGAAACGTGCTCGTCGCGTTCATGTCATGGGAAGGCTACAACTTCGAAGACGCGATTGTTCTGTCGGAGCGTCTGGTGAAAGAAGACGTTTATACGTCAATTCACATTGACGAATTCGACGTTGAGATTCGCGAAACCAAACTTGGCCGTGAGGAATTTACGCGAGACATTCCCAACGTCAGTGAGAAGGCTCTTCGGCACCTGGACGAAACGGGCGTCGTGCATGTTGGTACTCGAGTTCAGCCAGGCGACGTTCTGGTTGGCAAGGTGTCTCCGAAGGCAAAGTCGGAACTGACACCCGAAGAAAAACTGCTTCACGCGATCTTTGGACGAGCTGGTGAGGACGTCAAAAATGAGTCGCTCGAAGTTCCGTCCGGTGTCGAAGGTGTTGTGATTCACACGGAGCGATTCTCGCGAAAGATGAGCCTTTCTGAGTCGGAGAAAAAGCAGCTCGACCAGCAGGTGAAAGACGCAGAGACACAGGGCAACGCGGCGATCGCGAAGATTTTCCTGGAATTCCTTGGCCACTTTGAGTCGGCACTCGGTAAGAAGGTTAAAGATGACGAAGGCAACGCGATTGCCAAAAGCGAGGACGAGATAGTCATCGCTGCTTTTGCTTCTCGATTCACGACCTGGTTCGACAAACTGGAATTGCGGAGTCCGCAGAAACTTTCCGAATGTCGCAAAGTTGTTCGTGATCACTGGGACGCTGTCGAAGCCACAATTGATTCGCGCGATCATGCGGTCAATAGTTTGAAACGAGGTGACGAACTGCAGAACGGTGTTCTGCAGATGATTAAAGTTTATGTCGCTTCAAAACGACTGATTTCGGTCGGCGACAAAATGGCCGGTCGGCATGGTAACAAGGGCGTGATTTCGAAGGTGCTGCCAGTCGAAGATATGCCGTACCTCGATGACGGTACTTCGATTGACATCATCCTGAATCCGCTGGGTGTGCCGAGTCGAATGAACGTCGGTCAGATTCTTGAGACTCACCTGGGATGGGCGGCTCAGAAGCTTGGCTTCCGGTGTTACTGCCCGGTCTTTGATGGTCCTGATGAAGAACTGATCAACGATCTTCTCGAAGAGGCTGGATTGCCTCGTGACGGGAAGGCTCAGTTGTACGACGGTCGAACGGGAGCTCCAGTCGATCAGAAAGTGACTGTTGGCTACATCTACATGTTGAAGCTTCACCACCTGGTCGACGACAAGATTCACGCTCGGGCGACTGGTCCGTACTCGCTCATTACTCAGCAGCCGCTGGGTGGTAAAGCCCGCTTTGGCGGGCAGCGGTTTGGTGAGATGGAAGTGTGGGCTCTGGAAGCGTATGGGGCAGCCTACATTCTGCAGGAACTGCTCACTGTGAAGAGCGATGATGTTGAGGGCCGAACGAAGATTTACGAGTCCATGGTCAAGGGCGAAAACACGCTCGAGGCCGGGACGCCGGCCAGCTTTGACGTGCTCACCAATGAGATTCGGGGCCTCGCTCTGAATCTGCAGTTGGAGAAGGCGTCGAACTAAGCTGCGTCCTGTCTTGAGTTTCGCAAACGGCCATCGGCCGAATTCGATAAATCACTGAGGGTTCCCGCCGCCTGGGCGGCATGTCGAGCCATCTGATAAGGGGTCTGGTATGAGCAACGGCGAATCGACCGGTTACGAACGAGTTAACGATTTCGGAGCGATCCGGATCTCGCTCGCCAGCCCGCATGACATTCGGAGCTGGTCGTTCGGCGAAGTCAAGAAGCCCGAGACGATTAACTACCGGACATATCGACCTGAGCGGGACGGTCTGTTCTGCGAGAGAATTTTCGGGCCGGAAAAAGACTGGGAATGTGCCTGCGGAAAGTACCGTGGCATGAAATACAAGGGCATGATCTGCGATCGCTGCGGCGTCAAAGTGACTCACAGCCGTGTGCGTCGGAAGCGGATGGGGCACATCGAGCTGGCTGCGCCCGTCGTTCATATCTGGTTCTTCAAGGCAATGCCGAGCCGCCTTGGCGCGTTGCTCAACATGAAGACGACGAGCCTGGAAAAAGTCATCTATTTCCAGGATTACGTTGTCACCGATCCGGGCGATACGCCACTCCGTCTTGCGCAGCTTCTGACGGAAGACGAAGCTCGTGAGAAACGGCAGAAATACGGAGAAGGTTCGTTCGATATCGACATGGGTGCGGAAGCGGTCAAGAAGCTTCTTGGTACTCTCGAACTGGTTGAACTTTCCGTCTCGCTGCGGAAAGAACTGATTGAGACCGGTAGCCAGCAGAAGAAAAAAGAACTCATCAAGCGGCTGCGAATTATCGAACAGTTGCGGGACAGTAATAACCAGCCCGAGTGGATGGTGCTCGATGTGATTCCGGTGATTCCGCCGGACCTGCGTCCGCTGGTCCTGCTCGACTCAGGAAACTTCGCAACGAGCGATCTCAACGATCTTTACCGCCGGATCATTAATCGAAACAACCGTCTCAAGAAACTGGTCGATCTGAACGCTCCGGAAGTGATTGTCCGTAACGAAAAGCGGATGCTGCAGCAGTCAGTCGATGCTCTGTTCGACAATAACCGCTGCAAACGACCAGTGCTCGGCTCGTCGAATCGGCCGCTGAAATCCCTGACCGATATGATCAAAGGTAAGCAGGGTCGTTTTCGCGAAAACCTGCTGGGGAAACGTGTCGATTACTCTGCACGATCGGTCATCGTCGTCGGACCCGAACTGCTCCTTCATCAGTGCGGTCTTCCCAAAAAGATCGCGCTGGAACTGTTTCAGCCGTTCGTCATTCGGCGGCTGAAGGAACTCGGCCATGCGGACACCATCAAATCCGCGAAGCGAATGCTGGACCGAAAAGAAGAGGAAGTCTGGGATATTCTCGATGAAGTCATCACGAACCATCCCGTTCTGCTGAACCGGGCCCCGACTCTTCACCGGATGGGCATTCAGGCGTTTGAGCCGGTTCTGGTCGAAGGCAACGCGATTCGGATTCACCCACTGGTTTGTCGGGGATTCAACGCGGACTTCGATGGCGACCAGATGGCCGTTCACCTGCCGCTTTCAATCGAAGCTCAGGTCGAAGCCCACACGCTGATGATGGCGACTCATAACATTTTCAGCCCGGCAAACGGTGCTCCGATTATCAGCCCGTCTCAGGACATCGTGATGGGTTGCGCTTTCCTCACGTTGAAGCGGCCTGGCCGTCCCGGCGAAGGGATGGTGTTCGCATCGGTCAATGAGGTTCACACCGCGCTGGGTCATGGGAAGATCACGTTGCATTCTGTGATCAAAGTGCGAATGCCGGCGGACAAGCGAGTCATTGGTGACGGCGCGGAGACCTACATTCAAGGCGGGCTCATTGAGACCAGTGCCGGGCGGGTTCTGTTTAACGACATCGTTCACGCGAAGATGGCATTTTATAATGTGACGATGCGGAGCAAAGACCTGTCTCGAGTGATTTCGGACAGCTATCTTCAGCTTGGCCGCAGAATCACGATCGGTCTGCTCGATCGAATGAAGCAGATCGGATTCAATGAATCGACTAAATCGGGCCTGTCTTTTGCGACAAGCGATCTCGTGACGTCACCCGAAAAAGATAAGATCATTTCGAATGCTGAGGCCAAGGTCCTGAAGCAGCTGAAACTTTACGACCGGGGCATCATCACCGACCAGGAACGCTACAACCAGGTTCTCGATATCTGGACTCACGCCCGTGAGGAAATCACGGGCTCGATGATGACCGAACTCGAGAACGATGTTCGGGACAACGGAGATTACGTGAACCCGATCTTCCTGATGGCGGACTCGGGTGCCCGCGGTGGTAAAGAACAGATTCGTCAGCTCGCCGGTATGCGAGGCCTGATGGCCAAGCCAAGTGGCGAGATCATCGAGACGCCGATTAAGTCAAACTTCCGCGAAGGACTGACCGTCCTTGAGTACTTCAGTTCGACTCACGGTGCACGTAAGGGGCTGGCCGATACCGCTTTGAAAACTGCGGACTCGGGATACCTCACTCGAAAACTGGCCGACGTCTGCCAGAACATGGTCGTCACCTGTCATGACTGCGGTACGACTCAGGGGATTACCCGCGGAATTGTTTACCGTGGCGAGAAAGTCGAAGTCAGCCTCGCCGACTCGGTTCGTGGTCGCGTCAGCCGGACGAACATTGTCAATCCGATTACTGACGAAGTGATTGTTCGCGAGGGTGAGCTGATTACTCACGTCATTGCTCAGAAGATTGAGGAACTGGGTCTCGAGAAGATTCAGGTTCGCAGCCCAATGACGTGTGAAGCAACGCTCGGTATGTGCCGGCTCTGTTACGGGATGGACCTTTCGACCGGTCAGATGGTCGAAGAGGGACTCGCCGTCGGAATCGTTGCCGCTCAAAGTATCGGCGAACCGGGAACGCAGCTGACGATGCGAACATTCCACATCGGTGGTGTGGCGTCGACTGATGTTGAGCAGTCGGACCTGAAGTCTCGCCGCAGCGGTATTGTCGGGCTGGCCCGAATGCGAAGTGTGACAAATGCCGAAGGGGCGACGGTCGTTCTGACGCGAAATGCCGAGATCGTCCTGATGGACGGCAAGGGCCGCGAGCTGGAAAAATACAGCGTTCCGAACGGTGCCATGCTGACCGTGAAGGAGGGCGACGAAGTCAAAGATGGCCAGGTGCTTTGTCAGTGGGACCCGCACGCAGTTCCAATTCTGTCGGAAGTTGGCGGGATCGTGCGGCTGGAAGACTGCATCGAAGGCCAGACGATGCGTACGGAAAAAGAAGTAACCGGCCACATTCGTAGTACCATTATCGAGCACAAGGGCGATCTTCATCCGCAGATCATTCTCGAAGATTCGACCGGAAAGATTCTCGACTTCTACTATCTCCCGGAACGGGCGAGTATCGAAGTGACCGAAGGCAAGCAAATTGCGGCTGGTGCCGTCGTCGCGAAAACACCGCGAGAATCTTCCGGAACGCAGGACATTACCGGTGGTTTGCCGCGAGTCACGGAGCTGTTTGAAGCTCGAAAGCCGAAGGACCCGGCGATCATTGCCGAAATTGACGGTGAAGTTGAACTTCCGCAGGAACGGAAACGTGGTAAACGAATCATTCTGGTTCGTGGCGAAGACGGCACCGAGCGGGAGCATGTCATTCCGCCGGGCAAGCCGCTCCTTGTTCATGCGGGTGACGTTGTGGTCGCGGGTGATGCATTAGTGAGAGGGCCGCTCGTTCCCCACGACATCCTCAGAGTGAGTGGAGTCGAGGCAGTTCAGCAGTACCTGCTCCACGAGATTCAGACGGTTTATCGGTCGCAGCGGGTGGAAATTGACGACAAGCACATCGAAATCGTTGTGTCTCAGATGCTCCGCAAAGTCAAAGTGACCGAGCCAGGCGATACGGATCTTCTCCCCGGGTCAACGATCGATAAATACGAATTCAGGAATGCAAATCAGCAGATTCGAAAATCCGTTCGAATGGCTGAGCCTGGAAGCACTGAGTACGTGCAGGGTGACGTCGTTCTGCTCAATGAGCTCGAACAGGTCAACGCCGAGATTGAGGCGGAAGGTGGTGTACCGGCAGAGTTTACGAAGGCGAGACCATCTC
>ERZ891418.504-NODE-504-length-13510-cov-4.492902_pt1 | contig 13510 bp, 8 predicted proteins | sample MGYA00521236_ERZ891418 | MGnify/ENA primary metagenome ERZ891418 (study PRJEB32303, sample SAMEA104408696) | aquatic metagenome | biome: Brackish water; feature: Chemocline; material: water | place: Baltic Sea | collected 2014-10-18T10:34:00 | depth 100 m ... | reverse complement strand
AGCAGCCCGCCGGCCGCCCTACCCTGATGACCTGAGGTTGAGGAGCAGCTCTCACGCCGCCCCCGGGTGGAAGGACTGTGCGGGGCGCGAAATCCGCCCGTGAGCGGTCGCCGGACAGGTGGGGACGTCGGGGGGGGGACGCGTCAAAAACACCGGCTGGGTGATCCACTCGCGTGGCCCCCAGTCCCAGCCGCCCTCCCCGCCCCCTAACGTGGTCATGGCCTAAAGGCGCACGGCCTTCTTTTTGGGCTTTGCGTCCTTCGACCAGACTTTGACCACCGGCAGGTCCGACGCAATCAGCGCCAACACCGACATCGCCGTCGAGTACGACTCGGTCCGCGGGAAGATACGGTCGTTCCACGCGCCCTGACCCTCGATCGTTCTCCACAGCAATTCGCGCAGCTTCTCGCGATACGGCGCGCGCTCTGCTTCCGGGAGGTGCTCGGCCGCGAGCGCCGCATAGGTGTGACCAAAGAAGAAGTAGTACGGCGCGACACTATAGGGCGCGACGTGCGTCCCCTGCTGCGACTTCCGCACGAGAAGCTCTTTCCAGTTTCGCTCCGTGAAGAACCCGTCCACCGCCGCTCGGAGCTTGACGACATCACTACGCCCCGCCCGAAAGAGACACAGCTCCGCAATCGCCGAGCGGGCACACGCGCCTTCCATCGCCTCATTCGGATTGCGCAGTCTCCCCGAGTATGCGTAGGCGATCGACTCGCCGCGCGCACCCTCCAAAGCATCGAGCGCACTCTCCACCATCTCGGTCGACACGTCGTACCCCGCCTCCCGCGCGTGGAAGAGAGCGAGCAAAGTCGATCCCGTCATGAACGGACTCACCCCGCGCCCTGCGTAATTCCATCCCCCACCCGGCACTTGCCCCATCTCGAGGCATCCGATGAGATGCGGAATCGCCTTCTCCATGCCACTGCGCAGCTTCTTCTTCTCAACGACGTCAGTCTCGAGAGCGCGAAGGAAGAACTTCAACGCGTAGGCCTGTCCCCATCCCCGCACGTCGTAGTTGCTCTGCTTCCGCGGCGCCATCCCTTCATCGGTGGAGATCATTTCGAGCATGAACCCGATTCCCCGCTCGATCGCCTCGCGTCGTTCGTTGCCGACCCCCGGCGCCTCGAGTAGCGCTTCACACACGATCGCCGTTCCGCCGACTCGGTATCCGGAGGGGATCTGCCCCTTGGGAGAGATGCGGTACACACCCTCATATGGCCACTCGCGGGCCCCCGCGCGCTTTGACTTCTTCCGAATCTCTTCGAGTCGCGCCCGCTCCTTCTCCTGCCAAGGCGCCAACTGGTCTTCCGCGAGCCCGCCGACCGGCGGGTCAGGTATGTACAGCTCTTGGTTGTGGATGAGGAGCTCGAGCGCATGCTCGACTGCCTTCGCGACGGTTTGGTCGTCGGGAATCTTCTTGGCGGAGGCGGGGGGATCATCGCCGCGGAGGAGGAGTGGGAACAACAGGAAGAGGGCGAGCACACTGGTGATGAGCGATCGACGCATCGGGAGTCCTTCCACTGGTGCTCGCCGCCGGTTCAGCTTTCGATCGGCGAGCGAGCACGGTCTGTCGCGGGGGTATCTCCCTATTCGACGCGGACAGGACCAATCTCGCAAGCCCGAGGTGCCCGAGACCCATGCCGAAGGCGGAAAGGGCCGAGCTGCTCGGACTCGTAGTGTCTGAGCAGTAGCCGAGGCTCAAGCTAGCCTAGGAGGCTGTCGGGAAACTGCTTTCGAACCGAGGTCTTGAGATTCCGGCACCCTGTGCCCTCGGCAGCTGCAGGCATTCGTCGAGTTATGACGAGGGTGCAGGGTGCCGGAAGCTCAAGTCGTCGGTCGGAATGAGTTTTCCGACAGCCTCCTAGCTCAAGAACCGAGCTCACGGCGGTGCTCCTCGAGTTCTTCGAGGCTCCTCGGCCAATCCTTCTTGAGAAGCCGAGAGAGCGCCCGATCTGCGAGAAGCTTCCCCCCGTTCTGGCACACCGCGCAGTAGTTCGTCTCGTTCGAGGCGAACACGATGCGTTGCACCGCCGCCCCGCAGTCGGGGCAAGCCTTGCCGTAGCGCCCATGCACCGCCATCTCCGGCCGAAACGCGGTGACCTTCTCCGGAAACCCCTCCCCCACCTCCGCGCGCAGTCTCGATGTCCACTCGGAAAGAGTGCTTCGAATCGCCGCGAAGAGGGTCTTGATCTGCTCATTTGCAAGTTTTTGAGTGAGGAGCACGGGAGAGAGGCGCGCGCGGTGCAGGATTTCATCGGAGTCCGCGTTTCCGATGCCACTGAAGAGGTGCGGGTCGGGGAGCGCGCGACGAAGAGTGTGATTGCGAAGCGTCAAACGCTCGCGAAACTCCTCGTACTGGCACGCGAACAGATCGAGGCCACCCGGGTCGAGGTCCCGAAGCGCCTCTCGCCCCGCGACCACATGCAGGGACGCACGCTTCTTGGTGCCCGCCTCGGTCAGGAGCAGGGTCCCCGTTGCGATTTCGAAGGTCGCCAGTTCGATCTTGCCCTTAGGAATCTTGCCCCGCGGCCGCCACCGAAACCGACCCGCGATCATCAGATGGAAGACGAGGAAAAGATCATCTTCGAGGCCGAGGACGATGCGCTTGCCTATCGTCTCGAGGGACAGAACCCGCGAACCCACCACGTCATCGATCGATGGATCAAAGGTGCGGACGAGGAAGGGGCTCTTCACGATCACCCGCTCGATCACCTCGCCCCGCACCCTTCTGTCGAGTGCTTCAATGTAGATCGTGATATCGGGATACTCCGGCACGATCGGTCCCCGTCAGGCTCCGGTCTCCGTCAGGCTCAGAGACAGTCCGGGTAGTCATCGCAACCGAGAGCGTCAATGGTCGGATCCGACCCACAGATCAGCGGCTCGGGAAGTGTGACACCTCCGATGAAGAGGAAGGTGAGGAGCTCGATGGCATCTGCAATGTCGATGCTTCCGTCATCGTTGGCGTCCGCCGCATCCTCACAAGTCAGCGTGGTCGAAGCGAGGAAGAGAACCCCGAGGAGCGCAGTGGGGTCGGAGATATCCACCGCGCTGTCATTGTTCACGTCGCCGCGCCGAAAGAGGTCTGCGACGGGGGTGAGATCGGCGACGGCCACTTCGTAAATCCGATTCGTATCGAACCCGATCAAGTACTCGGACGGGAGCCCGCTCGAGCCGACGGGAGTAAATGCGATCCCTGCGATCACTCCCGCCCCGGTGGTCGGCTGAACATCGTAACTCGACCCCAGCATTTGGCAGTCGGCGAGGCGAACGACACGGTCCACGAGTCCTCGACTCGCCGGCCCCACCGTCTGATCGAGAACTTCCGCGCCTCCGAAATTGGCGACCGCCACCCCTCGGCTCGACCCCGCCACTCCTCCGTCGACGAGAGGGGCGGGGCAGGTTCCGAGCACGAGCCCTTGATCGTCGAATTCGAACACTTCTTGAGTGTCGAACAGAACGCCAAAGTAGGTCCCGGTGAGAGGTGAGTAGCTGATGTCTCCCGTCGGTCCGGCGGGAATCGGATTGAGGCTGAATCCTGCTCCGACGAGGGCTCCGGTGAGCTCGGTCTTCTGCAGCCCGCCGGTATCACCGGAGTGCCAGAGCAGTGTGTCGTCGGTCGAGTTCCAAGCGATGCCGGTCGTCGCGTCACCGCCGGTGAACGGGCTCGTGAGCACCGTACCGTCGGGTACCAAGTTCTTGTCATAGAAGAGCGCGGTTCCTGCGGTCAACTCGGTTACCGCGATCCGGTTCAGCGATTCGATCACCGTCACACCGAAGGCCCCCGCCCCATCGAAAGGAGCACTGGCGAGCGCGAGTCCCGGACCGAGCACGACCTCGCACGCGACGGGCGCAAGCCCTGACCCGGTGATCAGCGGCTCGATGCGATACTCGACGGTTCCATCGGCGACGCCGATATCGGTGAACGAAATCGTATTTCCTGAAAGGGATGCGATCATCACTCCGTCTCGCTCCACCGCGATGGAGTTGTAGACCGATCCGTTGGTCCACGACAGAGCGACCTGATTCGAAGAATCCCCGGTGCAAGAAAGATTCGAGACGGAGAACGCGGCGGGATCGGGGGTCGGCACCTCGATCAGCCGATTCTCCGTCAGATCGACGAGGAAGGTCACCGGCCCGCCCGTCGAACCGACGGGTCCCCAGGCGATTCCGGTGATCCAGCCGATCGCATCGTTCGCCGGCCCGAGATCGTAGCTGAGCCCAACCAGGTCACCGGTCGGCGTGACGCGCTCGACTCGCGCGGCGCGCAGGTCGGCGGGGGTCCCGAGCGGCACGTCGAGGTGCCACCCGTGAATCGGATCATCCACCGCGGTGATCCCCAGACCGAACGCGAGACCGCCGAAGGGTGCTGCCGACGGCACTTGGAAACTGTTTCCGGTGAACGCCCCGCTCAGGTCCAATTCGATGTAAGTGTCACTCAGGAAATCCAGGGTCCAAAAGGTGCCCGTCCCCGGATTCCAAGTGAGTCCGGCGAAGTCGGCGAGGTAGCCGGTGATCGGCGTGTTCGAGATCAACGCTCCGTCGAGAGTCGAACGTACCCAGCGATCGGTCGAGCCAGTTTCCATCACCCAGTACAGCTCGTCGCTCGTCGGGTGCCAGGCGACACCGGTGACCTGCACAGCGCCGAGCGGAGCGATGAAGACCGTCGGCGGAGTCGCCGCGATGTCGAGGGCGTCATACTTGTAGAAGGCCCCCGCGATGAAGTCCGCGACGACGACCGTCTGTTCACTCCCGATCACCGTGGTGGCGAAGGGAAAGTCGGCGAGCGTCGTCACAACTCTCGAGGAGCAGCTCCCGATCGCATTCGGAGCCGGAGGACAAGTCTGGGCGAAGCTGAGACCGGCGGTACTCCACTGGAGAAGGAGCCCAGCCGACAGGAGGAGGATTCGAAGGCTTCCCTGAGTCATTGCGTTCGACCTCTCTTCGCCCCGTCGATCGACGGCCTGGGGCGTGCTTGTTCTCGTATGCGTCTGCGCACGGAGCTCGCATCGGTGTGGGGAAGGATATCGAGACGGAGAGTCTCGACCTCCCAATTGTATCGTCATTGCCTGAACACAAAACCCCCGAGGCTTGGAGAGATCGTGGCCCCGCCCAAGAAAACGGGACCGAGAGGCCCGCTGCCCCTCGATCCCGTTCCCCGTCACTTGCGGTGCTCGCCAAGCAGGCCGTTATCCTACTGATCCGCCTCCAAGATCCCCATTCCCGAGCGATCGGGGGACGCCGGACGCCGCGGCGGCACGTGGGGCGCGCGGCGAATCTCGGCGAGCATGTGCTCGATCGCCGCCTCGAGTTGCGGATCACCGCCGTCGACCATGAGGGCTGGATCATCGAGAACCTCGATGTCGGGGTCGGTCCCGTGCCCTTCGACCCCCCAAGTGCCGTCCTTTTCGTAGAACCCGAAGGTGGGGACCGAAGTGTAGCCGCCGTCGATCAGCCCGGGGTTGCCGGAAATGCCGACCAGGCCACCCCAAGTTCGCGTCCCGATCAGCTTGCCGAGTTTCGCCTGCCGAAACAGCCAGGGGAACATATCCCCCCCCGATCCGGCGAGCCCGTTGATCAGCATGCACTTCGCCCCGTGGTGGGCATCCGGCGGCCAGACCCAGTCTTTCCCATCGCGACGCGCCCAGTAGTTGGTGACCGGGCGGTTGAGGAGTTCGATGAAACGGGTCGGGATCTGCCCGCCCCCGTTCCACCGCTCGTCGATGATCATGCCGTCGAGGTGGGCCTGCCCGAAAAACTGCCGGAAGAGATCATTTTGCCCCGGTACTCCCGTGTTCTGCACGTAGACATACCCGACCCGACCGTCGGTCTTCTCGGCGACGATCGCGCGGTTTTGCTCGATCCACTCACGGAAGCGCAAATCACTCTCGCTGCCGATGGGCTTGACGATGACATCACGGGCGGCGTCATCGAGGGTCGGGTTGTCGCTGACGGTCAAGGTGATCGTGCGACCCACCGTCCCGACGAACGGGGCCCACGGATCGCTGGCGGCATCGACGGGTATTCCGTTCACCGCGAGGAGATAGTCCCCTTCCTTTACAGCCGCGCCACTCGCGCGCAACGGGTTCCGCGCATCGACGTCCCATGCCGCCCCCTCGACGAGGTGGCCGATGCGGTGCGCACCGTTTTCGTGGCTCCAATCGACCCCCAACAGCCCGACCCCGATCGAAGGGGCGGATTCGACGTCCCCGCCGAAGTAGTAGGCGTGCCCGATGTTCAGCTCGGCGATCATCTCGCGAATGACGTAGCTGACATCGTCACGGGTCACGCAGTCCTCGATCATCGCTCCGTACTGCGTGCGCACCTTCGGCCAATCGACGCCGTGCATGTTGCCCACATAGAAGAAGTCGCGTTGGAGACGCCACGCCTCGTTGAAGATCTGCCGCCACTCCTCGCGCGGATTGATGTGGGTGATCATTCCACCAGTCGGAATCGGCTTCCCGGAACCGCCGGCGCTCGCCCCCTGAATCGAAGGCTTACCGCCGGTGAAGACGAGTAGCTTTTTGCCGTCGGCGGAGATGTCGAAGCCGTCAGCCCCGGCGGCGACCGTCTTCTCTGCCTTCTCTTCATCGTCGAGATCGAAGATCTGGATCCCCTTCCCCTGGCGCATGTAGAGAAGGGCCCCTTTGTCGTTCACCGCGAGGCGGCGAAAACTCCCCGCCGCGACCGGCAATGCGAACGCGCGCGCCTCGAATCCGTCGATCTCGATCTCGACCCGTTTCGCGGGAGCGTCTTCGGCTTCCTCTTCCTCGTCGTCATCGCCGCTGGAGGTCTTCGTCGCTTGCCACGATCCGCCCACGCCGGCACCCTCTGCCGACCACTTCCCGGAGAGAGCTCCGTCGCTCAGAGTCCCGGTCATGGTGATGACCATGCCATCGTTGACCTGTCGGGCAGTGAATGCACCGGTCGATGCATTGAACGTCACGTCGTCCAAACTCAGAGTCTGCCCCATGGCAGTCGTCGTCCCACTCAGCGAGCCGTCATCGGCGACGGAGATGGAGATGCTGATGGGGATCGAGTCCTCAGGGAGTCCGAGCGCCGCGAGACCATCTACGGTTCCCTCCCAACGCCCCTTGAGAGGGTGGCTGGGGCCGCTTTCGGCTTCGTCATCCTTGTCGCCGTCGTCGTCACTTTTGTCGCCGGCATCATCGTCATCGGCGTCGCCGCCCTTGCTCCCCTCTTTGTCCTTTCCGTCTTTCTCATCGTCTTCATTGTCCTCGCCGTCCTCGTCCCACTTCTCCTCATCGGCCTTCGGAAGCCACGAGGCCTCGACGTCGGCGCGCAACGGGACCGCGATGAGCAATTGCGTGTCTTCGTAGATGAAGGACTGGGAGAGATCGGAGTAGGTCGGATCGAATTTCCGGGAGCTGTGGAAGAAGAGGTGGTCCCCCTTCCGATCGAAGACCGGCGACTCATCATTGAACATCCCCTGCGTGACCCGATGACGCTCGAATGCATCTGTGTCATAGAGGTAGATCGATTCCATCCCCGACTCCTGGGAGGAGCGTGAATAAGTGAGCCAGCGGCTATCGTGAGACCATTCGACCCGAGGGGAGTTCCCCCACGGATCTTGATCGATCTTACGGCTGATGCCGCTCTCGACCTCGATGAGATGGAGACTCCCCGCCTTGTCAGAGATGATGATCCGCTTCGAGTCGGGAGACCAGACCGGCGAGGAGTAGAAGGTCTCGCTGCCCACCGTCAGTTTGCGCGTCTCTCCCTTGCCGTCGGACTGGGTCACGTACAGCTCGTATTCACCGGTCGCGTCGGAGAAATAAGCCACCCAGCGCCTGTCCGGGCTCCACGACGGATCCCGCTCGGCAACTCCACTCGTGCGCGTCAAGTTGCGTGGTGAACCGTTCTCAGCGGGAAGGGTCCAGATATCTCCCCGCGCCTCGACTGCCGCGCGCTTTCCGGTGGAAGAGATCGACATGCCCCGGATCTCTTCGGAAACATCGACTCGGTGCATTGCCACCGTGGGACGCGCGCCCGGAATCGTCACCTGAACCGCATGCGCCTCGCCGCTGCCGAGATCGAGGAGTTGGAGAGCGCCACCGAGCTGAAAGACAATCTCCCCCTTCCCCTTCGGTCCCGGTCCGATCGAGGGCCACTTCACGTCGAACTCTTTGAAGTGCGTCACCTGACGATGGCGTTCGTTCGCCGTGTCGTAGGACCAAATGTTCAGCCGGTGCTCGGGACCGCGATCGGAGAGGAAGTACAGCATCGACCCGTGCCACATCGGCTGAGTGTCGGTTCCTTCCCACTCGGTGATGCGACGGCTCTCGTGCCGAGAGAGGTGGAAGAGCCAAATGTCTGTCGCCATGCCGCCGCGATAGCGCTTCCAACTGCGATGATCGCGGGTGTGCGGTGTGTAGGCGAGCCACTCTCCGTCGGGAGAAATCGACCCCACCGCACCGTAAGGGACCGGGAGGGCCCTCGGCAAACCGCCGTTCGCGGAGACGGTGAACAGCTGCGAGCCACGGGGATGCCCGGTGATGCCGCGAGCGTAAAAGAGCAGCCCACCATCGGGTGTCCAATCGCACAAGCGCTCCGTCGCGGGGTGATGGGTCAGCCGCTCGGGCACCCCACCCGACACCGGGATGGTGTAGAGGTCGAGGCCCCCTTCATAGTTCCCCATGAAAGCGACGGTCTTCCCATCGGCGCTGAACCGCGCAAAGCCTTCGGCACCGGGTGGACTCGCCAAAGGAGTCGCTTCTCCCCCTTCGCGATCGACCACCCACAGATCGTTCGCGTACACGAACACGATCTGGGATGCGCTGACGTCGGGATTCCTCAGCATCCCGCCGTGGGGCGTGACCTGAGACGTGACTTGGGCGGAGGCTTCGGGCCCCGCGACGGCAAGGAGGAGGCTCGCGAAGAGCCAGGCGATCGAACGGGGCATGGGGTGCGCCTCTCCACTGAGCTGTCTCGCGAGATTCTCGCAGAGACGATCCTCAGCGTATGGTTCGGATCCGTACGGGTCAGTCGAAGTGAGGGGGGATTCTCGGAGGCGGGAGGCGGAAGGTCAACGGACCAGCACGGTGTCTTTTGGATCCGTGGAGAGATCTCGCGTCTCTGGTGCCTGCTCCCGTGCCTGCCCCCCATTCACGAATGAGAGGGGCGCACGTTGCCGTGCACCCCTCTCTGAAGAGTTCAAGAAGTCAACTCGCTCTGCGGACTGCCTGGGCCGTCACGCTACGGGCACGAAGACGCATCGTTGCAGCTCAGTGCGCTCGGAGTCGGATCCACTCCGCACCCGGGGTGCGGGGCAGAGGGGAGCGCTTCACCGTTGAAGAGCCACTGCAGGATGTAAATCGCATCTGCAATGTCTCCTGCGTTGTCGTCGTTCGCATCGCAGGCGGCCTCGCACGGAATGGTCGGGGCACCCGGGAGCGGGAACAGAGTCGCCAGGCGGATGATCGCGTCCGAGATATCGAATGAACCATCGCTATTGCAATCACCCCTCCGGAATTGATCGACCGGCGTCACGGTGACCAGCGGTCCCTGCATGGTGACGTCGATGGAATCGGGTGTCCCCGGGCGGAAGAGGCCGATCGTCGTCGCGGTCTGGCTCGGCGACGCGTTGCACTCGAACCAGAAGTTATACATCGTCCCGTAGCGCAGCGCGTTCGAGTCGGCGTTCTGGGCAAAAGTCGCGGGGCTCGACCAGGTGATACTGGACCCGTTGACGACCACTCCCCAGTCGGTCGGGTCGTACGGCTCACCGCTGTGGTGATCGACGTCGTGGAAACCGATTCCAGAGACGGTCGCTCCCGCCGGGATCGGAACCGAGAAGCTGCCGGCCGAGCGGTGGGAATTCAGGTTGAAGATCGCGTAGTCGTAGAGGAACTGGCCACCTCCCAGGTCGGTCACCTTGCTCCCGATGTGGAAGCGTCCTTCATTGGGGATATCCGCGGTGGTCAGCTCGACGGTCAGGTCGGGAGTGTCGATCCCCAGACCGTGATCCGCCCACGCCTCGAGGGCCGGACGATAGGTTTGCATCGCGCCGACCGGAGACATGTCGAAACTCGGCGCCACGGTGACTCGCTTGTAGGACGCGTTGTTGTACGCGTTGCCGTTCGCCGCATCGTCCGGCGCGACATAGACTCCCTCGATGAAGTAGAGCGCCGAAGTCGAAAGGAGGTCCGACTCTTGGATCTGGAGCCGCTTCGAGAGAATCGTGGGAGACGCGCCAGACGATCCCGGGTTGTCCCCCGTGTACGCGTTCACCTGCGAGCGCGGACCGAGAATGCTCTGGGAGCCGTTGAAGCTGGATCCATAGACATCCCGACAACCCGCGCCGAGCACGCTGCCGCCGGCGCCATTGCAGGGCAATCCACAGCCGGAACCCGCAGCGGCGCCGGTCCCGCGCTTCATCCACGAGAGTCCGAGCTGCATGAGTCGCCCGTCCTCGAGTTTGTAGGCGTTCATTCCGAGCAGCGGTGTATTCGTTCCCCACGCGAGGTTCTCGTCGCCGATGTTGCAGGTGAAGCTGCCGAGCGAGTACCCGCGAATGCCCCCGATCGCACCCCAGTTGGTCACACTAGTGCAGTCGGTGTAGACCACGTCGGGACCGGTGAGCAAAGTCGGGTCAAACATGTCGACCTCGAGAGTGAAGCCCCCGCCGTCCCCGTTCTTGCCGGCGACGCGGATCCAGTACTCGACGCCCACCGCCGCCATCACTTGGGCGACCGAACCCACACCGCAGCTATCATCGTTACAGCCGATCTCGGTGGTGAGATCGCCAGGGCACCCGGAGTGGATCGACACCACGGTGTCGTAAAAACTCCCGCAGGTGCGCGCGCGCAGCGTGAGGTCGGCGGTCGCGACGAAGCGATACCAAACGCTGGGTGAGAGGTCGGAGTTGCCGCAGCTCGACTGCCCGTCGGTGTCATTTCCGAGCGTGTTGCCGGTCACGGTGCCGGCAGTGATCACAGTGGCATCGACGCAGAGGTCATTCGGATCGGCGGCCGGTGGCGGCACGCAGGTGACCGAAAGCTCGTAGGTGCCCGAGTTTCCGCTGAAGCCGTGGACGAGGATCTGATACTCGACCGCGAGGGCGGAGATGAACGTGACCTTCGAACTGAGCCCTTGCGGGCAGGTGTTGTCATCGTCGTTCCCGCCGACGCAGGTCAGAACCCCGCAGCCACCTGTGTAGACGCGAAGTTTGGTGTCGTAGTTGGTCGCGGTCCCGCAGGTCGAGAGGACGATTTCCTCCCCGGTTCCGACGAATCGGTACCACACTGCGCCGGCGCTTCCGTCAGAAGTGCCGCAAGTCCCGAGCGACTCTGGGTTCGCAGTCGTGGTCGAATCGATGATCACATCGCCGCAAAAGACCTCTATTGCACCACTACATAGATCATTGACCGGCTGAGCGAGCGCCGGCGTGGTTGTGGCCGCGACCCACACGAGCGACAGTGCGGCCAGCTTGCAAAGGGAGCTTCGAGACACGAGTCCACCTCTCCTTCTGACGATTCAACAGGGGCGCAGGTTGCCCGACTGCGAGTGCGAAAAGTCTCGGCAAGGTTGAGCGAACCCACCGAGACTCAAGGGATACAGCCCCGATCCTCTCCGATGGCGGAGGTGGTTACCAGTGCCGGGATGACTCCGGCTCACAGTTGAGCGGAGTTTCGATCGGTCAGATCGCTTGCTCGATCGCCAGCCGCCCGACCTCCTCGATGGCAGGATCCTCGACGTCTTGGCCGTACAGGATCAGAAACGGGCCGTAGTGGAGTGAGCGAAAGCGGGCCCGCGCCCACGTATCGCGGTCGACGGGTCCGTAGCGCGCAAGGAAGTCTGCATGGGCCTGGCGCGGGAGGAATGACCAGGCGATCGAGAGGTCGAGAGCCCGATCTCCTGCGTGCATGTCGCCCCAATCGATGATCCCCGTGAGGGCACCGTCTGCTCCACAAAGGAGATGACGACCGTACAGATCGCCGTGGACCCAGACGCGCTCGCCAGCCCAAGGCGGAGTCTTTGCCAACTCTTCCGTTCGAGAGATGGCGGCTTCGATCAAAGGCGAACGTTCGAGTGCGCGAAGACGATCGATCACCCTCGGAGCGCGGCGGGTGTGCTCGTGGCGACCGAGGCTATCGCCCGGCGCCTCCTCGGGGACCGTGATCCCATGCAGCGCGCGCAAGAAATCCGCGAGTGGCTCGGCGAGCGCCCGGCGTTGGTCGGTGGAGAGACGCGCGCGATCCGCGGTCCTCCCGCGATCAGGCGGTATCCCGCCCACGGCCAGGGATACCCCCCCTCCGGAGCCCCCGATCGCTCGGGAGCCGGAATGGGGAAGGGCAGCTCCGCCGCGAGACGGGGAAGCCACTCCACTTCGACCGCCATCGCCTCGCCACCAAAGGTCCGACGAGGGAAACGAAACAGCCACTCCCCGACCCGAAATGCTGCGTTGTCGAATCCTTCTCCCCACGGCTCTGGCTCGATCCCCGCGAGATCCGGGTGCTGTGCTTCGATGAGCGAACGCACGAGATCGGGAGTGATCTCCAGTTCGGCATCCCACTCCGCCATCGGTTCCTCCCTGCGACTTCGAACACGGCGACCTTGAACGTTATCCGAAGTGGCTCTTCATGCGCGGACGCGCTTCGGGGTCCTGCCGATAGTATCCCGCGAGCGTTTCATACAGTTCAGGATGGTCGCGTTTGAGCTTCTGTGACTGCTCGAAGAAGGTCTCTGTCGCCACGGCGAAGAACTCTGCGGGGTTGGTCGCTCCATACCGATCGATCACCGTCTTTCGGCCGCGACCGACCGCAACTTCGAGAGCGGCAAACTCCCGCGTGAGCACGGTGCGCCAGCGCGCATAGTCTTCTCTGCGATCGAGGGGAGGGGTCCCATCGAGGAGACCATCGAGCATGTCGAGCTTGTGAGCGAACTCGTGCAAGACCAAGTTGCGCCCGTCGTGCGGGTGGTAGGCGCCCGAGCGCACCGCGTCCCAGGCGAGAACCGTCGGCCCTCCGAGCCACGCTTCACCGAGGATCGCCTGGAGCTGATCCTCAGGAGGCCGCATGTGTCCCGGTCGCATGTAGGTCGATGGATAGATGAATACTGACTCGACGGTGCGGAAATACTCGTGGTCGATCGAGAGGATAAGGAGCGAAGCCTGGAGCGCGATCGTGATCGGCATCTCCTCCGTGAGCTCGAGTCCCCCGCACGCTTCCCAGCGCTTCTCCTCCGCGATCACTCGACCCAAGTCGATCAGATGACTCCGTTCACCGTCCGTGAGCCCCCCGGCGAAGGGCAGGGTCGCGAGCACCTCATCCCAGAGCGGGGCTCGCGGCGTGGAGAGGAGCTTCTGACGCTTTCGATTTCGCCACCATCCGAGCATCGGGGCCCCATCTCTTTCCGTCTCTTTCAAACTCTTTCAGAGCAGGTCGATTCGGGCTCTCCCCGATGTCCCATCGCGGAGCGATTCCATGACCATCGGGGCGCGACTCTCCTTGATGGTCAAGATCAAGACCGGCTCCGGTTCGAATCGCCG
>ERZ891418.503-NODE-503-length-13528-cov-6.596452_pt1 | contig 13528 bp, 11 predicted proteins | sample MGYA00521236_ERZ891418 | MGnify/ENA primary metagenome ERZ891418 (study PRJEB32303, sample SAMEA104408696) | aquatic metagenome | biome: Brackish water; feature: Chemocline; material: water | place: Baltic Sea | collected 2014-10-18T10:34:00 | depth 100 m ... | reverse complement strand
CCTCCATTCTGCCTCACCCTCCCAAAGTGCGCGCTGGCCCTGCCTCCGCCCCCACCTCATCGCGAGGCGGCGCTTCCTGTCTGAATGTTGAAGACGAAGTCACGTTCGCCATCACGTCAGTCATGTCACTGGCACAGTCCGCCCAGGTTCGCGGCTGGTACTGCTGCACGCCGAGCTGAAATCGAACGTTGAGAATTTCCAGCATCGCTCGCGACAGGTCGCCGGCATCACCTTGACGGGCGAGGAGCGAGTACGCTGGCGATGCGATTTCCGAAATACTCCCAACATCTGTTGAGACAAAGGGAGTGCCGCAGGCAAGACTCTCCCGGAAGACATTCGGCAGTCCTTCGGAGTCACTCGACAGGACCGTCGCATCCGCCGCGCGGTACCACAAAGGCAGCTCCGACTGCGGCACCGCCCCGGCGAAGTGGACCGACTCCCCGAGCCCCGCCTGTCTGACAAGGCCCTGGGTCTCTGCCAGCAGCGGTCCATCGCCGGCCAGGATCAGCCTCGCCGCCGGCTCTGCCTGTTTCACAAGGGCGAACGCCTCGATGAGAAGTGACGGCCGCTTCACGTCGACGAGCCGACCGACCCACAGAAACACCCGATCTGGCGTTGGAATCGAAAGTCGTTGACGGGCGAGCGACTTGAAGCCGCCGCTGAACTTCGCGGGGTTCGTCCCCTGGTAAATCGTGTGGACCTTCGCCTCGTCCGTCCCCAGCGAAATGACGTGCCGGCGCAGCCCCTCGCTGACTGTAAAGACGGCATCGGATTCGGTCAGGACGCGCTGGACGCCTTTTCTCCGTTTGGGATCCTTCGTCAGAATCAGCACGTCCGATCCGCCGACAATGACTCCGGCCTTCGCACCGCACGCACGTGCGGCTTCCAGCCCGGCCTCGCCATCCGGGTGCGCCCAGTAGCTGAGAACCCAGTCGGCGGACAGGCCCTCAGACGTTTCCTTGACCTGCTTCCGAATCGACTTCCACATGAACTGCCCGTACTGGTGTCGCAACACTTTCGGCGGAAACAGGAAGCACGGATACGCCGTTCGAAGCGAGCCTCGCTCAGGCTGCACCGGCTTCGAACGCCAGTTGCGCACAATTTCGGTCCACGGCCGTGGTGAAACAATGCGAACCCGCGCGACGTTTCGCAGCGCTTCGCACAGCTCGTAGTTGTACGTGCCGCGCACCGGTGCGGTGGGATGCGGATAGCACGTTGTGAGGAAAAGGATATCCATGAGCACTGCGACGGTTTAGGTTCCATCCGATGTTTCAATTTCCGTGTTGAAGTTTCAGCCAGAGAAGCTGAGCGTTCTTGTGATGGCCGTGTCGATATCGATCGACGGTTGCCAGCCCAGAAGTCGCTTCGCCTTCTCGTTCGAGTAGCGAAGCGGTTTCCACATCGCGTCAGTTCGGTGTCGAGACAGAACTTTGGGAATCTGCCCCTCAGTCCAGTCCGAATATTTTTCATTGAGCCAGGAAAGCAGCGGAATGGCGAACTGCGGAATCCCGATGACCCTCAGTTGACGCCCGGATCGCCGATACCGGCGAATCATTTCGCGACCGTTCGGCAACGCATCATCGATCAGGTTGAAGACCTGACCATCGACACCGGCGGCGAGGCCCGCCAATACGACTCCTGACGCGCAGTTCTCGACGTACGTCAAAGGAATTCTCTGTCGACCGCCCATGCGCAGCATTCGGCCTCCAAACGGCAGGCCGACCCGATGACTCAGGATCCCGCGTTCATCCCCAAAGATGACTCCCGGCCGAACGACGACAAGCGACAGATCGTTTTCCCTGGCTGTCTGCCACGCGACGTCTTCCTGCACCGCCTTGCTGTAGGTATAGGCGTCCCGCAAATGCGGAGCCTCGTCGACCGGACAGGACTCGTCGACGATCGCGTTTCGTGGCAGTTTCTGAGGTCCGTAGACCCCCAGCGAACTAACCAGGATGAAACGTCGGACGCCTGACTCCGAAGCAACCCGAACCAGTTCCCTTGTTGGCACAACGGAATTTTGAAACAGACTGCTCGTGCAACCGTCGAGGGATGCCGCCAGGTGGTAAACGACTTCGCAGCCCGAGACCGCTTCGTGGCAGCCATCTTCCGTGGCGAGATCGACCGACACGACCTCGATCTGGCATCCGAGTTCCGTTCGAATATCGTCGATGCAATCGAGCCTGCTTGACTCCCGCACCGCGCAACGAACCTCGATGTCCCGCGAGAGAAGTTCTCGCAGAACTCGTTTTCCGAGGAAACCGGTTGCTCCAGTAAGAAGTACTTTCATTAGAGATGCCCTTGTCCAACCAGTTCGGCAGGTGTCTCTCGAGATCGATCTTCGCCGGTGATCCTTGCCGGCGAGAACTTCTCTTCGGCTGCCTTTTGTCCCGCTCCGAACGCGAAATCACCGGACTCGTCCCGGCACTGCTTGAAAATCCGGTCCATGATCGATGTCACTCGCACCGCTTCCTGATGCGTCACGGGTGGACGGACTGAAGACACTTCTCGAAAGGATGCTTCGCGGACAGATTCGTAGAAGCTCTCGAACAGTCGTTTCATTCCTTCGAAGTAGTGAAGTTCTCCCCGCACAAAACGGCCGACGCTGCGCTTCAGGTTTCCGCACGACTCGCGGAGCTGCCGGTACGGCGCTTCCAGTTTCGCGAACGCTCCGGGGTAGCGGCCGCTCTGGTGAAAACGGATCACCTGTGTGTTGAGGTCGACTTCCAGTCCTGCTTCGGTTCCGTAAAGCCGCGTCACGCGCTGGTAGGGCTTCGTCGTGCTGGTGAAGAGGAGGCTGCCGGAGACTTTCTCACCCTGCAGGTTCGCTCTGAGTTCCGTCGGGAACGGCACCTCGGGAAGTCGACTGAACCACCGTGCCTGAATCGAAGGTTCGGCGTCATCGAGAAATTCCGTGATGCGGTAAAGCGGATGCGAAACTGTGTTCTGAATGAGACCGCCCGGCAGCTTCCGAACCCAGTGGTTCGGACTCGCAACAACATGACGGCCAAACGGTCCGTTAATCGGGTAGCCGAGAACAGAGTCGACGTGATGAATCTCGCCGAGCATTCCGGATGCGACGATCTCGCAGACACGAACCCATTCCGGATCGAGCAATTGATCATGGCCGATGCAGACGAGACGCCCGTTTTGTTCCGCGACGTCGATGACCTGCCTGGCCTCGTCAGCGTCCACGGTGAACGGCTTCTCGACGTAGACATGCACGCCGGCGTTGAGCAGCTTTATCGACAACGGAGCGTGGGTATGAACTGGCGTCGTCACATGCACAACGTCTGGACGAGCCTCACGCAGCATCGCATTGAGGCTCGAAAACTGCATCGGAACGTCGAATCGCTCCGCAGCCTGCCGTGCGAGTAGCGGCTCCGAATCGCACACCGCGACCGCATCCGCGCCCACAGCGCGGCGAATCTGCTGCAGGTGGGCGTCGGCAATCTGGCCGCAACCGACCAGTCCGATTCGTAGGCTCCGTTCGCTCATTTGTCTTCTGAGTCCTGACGTGAGTTGGTGGAAGCTGGCTTTCCGCGTAACAGTTCTTCGTAAAGTGATTCGTACTGGCGGACCATGTTTCGCACGTTGAAGTGCTGCTCAATGCGCTGCCGCGCCAGTTCCCCCATCACCGGCCACGCGTCCCGATCAAGCAGCATCTCCCGCATCGCATTCGCGAGACGTTCCGGACAGCCCGCTTTCACGAGCCGTCCCGTCCGGCCGTCCTGCACGACCTCCGGATTACCGCCAACCCTGGTCGTGACAACAGGCAATCCCGTCGCCATCGCTTCCAGGAGAGTCAACGAAATCCCCTCGGTCAGCGTCGCCGACACGAAGAAACCGGCTCTGGCAAGTCGTTGCGGCACGTCACTGCACTCGCCGAGAAATTCAATGTGACCATCGAGCTTCAGATCACGACAGAGCGTCCTGAGATGCTCCCGCTCCGGACCGTCCCCGACGATTTGCAGCCGAAACTCCGGGACATCCTGAATCAGAATCCACACCGCGCGCAGAAGCGTCGAGAAGTCTTTCTCCGGCGAGAGCCTTGCCACGCTGATCGCGACCGGAGCCACCGCCGGCCCTTGATACTCAAACCGATCCAGGTCGATGCCGTTCCAGATCGTTGTCGTCTTTTGTCGCGAAAACCGGTCATCGCGGCGACACAGTTCGGCAGCATCTTCAGACACACCGACGATCTGATCTGAAAAGAAGTTGGCAATGCGAAACTGAGCTCGGGCCCGCCAGTTGTCGCCGCAACCACGGCCGTGCTGCGTATTCACAACGACTCGAACGCCAGCCAGTTTCGCGGCGATGGCCGCATAACAATGGGCCAGCGTGTTGTGAGAATGAACGATATCGACCTGTCGTTACCGGAACAGATTCCGCAGATAGAACAGCCTCGCAATTTTGCCGTCAGCGGAATCCGCAACCGACTCAGCGGAGAAACCCAGTTCTCGAATGTCGTTCGCCGGCTGTCCAAGGCTGTCCAGCGCGACGAAGCTTTGATCGAATCGACTTCGTGAGCAGTTGCGGGCGAACTCAACAAGCAAACGCTCCAGACCGCCAGTCGCAAGACACATGCTCACGTGGCAGACGCGCACTTTCCGCGCGGCCTCGCCGTGAGGCTGGGAACTGTCCCGCTCCAGTGCGGACTGTTGAGACGGAATCGTGCAGTCCATTTCGAATGAATCAACTGTGAGGAATGTGACGAAACGAGGGCGGACGCGATCTTCAAGAAGAGCCGCATCGCTCTTGAATGTAGGTCAGAGGAGCAGCAGGGATCGAACTCGGTTGGGCGAGCTCGAAGATTCCTCGCGGATGAGATCGGCTCGATCCGACAAACCGGAACGACCCTTCGATTCGTAACGGCCCTGCTTCGCCGCTCTGCTTGACAATTTTCGGTGAGATGTCGTTACGATGCGGTGTTCCCGATTTGTCGACTCCGACACTCTTCTCGAATCACATCACCTGGCATGAAGCCGGACAGGCATTTGATGCAAACGAAGCTGCAGATCACGCTGGAGCAGATCGCTGCCGAGCTGTCGTTCAAGACAGAGCAGGTCGCCGCGGTCGTGCAGTTGCTGGACGATGGCAACACGGTTCCATTCATCACGCGATACCGAAAAGAGCAGACCGGCGACCTGGACGAAGTGCAGATTCGTAACATTGAACGCCAGGTTCGATTCCAGCGGCAACTCGGTGAAAAAGCAGAGACGATTCTGCGATTGATCGACGGCCAGGGGAAACTGACACCGGGGCTGCGAAAACAGATCGAGGCAGCGACAACTCTCAAACGACTCGACGATCTCTACCTTCCCTTCCGACCGAAGCGAAAATCGCGAGCCGAAGCAGCCAGGCAGAAAGGTCTTGAACCGCTCGCACTGTTGATTCTCGATGGCAAAACCGAATCCGCTGCGACCGCCGCCGCCGCAACCGACTACGTCTCGCCCGAATCCGGGGTTGAGGACGTTGCCGCCGCCCTCGCGGGAGCGTCAGACATCATTGCGGAATGGATCAGCGAGAATGTCGCGGTCCGCGATCTGTCTCGAAAACTCGCGTGGAGAACCGGCCGGATCAGCGTGACGGCCGGCAAACCCGGCAAAGACGCGACGAACGAATTTCAGGATTATGTCGGCTTCGAGGAACTCGTCTGGAAGATTCCGCCACACCGAGTGCTCGCACTGAACCGTGGAGAGAAGGCCGGCCCGCTCCGGGTGCGGTTCGAATGGGATCGAGAGATCGCCCGAAGAAGCATCGCCACGGAATACCACCTTGAGGATCACTCGAATGCCGACTTCATGTCAGAGTGCGTTCGGGATGCTGTCGATCGACTGATTCATTCCAGCATCGAACGGGAAGTCCGGCGAGAGCTCACAGAGCAGGCCGAGAAGCAGGCCATCGGCGTCTTCGTTCGAAATCTGCGAAGCCTGCTGTTGCAGCCGCCGTTGCGAAACGAAAACGTACTGGCAATCGATCCCGGATTTCGAACTGGCTGCAAAGTCGCGGTGCTCGATGAAGTCGGAAACTGCCTCCACAGCGACGTCTTTTACGTCACCGGGTCTGCCGGGAAACGCGAAGCGGCCATCGCGAAACTGGCCGGTCTGCTCGCTGAGTATGACTGCTCGCTGATCGCGATCGGGAACGGCACGGCCTGCCGGGAAACGGAAGAACTGGTTTCCGAATTGATCGCCGAGCAGGCCTCCGGGTGTCGTTATCTGATCGTCAACGAGGCAGGAGCCAGCATTTACTCAGCCAGCGCCGTTGCTCGTGACGAGTTTCCGAATTTCGATGCAACCGTTCGTGGGACAATTTCGATCGGACGACGATTGCAGGATCCACTGAGCGAGCTCGTCAAAATCGAACCGCAGCACATTGGCGTCGGCATGTACCAGCACGACATCTCTGCGCGAATGATGAAAGAGTCACTGGATGACGTCGTCGAGTCGTGCGTGAACTTTGTCGGAGTGGATCTCAACACAGCCAGCGCTTCCTTGTTGAAATACGTCTCGGGTCTGAACCAACTCATCGCGCGACGCGTCGTTGAGTGGCGAGAGAACAACGGCCGTTTTTCCTCACGCAGGCAGCTCCTCGAAGTGGCGGGCGTCGGCGAGGCGACGTTTACTCAGGCAGCCGGGTTCCTCAAGATCACGGGAGGCGACGAACCGCTCGATTCCACGTGGATCCATCCGGAAAGTTACACGACGGCCGAACGGCTGCTGCAGACGGCCGGTGTCAGTGTCGACGCCCTGCAATCAGCAGAAAGCAACGAGGCCAGGCAGCTGATCAAGGACCACTCCAGCCTTCAACTCGCGAACGAGCTGGAAGTCGGTCTGCCGACGCTTCGCGACATCGTCGAAGCGCTGGTCCGGCCCGGCCGCGACCCTCGTGGCGATTCGCCGGGGCCGATGTTCCGACAGGGAATCCTGCGTCTTGAGGATCTCTCGCCAGGACTGGAACTGCAGGGCACGATCCTCAACGTCGTCGACTTTGGAGCGTTCGTGGACGTTGGCCTGAAAGACAGCGGGCTCGTCCACGTAAGTCAGATGGCGGATCGCTACATCAGCAGCCCACACGACGTCGTCTCGGTTGGAGACATCGTGACCGTCTGGGTTCAGTCGGTCGACATTGAAAGACGGCGAGTCTCGCTGACGATGCTGCAGACGGGTGAGCAAGGCCCGATCGAATCCAGGTCGATCGCTTCGCAGTCACGACGAAGGCGGCGAAACAAACAACGCGACGAGACGGAGCCGCCAAAGGTGGCGGAAAGCACCTGACGCTTCGCGGGGACCGGTGACAGGAACCGACGATGGGAACCCGAAGACTGTTTATCGCAGTCCCCGTGCCGCCAGCCGTTGCCAGTCTGCGAATCCCGTCGACAGAGGTTTCCGCATCCGCCCCTGCTCCGACAATTTCGGACTTGATTGCCACGCTGAGCTCGTTTGGGCCGTCGCTCCGGACAGTCTCCGTTGAGCAGCTCCACCTGACACTCAAATTTCTCGGAGACGTCACTGACGAGCTTCGCCCGGAGATTCTGCAGACGATGTCTCGCATCGCTGATTGCGAGGCGAAGTTCTCAATCCACTTTCGCGGTCTTGGCGCGTTTCCGAATCTCGGGCAGCCTTCGCTTGTCTGGGCAGGTGTCAGAGACGCAGAGCCGCTGGTCAGAATCGCGGAAACACTCAGTCACGGCCTGGCGGCACTCGGATTCAAACCCGAGCCGCGCCGATATCGTCCGCATCTGACCCTCGCCCGTGTCAAGCAGCGACTTGCCGATGATCGGCTGAAAGACCTCGTCACACGGCTGGCAGAAGTTGAGTTTGCGAGGTGCGACGTCACAGAATTGACTCTCATGGAATCTCAACTGACATCGTCCGGCCCCGTCTACAACATCCTTGAATCGGTCGTATTGTCACGGCCTGACGATGGCCATTGAATTCTCTTTACCGTTTCAGCGTGAATTCCAGTTCCTGAGACAGCAGAAATTCCGCCGGCAACTCCTGAAACTGGGTCCCGGTGTCCGGAATGTCGGAGTCCTCTGGCAGAAACGCAACGACAACTTTAAACCGGGATCCCTCGACAGTTTTTGCATTTCCAAACTGAGCTCTGGCCCGGAAATAAGTCGCCTGCCGAGGCAACGTTTCCTGCACCCACCACGAATCTCCCACAGAAGCTGGTTTCACCAGGGTAATCGCAGTCCCTTTGCTGGCACGACACCGGCCGATGATTTCTTCGTGCTAATGGACGATCTCCTTCCGCGGACGAATGATCGTGATTTCAATTCGCTCGCGCTCGTCGACTTTCTCTTTGTCTGCATTCTTGACCGGACCGTCTCCCTGTGCTTTCAAAGGCCCCTTGCCAGTCATGCTGGCGACGGCGACTCCAGGAGCCTCTTCTTTCTTCGGATGCGACGGCGCTGGAACAACTTCATGGGGTGCTTTCGGCGTTCCGGAAACACCAGAGACACCCACACCAACCGCATCGGATGCCGTATTGGGACTCTCCGGATGAGAAAGAACATTCGCCACAAGATCCTCACCCTTCAGGCTGTCCGTCGCTCCTCCGAAATAGCCGATGTCGGAGATAAACGAGTTGGTCAATTCAAACTCCGATTCCCGGGCGGCGAACAGCGCTTGATCTGCCTGTGACGGCTGGGCTGGCCATTCTTTCGTCGGATCGACACGAGACGATTCAGCCGATTCCTGAGGTATCTCCGTGATGTCCGTCGCGGAGAATCCGGCCGTTGAGAAATCGACGGGGGCAACCGGAACTGCGGGCAGAGACGTCGCATCTGTCGGCAGTGACGTCGTTGCTTCACCTGAGTCAGCAATCCTCGCAGCTGAAAGTCGCTGCGGGCGCGTCAAACCTTCCAGAGTGATAAACAGAAGCGGAAGCAGGACGACACCAATCGCTCCAGCAACCCAAATGGTGAGAGTTCGATTCATAGCTGTTCCCCCGGACCAGACTCTTAAACGATAGACCAGAAACCAACCGACATTGACATCAACGATCTGTGACATCAATTCACTGACTGGCCAGCCTACCCGGAGGGAAATGCCGCGCCTCATCCTCTCAGGGAAATCCCTCCCGCTGAATTGATTTCGTGTGTCCAGAAGCGATCGCGAAAACTTTTTCGCGCACGAACTCTGTAAGGGTCAGCGAATCTGTGCGGGCCGCAGGCCTCGTCAGAACATGTAATCTTCGTAGACGAAGCTCAGCAGGAACGGACCGAGAATCACGATGACCGTTGAGGCCATGACCAGAATTCCGGGCAGCAGCATCTTGACGCCCGCTTCGCCTGCGATCGTTTCAGCCCGCTGAGTTCGCTTGATCCGCAGCACGTCGGCCTGAGTTCGGAAGACATGGGCGAGCGGTGTGCCGAGCACTTCACCCTGAACAATCGAGCCGACGATTGCTGTGATTTCGTCATCGCTCAATCGTTCACGCAAAGATTCCAGAGCCATCGACCGGCTCTTTCCTAAACTGATTTCCGCGAGGACGCGTCCAAATTCAATCCCCACTGGCTGGCCTCGAAATTCGTCCACACCTTCCTTGAGTGCCTGCAGAAACGTTGAGCCGGCTTCCATTAAAAGCGTCACCAGGTCCAGCAGGAACGGCAGCTTCTTTTTGATCTGGAACAGTCGATAGTGAGCCGTCGCTGCCAGCTTCTTTCTCAGCAGGTAGCCAGTCAACCCGCTCATCAGGACGGCCGACAGAATTCCTGGCGTCCCCATCATGTCGAGGCAGAAGTAAGTGAAAATCGGAAATAACAGCAGCGAAATCACCTGAAGCCGCGCGAGATATTCTTCCGGCGTCCAGAACCGCGACAGCCCGGCCGCCTGAATCTCCCGGGCGACGTGTGGCAGCGAGTCGCGAAACATCCCGCGATTCAACGGGGCCAGGACGACGATGAGCGGGTAAAACACACGGAACATCGCGCTGTGATCGCGAAGGTTGTTGATCCGGTTGACGTCGTACCGCCATTCGTTGCCCTGCTCCAGATCTTCTGAGTAGAGCGTATTCCGAATCGTCCGGGCGAGGACGAGCACGGACGCACCAAGAAGCGCGCTCGCGGCAGCCAGCAACCAGATCGTTCCAGCAAGAGCGGAGAGAATCACGGGCACCTCATCCTGTTACTGAGATCTGCGAGGACGAAATCGTCAGGACAGTGAAACACCGAACTCTGACTCGATTGGTCCGGCCTGTCTCTACACGGAAAAAACCAGGCATCCTCAACGTCCTGTTGAAACAACTTGTCTGCCGCTCATTCAACGCGTCTGCAGTTTCACATGGTGCCAGGCGTCGAACAGGTAGCCCTTCTGGTTCCATTCCGCTGTTTGAGGCTGCGTCCTGCCTCGCGAATCCGTCGATCTCACGATGAGCTCCGAGTCAGCAGCGTTGACACGAACTCTTGCCGACCACAGGACCCAGCAGAAATCGCGAACCGGTGAGTTCAATTCGGCCTTCGTCCAGCTTCGGCCAGCGTCGGCCGACACTTCGACGAACGCAATCGTGTCTCCGGGACGTCCCGACGGCAATGCGTAGCCCGAGACTTGAATCTCACCACGCTTCACCGCCGCACCGGAAGCCGGAATGCAGATCGCCGAGTTGAGCGGCATCCGATAAATCGGTGCCTGCTCTGCCCACTCAACCGGAGTCCCGTCTTCGACCAGTTTATAGGCCGTTGCGACGTAGTGATTGGGCGAGGGTCGATCGCTGACGATCATTTTCCCCAGCCATTTGACGCTGCGAGCTCCGATGTAACCCGGCACGACCATACGCAACGGGGCTCCGTGATCACCGTTGAGCGGGGCGTCGTTCATCTTTGTTGTGAGCAATGCTCCCGGCATGGCTTCGGTATCGGACATCGCCTTTTCGATCGGAATCGACGCGCCGAATGGAATAATTCCGCTGCTTTGTTCAATCTCATCGAGCCCCTCAAACCACACGTGGCGGGCTCCGTCTTTAAGTCCCGCTTTCTTCAACACATCCGACAGCAGCACGCCGCTCCACTTCGCATTGCCAATCGCTCCTTCTCGCCAGGGCACACCTTTGACCGGTTTGATGAGGCTGTGCTCGCTGCGGCGGTTGCCGGCGCAGGTCATTGTGGCGACGGTACTGTACTGACCGAACGCGGCCAGTTCTCGCAGTGACAGTGACAGCGGCCGTTCGACAAGCCCTTCTACGGTGAGTCGAAACGCGTCGAGGTCGATCTTGGGTACGGGAGCGTGGCTGCGAATATAAAAGTTCTCGACGGGAGTCATCCAGGACTCGACGAGTTTCGCGAGATTACCCTCGGCATTCATCGGTGACGTCCCGTGAACCACCAGGTCGCCGGTTTCGTCAGCCAGCACGGAACGGCTGAATTCCGAGAGAAGTGGCAGGCTCGCGGCTCCTGCCAGTGCCGAAGTCAGAAACCTTCGACGGTCGATCAAGATTGCTCTGCCACCTGTCATAGTCGTGTCCGAAATCCGTGAAAGGAGAAGCTGATTTCCTGGCCGTTTTCCGAGCCGATTGCCTCATGGGCACGATGCTCAGGCCACTTTGAAAACGTTCTTCAAAACTTCTGCGTAATCAAATCGGCCACGACATCACCCGTCGGTACGAGACGGAATGGTCGAGACTGCCGGTCGTAGATCATCCGGTCATGCCGAATTCCCAGCTGATGATAAATTGTCGAAACGATGTCGCCGGGGATGAGTGCGTCTCGCGCGGGAAAAGCGCCGGTCGCGTCGCTTGCTCCGTAGACCAGTCCTTTTCGAAAACCACCGCCAATCAGCATCAGGCTGTAGCAGTAGTTCCAGTGGTCTCGTCCACCGTCATTTTTGTTGATCTTCGGAGTCCGCCCGAAGTCGCCCATGATGGCGATCACGGTCCGATCGAGCATGCCTCGCTCATCGAAGTCCGTCACCAGTGAAGACACGGCCGAGTCCAGTTGCGGCAGCAGTGTCTCCTTCAGTTTCTTGAAATTGCTGCCATGCGTGTCCCATGTCGCGTTGGCATCCGGAGCCCAGGACAGCGTGACGAGTCGCGTACCGGCCTCGATCAGCCGACGGGCCAGCAGAGTGCTTTGCCCGTAAATGTTGCGGCCGTAGGAGTCGCGCAGTGTGTCGGGCTCGTCCGCAATCCGGAACGCGGCCTGTGCTTCCGATGAGGTCAACAGGTCGATGGCCCGTCCCTGGAGGCCAGTCATTTCACGCGGCGAAGATTCGCCCGAAAGTCGACGATCAATCTGCTCAACAAGTGCTCGCCGAGTCGCCAGCCGATCGGCCGAGACACCGCTTTGCAATGTCAGTTCGGGAATCCCGAAGTCGGCGGCGTTGGGATCTTTGAGTACGAACAGCGGGTCTCGCTGACTGCCCAGAAACCCCGCGAAGAAACCAGGCTGCGGGGGTCCCTGCGCTCCCTCTTTCGTGATGTAAGGCAGACAGACATGCGAAACGGCGTTTCGTTCGGGCGGACGGATCATGCTCAAGACGGAACCCGGAGTGGGATAGTCCGTCGGCTTCGTCCCGCCGCCGATCTCGCCTCGATCGTGCCCGGTGATCGCCGCGTAAACGGCGGCCGCGTGAGCATTGTTGACTCCGTGATGCATCGACCGCACGACCGTCGACCGGTGAGCCTGCATGGCCAGCCGCGGGAGATGTTCGCTCATCAGGTAGCCGGGCAGCGACGTCGCGATCGACGAGAACTCACCGCGAATCTCACCGGGCGCATCCGGTTTCACATCCCACATATCCAGATGACTTGGTCCTCCATTTAAGAAGATGAGGACGCAGGCATCCGCCGCCGGCGTGAGGTCTGCTTTCTGGTTCGCTTCGTCAGAGCCCACCAGATCCGTCAGCGACAGACCCAGCGTCCCAAACGTGCCGGCCTGGAGTAGTTTTCGACGCGAGATTCTTGGAAGTAAAGTAAGCATGTCATGCCTCGTCAGGAACGCAGGCGGATTTAATTCAGGCCGGTAGAACGGACGCCCACGTCCGTCAGAGCCCAGGCCGCGAACACTAAAAGAATGGCGAGAAAAGGTAAGGGGCCTGACGGACGTGGGCGTCCGTCCTACAGGCCCGAGCAGAGCGCAATCCAACCGCTACTTGAATGCCTCGTCGTCGGAATTACCACCCGATCTCAGATAAGCGATCAAATCGAGAATCTCCTCCTGCGTCAACGTGTCAATCAGACCGGTTGGCATCTGCGAGAGCGGCGAAGGAATCTGCTCTTCCACTTCGTCTCGATTGACCGCGGTGAGCCGGCCGGGGTCGAGCATGTTCTCGCTGACCAGGTAGTTCTTCCCGGACAGGTTCGCGATGCGTCCCGTAACAGTCTTGCCGCTCTCCAGAACAAACGTCGTCGCTTGGTACTGGTCGGAGATGACTTTGCTCGGTTCGAGAATCGCATCGAGCATGTCCCTGTCGTTGAACCGGCGCCCGACCGCGTCGAGGACCGGGCCGACGATTCCCCCCTCACTCGCAAAACGATGGCACTTGAAGCACGCCCCCTGAGCGAACATTCTCCGACCGTTCTCGAAGTT
>ERZ891418.502-NODE-502-length-13535-cov-9.715208_pt1 | contig 13535 bp, 13 predicted proteins | sample MGYA00521236_ERZ891418 | MGnify/ENA primary metagenome ERZ891418 (study PRJEB32303, sample SAMEA104408696) | aquatic metagenome | biome: Brackish water; feature: Chemocline; material: water | place: Baltic Sea | collected 2014-10-18T10:34:00 | depth 100 m ... | reverse complement strand
TTTTTGATGATGTAAAAGATGATTTTACTATTATGAAACAAGAACCATTTGGACCCTTAGTTCCGATATTGTCATTTAAATCTTTTGATGAGGTTATTGAAAGAGCTAATGATAATGATCTTGGTTTATGTAGTTATGTTTGTACTAATTCTATGGAAACAGCCCATCTTGCATCCGAAAAATTAGAAACAGGATCTGTAGCAGTTAATACAGGCGTTGTTGCAATTGCCGAGGCACCATTTGGAGGAATAAAACAGAGTGGATACGGTAGAGAAGGTGGATCAATGGCAATTAAAGATTACCTTAATGTCAAGTACACTCATATGGGCATCAAAGGTTAACATATGAATAGTTATAATTTAAAAGGCAGAAGAGCAATAGTAACGGGTGGGGCCCAAGGTTTTGGTTTTGCTATTACAAAAAGATTTCTAGAATCTGGTGCTGAAGTTATAATTTGGGATATTGACCAAAAAGCTATAGATGAAGCTTTAAAAGAACTTTCATCAGAAAAATGTAGCTATCAAATAGTTGATGTCACTAACTTTGATGATATTACAAAAAATATTGAACTAAGCACTAAAGAAAAAAATATTGATATTTTTGTTAATAATGCGGGTATGGCAGGTAAAAATACTCAAGTATGGAATTATCCAAATGATGAATGGTTAAAAGTAATGAATTTAGATTTAAATTCTGTTTTCTATTGTTGTAAAGCAATAGTACCTCACATGATTAAAAATAATTATGGAAGAATAGTAAATATTGCATCTATTGCAGGAAAAGAAGGAAACCCAAATGCTAGTGCATATAGTACCGCAAAAGCAGGTGTTATAGGACTTACAAAATCGTTAGGTAAAGAATTAGCTGATAAAAATATTGCTGTTAATGCTGTAACGCCAGCAGCAGCTAAGACTAGAATTTTTGATCAAATGACTGAGGAACATATAAATTATATGTTATCCAAAATACCAAGAAATAGATTTGCCAAAGTTGATGAGTTAGCATCCCTAGTTACCTGGTTAGCTGCAGAAGAGAATTCTTTTTCAACAGCTGCAGTTTTTGATTTAAGTGGTGGAAGAGCAACTTATTAAGTTATGCAAATTGGATTTGACGTTGGTGCCACAAAAATAGAAAGTGTCATTTTAAAAGATAATGGTGAAGAAGTTGATAGAAGTAGAAGAGACTGTCCAAAAGATTACATTTCAATAGTTCAAACCATAAAAGATGTTGTAGTTGAGCTAGAAAAAAAACATAATAAAACATTACCAGTTGGTGTATGTCATCCAGGCGTTCATTCTCCACAAACAGGACTAGTTAAAAATGCGCCTAACTGTGTTTGGATTGAAAAACAACCTTTTCAAAAAAGTCTTCGTGAAGCTCTAAATAGAGAAGTTTTTTGTGAAAATGATGGAAATTGTTTTGCATTATCTGAAGCAATAGATGGTGCTGGTAAACATTATAAAATTGTATACGGAATTATTCTTGGATCTGGTGCGGGAGGTGGATTGGCTATAGATAAACAGATTGTTTCAGGACCTAATGGTGTTGCTGGGGAATGGGGTCATAATCAGCTACCGTTTATGGCTGCCCAAAAAGAGGAGCTTAAGACATTAAATCTAAGAGATGCAGAGGTTGAAAGTTTTGTATCAGGGTTAGGGTTAGCTAAAAGATTTAATAAAAAGTATAAAAAAAATTTGAAAGCTAACGAAATATTTGAACTCTATAGAAGACATGAACTAGATGCGGAAAAAATGATAGAGGAATTTAAGACTAATCTTGCAATGTCTTTGGCCACTATAGTTAATATTCTTGACCCAGATGTTTTTATATTTGGTGGTGGTGTTACAAATGAAATAGATTTTTTTGATGAGATAGAAAACTTAACTAAAAAATATGTTATAGGCAAAGAATATGAAGGTGTTTTCTTAAAACCCAAATATGGAGATGCCAGTGGAGTTAGGGGTGCGGCAAGATTAGGTAGAAAATCAAGCTATTAAATTTTCATATCTATCAAAAAGTGAAAAAATTTTTTTTATAAAATTTTTTATTCAAATAAAACATAGTTTAATTTAAAAATAATTAAATCAATCTTAGGTTGTAGAAAAATTTTTTTGTTTATGTTTTTTTGTTTTTTTTATAAGTTAGTTTTTTAAATTAATTAATCGATTAATTATATTAACTAAAAAGAGGGAAAATAAAATGAAAATGAAGAAACTGATAGTTGCTTTAATAGCTCTAGCTCTTACTCCAAGTGTTTCATTTGCAGCACCTAAGGCTGAGGTATTGCACTGGTGGACTGGTGGTGGTGAAGCAAAAGCTTTAAAAGTATTACAAGATGATTTTGCTGCACAAAATGGAGTTTGGTTAGATATGCCTGTTTCTGGTGGTGGTGGAGATGCAGCAATGCAAACACTAAAAGCTAGAATAGTTGCTAACGATGCACCAGCAGCAGCTCAAATTAAAGGTCCTACAATTCAAGAGTACGATGAAGAGGGTGTAGTTGCACCTTACAACATTGATGCTGTTGCAAAAAAAGAGGGTTGGGACAATCTTTTAAGCAAGCAAGTTGCTAGTCATATGAAATGTGATGATGGTAAAGCGTATTGTGCTGCACCTGTAAACATTCACAGAATTGACTGGATCTGGGCTAATAAAAAAGTTCTAGATTCTAATGGTATTAAAATGCCTTCAACTTGGGCAGAGTTTAATGCTGCTGCAGATAAACTACAAGCAAATGGAATTATTCCTTTAGCTCATGGTAGTCAACCTTGGCAAGATGCAACAGTATTTGAGGCTGTAGCTCTTGGTGTTGGTGGTAATGATTTCTACAGAAAAGCTTTTGTAGATTTAGATGCTGCTACGTTAGGTGGATCAACTATGACTAAAGTGTTTGACCAAATGAGAAAACTTAAAGGTTACACTGATGCTGGTTCTCCAGGAAGAGACTGGAACGTTGCTACTGGTATGGTAATGGAAGGTAAAGCTGCTTTTCAAATCATGGGTGATTGGGCAAAAGGTGAGTTTTCTGCTAACAACATGGCACCAGGAAAAGAATATATCTGTGCGCCAACTCCATCTAACAATGGATATCTTTACAATGTAGACTCATTTATTTTCTTCAAAGTAGAAGGTAAAGAAAAAGTTGAAGGTCAAAAACTACTTGCTAGCTTAATGATGGGAAAAAACTTCCAAAAAGTTTTCAACATCTACAAAGGTTCAATACCTGCAAGATTAGACGTTTCTATGGATGAGTTTGATATGTGTGCTAAAAAATCAAACACAGACTTAAAAACTGCTGCTTCTAAAGGTGGACTACTACCAAGTTTTGCTCACGGTATGGCATTAAAACTTGCACAAAAAGGTGCAATTCAAGATGTGGTTACAGAGCATTTCAATTCAAATATGTCTTCATCTGACGCTGCAAAAAAATTAGCAGCTGCAGTTAAGGCTTCACTATAATAAAAAAAGTACGTTAAAATCTGCGCTTTCATGAAAATGATAGCGCAGATTTAATTATAAAATATGTTCTGGCTAAAAAAAAATTTACCTAAATTAGTTTTAACTCCATCACTTGGAATTTTGTCTTGGTTTGTCTATGGCTTCATTTTTTGGACAATTTATATTTCTTTTACAAAATCTAAGATGTTACCAAGGTATGAAATTTGGGGAATAGATCAGTACATTAGACTATGGAATATGCCAAGATGGCATGTAGCAGTTGAAAATTTACTTATATTTACTGTGCTATTCATAATTTTATGTATTGCTATTGGAATCCTTCTTTCAATATTACTGGACCAAAAGATTAGAGCTGAAGGTTTTTTAAGAACAATTTATTTATACCCTATGGCTTTATCGTTCATAGTTACAGGTACTGCTTGGAAATGGGTTCTAAATCCAACACTAGGCATTGAAAAATTTGCTCATGATATGGGCTTTGAAACCTTTAAATTTGACTGGTTAGTAACACCAGAAATGTCAATCTATACGATAGTAATAGCTGGTGTATGGCAATCATCTGGATTTATTATGGCAATTTTTTTGGCTGGCTTAAGGTCAGTAGATGATGAAATTATTAAAGCTGCAAAAATAGATGGTGCAGGAATTTTTTCAATTTATAGTAAAATTATTCTTCCAATGATGAGACCAGTTTTTATGAGTGCAATAGTAATTTTGGTTCATTTATCAATCAAGAGTTATGATTTAATTATTGCTCTGACATCTGGCGGACCAGGAATTTCATCAGATATGCCTGCAGTGTTTATGACTGCTATGGCTTTTCATAGAAGTGAGGTAGGACTAGCATCTGCAAGTGCGATAATGATGTTTTTAACGGTATCTGCAATTGTTGTGCCGTATTTGTATTCAGAACTGAAGAGGGAAAATGCAAGATAAAGAAACATTAAATCTTAATAGGTTAGAAGCAAATTCTAAAAGAAAAAATATTATCTATAGATGGATTTTATATTTTATATTAGGAATTTTTGTATTTTATTATTTAACCCCCTTATATGTTATGATTGTAACATCATTTAAAACTATGCCAGAAATTAGACAAGGTAATTTATTTTCTTTACCAGAGTCTATTAAGCTTGATGCTTGGAAACAGGCCTGGGATGGAGCTGGATTTACAGGAGGTGATGTTATTCTTAAACCTTATTTTTGGAATTCTATTAAGTTAGTAGTCCCAGCAGTTATAATATCAACTTTACTTGGAGCTATAAACGGTTACGCTTTAACAAAATGGAGATTTAAAGGAGATTCATATATATTTCTATTATTTTTATTTGGAACTTTTATTCCCTATCAAGCAATATTATTACCAATGGCTAGAACTCTAGGTGTTCTTGGAATGTCGAATTCAATAAATGGCCTAATATTAGTTCATGTAGTATATGGAATTTGTTTTACAACATTATTCTGCAGAAATTATTATGTATCTATTTCAGATGAAATGGTTCGAGCTGCCAGAATTGATGGGGCAGGTTTTTTTAAGATATTTTTTAAAATCATCCTTCCAATTTCAATTCCTATTTTAGTTGTAACTGTCATTTGGCAATTCACACAAGTATGGAATGATTTTTTATTTGGAGCTACTTTTTCATTTGGAGAAGCAGCGCCAGTTCAAGTTGCACTTAATAATTTGGTATTAACAAGTACAGCTGTCAAAAGATATAACGTAGATATGGCAGCAGCAATCATTACAGGTGTTCCAACATTAATAGTTTATATTCTTGCTGGAAATTATTTTATTAAAGGACTAACAGCAGGATCAGTGAAAGGATAATATGGCTACTTTAAAAATTAATGACATCAACAAAAACTTTGGAAAAACTGAAGTTTTAAAAGGAATTAATCTAGACATTAAACACGGTGAATTTCTTGTACTTTTAGGACCATCTGGATGTGGAAAATCTACATTGTTAAACACAATTGCAGGTCTAGAAACCTCAAATAGTGGGGATATTTTAATAGATAATCATAATGTAAATAACATGGAACCTAGTGACAGGGATATTGCTTTAGTGTTTCAGTCTTATGCACTTTATCCTGCAATGACTGTTAAAAAGAATGTTACCTTTGGTCTGGAACAAAGAAAAACTCCAAAGGAAAAAATTGCAAAAGCATTAGATGATGTTTCTAACTTGCTGCAAATTACTCAGTTATTAGATAGAAAACCATCTCAATTATCTGGTGGTCAACGTCAACGGGTTGCAATGGGTAGAGCGTTAGTAAGAGACCCTAAAATTTTTCTATTTGATGAACCGTTATCAAATCTTGATGCAAAATTAAGAGTTGAAATGAGAAGAGAAATAAAAAAACTACATCAAAAACTTGGAACTACAATAGTTTATGTTACACACGATCAAACAGAGGCTATGAGCTTAGGTACAAATATTGCAATTATGGATCATGGATTAATTCAACAATGTGATACACCTAAAAATATTTACAATAAACCTGAAAGTGTCTTTGTTGCAGATTTTATTGGATCTCCATCAATGAATTTGATTGAAGGTAAATTGAAGAAATATGATAACGATATTATTTTTATGCCCAATGGTTCAAATGATAGAATTAAAATCCCAGTTGGGAACTACTCTTTTAAAAATAAATTTGAAAACACTGAACTAACTACTTATTTAGGAATTAGACCAGAACACATTTACTTTGATAAAATTAATTCTGATTGTTTTGAAATTGATTTAAAGTCAGAGCTTTTAGAATACACAGGTCATGAGCAAATAGTAACGTTTGATTACTTTGGACAACAAGTTCTTGGTAAGTTTGCATCTACATTTGATATAGAAATAAACAAAGAATTAAAATTAAATATTGATACATCTCAAATTTCTTTATTTGATAAAGATTCAAAAAAGAGAATTTAAATGACAGCTATTTATGAAGATTTAAAAAATAAAAGAGTTTTTGTAACTGGAGGCGGTTCTGGTATTGGTGCCTCTATCGTAGAGCATTTCTGTGAACAAGGTTCAGAAGTATATTTTATAGATATAAATGAGGAAGCATCAAATAAATTAGTTTTTGAATGTAAAAATAAAAATTTTTCTGTTCCTACTTTTATAAAGTGCGATCTATTAAATATAAAAGATTTACAAAATACTATATCAAAAATTATTGATAATAATGGAGCAATCGATATTTTGGTAAATAATGCAGCAAATGATGAGAGACATTCTATCGATGAAGTAACTGAGGAATTTTGGAACGAAAGAATGAATATTAATTTAAGACATTATTTTTTCACAGTTCAGTCAGTTAAAAAAGCAATGATAGCAAATAAAGGTGGCTCCATTATAAATATTGGGTCTGTTTCATGGATGATTGGACAAGGTGGAATGGCTGCTTATACTGCTGCTAAATCTGGCGTTGTGGGTTTAACGAGATCTTTTGCAAGAGACCTTGGTGAGTTTGACATAAGAGTAAATTCAGTAGTTCCTGGTTGGGTGATGACAGAGAGACAAATTGAGAAATGGTTAACCCCTGAATCTGAGACAGATATGTTAAAAAAACAGTGTTTAAAACATAAGTTAATGCCATCAGATATAGCTAAAACAGTTCTATTTTTTGGTTCTGATGCTTCATCTGGATGTACTAATCAAGATTATGTGGTCGATAAAGGTTGGTTATAATAAAATTCACTAATATGAAAAAAAAAGAATTAAGAAGCAAACAGTGGTTTGATAATCCAAATGATCCAGCTCTTACAGCATTATATCTAGAGAGATACTTAAACTATGGAATGACAAGACAAGAATTGCAATCTGGAAAGCCTATAATCGGAATTGCACAATCGGGTAGTGATCTATCACCATGTAATAGACATTTTCAAGAATTAAGCAGTAGAATTAAAGATGGGATTAGACAGGCGGGAGGAATACCCATTGAATTCCCAACTCATCCTATTCAAGAAACGGGCAAGAGACCCACAGCAGGTTTGGATAGAAATTTATCTTACTTATCTTTAGTAGAAGTTTTATTTGGATATCCTATAGATGGAGTAATTTTAACAACTGGTTGTGATAAAACTACGCCAGCAGCATTAATGGCTGCGGCAACTGTAAACATACCAGCAATAGTATTGTCAGGCGGTCCAATGCTTGATGGAAATTATAAAGGAAAAAAAGTAGGTTCAGGAACCGTTGTTTGGGAAGCGAGAAAACTGCATGCAAAAGGAGAAATTACATATGATGAATTTATGGATATGGTTGCTGCATCAGCACCAAGTATAGGACATTGTAATACAATGGGAACAGCTTCATCAATGAATTCTATCGCAGAAGCATTAGGAATGTCTTTAACAGGCTGTGCAGTTATACCTGCTCCATATAGAGAGAGATCACAAATCTCATTTGAAACAGGCAAAAGAATTGTTGATATGGTTCATGAAGATTTAACCCCTTCAAAAATTATGACTAAAGAAGCATTTGAAAATGCAATACTGGTTGCAAGTGCTATCGGTGCATCAAGCAACTGCCCACCACATCTAACCGCAATAGCAAGACATATGGGTTTAGAATTAGATATAGAAAACTGGCAAACACTAGGTCACGATATACCCTTACTTGTTAATTGTCAGCCAGCTGGTGAACACTTAATGGAAAGATTTTATAGAGCGGGAGGTGTTCCTGCAATTATGCAAGAGTTATTAAAAAATAATAAATTACATAAAAATGCACTTACAGTATCTGGGAAAACTGTAGAAGAAAATTTAAAGATTAAAATAGATGTAGATACTGATGTTATTAAATCATTTGAAAATCCACTAGTAGAAAATGCAGGTTATATCGTTATGAGAAGTAATTTTTTTAGTTCTGCTGTTATGAAAACATCAGTTATTAGTGACGAGTTTAGAAAAAGATATTTATCAGATCCAAAAAATAAAAATGTATTTGAAGCTAATGCCGTAGTATTTGAAGGACCAGAGGATTACCATTCAAGAATAAATGACGAAAAGTTAAATATAGATGAAAACTCAATTTTGATGATTAGAGGCTGTGGACCCGTAGGTTATCCAGGTTCTGCTGAAGTTGTAAATATGCAGCCACCAGATAGATTATTGAAAAAGGGGATTAACACTCTTCCAACATTAGGAGATGGCAGACAAAGTGGTACTTCAGAAAGTCCATCTATTTTGAATGTTTCACCAGAATCGGCTATTGGTGGGGATTTATTGATAGTTCAAACAGGAGATAAAATTAAGATTGATCTTAACAATAGAAGAATTGACTTATTAATATCAGAGACTGAGATCTCAGATAGAAAAAAAAATACTAAGATCCCAGTATTAACAAACCAAACACCATGGCAAGAAATTTCCAGAAAAATGGTGGGTCAATTAGAAACGGGTGCTTGCCTAGAAACTGAATCTTTATATTTAGATATAACAAACACAAAAGGGATGCCCAGGCATTCTCATTAAAAAAGGAAAGATATGAGCAATAGATTAGAAGGTAAAAATATTATTGTGACAGCTGCAGGCCAGGGAATTGGTAAAGCAACTGCTATAGCATTTCATAATGAAGGAGCAAACGTAACCGCAACAGATTTAAATAATAAAACTTTAGCTGAATTAAATAAAGAATATCCTAAAATTAAAGTTCAAACTTTAGATTCAACAGACAATAATGCTATTTCAGAATTTATGAAAAGTATAGATCAAGTTGATGTTTTGTTCAACGCAGTGGGTTTTGTTCACCATGGAACTATTCTGGAATGTGAGGAAAAAGATTGGGATTTCTCTTTTGATGTAAATGTTAAATCTATGTATCAAATGTGTAAAGCAATTTTACCTTTAATGGTTAAACAGAATGGTGGAAGTATAATTAATGTTTCGTCATGTGCCTCGAGCCTCAAAGGATTTCCAAATAGATTTGTTTATGGAACCACAAAAGGAGCAGTAATTGGCTTAACCAAATCAATAGCTGCAGATTTTGTAAAACAAAATATTAGATGTAATTCTATTGCACCTGGAACAGTATTTTCACCTTCTTGGCAAGATAGAGTTAATCAAAGCCCAGACCCGGTACAAGCTAAGAAAGATTTTATAGCAAGACAGCCAATGGGCAGATTGGGAACAGCAGAAGAAATAGCAGCTGTAGCAGTTTATTTAGCTGGAGATGATGCAACATTTACTACAGGAACAACAATTTCTGTTGATGGTGGAATTTCAATTTAATAAATTAAAAAAAGGATAACTATGAAACTATTAAGAGTAGGTGTTAAAGGAAAAGAAAAACCAGCGGCATTAGATAAAAATGGAAAAATTAGAGATTTAAGTTCTCATATTACTGATTTAAATTCAGATACTGTTAATTTTGAAACTATTAAAAAATTAGAAAGTATAGATTTAGAAAACTTACCTGAAATTTCAAATTCTGAAAGAATAGGTGCCTGTATTAATAAACCTGGAAAGTTTGTAGCAATTGGTTTAAATTATTCTGATCATGCAGCAGAGTCTGGTATGGATGCACCATCAGAACCCATTGTATTCATGAAAGCAACAAGCTCAATTAATGGTCCTAATGATGATATTGAAATTTCAAAAGATTCAAAGGAGCTTGATTGGGAAGTAGAATTGGGAATAATTATTGGAAAAGATACTAAAAATATTAGTGAAAAAGAAGCCGAAAGTCATATTCTTGGATATTGTTTAGTAAACGATGTGAGTGAAAGAGAATGGCAACTTAAAAAAATGGGACAATGGGTTAAAGGAAAGTCACATGATACTTATGGACCAATTGGACCATATTTGGTCACTAAAAGTGAAATAACCAATATCAACAGTCTTAATTTAAGTTTGGATGTTAATGGACAAAGGATGCAAACTGGAAATACAGATAAGATGATATTCAATGTTTTCTTTATAGTTTCATATTTGAGTAAGTTCATGACATTACAAGCAGGTGATATTATTACAACTGGAACACCTCCAGGCGTAGGAATGGGAAAAAAACCTCAAGTATTTTTAAAAGAAGGTGACACAATTAGATTATCTATTGATAATTTAGGTGAACAAAACTCAAAAGTTATAGCTGAATAATTTGAATATCATAACTTCAGAACCTAAAGTTATCTGGAATTCAAAAGCTATATTAGGTGAGGGCACTCTATGGGTACCATCACATAATTCAATTTACTTTGTTGATATTAAAAGAAAAAGAATTCTAATTCTAAATATTAAGACTAATAAAAAAAGAATTATAAAGATGGATAAAGAAATAGGGTTTCTTGCTCATATTAAAAAAGATATTTTTGTACTTGGTTTACAGTCAGAGCTTAGAATTATTAATCTTAAAAATAAAGAAACTATTAGATCTATTCCAATTGAAGAAGACAAACCTTTAAATAGAATAAATGATGGAAAAATAGACCCTAAAGGTAGACTATGGTTTGGAACTATGGACAACCTTGAGAGAAATATAAAAAATGGATCTTTATATTGTTTAGATAAAAAACTTAATATTCATAAAGTGGATACAAAATATTGCATTACAAACGGACCTGCTTTTATCAATGCAGAAAATTTTTTGCACACTGATAGTCGTAGTAAAACAATTTATAAAATTAAGATAAATAAAAAATATAAGATAATTAAAAAAACAAAATTTTTAAAATTTTCTAAAAAGGATGGCTCACCTGATGGAATGACAATTGATTCAAAAAAAAATGTTTGGGTTTGTCATTATGGAGGAGCATGTATTTCTGTTTATAATTTAAAAGGTAAAAAAATTCATAAAATTGACTTACCAGCAAAAAATATTACAAATTGCACATTCGGTGGATTAAAAAACAATGAACTTTTTGTAACTACAGCTTTAAAAGGTTTAAAAAAAAGTGAAATTGAAAATTATAAATACTCTGGTTCTTTATTTAATATAAAAACAAATATTAAAGGACTTTATACAAAACAATTTAATATTTAGATAATGTACAAGTTATAAAATATAGTATATTTGCTAATATAAAATGAAATATCAAGCAGCATCCAATCGTTATCAAAACATGCAATATAGAAATTGTGGTAATAGCGGTCTTAAATTACCATTAATAAGTCTGGGCCTTTGGCATAATTTTGGTGGTAAAATTATTAACCATGAATCTAAAAAAGTTTTATTTAAAGCTTTTGATTTAGGAATTACACATTTTGATTTGGCAAATAATTATGGCCCTCCATATGGAAGTGCTGAAAAAAATTTTGGCAAAGTAATGAAGAATGACTTGAAGAAATATCGAGATGAGCTAATTATTTCTACAAAAGCTGGGTATGATATGTGGGATGGTCCATATGGTGAATGGGGTTCTAAAAAACATATAATAGCTAGTTGCGATCAAAGTCTTAAAAGAATGGGTATTGACTATATTGATATTTTTTATTCACATAGGTTTGACCCCAATACTCCCATCGAAGAAACTGCAGACGCTCTTGAAGCCATTTATAGATCTGGAAAAGCTCAATATATTGGTGTTTCTTCTTATTCTTCAAAAAAAACTAATCAAATGTTTGAAATTTTAAAAACAAGAAATATAAAAATTCTAATCCATCAACCATCATATTCATTAATTAATCGATGGATTGAAAAAGATTTAACCAAAACACTTATAAAAAAAGGAATTGGTTGCATCGCATTTTCGCCTTTAGCTCAAGGAATGCTTTCTGAAAAATACCTTAAAGGTATACCAAAAATCTCTAGAGCAAATCAAAAAGTTACATCTTTAGATAAAAGACTAATTACAAAAAAAAATATTAAAATGATTAATGAATTAAACATAATAGCAAAGAAAAGAGGTCAGTCTTTATCTCAAATGGCTCTTTCTTGGACTTTAAATAATAAAGCAGTAACCTCTGCTTTAATTGGTGTGCGTAATATACAACAATTAAAAGAAAATGTTGCAAGTTTAAAAAAACTTAATTTTTCTAAAAGTGAATTGTCTTTAATTAATAAAAAAGCAAAAGATGGAAAAATTAATCTTTGGTTGTCTTCTAGTTCACACTAAGTATGAAAATCAATTTAAGCTCTTTATTACAAAGATTAAATCTATTTTGTTGACCCTCTAGATAAAAGAAATTCTCATATGATATAATATGACATTGAAAAAGAATTTATGTTATATATTACCATAGATGATAAATATTGGATTTATTGGAATTGGACTTATGGGTTTCCCCATGGCAAAGAATTTACTTAAATCAGATTACAGGCTAAAAGCTTTTAACAGATCTCAAGATAAAGCAGATAGACTAAAAGAATTTGGTGCAGAAGTATCTGTATCCATTAAAGAAGTTGTTACAAATTCAGATGTAATTATTACGATGCTTACAGATGATAGTGCTGTAGAAAAAGTGATGGGTAGCGATGAATTTATATCCAACATTAAGGAAGGAGCTACAGTAATTGATATGAGTTCTGTCAATCCTGTTATTACAAAAAAATATGCTGAGATTTTAAAAGAAAAAAATATTAACTATCTAGATGCACCCGTATCTGGAGGAACAATTGGAGCAGAAGAAGCTTCTTTAGCTATCATGGTGGGTGGTGATGAAGAAACATTTAAAAATTGTTACGAGTTACTTAAAAAAATGGGCAACCCAACATTAGTAGGTCCAGTATCATCAGGCCAAATATCTAAATTAGCTAACCAAATTATTGTTGGAGTAACTATTGGAGCTGTAGCAGAAGCTGTTACTTTGTGTGAAAAATCAGGAACCAATCCAATTAAAATGATTGAAGCCTTATCAGGCGGATGGGCTGATAGTAAAATATTGCAAACTCATGGAAAAAGAATGATTGATAAAGATTTTACACCAAAAGGAAAAACTACAACGCAATTAAAAGATATGACTAACATTATTAATGCTGGAAAGGCTGTTCAAACTCATTTGCCTATTTCTAGTTTAATAAAAGAAATGTATAAAGATCTAGTAGCTGATGGGCACGGCAACACAGATCATAGCTCTTTATATAATGCGATTGAAAAAATAAATAAAAAATAAATAATGAAATTATTAAGAATAG
>ERZ891418.501-NODE-501-length-13551-cov-5.134558_pt1 | contig 13551 bp, 27 predicted proteins | sample MGYA00521236_ERZ891418 | MGnify/ENA primary metagenome ERZ891418 (study PRJEB32303, sample SAMEA104408696) | aquatic metagenome | biome: Brackish water; feature: Chemocline; material: water | place: Baltic Sea | collected 2014-10-18T10:34:00 | depth 100 m ... | reverse complement strand
CTCTTCACAGACGCTCCCCATGCCCACCTCACGGCTGTGATCATCGGTCAATGTCCTGCCACAGCAGAAGCACCTGCCGAGATTGCTGGCGAACAGCATCTGAGCAGTGGCAAAGTCCTGCTGGCTGATGACAGCCAGTGTGAGCATCACACGCCTCGCCTCAACCAGTGACATCACTGGTGAGTTCGCAGTGAGATCACTGTCAGACAATGCACCACCAACCACACGCTTGAGTACCCATGCATTGCCAGCCTTGCGATGCGATGTCACGAGTGCATAGAAATCAAGATCATTCTTGCCAGTGTGCGATGCAAGTGCAAAGTAATACTCGCAACCTTCAGAGATGAGTTCAGGAATAGATCTGACAGTCTCGTGAACGAAACGCTCAATGCGAGTGTGCAGGTGCGATCCATCTTTCACTGGCTCAACACACTCACCATCCTTGTGAATCGTGACCCATCTTTTCATTGTCACTTCAACTGCGTACCCTGCTCCAGTTTCAACATCATGTCCACACGCTTGGCAAGCCTTCGCAAACTTATTGGTGATGATTCTCTTCGGATCTCTCACACCAGCATTTTTCAATGACAATTCTTGAATCGGATCTGCTGGCTTCTCAACTACAACTGCGAGAAGCATATTGATCAACTTTGATGCATCAGCCGATGTGTAGTTGGCTTGCTTCGCAAAGATGAACTCACTTGCCGATGTTGGAGTTGGATCAATGCCCAACAAACCTGCTCGCTCAATTACAAGATTCACTGCAAAGTTCAACTGCTTTTCTGACATTGGATTTTCTGACATGACTACCGTCCTTTGGTTTTGTTGATTGACACCAGCATATGTCCGATGGCAATGGGATTACAACTACTCAATTTGGGGCGTAAATAACAATGATCCCCCAACCCCCGATCATGGGGCTGAGGGATCATTGAGACCATTACAGACTTTTACTAACTGTGGGCATCCTCTGATTGGTGCAAGGCACTCAGTTCAGCACCACGAGTGTCACCATCATCACCATCTTCGGTTGCCATTTTGATTGCCATCAACATGATTGCACTTCCCATTTCAGCAGTGAAGAAATACTGACCAAATCGCACACCATCACGCCATGCCAAGCGAATCTGTCCGTCTGCCATCGCTGACCACTTCACTCCATTCACAATGTCACGGCGTGACAAGCGTGTGAAGATTCCATCGTTGGCAACACGATCAACTGTTGAAAGACTCATGTCGTACTGTTCCACTTCCATGAAACAATCTGTGAAACCAATCGGATGACAGATCGCTGAGTAATCATTGTCAATGCCGACATCTTTCCATCCACCTGCACCAGCGAACTCGGAGAGAAGAACACCTTTGACAAGTTCGTCAGTGAATTGTCCTGTGGTCTGCCAAGTGAGTTGCTGTGGCGTGTTGTTGAAGTCTTCCATCGCTTCCATCACTCCACACTCGGAGCAAATCTCAGTCTTATTGTCTCGGCGTGAAAGTGCTCCACAATATTCTCCAGCATGAAGACGATTTGGAATCGGCTCGGAGCAGAGAGGACACATTTTGATTTTCATTTCAGTTCCTTTCGGTTGGTTTACAAACTCAAAGTTATCACTTCGGAATGGCTTTGCAAGGACATTACAAACATTTGAGATACAGAAAAGCCCCAGCCTTTCGGCTGAGGCTCTTCTACTTGCTCTGATGGGGGATCAGGCGCAAACTTCGGTAAGCCTTTCCAACACCATCTTGTCGTAGTCGGCTTGCTGATTGCTCAAGAGCCTTGAGTAGTTCCTGTTGTAGCGATTCTTATCGCCACCACTGAAGTGCTGGTGGAAGGTGGTCGTGGCTTGGACAACACCAAGTGCTGTGTTCTTCCAAGGGGTCACTCGTGCATCATCACGCCACAGTGCTTCCAACAAGTCACGCTTCGGATTCTGCTTGCCAGCAGAGCGAGTGTCAGGTGTTGATGTCTTCACTGTGATCATCTTGCCAGCCTCATCAGTTGTGATGATTTCTGCCAAGTTGATTGGGAAGAGATCAGTCACCAATGATGTGAACTGGTTGTCAGTGACTGCCCATGCACTCAACTTCTCAAGTGCTTCCAACATATCGTCCGATGTCTTGAACACGATGTCCAAAGCATTGCGAACCGATGTGAGATCACCCATTGAGTTGCCACTGTGACGGAACTTGATCTGCTGACCCTGCTCGCCAAGTGCCATTGCAAGTGTGTTGTCGCAAACCACTGCCTGCATCACACGCTTGATGATGGTTTGATTCTTTCCATCATGCGATGTTGTTGCGAGAAGTGTTGGGCGAAACTCAAACCCTGCTGATGATGTCACTGAATCAGGAACTGAGATCTGAACCCAACCACGAGCCGACTTTGTGAGAAGTCCTGCTGAGTCAATTCCGAGTTCTGATGAGTCAATGATTTGATTCAAGTTGTCCAACAACACTTCGCTGTATTGGTGGATCTGATAACGATCCGACACTACGCCGAACACATTGCCATCTTTTGCGTGAACGATTGCTTGTGTGTTTTCAATCTGACTGAATGTTCCATCTTCTGTTTTTTGGAACACTGGACGAGACACTGCCTCAAAGTTGAACAGTCTGCGCCGAACATCTTCCACTGGAATGAATCCATCGTAAGAGTTTGGCTCATCGCCCTGATCTTCTGCTCGCCAATGCCATGCCTTGCCACGCTTCAACACATTGCCGATTAAGGTCATTGTGTTGAGCCACTTGCTTGTCTCTGCGCTCATGATTGTTACCTGTATTCTTTCTGACCCGTAGGTCTTTTGGTTGTAGAAGAACATCATAACCATGACAACTCTGTTATCGCAACTTACTCAAACAATAAAGATTTGAGGCATATAACACAAGATCCCCAGCCACTTGGACTGGGGATCTGATGCTTGTCTTTTGATGAACTCAGGACATTACAGAGTTTTCTATGCAAACAACATCTTGACTGCGTCTGCGAGTAAACCCACTGCTTCGCCTTCATCATAAACTGGATTCTCCCAGTCATCAGAGAAGCGAACAGCACTTGCTGTTTCTGTTGCGTTGGCACAAATGAGCAGTGACACTCGCCTGCGCTCAGAGTGTTGTGATGGTGGAATGAATTGCTCACCAGCATTGTTTGGAGAAGCCCAGCCACAAGTTGAAACAACCACACTGTCTGATGCGAGTGCCACTGCTGATACAAGTGGATTTTCCAACATCTCGTAGATGTCACCATGTTCCATGATGAGTGATGTTGATTCTCCACTGACTGAGTAGAACATTGATTTCTTGTCTTCTAACTTTTGTTTTCCGAACATACTTAAGTTGTTCAAGTATTTCAGAGTTTCCATTGCTGTGCTCATTTCATTTCCCTTCGGTTGGTTTTTTCGGATCTAACTTTGGAATCGCTTTGACAATACATTACAGAGTTTTACTTAATCCTCACACTCACAATACTCAAGCGACTCTTCGCACATTGAGCAATCACCTTCGGAGTCATCGTCCTCTTCATCATCTGTGTCCACTGCATCAACTGCGAACCATGACATCACTGTCATGAGAACATTGTTGTAGTCACCTGATGTTGCTTCGGAGCGAAATGCTTGAACCTGATCACTCAGTCCGTTTCGCTTGAGTGCCTGAGTGCATCGTGCCATGATTGCAAATGCATTTCCATCTTCGCCCACCAAATCAATGGTGATGTTTGGATACTTTGGCTCATCTGTCTTTAACATTTCGTTCTTACCTTTCGTTGGTTGGTTTGGTATTAACTAACTTGCTTCATTCAACACTCTAGCAACATTGACTCGCATCTCATCAACGAACCGATCCCACATCCAGTCGCTGTTTACGGAGTCGGCAAATGATTGGAGTTTCTCGGCACTGAGATTGAGCAGGATTTTCTGAGTCTCATATGAGTCTGCATACATCTCAATATTGGAGTGGATTTCATCACGGATTGAATCAGGACTGAATGAAATGCAGTTGAGATAATTCAGATCGCCGTAACCACATCCTTTGAGAATGGACATTACAGAGTTTCCTTCATCATCAGCAATTTCAGCAATCGCACCATCGTCACCTTCATGAAATGATGCTTGTTGTTCTTCAGTCAATTCATTGAGATCAACAAGAACTAATTGTTCAATGTGAAGAAATGTTCCGTTGTCTACATCAACAACTACTTTGTCGGTTTGCGTAGCCATTATTTACCCCCTCTGCGTGTGTAATCGTCTACTGCATCAATGATGTTGTTTGAGTAATCGCCAGTGCTAGCAGAGAAATCTTTCTCTCCTGCGACAACTGCCCACACTGCGTATGGATCACGATCATTTGCATCTTTCATGCAGATTGTAATCCACGATGCGAGTGTGTCACCAACAACACGATCTGTTTTTTTGGTGCAAGCAATCACTACTGCGCCGTTGTGAAGAATCGTGCCGATTTCTAATTCATTATTTCTCGGATCTGATTTCACAATAAGATCTGTTCTTCCACTGCTCAACACTTCGTCCACAAACTCCTTGAAGATTTTGCTGTAGTTGTCGGAATAGTTTTCGGATGTCATTACTTGCTCCTTTGTTTGGTTTGGAATAAATACATTACAGACTTATTTGGACAATTACTACCACATAAGCCAAAAATACAGAAGGGTCAAAATGATTGAAGTAACCAGCATCATTGTCATACTGCACCAGCCAGTCCGAGCAAGCATTTGAGAGTGTAGAAGCGTGGCAGAGATGTACCTAAACATTCATCGCAAGTAACCCCATCGGGGAACATATCGGTGTCCATCTCAAATGTGAAACCCTCATCAAATGACTCAAGTGTGTGGGAGCAGTCAATACATACCCATCTGTCTTCCAATGCTCCTGAATCATGTTCGGTGTAATAACCAAGCACCTCGCATTGCATCAACCAATCAATCAATCTCTTTGGAATGATCCGTAATGGGAATCCGTAGTTACCTCTCATTTGCAGTCTCCTGTTCGTGCTTGTATTTTGTGATCCAGTCTTGTGCGTCACTGTCAGACATTACTTCTGCATCCCATGCAACATCCATGCCTGCATCATCACTGAATGTTGGTTGCCCTTGTTTGCCCCAATTATCCATTGCTTCGTCTTTGGATGTTGCTTCAACCAAGAATGAGTGCTCAATGCTTTGGGAGACTCTTACAATGTAGTAAGTCATGATGTCACCTCTTGGATGGACATTACAGCCTTATTGCGTGTGATGAATGATGACAGAGCCGATTTCCCAGCCAGTTTTGCGCCAGCATCATCTTCGGATGTGACCAATACATGGCGAGACATTTGAGTGTTGGCTCGCTTTACTTTCCAAGTTGCTGTTGCTCTGTAGGTTTTCATCTTGTACCCCATTCCGTAATCACTTCATATGTGTATTCCAATCCATATGACTTGACAACAAAGTCTTCATGGCTTGTGGACATATAAAGATTCATCAAACCTTTCAACTCATCCTCTCCACCTTCGCAGTAGAAGAAGATCTTGTCATCTCGCTGTCCAAATGAATCAAAGTCTTCACTAATTTCGGAGTCGTATTCTCCAAATGAAATGTATTGCTCTTCCATAATTCCTGAGTCGTACCACTGAATGATGCAGTGCGCTCCGAGTGCTGTTTTGTGTTCAGACATTACAGGTTTTTCCTTTGGTGCTGGTTGTTGGTGGTTGTATTCTGCTTCATCATAGTCTCTTGCAGGATCGTAAAAGTCACTGTATTTGCGAAAGATGTGTGGTGAGCGCAATGGAATGAACTGCATTGCAACATTGTTTGGTTGTTCGTCAAACCATGCTTGTGCCTCAGCACCATTCGCAAACGCTCCAAAGTACCGATCATATTTCTCTGATTGCACAAGAGCGATCAATGGAGTGTTGGGGAAGTCTTCCTTAAGAGATTTCATTGGCTTCTTCCCAATCAAGCAGTGCGTAAGCCCATGCGTTGCAATCAGTGCATGGGCATTTTGATTCATGTCCTTCAGGTTGTTGTGGTGCTGGTTGTTGTTGTTTTGTCATAATCTCAGTTAATCACATTGGAACGGACATTGCAACCTTTTTCCAAACTTTATTTAGGAACACAAAAGCCCCACACCTTGAAAGGATAAATAGGTGTGGGGCTATGCCTACCAACCAAAGTAGGTTTGTGCTTTGCATCCACAGCATCTAGTGATGTGGATCAAACTTTAAGAATTACCAGCGAGCACTTAAAAACTTATGTGTGTCTTCACTGATAATTTCTTTGTGGAATGGATCGTGGAGCGAGCCACGCAACATCTCTGCAAGGTCAGGTCTGTGTGCTGACATTGTGTTAAAGAATGTCTGCCCATATCTCCATTCATTCCCTAACTTTTCATAGTTGCTTGCTACTTTCGCAATGAACTGTTCGTATGTCATATCGCTTGTAGTCATTATCTCGCCTCGCATAAGAGTGTGATTGCAGTTTGCACAGCAGTGAATATGTTATGTGTTGTACCCATTACAAAGTTTTGGTTCATTGGGTCAATTACCTCAAAGTATGGGTTTTCAAGATACTTAAACTTCTTCTTCTCTAATACCAATTCATCTAATTGAGCGTCGGTAGTAATCCCCCACTGCCAAAGTTCAGTTTCATTGACCAACTCATTACGAGCAGGATACTTTCCAAGAATCTCAATCCTGAGATTTCCAGCAACTCGGACTACACAACTATTAAGCATTGTGTACGCATATGCAACAGTTCTGTTCTCCAAGCCGACATACCACTCTGCTCCCTTCTGATCAAGGTTCGGAGCGACATTCCAAGTGACCATTGGCAAGGACATTACAGAGTTATTTGTGAAATTAATGTCTCCAGTAGTTTTCACTCTCTGTTAGTCCTCATCTTTGTAAAGTTTTACTCTGACCTTGCCCAACTCAAATCCCATATCAGTGAGAATGTCGTTGGTGTCAGGATCAACTGGGTAGGCAAAAGCAGTCAAGTATTTCGTGCCGTAAATGTAGAAGTTGAGTGCGTATGCCTTAAACGCTTTGTCAGGGTAATACCACTCATCGTGATCCGAATAAAAGCGTTCATTGTTATTGGTTAGTGCTGACAAATAGCCTTGAGCAAACAACCACAACGCAGTCATATCTGCCCCGATTGCCTCATTGAGTTTCTTACGAGCCATTACTTTCTCCTTTAGATAGAACGATAAACCGAATCCACATAGTTTTCTTCTTGCCAGTCAGTGAAGTCTTCGTACTTGTCCACTTCAATTTCCACAAACGGATCGTACTCAGGGTCATTCTCAAATGGCAACTCTGTGATGAAATATCCGATCCGATTTACCATTTGGTATCCATTGACAATGTATGTTCCATCATCACCATCAACCCATGTCCAGACTTTATCTGGATCAGAGTTAGCAATCTGCACAACATAATCAATGTCAGGAGAATATGTCTCAAACAGAGTTCCATTCCAACTTGCATCTTTAGTAATGTGGTTTGTTACTGGCTTGTATTTCTCTGACCACTCATCAACTGGATCAAGTTTTGTGCTCATTTGTTGTTCCTCATTTCGCTCCATGAAATCATGCTTTCATCATCCTTTGGGTCTTTCTTTAACAATTTGCACCACTCTAAATAAGTGATGTCATCATCAAATACTTTAATCATTGTGCAACCTCATATTCATCCATGACTACTGAGCGCAACTTAGCACTATCGTAATCCCAAATATTTCCTTCGTATGCTTCCCGTTCCTGAAACCTCGTGATTGCAAGTTGGTTCACTGCGTCCTCAGTAAGTTCAGAAGTGCTCTCAACGAGGATTCTGAATGTTGCTGGAACGGTGACATTACAATAATATGTGATCATGCTGATGTTCCTGACTCAATGCCGAGAATGGCATCATGGAGCAATTCCCATACATTGCTGTTGATGTGCTGGTAGCCCTCTTCGTTGTCAAACTCTCCAACAGCGTTTTCCCATGCTTCATCTGAAACTGGATTGTCATCACCATCAGTGAATAAGTCTTTGCACCACCATGAGATGCAAATCTCTTCGTCAGGTTTGTACGATTCCAGCATTACGATTGCTTGTGACACCTTCATGCTTTCTCCTTTGATTGGTTAGTTATTTGATTACTTCGCTCTACCAAGATGACTGGTAGTAGAAATCCCAACAATCTTCCATTGCAAGACAAGTCTCCAAAATCTCAACAGTGTCGGCAAGGTCTTGAAAGTACCATTCGCTGTAATCTGTTGAGCCAAAGAAGAAACCTTGTGAGGTGGGCAACAACTCATTTGCCTTTGAGTGATCAGCAATAACTTGTTTGCACAAGTGAAGCAGTTCTCCAAGTTTGTCTCTGTCTACAAAACTCTCACGGCAATCATCCTCGCCATCTTGACAGTTGTCCACAAAGTATTCGTGGATGTGGTTTGACTTGCGCCATTGACCGACTTTCATCTCAACTGAGATGCTTGGGAAGTTCTTGTAAAGAAACTTGGAAGCATCACCAAGTGCATCTTTGAGTTCGTTGAACTGTTCTTTGGTGTTGAACACTTCACTTTCCGATGTGTATTTCTTTGCGTACAGGTACTGGTCTAATCCCATGACTTGCTCCTTTGTTTGGTTAGTGCTTGGAATGGTACTGGCAAACAGTGACCATTACAACCTTTTTATTTTAATTTCTCTCCAGCCTTACCACGAACGGCTTTATTCAAGAATCCATGCTCTCTTGCACTCATCACTCTCTTGGCTGATGTGCTCTTAGAGATGTTGAACGCTTTAGCAATACTTGGTATCGGTGGGATTCCGTAGTTGCAGGACTCTTTGTAGATTCGGGCAACTTCTCGCAACACATCTTCAGACAATGCAGAACCACGATGCGCTCCTGAGTGCTCAGTAGTAAGTGTTGGCTTTTCCAGCACTCGTTCTCGTGCCACTTGCACAAACTGCACGATAGGAACTCTACGATAAGTTTCTACAGTGATTGGTGTGCCATCCAGTGATTCAATTAGAACAGAACTAAACACAAGATGATCTGCCATCTTCTTTAATCCGATAGTGATGTCATATTTAGTTTTAGTAACTGGATCTTCCCAACTTAATGTATGAACGATGGTCATGTGCGTTGTGCTCTCCGAATCTTCTGACGAGCACGATCTGTAGTGCCACCCCAAATGCCCGACACATAATTATCAAGGGCATAATTCAGGCAACTGGTCTTCACAACGCAGACATTACAGAAGTTTGCAATCACTCCACGATACTCACCACTGTCACCACGCTCAATGAAAAAGTTATTGACGCTAGTTCCGTAGCAAGCACCACGCTTCATCCATTTGGGATCTTCACGCAGGATTTCCTTGAAATTGTTTGTACCTTCTACGAGAGTTTCTGTCATTAGCAAATTACTCCTGACAAACTAAGAATGTCAAGAAGTTGAACAAAAGCATCTCGGTAGCCACTTCTGTTGTCAACCTCGTAGGTACGCATGTATGTGAACCATGCACTATCATCAAAAATAGTCATCAGTTGAGGATGGGTATTGTGGTAATAATTGCAACCCCCATTACCGTCATTTTCTACAGTGCAGACTTTTTCACCGTGTTCAATGTCTTTAATAACACCGACCCAACTTACTCCACGACTATGCTCCATTTCGGAGACAATAGCGAAACTGTATTTCCCGATGGAGTCTTCGTGATCGGGCTTTTGCACATAACTTTTGTGTTCTTCTGAAAGATTGTCATAGTATGTAGTTGTCATTGTGCTTCCTCTACTTGCCAAAATCCGAATAATGCTCCATCTGAATCTGATGCTCCAAAACTGCATCCTTCGGGAGCGATTGCATCAAGCACATTGAACAGGTGCTCAAGAAGAAATGATTCCTGCTCATAATCCCGATCCGATTTTGGATTGATGATGTTAAACAACACATCTTCCCATTCTTCTAAAATTGCATCTTTGATTTTGTGATCGTGATCCCCGATTACTGTGAGAAAGGCTTTTGCCAAATCCTCATTACGAAGTGTTCCTTCGCTAACAACTTGGTTTGCCCAAGTGTCTGCGAGAGGTCTGATGTTCTCATATGACATATGTTGCTCCTTTGGTAGAAGCAACACATTACTGGGTCAGAACAGTTTTGGCAACCCTATTCTTGAATATTCTTTATTTCCGAGTCCGTGTATAACGGGAGCGTCTTATTCTTTGTGGCGCAGTGATGCGTGGGGCTTTCAGACAGCCTCAAAAAAACTGTTAGTTGTTCTGAGCAGTATGGGCAGGAGTAATCTGTTTTGGAAGACATTACCTAATCCTTAATTTTGTGGAGTCCAAGGATCCCATCCTGCCACATCCCACAACAATTTGCCAGCAAGCAAATTAGTCTTTGCATCCAGTAATGGTCTTTGGGTGCAAATATCCATTTTCTTGCAAATTAACCCTGCATAATATTTGTGATCGGGTTTCCAGTGGACTCCATTAAGTTGGAGCAAGCCACTATCGGAGCGATGTGTGCGTTCGGCTACTCCTGTGACATTACAATCTTTATCTACAATATCCCCACCTTTTCGGTTAGGACATCCACCTGATTCTCGGAGAATAATCTGACCCAGTTTTCTCCACGTTTTTGGAGGCCATCCTGCTTGGGTTGCCAGTTGTGGGAGCCAACTAATATCCCCATGCTGGAATACTATGGGAGCCTCTAAATAGGGAGCCAATGTATCTCTTTGATCTACAATCGTGGTTCTTACTTTTACTTCGGGTTTTGTATCTGAGGAAACTGCTGGTGTTACTAATAGTACGGTTGCTATTCCAAGATTTGCGAGTAGGGCACTAAGTATCGCCGTAAGTTTGATCATCCATCATCCTTTGTTCGGGTAATAAAAAAGCCCCATTACTGGGGCGGTTGCTCCTATTGGGAACACATCTAGTTTACCCTAATTTAGTCTGCTAGCAACCTTTGAGCCATACTTTTTAGATCGCCAAGATCGTTACTGCTACTGGGTATTACATCAATATTTATATATTTATTTCTATTTTCATGAGCATCCTCACATAATGTGCACCCACAACCCTGTCGGTATCGTACTACTGTGCCATGCAATGCAAGATTAGATACACGAGCAGATTTCTGAAATGGAGTTCTATCTTGTGGTGAAAGCCCACCCCATACTCCATAAACTTCTTTAATGCTTATGTCTAGACATTCTTTCCAAACTGGACATACATTACAGACAGTTTTGGCAATAGCGTAATACTGTTCGGGGTTAGTAGCATCAAACGGGGGAAACCAAATATCTCCTGCACGATTTTTGCACAATGAATCTTTCATCCATTCAGGGGTAGATTTCATGCGTTAGTTTCACGGTATAACGCAAGAGCAATAATTGCGTATGACGCAAGATCTATCAAAGAATCTTCTACACCTTCGTTTACTAGTTTGCTACCTTTAGCAGCACTTTGCAATCGGATTACTTTATCATTTGCTCTAATGAGAGTCCCAATCCAACTAGGGACACCCCAATCAGCAGATGCACGAACATTGGCGAGAGGATCTTCAGCAGTGCCATAATCTTTCCCCTTCTTGCTATGCAGTTCTCGCAACTCATCTAGGACTTGGAAGAACATTGGATTTCCGTATTGAGTCATTTTCCATCACCTGTTTCTACCCAATTACTGAGATCATCTATCACATAAAAGACTGGGATTCCCAATCTCTCTGCTTCAAGTACCTCATCAATAGTTCCGAGCGAACTTTCAGAATCATGAACCAGAACAGCATCACAACGCTTTAGGATCTGGAAGCAATATTCATTCCAATGACCAACACTGTGCTGGTGCCTCTTTTGCCAGTGATATGTGAGGTTGGGAATGATTGGAAGACAAATACCTGATGTGTATAATTCTTCTGCTATGTCAACAGCATCATTGCAGTTATCTTCAAAGTCCTCGTGTACATATGGTCCTGCTATGTATACGTGGGGCAAAACTAGGTGAGCAAGAGTCCTTAAAAACTCTTTGTTTGCACCCTCTTCTTGTATGTCTTCCGAATAGTTACGCAAATGAAACCCTTTCACAATTAGTATCTGTTCATACTAGATCGTGAGAGGAAGTAAATGCAAGCAAGGGCAAATAACAATATAAGTCTCATGTTGTACTCCTGATGTTGGACTAATTTATCCAACCCTACTACAACTACTCAGTGGCAGTATTCCAGTGGTACACGGCTTGATGAAGAACCCCTAAGATAGCGTTAGGATTCTCGTCCTCATTCTCTAAGGCTTGGCAATAACTATTTGCTGCTTTGATGATGCTCTCGGCGTTAGCCAATTTCTGAGTAAACCCATCAATCAACTGACGAAGTGCTTGCTTATCGTCATACGCCCTAGCGAGAGATACTTGAAGATCTTGAATCACTGCAAACTCATATGTATCCATAAAACCTCATTTCATAGGTTATATACCAGCGTACATCCTTTGAATGGTCTTGTCAAGCATCATCCGATAAGTCTAGGACATCTTGATACATGGTATTGGCTTGCTGGGCGTTTAATCCCCCACTTGACAACTGCCTAGTAACATCCCCAGCACTCTGACCAAACAAACGACTGAGCACTCCACTACTTCCACGAGCCTCTACCTCTAAACGAACCATATCCCGTGTATCACTGATGTTTCTAAACTTTTCAACAAGGTTAAAGAGTCTGTCTACTTCTCCTGAGAGTGTTGGGTCAAGCCCCTGACCTTCTAGTTCTTCAGCGAAGCGGGCAAATAAAACACGACTCACTTGCATCTCCAACATTGCCCTCAATGCGGCTTGTAACTGATCCTTAGTTTTAATCTCTACAGGCAACTTAAAGCCACACTCAGAATCTTGTCGGAAAGCAGGGCAACGAGCGCTGAGATAGCAACTATTGCATTGACGTAAAAGGTTGCCTTTATACGAAATTACTGGTATTTTTTCAACGTCTAATTCTTCAGATTCCCCGTCACCAGCAAGGGTTTGAGCAAGTTGTGGGGTGAACTGCTCAATACCAATGACAGGTAGTAATACTTTGTCATCCTCGTGCCGCATCTCCGCACCTCGGATACTAATACTTGACCCCCTAGGAGCCACATTTGGAACGGAAGGCACATTGCTGGGATAGTTACTATCCGTGACACTTTCTGATAGACCAATTTCTTGCTCATCATCAAGTTCTTGAGGCTCATAGACCCCAAAAGTTGTCTTTTCCCACGCCTGCCAAGACACAATCGCAAGCCTTGCTACTTCAGAGTTATCATCCTGAACAATGGCATCATAGTCAATACCTAGTTTAATAATGTCATTTCGGTGTTTCTTTCGGGCAGAATCCTTTTGCTGGGCTGGGTATCGGCGTAGTCCATGCCCATCCCAAACTTGAGTCTCTCCATAGCGAACGGCGGATGTCCAAGAACCCACTATCACTGAATCCCAAGGCAGGGAAGCAATAACATCGGGTTTGGACGACAACCCAATCAACTTGGCATCCCACCTTTGGACTAAGTTCCTAATGCGGGATATTGTCTTGCCATTGACTGCTTT